>ENA-OYYE01000294-OYYE01000294.1-human-gut-metagenome-genome-assembly--contig:-NODE-294-length-30189-cov-9.149300_pt1 | contig 30189 bp, 18 predicted proteins | sample MGYA00243244_ERZ653437 | MGnify/ENA primary metagenome ERZ653437 (study PRJEB26926, sample SAMN06165130) | human gut metagenome | biome: ENVO:00009003; feature: ENVO:2100002; material: ENVO:00002003...
TACATGACCTTACAACTCCCAAGACGCACAGCCCTTGTGTCGCCACAAGACTGGTGAGCTCTTACCTCACCTTCTCACCCTTGCCGCAACCCGAAGATTGAGGCGGTTATTTTCTTCTGCGTTACTCTACCCTCGCGGACAGCTTTCTGTTAGGAAGTGGGACGCTCTATGTTGCCCGGACTTTCCTCATGCGCACGAGGCGCAAGCGGCAAACCGACCAACTGCTTTATGGCTGCAAAGATAGGAATTTTATGGCAGGTGAGTCGCTTTTTAGGTATGCTTTTTCTTTTCCGGACCTTCATTGAAAGATTTTATCTATTAAAATTGCTGAAAAAATGTATCTCTTTCGGAATATATTTGTAGCTTTGCTAACACTAATAACCCCCAAATCTACGAACCAATGAAAAAGTTAGAACTTCTTTTTGCTTTTTTCCTTTCCTTTTTCCTTTATGCTGCTGCTTCGGAAGCGGGCGACCGTGAAATTCCCGCAGACGTGGCGCAACTGACTGATAGCTTGAAACATCGCTTTGCGCCGGACAAGCGCGTGGCTTTGTTTGCTGTGGACTATTCTTTCTCGGGAAAGAACGTTATGTTGCGGGGAGAAACCACTTCGGCCGAGGCGAAAGCCGCCTTACTGGATGCATTGTCACGAAAAGGTTACCGGATAATGGATTGCCTGCAAGTGCTGCCGGATGCGAAGGAACTGGACGGCAAAACGTATGGTGTCATCAATGTTTCAGTGGCAAACTTGCGTTCGGAACCCGATTTTTCTTCGGAAATGATGACGCAGGGATTGATGGGAATGCCGGTAAGGGTGTTGCAGCATGATGGCTGGTATCGCATACAGACTCCGGACAATTACATCGCGTGGGTGCATCGGGCGGGTGTCTGCCCCATGACTGCGGCCGAACAGGCGGCATGGAACAAGGCCGAAAAGATTGTGGTGACTTCCCATTACGGTTTTGTCTATTCCGAACCCGATATGAAGTCGCAGACCATTTCCGATGTGGTGGCGGGCAATCGTCTGGTATGGGAAGGCGTGAAGGGCTCGTTCTACAAGGTAACTTATCCCGACGGCAGACAAGGGTATATCTCCAAATCCATCGCCATGCCCGAGAAGAAATGGAGGGCAGGATTGAAACAGGACGCAACGTCCATTATCCGCACCGCCCATACGTTGATGGGAGTACCTTATCTTTGGGCGGGCACTTCTTCTAAGGGAGTGGATTGCAGCGGTTTCATGCGCACCATCCTCTTTATGCACGACATCATCATCCCTCGTGACGCTTCTCAACAGGCTTACGTGGGCGAACATATCGACATCGCGCCGGATTTCGGCAACCTGCAACCGGGCGACTTGATTTTCTTCGGCCGGAAGGCCACGCCCGAACGTAAGGAGCGGGTGGTGCATGTCGGAATGTATATCGGCGGAAAGCGCTTCATCCATTCCCAGGGCGACGTCCGCATCAGCAGCTTCGACCCGGCCGACCCGCTGTTCGATGAGTATAACCTCGGACGCCTGTTGTTTGCCACCCGAGTGCTGCCATCTATAAATAAGGAAAAAGGACTGAATACGACGGAAACCAATCCTTATTATAAGGGAGAATTATAGGAATTATAGGAGTTAAAGGAGTTAGAAGGAGTTAAAGCTCAATACTCCTGCTTGTGATTGGAATACTATTGAGCTTTAACTCCTGAGCGAAGCGATAACTCCTCCTAACTCCTTTAACTCCCGAAAAAAATATATATATACTATGTCAAACAGAAGAGACTTTTTAAAAACCGCCGCCTTTGCCGCATTAGGTTCGGGACTGGCTATCAACCGAGTATTTGCAGGAGCGGAAGCGCCGGCATTGTTCAATATCAATAAAAGTGGAGTAACTCCTAAAATGAAGTTGCGTTTCTTTCCGTATGAATTGAAACTGCGGCATGTGTTCACCGTAGCCACCTACTCGCGGACTACTACCCCCGACGTGCAAGTGGAACTGGAATATGACGGCATCATCGGTTACGGCGAAGCCTCCATGCCGCCCTACCTGCAACATGAATTGGGCACGATGGACAGTGTACTGGCATTTCTGAAAAAGGTGCAGGATAGCATCGGACAGTTTACCGACCCTTTCCAACTGGAGGATATCTTAGCTTATATCGACAGTCTCTCGCCGGGAGATTCGGCTGCCAAGACGGCGGTGGATATCGCCCTTCACGACCTGGTAGGCAAATTGTTGCAGGCACCCTGGTACAAAATTTGGGGACTGGATAAGGAAAAAGCGCCCTCCACTACCTTCACTATCGGCATCGATACGGCGGATGTGGTGCGTGAGAAGACAAAAGAATGTGCCGGAAAGTTTAATATACTGAAGGTGAAGTTGGGCCGTGAGAATGACAAAGAGATGATTGAAACCATCCGTTCGGTAACCGATCTTCCGATTGCCATCGATGCCAATCAGGGCTGGAAGGATAAGCGCTATGCCCTCGACATGATTCATTGGCTGAAGGAGAAAGGCATCGTGATGATAGAACAGCCGATGCCGAAAGAACAGTTGGACGACATCGCATGGGTCACCCAGCAAAGTCCGTTGCCGGTATTTGCCGACGAGTCCATCCAGCGTTTGAAAGACGTGGCGGGACTGAAAGGCGCCTTCACCGGTATCAATATCAAGTTGATGAAATGTACCGGTATGCGTGAAGCTTGGAAGATGGTGACGTTGGCGCGCGCTTTGGATATGAAGGTGATGGTGGGATGTATGACCGAAACCTCCTGCGCTATATCCGCCGCTGCCCAGTTCTCTCCTGCGGTGGATTTTGCTGACCTGGACGGCAGTCTGCTGATAGCCAATGACCGCTTCAAAGGTATGGAAGTGGTGAAAGGGAAGATAACTTTGCCGGATTTGCCGGGAATCGGAGTTGTAATCGATAATTGACGTGCTATGAAAAAGTTACTTTATTTTGCAGCCTTATGGGTGGCGATATCCGCCTGTAGCACTAATCAGGAAAAGCAGGGATATAACTGGGAAGATGATTTGCACCAACGCCTGCTCACGGATTTCTGCCTGACGGAATCCCAGGTGAAAGACTATATCCGCCGCTATATTTCCGATGTGACGGACGAGCAGATGCGGCAGTGGGAAGCATCCAATGCGCTGGAGTATATGATGCTGGACGGTGAAAAACGCTATTTCCGCAATGCAGGGCCCAATCTGTTCCGTGTGGACTCAGCCTGTTATAATATAAAGGTAGCGCGCGAAGGCTCTGCCCTTAGCGGCAGCGAAAAAGTGAATCAGGAGAATCTGCCTGAAATCATCGACGCTGTGAAGAAAGAGGGGAATCCGATTGTGGTGCCTAAACGGATGCGCGTCACCTATACCCTGACGGTAGATACCAATGCCGTTCCGGCAGGTAAAATCATCCGTTGCTGGCTGCCTTATCCCCGTATCGACCAGGCACGGCAGAAAGACGTGAAACTCATTTCTGTCAGCGAACCGGAATATACTTTCCCGCCGAAAGACAGCAGGCATTATACACTATATATGGAAAAGCGTGCCGTACATGGAGAGCCCACCGTATTTTCCGAAACCTTCGAATACACCTCTTGCGGAGAGTGGCATTCGCTGAAACCGGAAGATGTGCTGCCTTATGATACCACGACCGCCCTTTATAAGGAATATACGGCGGAACGCGAGAAACATATCGTATTTACTCCCCGCTTACGTGAACTTGCTGCCAAATTGACAGCCGGTGAGACGAATCCTTATCTGAAAGCCAAGCGTATTTTCCGTTGGGTGAATGATTATTTTCCGTGGGCTTCCGCGCGTGAATATTCCACCATCGAGAATATTCCGGAATATGTATTGGACCACCGCCACGGAGATTGCGGACAGGTCAGTCTGCTGTTCATCACCTTGTGCCGTATCAGCGGTATTCCGGCTCACTTCCAAAGCGGATTTATGATGCATCCCCGCGCGTGGAACTTGCACGACTGGGCGGAAGTTTACTTTGAAGGGGTGGGCTGGGTACCTGCCGACCAGTCATTCGGCATTCCCACCTTTGCCCGTAATGCCGATGAGGAGTACTTCTTCCTGGGTGGCATCGACTCCTGGCGCATGATCGTGAATACCGATTACGGTATGCCGTTATGCCCCGAAAAGAAATATCCGCGTAGCGAAACGGTGGACTTCCAGCGTGGAGAAGTGGAGTGGGAGGGAGGCAACCTGTATTTCCCGCAATGGGACTATCATATGGAAATCGACTACCTGAATTATTAGGAAGGACTCCGTGCCGCCGGTTTGTTTTATACTATCTGTCAGTCTTTTAACAGTCAGTAATCGTGCATAAATGCTAATTTGTCAGCTTGTGCCGTTAACCGCTGTTAAGCCCCAAATATTCACTGTTAAAAGAGAACAAAAAAGAGTGACAACGAGAATAAGTGAACGATTTTTGTCGTTATTTTAACGTCGTAATGTTAAATGGAACTCGAATATTAACAGTTTAAAAAGAATAGAATGAGTATGAAACAGACAACTAAAAACATCCTTGGCGTTGCAGCAATCGTTGTTCTCAGTTCGGGAGTGGCAGGTGTCACTACGTATAAGATGTTGCAAAAGGAAAGACCCGCTGCTTTCAGCGAAATGTTTGAGCAGAATCCCAATGTACGTTTGGCTGCTTACAGCGCGGCTGATGCCCAGCCGATAGATTTGACGCAGGCGGCAGAGAACTCGGTTCATGCTGTTGTTCATATACGCTCCACGCAGGCTTCCAAAGTACAGGAAGTGGAAGTAAGAGACCCCTTTGCAGATATCTTCGGTGATTTCTTCGGCAGGGGCGGAACGCAGAAACGCCAGATACAGACTCCGGAACGTACCGGTTTCGGTTCAGGCGTGATTATCTCTAAAGACGGATATATCGTAACGAACAACCATGTGATTGCCGGTGCCGATGAAATCAGCGTCAGATTGAATGACAACCGTCAGTTCAAGGGCCGTATCATCGGTACTGACGAAGAAACCGACCTGGCACTGATTAAGATAGAGGGAGACGATTTCCCGACTATTCCTGTCGGTGATTCCGATGCATTGAAGGTGGGTGAATGGGTGCTTGCAGTAGGTAACCCCTTCAATCTGACTTCTACGGTGACCGCAGGTATTGTCAGCGCGAAAGCCCGTGCGTTGGGTATGGGTGACAAGAGCATCGAGTCGTATATACAGACTGATGCCGCCATCAACCAGGGTAATAGCGGTGGCGCTTTGGTGAACGCTGCCGGCGAACTGGTAGGCATCAATGCCGCCTTGTTCTCTCCCACAGGTTCCAATACGGGTTACGGATTTGCCATTCCTACCAGCATCATGAAGAAGGTGGTGGCCGACCTTAAGCAGTTCGGTACCGTTCAGCGTGTGAAACTGGGTGTAAGCGTGACTTCGCTTGCCGAAGAACCGGGTGACACGCAGGTGGCCGATAAGAGTGGAAAGAAGTTCAGCGAAGTGAAGAGTGAAGCCCGTGATAAATTCGGTGTGGTAGACGGTCTTTGGGTACGTGAAATCGTAGACGGTGGTTCCGCTTCGGGTGCCGACATCAAGCCGGACGACGTGATTATCGGTATCGACGGGAAGGCTATCCATAAGTTTGCCGACTTGCAGGAAGCTCTGGCAAAACATCGTCCCGGTGACAAAGTGAAGGTTAAACTGATGCGTGACAAGAAAGAAAAGACGGTGGAAGTAACGTTGAAAAACGAACAAGGTACCACGAAGGTAGTGAAGAATGCCGGAATGGAAATTCTGGGTGCAGCCTTCAAGCCGATATCCGATGACCTGAAGAGACAGCTTAACCTGGGTTATGGTCTTCAAGTGACAGGTGTTTCCAACGGAAAGATGGCTGATGCCGGTATCCGCAAAGGTTTCATTATCCTGAAAGCCAACGGACAGCAGATGCGCACTGTGGAAGATCTGGAAAATGTGATGAAGGCAGCCGTGAAATCTCCCGACCAGGTGCTCTTCCTCACGGGCATATTCCCCTCCGGAAAGCGTGGCAACTTTGCCGTTGATTTAACACAGGAATAAATCGCCCTGCGTATAGGTAAGAAGATTGTAATATAAGCAAACAAAATCGAAAAAGGGGTGTCGGCAATAATACTTGTCGGCATCCTTTTGTTTATGTAATATAAGATATAAATAAGGTGAAAAAGTTGCGTCAAGTTTATTGAGAATAGATATTTTGTCGTAACTTTGCAGCCCAAATCTGTTTAATAAGAATGAGACAACTAAAAATTACAAAAAGTATCACTAACAGAGAGAGCGCTTCTCTTGATAAGTATTTGCAGGAAATCGGCCGTGAAGACCTGATTACTGTCGAGGAAGAAGTGGAACTCGCTCAACGCATTCGTAAGGGTGACCGTGTAGCATTGGAAAAATTGACACGTGCCAATCTTCGTTTCGTCGTATCTGTGGCTAAACAGTACCAGAACCAAGGTTTGAGTTTGCCTGACTTGATTAATGAAGGCAATTTAGGACTGATTAAGGCTGCCGAGAAATTTGATGAAACACGTGGATTTAAGTTCATTAGCTACGCTGTATGGTGGATTCGCCAGTCTATTCTGCAAGCATTGGCAGAGCAGTCGCGTATTGTTCGTCTCCCGTTGAATCAGGTAGGTTCGCTGAATAAGATCAGCAAAGCCTTCTCGAAGTTTGAACAGGAAAACGAGCGGCGTCCGTCTCCCGAGGAGTTGGCAGACGAACTGGAAATTCCGGTTGATAAAATCTCTGATACGCTGAAGGTATCCGGCCGTCATATTTCGGTGGATGCGCCTTTTGTGGAAGGGGAGGATAACAGCCTGTTGGATGTGTTGGTTAACGATGATTCGCCAATGGCGGACCGCTCTCTGGTTAATGAGTCTCTTGCGAGGGAAATTGATAGAGCTCTTTCTACGTTAACCGATAGAGAAAAAGAAATCATTCAGATGTTTTTCGGTATCGGACAGCAAGAAATGACATTGGAAGAAATCGGCGATAAATTTGGCCTCACACGTGAGCGCGTTCGTCAGATTAAAGAAAAAGCAATTAGAAGACTTAGACAAAGTAATCGTAGTAAATTGCTCAAATCTTACTTGGGATAAGTAAGGAATATCAGTTTCTGAAAGAAAAAAGAATTTGAGTCGCATAAGTCGCACTTTTCATATAGAAGAATGTACTTATGCGACTTTTTACATAAGCCCCATTCTATAATTCAATCTTATACTATGTGAGTTTTATGAAAAAGTCAGTTTTAATATCATTGGTTCTTATTGCTTTGGGAGCAGGGATGGTGGCGTATGCAAAATGTGCGGCATCCTCTTCTGATTCGGTGCCTGTTAAAGTAGAGCAGCGTTTGCGGGAAAAAGCACAGGCGGGAAAGGCTTATTGTGATAAGAATGGGTATAATACGAATTATTGCTTTCTGGTAGATTTCAGTATTCATTCTGGTAAAAGGCGTTTCTTTGTATGGGATTTCAAAGGAGATTCCGTGAAGTATGCCAGTCTCTGTGCTCATGGATATGGGAAAAATAGCACTGTGTCCAAGCCTGTATTCAGCAATGTGGAAGGTAGTTATTGCTCTTCTTTGGGGAAATACAAGGTGGGTATCCGGTCGTATAGCAAGTGGGGAATCAATATTCATTATAAATTACATGGATTGGAAGCGACGAATGATAATGCTTTCAAGCGGTATATCGTGTTGCATTCTTATACTCCGTTGCCGGAAACAGAGGTGTATCCTTTGCATCTTCCGTTAGGAATCAGTCAAGGGTGTCCTGTAATATCCGATGAAGTGATGAGGAAAGTTGACGGGTTGCTCAAAGCGGAAAAGAAACCAGTCCTGCTATGGGTCTATGACTAAGAAATGCTATTTATTTGAGATAAATAGAGGTAATCTCCTCTTTTTTGTTACCTTTGCAAGGTTAAAAATTATATGATATGAAATACGTAAAAATACTATTTGCAATTGCACTTGTGTTTACCATGTGCTCCGCTTTTTCTCTGAAAAAAGACCATTCTAAACCGGTTTATGCTTTTGGAATTTCTGCTTCATTTACGGATACGGTAGTCTATTTCACGGATATTCAGATATTAGATAGTGCGAAGGTTAGCAAAGAAGGGTTCTTGGCTCATCGTGAATTATATAGTTATCAGTTGAAAAATTATCTGGAGGATAACCAACTGCAGCAGAATAGTACATGTATGATTTACTTCTCGGAAAACAGAAAGAAGTTGGAAAAAGAAGCAACGAAGATTCTGAATAAATATAAGAAGAATAATAGAATGACGGTATCGCGGATTGATTCAGATAAATTCCGCTTTACAAAACCGGAAGAATAATAAGCAATAGTTAAATTGTTAATATAATAAGAGATGCAGCTTTGCATCTCTTATTTTTTTATCTTTGCCTCGTAATAAACTTGAAATCTAATGAAAAAGATAAAAATATTCTCCTTGTTTGTGTGTTTGGCTATGCTGGTAATCGCTTGTCATAATGACGATGATGAAAGAGGAGTCCAGATGCGTACAGTTCTTGTTTATATAGCAGGTGACAATTCTCTTCGCAGCTTTGCCACAGAGGATTTGGCGGAAATGACAGAGGGAATGCAGTCTGTAGATGATAACTCTTATAACCTACTCGTATACATTGATACCGGATCAAGTCCTAAACTAATTCGATTGAAGAAGGATAAAAAGAAGAATGTCGTACAGGAGGAGCTAATCGCTACGTATGAAGGACGAAACTCTGTAGATGTCTCTAAGATGAAGGAGGTTATCAACACGGCATTTTCTGAATATCCGGCACAGAGTTATGGGTTGGTTTTGTGGTCTCATGGAGAAGGATGGTTGGCAAAATCGCAGAATAAAACCCGTTGGTGGGGACAGGATGGTGGTTCAAATTACATGGATATTTCCGAGTTAAAAGATGTTCTGCGTAATGCGCCTCATTTGAGTTTTCTTCTTTTCGATGCATGCTTTATGCAATCTGTTGAGGTGGTCTATGAATTGAAGGAACATGCGGATTACATAATAGGCTCTCCGACAGAGATACCCGCACCGGGTGCTCCATATCAGAAAGTAGTTCCGGCTATGTTTGCCAATAATGCATCGGCTACGGACATAGCAAAGGCATATTTTGAATTTTATGCAGATGAAAATCTTTATACTGGCAAATTGCCATATAATTGGGGCTTAGGTGATCCCTGGACGGCAGGAGTCTCTGTTTCTGTAGTGAACACTTCCATGTTGGAACAACTGGCTAAAAGCAGTAGTGAGATTATTCTGAAATATATTAAGGGCAGACAAGCGATAGCCACATCGGGCATACTCTGTTATGATTGTCGGTCCAGTAAGTATTATTATGATTTTGATGGATTAATACGTTCTTTAGGTAGTGAGACTAGCGAATATGAGGCTTGGAAAGCTGCTTATGATGCTGCTGTGGTTTATTGGAAGACTACTCCTAATAATTACTCCAGTTATGGCGGTAGTTTCTCGATGAATGGCTCTGCAGGACTTTCTACTTATATATTTCGTCAGTCGTATGAAGAGGAGATAAATCCTTTTTATCGTCAGTCGATACAATGGTACTCCGCTGCCGGATGGGATGAGACAGGCTGGTGATAATTACCATTTCAATATTCTTTAGAAGATAGGATTCTAACTTTTTGTGAAGATAGTGTGAAGAATAAGCAATCCTTATATAAGTGGTTATATGAGACGTATGAGAACGATTTGTTTTCATACGGCATTGCTTTTGGCATTAGTAAAGAACTTTTAGAAGATGCCATTCACGATGTTTTTTTGCATTTATATGAGCGTGAGCACAAACTTTGGGAAAGTCAGAATATGAAGTTCTATCTGTTGAACTGTTTGAAGAACCGGATTCGGACCATTAAGAAAAAAGAAATGAATACCGAATTTCTGGAAGAAGGTTCTGATAACTATAGTTTCCTTATTGAAGTGAACGGCTTTGAACTCATAGATGAAGAAAAAGAAAGAGCCGCTATGCAAAAACAGCTGAAAAAGATGCTGGATAGCCTTACAGACCGGCAACGGGAGGCTGTATATCTTCGTTATACCCAAGGACTTAGCTATGAGGAAATCGGGAAATTGATGGGAATACAACCTAAAGCAGCACAGAAATTAGTGTATCGGGCTATCGAACAAATGCGTAAAATTCAGCCTCAAATTATTTATTTTTTCCTTTTCGGTTATTTTCTTTAATTTTCGTGGGGGTATTTTTGTTCTTTGCGTGTTTTTAAAGTGAAACCGTAAAAAGAACGAGTATGCATTCAGATCGAATACCCGAATCGACAAAACAATGGCTACAAAATGAAGACTTCATATTGTGGTGTCTGGCTCCTACCCAGGAATCGGAAGAATGGTGGGTTAATTATCAAAAAGAGCATCCCGAAGATCAAGCATCCCTACAGGAGGCCCGCAAAATCATATTATCTGCCCGGCTGAATCCGGTTCAGCGCTTACCCGAAGAATCAGAAAGATTGTGGGCACGTATAGAGACAAGCATGGAGCGTCGTGATAAGAGACATCGTTTTATCTTATTTACCCGTTATGCTGCCGCCTGTGTACTAATATTAGGTATTGTTTCTTTCTGGTTGATTCATTCTTTTCAGACGTCCGGAACTGCTGATGATCTGCTTGTCAATGTGAAAGCAGATACTCTGTATCAGAAAGTAATGCTGATAAGAGATGATGCGGAAGCGATTCAGATAGAGAATAATGCCGTCATTACTTATGATAGCAATATTACTATTCAATCCGATGGTAAGGAAACAGAGATAATCAAAGAGGGAGCGGTTCAACCCGGAAAACAAAATACACTGATAGTTCCTTATGGTAGCCATTCATCCATTGTATTGGCAGACGGATCGAAAGTATGGATTAATTCCGGAAGTAAATTACGTTTCCCTTCCTCTTTTGGTCCGGGCGAACGCAGGATAAAAGTAGAAGGAGAGATTTATATAGAAGTTGCCAAAGATACTTCCCGGCCTTTTTATGTAGAGACACCCCAACTGACAGTTAATGTATTGGGAACAAAGTTTAATGTGTCTGCCTATGCTGATGATGCATTGCAATCCGTGGTGTTGGTAGAAGGAAAAGTAAATGTAAAAGCAAACTCCAATGAAGATTTTGTCCTTTTGCCTAATCAGCGTTTTAAGTTGAGTGATGGGATATCCGGCATCGACGAAGTTAATGCTTACGATTATATTTCATGGAAAGATGGCGTACTTCAGTTCCGGGGTGAGACAATGAAAGATATTATCCAACGGCTAAGTCGCTACTATAATGTATCTATCACATGTACGCCGGAAGTTGCGCAAAAGTGTACAATGGGAAAACTTATCTTATTTGATGATATAGAACAAGTCATGAAAACCTTCTCGTTGCTGTACGATGTCCAGTGTACAATTGAAGCGGGAAGTATAAAAATCGAGTAATAACCCTAAAAATTTAATGCCTATGAATAAACCACAGAAATGAAGCCTTTGTAAAAAAGAAGTTCGGAAGAGAGGCAACTCTTCCGAACCCGTGAGATTTAAATTTTTCAATTACTTATGAAAAACCTAAAAATTGATACGCAAAAATATGGAAAATTCCTATTACAATCATGCAAATAGGGCATATTTTCTTTGTAAATCATATCTGTTTGTGAAATTTTTTGTTATTTTTCTATTTATAGCGAATGTAACTCTCGCTAATGGAAATGGAACGAGCGAACTCTATGATATAAAGAAAGGGACTCTACTGGAATATTTTAAAGATATAGAGAAAGAAACAGGCTACGTTTTCATCTATTCGAAAGATATCCGACCTAGTTTAAATCAAGTTGTCAGTGTAGATCTATCTAGGAAGAAGACAATCACAGAAAAATTGTCAGCCTTGTTTGAAAAGACAAATCTGGTATATGAAATAAATGGAAAACAGATTGTTGTAAAGAGAAAAACGGCAGTGAAAAAGAATCTTTCTTCACAGCCACAGGAACCTCGGAGAATAACCGGTACTATTACCGATACAAAAGGAGAACCGATTATCGGTGCCAATATCAAGGAAGTCGGTACATTTAACGGCATAATTTCCGATATAAACGGGCGCTTTGCCTTATCTGTAAATCCGAATGCAGTTTTGGAAATCAGTTATATCGGTTATGTCACGACGACAGTACCTGTAAAAGACAATAAAGTGCTTTCTATTGAAATAAAAGAAGCCGAGCAAAGTCTGGAGGAAGTCGTTGTTGTCGGCTACGGAAAGCAGAAGAAAGAAAGTGTGACAGCATCTATCGCTTCTATTTCGAGGAAAGAACTGGTACAGACACAACAATCCAATATTAGTAACATGCTGGTAGGACGAATGCCGGGATTGATTGCTTTTCAAAGAAGTGGTGCTCCCGGCGAAGACGCTTCCAGTCTGTTAATCAGAGGTGTCAGTACATTTACAGACAACACGGCTCCTTTAATAATGATCGATGGCATCGAACGAACTAATTTTGACGGCATAGATCCGAATGAAGTTGAATCATTGAATATACTTAAAGATGCTTCGGCAACAGCGATCTATGGAGTAAAGGGAGCTAACGGCGTAGTATTAATTACTACCCGTAAAGGGGAAAGAGGGCGTCCCCGGTTGAGCTATTCGGGTAATTTTGCTTTGCAGCAATCTACCCAGCTCCCCAGTTATCTGAATAGTGCGGATTATGCAACTTTATACAATGAAGCTTTAGAAAATGACTCCCGGGTTTCGGGTTCTACCTACCAACCGAAATTCACGGATAAAGATATTGAATTGTACAGAAATGGCTTTGATCCGATTTTGCATCCGAACACTAACTGGATAGACGATTTTCTTAGAAAGTTTTCTACCCGCACTCAACATAACATCAACCTTTCGGGTGGTACAGAACGTGTGAAATACTTTATATCGGGAAGTTATTTCGATCAGACCGGTATCTATAAACATACCAAGATAGATTCGGATCATGATGTAAATCCCCGTAACACCCGTTATAACTTCAGAACTAATTTCGATTTTCAGATAACGCGGGACTTTTCGACAACTGTTCAAATGGCCGCCCAGATAGGCAGAGTGATTACTCCGGGCTCCGGTAACAGTGGAATCTGGCAAGCTATTTCTTTTGCCAATCCCTTGAGCTCTCCGGGATTGGTGGACAATAAAATTGTCCGCATACAGGATGGATTGGGAAGCGTCAATCCCTGGCAAACCTTATTAAGCAACGGTTATCAGAAAGATAATAGAAATAACATCAATACAACATTACGTCTGAATTATGATTTATCATCTTTGCTGACCAAAGGTTTGTCCGTACACGGGAGTATCGCGTATGATAGCTATTATTACAGCCGTAAGAAATATTCGAAAACCTTTCCTTATTATCTTGCGCGCCGTGATGCGGAAGATCCGGATTACATCTATCTGATCCCCCAATCAGAAGAGAGTATCTGGTCTGTAAGTACCGGATGGGATAAGAACCGGAAAGTATATATGGAGTTTGGAATTGATTATAATAGAACTTTCGGGCTTCATAAAACGACAGCACTTATTCTGTATAATCAGAGTAAATACTATTCCCCCTCCCTTCAATATTATGTACCTAATGCTTATCAGGGATTGGTAGGACGATTGACCTATGAATATGCCTCCCGTTATTTGGCAGAATTCAATATGGGATACAACGGAACCGAGAATTTTGCCAAAGGCAAACGGTTCGGATTTTTTCCTGCTGTTTCATTAGGTTGGGTCATCAGTGAAGAAAAGTTTTTTCCGAAAAACAATATCGTTAAATATCTAAAGGTGAGAGGGTCCTACGGAGAGGTAGGAAACGATCAGATAGGTGGTGATCGATTTTTGTATCTGCCGTCTTCTTATGGAGCAGCGAGCGATTCGGGTGTGAACAAGTATAATTTCGGTTTGGCTTCCAATCCGTATACTTCACTGATGATTGTTGAAAATAAAATCGGTAATCCTGATTTGACTTGGGAAAAGGCGAAAAAGATGAATGTCGGTGTAGATATTAATCTGTTCAATAATTGTCTGACTGCTTCATTTGATATATTCAAAGAAAAACGAAATAACATATTAGCCAACAGATCAACATCCCCCATGATTATAGGTGCTAATCTTCCTGCATATAATTTTGGAGAAATGGAAAATCGCGGTTGGGAAATGGACCTTAATTTTAGACATCATATACAAGATTTCCATTATTGGGCACGCTTCAATTATTCATTTGCGAGGAATGAAATCATCTACATGGATGAAGTGCAGAAGAGATATGATTATCAGATGACTACCGGAAGAAGAAAGAATCAGTTTTTCGGACTGATCTTTGACGGATACTATAACTCGTGGGAAGAAATCAATGCATTAGACCGTCCTAAAAGTTCATGGAGCGGGAATCAGTTGCAACCGGGAGACGTCAAGTATGTAGACGTCAACCAGGATGGAGTGATTGATGATTACGACATGGTTCCGATAGGATACACCCCCGTACCGGAGATTATTTACGGTTTCTCATTCGGAGCGCAATATAAAGGATTTGATTTCTCCATCTTATTTCAGGGAGCTGACAATGTATCCATTAAATATTTCGGACGGTCGATGTGGCCTTTCGCGAAAGGAGAAGAGAGTGCGAAATCTCTGATAAAAGAACGTTGGACACAGGAACGGTCTGAGGCAGGAGAAAAGATCACCTTTCCCCGTTTGTCTCTGAATCCCAACGGAGAAACCGATCACAACTATCGTCCTTCTACTCTTTGGATACGGGATGCCAGTTATTTGCGATTGAAAAACCTCGAAGTAGGATATACATTTACCGGAGGTTTTGTCAAACGGCTTAACCTGAATAGTGTAAGATTATATTTCAACGGTTCCAATTTATTCACGTGGACAGATGTGGTAGATCTGGACCCGGAAGCACCTTCGAGAAGTGGAAATGTTGAAATCAATACATATCCGTTGCAGAAAGTATATAATATTGGTCTTAATATAAATTTTTGATAATCATGAAAAGAATAACATATATATGTGCAATACTTCTGTCGTCTGTATTGATGTTTTCGTGTAGTGACTATCTGGAAGCTCCGCCCTCTGTCGATTTGGATGAAGACGGTGTCTTTGCCGACAGGACTTTGACAGAACAATACATAACAGGCATCTATGCAGAAGGTATGCCGCTGGGGTTCTCGATGGGAAGTAGCGGGATCGACCGTAAATTGTGTGCAACCTCAACCCTGGCAGGAGCGTGTGATGAAGCCGAACAAGGTGCAAACTGGGGGAAGGGCAATGCCTCGTGGAACGTGGACAATCATAACAACAGCAGCATAGACTGGGATGAAGACCCCCGTCACAACACCCGTTGGCAGACATTACGAAAATGCAATATCGTGCTTGAACGTATTGACGAAGTGCCCGATGATCCGGGAGACGTTGATTTTAAGACACGTTCCAGAGGCGAAGCCTATTTTATGCGGGCTTTGGTCTTCTGGGAAGGAGTATATAGATATGGTGGACTGCCTATAATACACCGTAGAATAAATCCGTCGGAAGATGGTAAACTACCCCGTAATACATTTTCCGATTGTGTAGACTCCATTCTTGTCGATTGTGACCGGGCTGCCTCCATATTACCGGATTATTATACGAATTCGATATTGGTAGGACGGGCAAACAGGATAGCCGCCTTAGCCCTCAAATCCAGAGTACTCCTGTATGCGGCGAGTCCTTTGTTCAATACCGACGATCCGTACCTTCCTTTAAGTGGAAATAATGACCTGATAGGATATGGAAACTATAGTAAAGAACGCTGGAATGAAGCTGCTAAAGCAGCCAAGGCAGCCATTACCGCTGTTGAATCTTCTGGCTATTATGACTTGTACGATGAGGGAACACCTGAAACAAATTACGAACATGTGTGGACTGCTCCCGATAACAAAGAAATAATTCTGGCCAACAAAAAATATCGGAATTTCACAACAAGCAGTCATCCCATAACAAGCAATATACCGGCATGGGCGGGAAGTAGTTGGAGCGACGGCGGTCTTTTTACAACCTTCAATTTCGTGCGTTTCTATGAGAAAAAAGACGGGAACCAACAAACATGGAATATGGATGGTGGCGATGATCTGCTTGAAAAGTACGACGAACTGGACCCTCGTTTTGCGCAAACCATTGCAGCACATGGAGCTAACTGGAATACAGAGATTGGAATTCTTAATTTTCTGCCCGGTGGAGCTCACAATGTAGCCAATGATAAAACGAAACACCTGGTTCGCAAATGGGTACCTCGCGTACTAAGAGCAACGGCTCCGCGCAACTCCACTAATATGGACTGGATTGTCTTCCGGGTAGCCGAACTCTATCTGAATTATGCAGAAGCTTTGAATGAATATTATGAAACTCCCCCGAAAGAAGCATTCGATGCAGTCCTGAAAGTTCGTGAACGCTCCGGAATGCCGGGCTTTCCTTCCACTTTGAATAAAGAGCAGTTCAGGGAGAAACTGCGAAGAGAACGAGCCGTGGAACTGGCTTATGAAGATCATCGTTTCTGGGATATAAGACGTTGGCTGATAGCCGATGATGAAGGTGTTATGAAAGGTGCCATGTATGGATTGCAGCTCTCCGCTGTTACAGGAGCACCGGGTAAAGTACATTACAAACCTTATGTCTTTGAAAACAGATTATGGAGTGACCGTTCTTATTTACATCCTATCAAGCAGACCGAAATAGATAAAGGGTATATGCTTCAGAATCCGGGATGGTAAATATGTTCAATCAACTAAAAATAAAAGGTATGACAATAATAAACAGTATATACAAAGGGAAGCGTTATGCTATACTTTTGACTACTATTCTCACTTTTTATGCTCCCGTTTTGTTTGCTCAACACATAGCCGATTCTGCACTTGTAGAAGTCGCCTATGGGCAACAACCGGAATGGAGGCGAACAAGTGCCATTTCTTCCATACGTGGGGAAGATTTGCTGAAAACTACTTCCGCAAGCTTGGGAAATAGTCTGCAAGGACAGCTTCCCGGACTAACATTGTTGCAACAAAGCGGAGAGCCCGGCTATGATTTCTCTATCGCGAATCTCTACCTCCGGGGACGTACTTCCTATGCAAGCGGACAAAAAATGCTGGTATATGTCGACGGTTTCGAAGCCCCGATTGAAAGTCTGTCCACTGCGGAAATCGAGTCTGTAACATTATTGAAAGACGCTTCGGCTCTGGCTTTATATGGTATGCGTGGTGCAAATGGTGTTTTATTGGTGACAACCAAGAAAGGATGCGTTTCCGCTCCGCAAGTCAGTATCCGTTTACAAACGGGAATACAACAACCGTTGGGCGTTCCCGATCCTATCAATGCGTATGATTATGCCACCTTATACAATCAGGCGCGTGTGAATGACGGATTGCCTCGTTTATACACTCCAGAGGAATTGAATGCCTATCAGAACAACACCGATCCTTACTTTTACCCCAATGTAAACTGGAAAAAGGCCATTTTGAATAATACAGCTCCTTTGAGTATGGCTGATTTAAGTTTTAAAGGAGGAGGAGATGTGGTGCAATACTATGTAATGATGAATCTTTTGCAGAACATCGGTTTCTACAAAGACACCGATAAAAAACGCCGGGAAAACTCGAATGCCTATTATGCGAGCTTTAATTTCAGGTCTAATTTGAATATCCAGATAAGCAAGCACCTGTCTACCGGACTCAATTTTAGCGGGAGTGTAGGTAATCGCTCTATTCCCGGAGGCAGCAGTTCTGCCAACGGACTTTTGGGAGCGATATGGAGAACAGCTCCGAATGCATTTCCGGTGTACAACCCCGACGGATCGTATGGAGGAAATGCCGCTTTTACCAACCCGGTCGGTAATATCGTCAGCAGAGGGCTTTATAAAGAAAACAGCCGGACTTTCCAACTGATTTTTATGCCTAAATACGACCTGGAGAAACTGACAAAGGGATTAAGTGTCAGTGCCGGTATTGCCTACAACAACTATATGGCGGATTCATCTATAAAGAATCAGAATTATGCCCGTTATTCTCTTTCCAAAGGAGCAGGGGGAGAGGTGCTATATACACCCTACGGCGCTGATTCTCCTTTGGAATCCGATGAAGGATTCCGTACTGACTGGAGCCGTCTGAACTTTAAGGCACAGTTGGATTATGATCGCGTTTTCAAGCAACATCAACTCACTGCCAGCATCTTTTTCCTGTCTGATTTATATCAGAAATATGGAAGTCGTGATGACATTAAATACTTGAATTATGCAGGGCGGGTAACTTACTCTTATAATCAAAAATACATAGGAGAATTTGCAGCTTCATATACAGGTTGTGATGATTATGCTCCTGGAAAAAGATATGGATTCTTTCCCGCTTTCTCCGCCGGATGGATACTGTCGAAAGAAAACTTCATGAAAAATATCAACTGGGTTGAATATTTGAAACTAAGAGCATCTATCGGACTGGTTGGAAACAATCAGAATGAGAACGGACGTTATCTGTTCGACCAGACTTATAGCAGTAACGGCTCCTATTTTTTAGGTACAGGGTCGTCATCAACAGGCGGGTTTCGGGCAGATATGATTGCCAATCCCGATATTAGTTGGGAGAAGGAACGTGTATTCAATATCGGATTGGATGCAGTTTTACTGAAAGGGCTGTCGGTAGAATTCGATTATTTCCATAAAGAAAGATATGATATCCTGTCACAGCCGTATTCCACTATTCCCGGATTTGTTGGAGCCTCTTATGGCGACATATTGCCTTATATGAATGTAGGTAAAGTAAAGAATCAAGGTTTCGAGGGTACGATCAGGTACGAAAGCAGTCTTAAAAATAACTTCAACTATTACGTTGAAACATCGGCGTGGTATGCAAAGAATGAAATTGTCGATATGGCGGAAGAAGTGAAACTCTACGATTATCAATATCGTAAAGGACGTTCCGTGAATACTCCTTTTGTACTTGTTGCTGACGGACTGTATCAGGAGAGTGATTTCGATTCGAATGGAAGTCTGAAGTCACATTTACCGGTACCGCAGTTTGGAGAAGTAAACCCCGGTGATATAAAATATATCGATAAAAATGGTGATGGAGTAGTCGATTCCAATGACTCCTATCCTGTGGGATATTCTAATATTCCGGAGTGGAATTATGCTTTGAAAATAGGCTTTGAATGGAAAGGGATAGACGTTGAGGCTTTATTTCATGGCGTTGCCAATAGAGACATCTATTTGAGCGGGCCGTTGGCTTATTCCTTTACCGACAATGGCTCTGCTTCAAAACTGGCTCTCGACAGCTGGACACCGGAGAATCCCAATGCTTCTTATCCCTGTTTGTCTACCCGGACATTTGAAAACAATTACCGGATATCTACATATTGGAAAAGAAACGGAAACTACTTCAGAATGAAGAATATCCGGATTGGATATACCTTCCCCCAGTCAATAGCAAGAGCGATAAAATTGTCCAGATTGTATGTGTATGCTAATGCGAGCAATCTTTTCACCGTGAGTCATCTTGACGGATTGGCCGACCCGGAAAGCAGTTCTTTGATTACATATCCGTTGACACGTTCCTACAACCTGGGAATAAAAATTGATTTTTAATAGGTAAGAACAAAAATATAATAATTATGAAATACCCAATAGGTTTATCTATCATATTGAATGCTCTTGCTGCTATCAGCATATTGTCCGGATGCAGTGATTATCTGGACAGAGAGTATGATTCGTTTATCGACAACGAGATGACCTTTACTTCCTATGAACGTACAAGCAAATTTCTAGTCAATGCTTATCGGTATCTGCCTGATGGTTTCAACCGTATCGGTTCCGAAGCTATGTTGGATGCCGCTACCGATGATGCCGAACATGCTAATGCCTCCTGCAACATCCAGCACTTCAACACCGGAGCCTGGAATTCAAGGTCCAATCCGGATGATTTGTGGAATAAGTATTACGCAGGAATTCGCATAGCGAATGAATTTATAGAAAATGTAGACAGAGTGAATCTGGATAAATACAGACTCGATCCGGATAATCAGAATGAATATCAGAACCGTCTGAATGACTTGAAAACATGGAAATATGAGGCCCGTTTTTTAAGAGCGTTTTTCCATTTCGAGCTGGTGAAACGTTTCGGACCTGTACCTGTGATTACTTCTACACTATCCGTCAATGCGGATTATTCGGAGACTCCACGCCCGTCTATGGACGATTGCATCTCATTCATCTCCAGCGAATGTGATAAGGTAGCCGAAGTGCTCGATTTAACTCCGGGACGAGGAATCGATTCGGATTTGGGACGTGCAACGAAGGGAGCCGCATTGGCTTTGAAAAGCAGAGTTTTATTGTATGCGGCCAGTCCCTTGTATCTGGACTGGCAGAATTTTTCGGAAAGCGATCTTCCTTCCGATATGGAGAAATGGAAAGCTGCGGCACAGGCTGCGAAAGACGTAATTGATCTGGGCATATATTCGTTGTATGGCAGTTATGCCACTTTATTCAAGAATAACTTTCAGAATTCCGAGTTTATTCTGATGCGTCGTTACGGAAACAGTTCCGACTTTGAAAAATACAACTTTCCTGTCAGTTATGGTGGGGTAGGCGGCGTCAATCCTTCGTTGAATCTGGTAGACTCTTATGAAATGAAAGATGGCAGCTATTTTAGTTGGGAGAATGAGGAAAATGCCGTTCGTCCGCAATTCTACCGGGATGACAGGTTGAATGCTACCATTCTGCTGAATGATTCCGTTTGGAAAAGCACGGCGGTAGAGAATTGGGACGGTGGAAAAGACGGTCTGGGCGTTACCAATGCAACCAAAACCGGATTCTATCTGAAAAAATACCTTAATGAAGATGTGAATATCCAAACCGGCGGAGGAAGTCAGGGACATATCTGGCCGTTGTTTCGTTTAGCGGAGATTTACCTGAATTATGCGGAAGCCTTGAACGAATACGATCCCGAAAATGCGGATATAGCAGAATACGTCAATCGAGTGCGCAGCCGTGCCGGACAACCGAATCTGCCTTCCGGATTGACGCAGGACGAAATGCGTGAGCGTATCCGGCGTGAACGTCGTGTCGAACTGGCATTTGAGGAGCATCGTTCGTGGGATGTAAGACGGTGGAAGATTGCGCAAGAAACACTCGGAGGAGATTTGCTAGGTCTTGAAATCACCCGTAAGAATCAGGCTCGAAGAGCTGTTACCCGGAATTCCGTAATACCGGCTAACGAAGTTCCGGAAGGATGGCATTATTACGATGGAGACGAATTCAATGATTTGGTCATAAACAACTCATATTGGGGACAGTATGGAAGCGACACTCCGGTAGGAAACTCCCAGTATGGACAACCCACCGGAAATATCCAGACTTATCGTAAAAAACAGATTACGATTGAGAAAGGGAGTGGCGGATTGAGCTTTGCCCGGATAACAGCCACCAAGGACGACAATCCACCGGCTCCGACATTAAGCACTGCCAGTACGAGAGAAGGATGGTGGTCGGGAGCTTTGTCCAGCCGGGATACCGACAAATATGGTTATCAGGGGAAATATTACCCTCTGCATTCCCGCATTGAGATTCGTGCAAAAATACCTTATATATATGGTATATGGATGGGACCGTGGTGTCGTCATTATGCAGGAGCCAGTGTTGCGGAACTTGACATCGAAGAGTTTTTCGTCAAGGAATTTGAGAATACGGCTTCACCCCGCCGGCTTAGCCAGGCTTTACATTTGCATGATAATAAAACAGGCAATCTGGGAATCAACGTGAATGGGTACGGACGACATACAGTGCTTGATTTTGATCCGGGAGCAGACTTCCATACGTATGGCGTTCAGGTAGATCCGGACCCGGTTTCTCCGGATAAGCATGCTATCATCAGCTACCTGTTGGATGGTAAAGTAACCAATACATTCAAGACGATTGACTATGATGACAGATATAATACATTTATAACCAAAGCAATAGCGGAGGGAAGAGAAAAGCGAACCTGGGACATTGCGATAACCGGACAAATCGGAGGAAAGAATGAAAATGGTATCGGCTATCCCGAAGACAGGAATGCCAATTTGAGAAACGTTTCGATGGATGTAGATTGGGTACGTGTATTTACCCGGGATGAAACAGAACCAGAGATTCCTGAAAAGCCGGAATATCCCGTCGAGAAGTTTGATTATTCCCGTGCTGTGGTAGAAAAGAGAGTGTTTGATTCTAAAATGTATTGGTATCCCATACCTGAAAGTGAGATTCTGCAGTTGAAGAACTGGAAACAGAATCCGGGTTGGTAAATCATTAAAAAGAAATATCATGTTGAAAATAAAGATTCTAATAATCATATTTTGCTGTATCGGGGTGGTGAAAGCCCAAACCGTTATTCCTCCTTCATCAGAAACCCCTCCCGGATGGATTTATTACGATGGAGACGAGTTTAACGGAGATGTGATTGACTCCCGGTATTGGGGAATATATGGTTCCCCAAAAGTGGGGCGACCCACCTATAATCAGGAAAATAAAGCCATGCTTCAGACATACCGTCCGGAGCAGGTCTTTATCGAAACCCTTCCTACAGGAGAGAAGATTTGTCGAATTCGCTCATTCAAAAGTAAAGATGCGCTCAGTCCCGTTCATCCCAGTGTGAAGAGCAAGACCGGATGGTGGTCGGGAGCGCTGTCCAGCAGAGATTCCGATACGGAGAAATATTATCCTCTTTTCTGCCGCATAGAGATCAAAGCCAAAGTCCCATATCTATATGGGCTTTGGAATGCACTTTGGTTGAGGCATTATAAAGGAGCTGGAGTAGCCGAAATAGATATACTGGAGTTTTTTACCAAAGCTTTCGGGGAAAATCCTTATCCGGCCAAAGCGAATCAAACTTTGCATTTGTTCAATTCGGAAACGCAAAAGTTGGGAATCAATCTACCCAAAGGTCAGATACGATATACTGAAATCGGAGACGATAAGCCGGGAGATAATTTCCATGTATATGCGGTTCAGATAGATCCCGATCCTGTTGATAACAATCATGCCATCATTACGTTTCTGATAGATAATAAAGTCAATTACCAGATACATACCCGTACACAGTTGGGGGATGCATATACTGATTTTATCACTAAGGCTCGTAAAGAGAATCGGCTGGACAGAGTTTGGGATATTGCTATCACCGGGCAGGTAGGAGCATTTGACAAGTTGGATGTCGGCTATCCTGCGGAGGAATTGCAGCAATTTGATTTCGATATTGATTGGATAAGAGTTTATGTTCGCGATCCGCATACCCGGATCGTCGGAAATAGTAAACTACCTCATACTCCGGAAGCGGATTCATTTGTTAAAGATTTGCTCTCACGGATGACTGTGGAAGAGAAGATCGGCCAGTTATCCCAATACGTAGGTCGTACCCTTCTAACCGGTCCTGAATCAGAATATTTGAGCGATTCATTGATAGCACGCGGACTTGTAGGTTCTGTTTTGAATATATCCGGTGCAAAGACATTGCGTGATTTGCAGGAAAAGAATATGCGTTATTCCCGGATAAAGATACCGATTCTTTTTGGGATGGACGTGATTCATGGATATAAGACAATCTTTCCGACTCCTTTGGCGGAATCGTGTAGTTGGGATTTAGCAGCGATCGAACGAGCTGCCAAGATTGCTGCGATTGAATCCTCGGCAGCCGGACTACATTGGACGTTCGCTCCTATGGTCGACATCGCAAGAGACGCCCGTTGGGGCAGGGTAGTGGAAGGAGCAGGAGAAGACACCTACCTGGGAAGTGAAATAGCCAAAGCAAGAGTGAATGGTTTTCAGTGGAATCTTTGGGAGAATAATTCAGTATTGGCATGTGCAAAGCATTGGGTAGCTTACGGACTTCCCCAGGCGGGAAGAGATTATGCTCCGGTGGATATGTCGGAACGGACTTTGTTTGATACTTATCTACCTCCTTTTAAGGCTTGCATTGATGCGGGAGTACTTACTTTTATGAGTGCTTTCAATGATATAAATGGTATTCCTGCGTCCGCACATCCGTTCCTGCTCAAAGACTTATTGAGAGGGCAATGGAATTTCAATGGTTTTGTGGTAAGCGATTGGGAAGCAGTGAAGCAGCTGGTGGCGCAGGGAGTGGCGGAAGACGATAAAGACGCTACCCGTCTGGCTTTCAATTCCGGCATCGACATGGATATGACAGATGGGCTCTATAATAAATACATGAAAGAACTGATAGAAGCCGGTAAAATCAGTATGGAAGATGTCGACAATTCCGTCAGTCGGATTCTGCATATCAAATATGCTTTGGGACTGTTTGTTGATCCATATAAATTCTGTAATGAAGAATACGAATCGCAGACAATCATGAAAAAAGAATTTCTGGATGCAGCACTGGACATGGCTCATAAATCGGCTGTCCTGCTGAAGAATGACAATCATACATTACCGCTGGCAAAAAATGTCCGTTCCATTGCCGTGGTAGGTCCGCTGGCCGATAATCAGACCGAACTGCTGGGCTCGTGGAGAGCAAGAGGGGAAGATCGCCATGTGACGACTGTATTGCAGGGCATAAAGAACAAAATCGGCGGTAACAAAACGAAAGTTGGATATGCCCGTGGTTGCGATTTTGACGGAGAAGATAAGTCAGGATTCAAAGAAGCAGTGAAATTGGCTTCCAAAAGTGATATGGTGATTGCCGTTGTCGGTGAAAAAGCTTTGATGAGTGGCGAATCGAGAAGCCGTGCCCAACTGGATTTGCCGGGTGTGCAGGAAGAATTGATAAAAGAACTGGTTGCCACAGGGAAACCCGTTGTCGTCGTATTGATGAATGGGCGTCCGCTGTCTATCGAATGGGTGGACAAGAACGTATCGGCCATTCTCGAAACCTGGTTTTTAGGTACTTCTGCAGGAACCGCTATTGCTGATATACTGTTCGGTGATTATAATCCTTCCGGAAGATTGACCATTTCTTTTCCACGGGTAGAGGGACAAGTACCGGTTTACTATAACTATAAGAAATCCGGACGTCCGGGAGATATGCCCCATTCCTCAACCACCCGGCATATCGATGTTCCGAATGCTCCGCTCTATCCTTTTGGTTACGGTTTGAGTTATACCACATTCAGTTATTCAGTTCCGCAGAGCACCCAAAAAGAATATACGCGACAGGAGACCATCTCCGTTTCGGTGACAGTAACCAATACCGGAGACAGAGATGGCGAAGAGACTGTGCAACTGTATGTGAATGATAAAGTTGCTTCTGTTGTGCGTCCGGTAAAGGAGTTGAAGGCATTCAAAAAAATATTCCTGAAAGCGGGGGAGTCAAAGACCGTTCAGTTTGACATTTCTCCTTTAGCTTTAGGCTTTTATGATGCTGCCATGAACTATGTGGTAGAACCCGGTGAATTTGAAATTATGACCGGCTGCAACAGTAATGATTTACAAACCATATCGGTCAAACTAATAAATTAGAAGGAGGAACCGTTCTATGAGAAATTGGATAATTGTATTTTTTGTCATCTTTGCCGCTCGGCTTTCTGCACATGACGGTGACAGTATAAAGATCACACACGGTCCTTACCTGTGTGATATGAGTACCGACGGCGTGACAGTGGTATGGACTACAAACAAACCTGCTCTTTCGTGGGTGGAAGTGGCGCCTGCCGGTGAAGATCATTTCTATGGGAAGGAACGTCCGCGATATTACGATACGGAGTCCGGACGTAAGCGGGCCAATGATACAATCCACCGTGTACGCATCAAACATTTGGAACCCGGCAGGGAATACAGATACCGGATTTTTTCGAGAGAAGTTGTCTCTTGGCCTTCGAGTGACTGGGTAACTTATGGATTGATTGCTGCTTCAAATGTATACAAGCAAGAACCTTTCAGATTCAGAACTTTCGACGACCGGAAGAAAGAAATTTCCTTTCTGGTATTAAATGATATTCACGGGCGGAGTGACTATATGAAGTCTCTGTGTCGGGAAGTAGATTTCAAATCTCTTGATTTCGTTTTGCTTAATGGAGATATGTCGTCATGGGTAGAGGGGCAGGAGCAGATATGTAAAGATTATATTGATGCTTGTGTCGAATTGTTTGCGTCCGAAGTGCCTATTGTTTTCAACCGGGGAAACCATGAAACACGTGGAGTTTATTCCGATGCGTTGATAAAGTATTTTCCTACGTCTACCGGAACTTTTTATTATCGTTTCAACATAGGTAAGGTTTGTTTTCTTGTTCTTGATTCCGGTGAAGATAAGCCGGATTCGGATTTGGAGTATGCCGGTATTGCCGACTATGACAATTATCGAGAAGAAGAAACCCTATGGTTGCGGAGTGTGGTGGAAGAAAACGATTTTAAGCAATCATCCCTTCGGATCGCATTCCTGCACATCCCGCCGACGATAGGCAATTGGCATGGAAACTATCATTTGCAGCAAACCTTGTTGCCCGTTTTAAATACGGCTGGAATTGATCTGATGTTATCCGGACACACTCATAAATATTATTTCCGTGAATCAGAACCCGATAAAGCCAACTTTCCCATCCTTGTCAATGATAATAACAGCTATCTGCTTTGTAAGATAAAAGATGGAAAAATGGTGATTGATGTGGTAGGAGCGAATGGAAAAGACAAGAAGCAACATCAGTTTGATGTGAAATTTTAGTCAAATACCATTAGATTCCAATAGTATAGTTATTTATAATTTAATGTAATCATGAAGATGAAAACTATAATAAAATTATTATTTGTATTTTCGTTGCCATTTATTTTCTGTCGTTGTGCCGACGACGGGATACACTATGAACGGGAAATCAATGTTCCCGAAGGTATCTATCTGACGGGGAGTGCGTCCCAATTCTCGGTAGAGGCAATCAATGGTAAAATGAATGTGATAAAAGAGGGCACTTTGGTCGCATTGAACACATGGCTGACATCCAGCGGAGATTTTTATATCTCTTTAGTCGGACCGGATGGGCAACCCGTTTATTATGGGCAGGGAGCGCTTTTGCAAAACGACAACAGTGAGGTGTCAACTTATTCTTTGGCTCCTGGAACCGGCGGTTTCAGAGTAATGGAAGATGGATTGTATCAGCTAATTGTGAATCCTTTATTGAAACAGGTTAATATTGTTCCATTCAATTTCCGTTTGACGAGTAAATTCGAACTGACAGAAGACGGTGAAAACGAACTCTTTCTTCAAAAACCGTCTTACGACCATATTAACCATGTGGCTACCTGGGTGTCCAGTGGCGAGTTAGAAGTGATATTACCGGCAGAGTTTTCGTTTAATTATACCGATAATACGTCTTTTGATGTGAAGGAAACAGATACGGAGAAATATACATTCTCTTCTATGTACACCGGAACGGGAGGAAGTATAAAAATGAATGTTTTAACTGAAGAATATGCCGAACTAACCAACCAGTCGCAAGTGCAGCTCAATCTTAAAAACAAAGGTGAGTATAAAGTAACGCTTCAATATGAAGTCTTGACAGGAAAATTCTTTGCGAAGATGACGGGCAATGAGATCATAGAACCCGAACCGGAGGGGTATCCGGAGAAACTATATATGATTGGAGATGAATTTGGAAACTGGAATTGGAATTCGACAAATGTGGTAGAGATGGCCCCTGTGGGACAGCTTGGCAATGGTGCATTCTGGACTATCAAGTATTTCAATGCTGGTCAGGGAATTAAATGGGCATCGGAAAAATCTGATGCGGAAAGTTTTGCCTCTTTGGGTACAAATGTCAATTATGTTGTAGGCAGTAACGGAAGAGCGACGGTAGAAACAAGCGGCCTGTATTTGGTATATGTAGATATGAACCGTAATCTTATAGCTTTTGAGAAACCTGCCGTTTATGGAATAGGTGAGTGTTTTGACGGACAGGAAGTATCGTTCGATCTTTCCGGGCAGAATTTCTCTGCTGTCACTACAACACAAGGCAATCTTCAGATGTATGCAACTTCCGACTATAACAATAGAGACTGGAACACTATGGAATTCAACATCTATAATGGACAAATCTATTATCGTGGTGTAGGTGCTGCACTGGAACCGGTTCCTGTTGCTTCTAATATACCAATAGAACTTGATTTCTCTCAAGATAGAGGTAAAATAGCTGTGACTTTTGCCTCTCCAAGTGATGTCCCCTCAACAGCGAAGGCTATTTATATGGTTGGCGATGAATTTGGAAACATGAATTGGGGCTCGGATGGGGTTATCTCATTAGATAAGGTTTGGAACAGTGCCGACCGATGGATACATATTAATTATTTCAATGCCGGAACTAAACTTCGTTTCTCTACATCCAAGATATTTGGTGATGGAGAGTTTACCGGACTGACTAATAATGTGGGCTTCGAAATCTCTGACGAAGGACTGGTGGTTATCCCCCAAAGTGGTACTTATATCATTTTCGTTGATTTAGGTTCGAAGACCATCTCCATCCAAAAGCCTGTAATCTATGGGTATGGAACGGCAGCCGGAGGAAACAACGAAAAGATCTTGCCTTTTACGGAAAGTAGCGACGGGAAAACATTCTCTGTTACTTTACCTAATGGAGGACGTTTCAGAATACATCCTTATATTCCTGCTTTTGATAATCTTAATCCTTCATTTGGTGCTTGGAAACGCGAATATGCTGTTAATCCGGAGACTCTTGAAATCTATTTGCGTAAAGAGGGCATGGATGAACCGAACAAAGATTATGTATGGGCTGCCAACACTATAATAACTCTTGATTTCAGGGCAGCGAAAGGAACGATAGTAGTTCCTTAGCCCGGTCTGCTCCAAGAAAAATTGTAGCTGATTATATTTTTATATCACTTTTACCCTCACACCCTCACACCTTCGTTCAATCCCTTTATTCATCGTGGTTGCAAGGTGTGAGGGAACGTGTGGCAGTAGGGTGAGGGTAAAAAGTTACCCTCACCCTATTTAATTTTAGTTTTACTTTTAATTTATTGATTTATAGTGAAATATACTTCTGTTTGGATGTAAACAACTAATCTCATATCTCACTATTTTGATCCTTTTTCTATCATATAAATGCCGAAAGTGTGTCATTAGTATCTGCTTTTGAAGTACCGTCTCTTATTCTATATTCTTTCATCAATTATAGGTTAATACCTAATGATCTTTCTGTAAACTCTTAATGCTTCTTATGGGCTCACTATAGTAGATAGACTTGTTTACAGTAGTGAGCTTGTTTGTCTACATTTGATAGCTTATTTGTTCACATTGGTGAGCCCTTACTAATCACTAAGCGAGAATGTATACTATTCTCGAACATTTCCGTTCTGCACTCTGTAATCTGAAAAAAGGAGGTATTGACCTAAGTTTAAATAAATGGGTTGAGTTGGTGAGTCTTTGTACTACAGATTTTTCCCTTACAGGCATCTTCTTGCTTTTTCCTTTTTCGCCTTTACGCGCCCGCGTGTGATATAATAATGTGTATCCCTCTCGTCGTTTCCGCGCACAATTTCCCTATACATAAAAAATATGTTCTACAACATCGTTATGCGTCAGCACTTTAGCAAATGTACTCAAAAATAATTAGAAAAAATAGTTTGATATATTTGGAGTGTATACCAAAAGGGCGTACTTTTGCACCCGCTTTCCAAGAGAAGAAAGCCTTGACAAATTGACTTAGTGAAAAAGTGGAATCCCACTTAAAGAAAAGAACAAAAAACTTCCGAAAAAGTTTGGATTATAATAAATAAAGTTCTTATCTTTGCAGTCCGATTCGCAAAGGAAATTGGCAAGAGTTATTCTTTCATACCTTCTTTCCCTTTCGCATAGAGAGCCAGAGAAATCGAGTAAAAAGAAAAACTAAAAAAAACTTCCGAAAAAGTTTGGTAGTTAAAAATAAAGCCCTTACCTTTGCACCCGCTTTTAAAACGAAAGCAGCAAGTTCTTTGAAATATTGATAAACAATACAAGTAGTACAAGTAAAAAAATAGAACCGTCAATACTTGTCCGAGAGAGTAGCGATACGATTGAAGATAATAGGTATTTGAATAAGGTCAATAAATTTACGGCATCCTGAACAGAGCAAAAAATCATCTTAACAGATGAAAAGATACTTTTACAATGAAGAGTTTGATCCTGGCTCAGGATGAACGCTAGCTACA
>ENA-OYYE01000299-OYYE01000299.1-human-gut-metagenome-genome-assembly--contig:-NODE-299-length-29577-cov-9.384053_pt1 | contig 29577 bp, 19 predicted proteins | sample MGYA00243244_ERZ653437 | MGnify/ENA primary metagenome ERZ653437 (study PRJEB26926, sample SAMN06165130) | human gut metagenome | biome: ENVO:00009003; feature: ENVO:2100002; material: ENVO:00002003...
CTTCTAGCTTCGTCGGCAGCGTCAGATGTGTATAAGAGACAGTATCTATTCTTTTGATACTCTTTTTTTTGATTTCGGGAAGGGTGGATTTATGGAGTAACACATGGATGACAGAAAGCTATGGAGTTGCAGACGGAAAGGTGATTCATCAGGATGAGTGGGTTGAAATCTATCGTTGGGTGGAAGCCGACGAGAAGATGCCCGACAGAGAGGAAGTGCTGGCACTGATACGGTATCACTTCGGAAACTTCGACAAGTTGACGAAGCTCGTGCGTTACCTGGATACCGGAAAGCCGTATGCTTACCTGATGCAGCATATCTATCCGAAGATAGGCCACCGCAAGGGAATGCAGAAAGAGTTACCGGTGGCAGTGCCTGAAGTGCCGGCGGCGCAGTTGCCCGCAGGGTTCATCGAACCGGGGACGTGGACGCTTGTCTGCCCGGTGGCGGAGGAAAAGAAAAACACGACGACGGATGACCGGGTGGTGCTGGCGGTGAAGAACAATCTGCTCTACGACCTGGCTCTGGCTCCGAATATTGAAGTGGAAGTGCCGATAGGACGGCGGTGGTCTTTGAATACAGAATATAAGTGTCCGTGGTGGACTGACAATTCGGGTAGCTTTTGCTATCAGCTCCTTTCGGGAGGAGTGGAGGCGCGCTGCTGGCTGGGCAACCGGCGCGAACGGGACAGGCTGACCGGACATTTCGTGGGAGTGTATGCCGAAGGCGGCGTATATGATTTCCAGTGGAAAGAGGAGACGGGATACCGGGGCAAGTATTATGGTGCCGCGGGTCTGACGTACGGATATTCGCATCGGATAGCCCGGCGCTTGGCGATAGAGTTCAGCCTCGGAGTGGGATATCTGGAGACGGAATACCGTAAGTACACCTCTTACAAAGGAGATTTGGTTTGGATAAGCAGCGGACGCTATCATTTCATTGGCCCTACGAAAGCTAAAGTTTCTTTAGTCTGGCTCATAATGGCAGGAAGATGAAGACGGCGGGAGGTAACACATACGGTTGGTTGTGGGCTACGCTTTGGCTGATGGTCACCCTGTCGGGATGCAGTTTCCGGGAGATGCTGGATACTTATCCTGTTAGTGGAGTGCAGATAAACTTTGACTGGGAGGGGGTGACGGAGAAGTTGCCTGAGACGATGCGAGTGGTGTTTTATCCCAAAGATGCCGAAGGACAGAAAACTGATCGTTATGTGCCGGGAACAGGTGGTAAAGTGGATGTTCCACCCGGGAATTATGCAATGGTGATTTATAACTTTCATACGGAAAGTATACGTATACGAGGAGAAGGAAGTTATGAAACGATTGAAGCGTATACCGGACCTTATACCGGATTGGATGCGGTGATTGATATGGTGTGGTGGCCCGACCCCTTGTATGTGGTAGCGCTGGATGATGTGGAGATAGCAAATAGTGATGAGGCGCTTCAGATGGAACTGAAACCGACGGCTGTGGTAAAGAATTATACGTTTGATATCAAGGTGGAAGGTTTGGAAAGAGTGTCGAGTGTCTTGTGCTACGTGAGCAATCTGAATGGCAGTTGCTTCTTGGGAAAACAGACTTGCGAGGTGAGCAAAGTGCCGATATACGTAGATATGGAGCGTGGCGATGGGGTGTTGCGAGGCCGTTTTGCAAGTTTTGTTTGGCCGGTATCGGCGGAAACGCGAATGGAAATGCCGATGATTCTGACAGTGAAACTGGTGAAGCGTGATAATACGGTGCAAGAAGTGGAGGTGGATGTGACAGAGGCGCTTACGGCTCCTCCTTCTCCTCCCGATGAGGGAGAGGTGGAAGAACCCGATGCGGAAATAGATATAGAAATCCCTATTCCGGATGATAAGATCGTAGTGGATGAGTTAGAGCCGGGATTTAATGAAGGCGGTGGCGGAATAGGCGGTGAGGTAGATGAATGGGGAGATGAGACGAATGTAGTACTTCCTGTATAGGATGAAACATATAAACAATATTAATTTAAAACATAAAGTTATGAAGAAGTTTTTATTTTTAGCAATGGCTGCGGCTGCAATGGTTAGCTGCTCACAGAATGAAGAGATTGAAAATGCTGCGCAGAAAGCGGAGATTAAACTGGGAACGGTAGTAAGTAATACAACAAGGGCTGATGTGACTGATTTGACTGAATTACAGAAAGCTGATGTTGGGTTTACTGTTTATGCTTATAATAGCGGTGCGACAGAATTTGCTACTGTTACTGCTACTGACATGAGCACTTTTATAAACGGGAAAAAGGCAACATTTAGTAATAGTGCATGGGATATAGAAGATGGTCCATATTATTGGCCACTGACAGATAATATTCATTTCTTTGCATATGGAAATCCTGGTACAGGTACTTTAAATTATGCTGGTCCTGCTGGTAGTAATAAATATCCAACACTTACATATACCGTGGCAGGTGTGGATGCTCAGACAGACTTAGTTGTTGCAAGTATAACAGATCAAACTAAAACAAAATCCAGTAGTGGGGTGACTTTGAAGTTTGCCCATATATTGACTCAGATAAACTTTAACGTTAAGGCTGGTGATAGCAACACTTATAAATTAAAGACTCTTTCAATATCAGGAGTAAAGAATAAAGGGACGTATGATTTCGGTAAGGGGGCTTGGGAAGCTCAAGAGGGAACTGCAACTTATGCACATACAATAACTGCTGAAGGTATAGAAGCGACTACAAGTGGTACAAGTATTGCTTCTGCTTGGATGCTAATGCCGCAAGAAATGCCAGCTACAGAAGGTACAGTATCAATTAATGTATCATATGATATTTATGACACAAATAGTAAACTGATAGCTGAAGTATCTTCTACTGCTATTGATTTGAAGGGAACGCAGGCATGGGAACCGGGTAAAAAAGTACTTTATACATTAACTTTGACCAATCAAGCAGTAAAAGTATCTTTGTCTGTACCTGAATTTGATGGCTGGAAAAACGAAACTAATGTAGAAAAGTAAACTTCGTAGTATGAAATTACTTCGTTAGTTGCTTGAACATCTTATTCCCCGGAAACCTTCTTTTTGCAAAGTTTCCGGGGAATATTTTTTTTGTTTCGTGTTTATGTTTAAATTTGCCGCTGCAAACAAACATAAATACTGCTGTCTGTGATGCCTGGATCTTCCCCTTGTGGAGAGATTGTTGTAGATTGTCTGAAGTGCCCGAAAGCTGTGGATAATCTTATTGTGTACGCCTCTCATAACAGAGGCTTCCACCTTGTTGTCCCTCGTTCAGAAGAAAATATCATGATATTCCTGCTGAAAGGCGAGATTCTCGTCAATAGTATGGAGTATGCCGGGGTCACGGTACATGCAGGCGAATTCATTCTTCAGGCTATCGGCTCCAAATACCAAATCCTCGCCATGACCGATGTGGAGTGCGTATGCTACCGCTTCTCCCAACCCGAATACTTTTGTGAAGGCCGCTACTGGCACATCGCCCGCGAAGTGCAACCTCCCCTTATCTTTTCGCCTTTAAAAGTCTGCCCGGAACTCGCCCTGTTCCTCCAGGCCTCCAAGTCTTACCTGACCGGAGAGAGAATCTGCAAGGAACTCCTGTCCTTCAAGCAAAAAGAACTGCTGTTCATCCTGTGGCACTACTACACCGATTACGAACTCTCGATGGTGGTGCATCCCCTGTCGAAGTACATCGACAGCTTCCAGTATTTTGTGCTGAAGAACTATAATAAGGTGAAGACCGTAGAAGAATTTGCCAAGCTGGGAGGATATACCACCACTACTTTCCGCCGTATATTCACTTCCGTGTTCCATCAGCCTGTGTACGAATGGATGCAGGAGCGGCGCAAAGAGGGCATTCTCTACGACCTTCAGCAGACCGACTCCACTATCTCGGAGATTTGCTATAGCCACGGCTTCGAGTCTCTGCCCCATTTCTCCAACTTCTGCAAGAAGCACTTCGGCGCTTCTCCCCGCAGCTTGCGCAGCAGAGATACTGCACAGTAGTCCAGACACTTGCATTTACCGTCCTTTTTCCTTCTATGTAAAAGCCGTTACCTCTGCATGTAACGCCTTTTACCCCTGCATGTAACGGCCTTTACATGCAGGTGTAACGGTCTTTACATGCAGGTGTAACGACTCTTACACCCAGCCGTAACGGTTGTTATCCCCAGGTGTAACGGTCGTTCTCCCCAGGGGTAACGGAAGACGGGCCTGAAGGAAGCTGAACACAAAGGCACGGAGACACAAAGGTTTTATTCTGAATATACTTTAAACCCTCTGTGCCTCCGTGCCTCTGTGTTCAATGAAACCAAAAAGAAAAGGCCGTCTCAAACCTTGTAGTTCGAGACAGCCTTCTCTAAGATATATTAATCAAATACTGAAACAGTCTTAGTCTTTCAGCTTCGCGATGATGAAGTCGCGGTTCAGGCGGGCGATGTTGCTGATGGAAACATTCTTCGGGCATTCTGCTTCACACGCACGGGTGTTGGTACAGTTACCGAAGCCCAGTTCGTCCATCTTGCTCAGCATGGCTTTGGCGCGGCGCAATGCTTCCGGCTTGCCTTGGGGCAGCAGGTTCAACTGACTTACCTTGGCAGAAACGAACAGCATGGCGGAACCGTTCTTGCAAGCTGCTACGCAAGCACCGCAACCGATGCACGATGCAGCGTCCATAGCTTCGTCGGCCACTTGCTTGGGAATGAGGATGGCGTTAGCGTCTTGCGGAGCGCCGGTGCGTACGCTGACGTAACCGCCTGCCTGCATAATCTTGTCGTAAGCCGTACGGTCTACCATCAGGTCTTTGATAACCGGGAAGCCGGCCGAACGCCAGGGTTCTACGGTAATCGTGTCGCCGTCGTTGAAGCGGCGCATATAAATCTGGCAGGTCGTAGCTCCGGTAGCGGGTCCGTGCGGACGTCCGTTGATGTAGAGTGAGCACATACCGCAGATTCCTTCGCGGCAGTCATGGTCGAACACAACCGGTTCTTTGCCTTCGCTGATAAGCTGTTCGTTCAGGATGTCCAGCATTTCCAGGAAAGAGGTATCGCCCGGGATGTCTTTCATTTGGTATGTTTCAAAAGCGCCTTTTGCTTTCGGCCCCTTTTGGCGCCATACCTTGAGCGTAAATGATATATTTTTATCCATTTGTTTTTGTTTTTTTAAGGTGGCGAGCCGACAAGGTGTTGGTTACTTCCTCGTTTCCTTGTTGACTTGTCTCCTGGTTAACTTTGTAAACGGTTAACTGAATTATGACTTGTAGTTACGGGTTTGTACCTTAATGGCTTCGTAGACGAGCGGTTCTTTTAATAGAACCGGAGCTTTTTCGTCTGAGCCCTGGTATTCCCAGCAGGCAACGTAGAAGTAGTTCTCGTCGTCGCGCTTGGCTTCGCCTTCTTCAGTCTGGTATTCTTCGCGGAAATGGCCGCCGCAGCTTTCGTTGCGGTTCAAAGCGTCGTAAGCTACCAACTCACCCATGGTGATGAAGTCGTACAGACGGATGGCTTTGTCCAGCTCGATGTTCATGCCTTCCTTGTCGCCCGGGATGAAGAGTTCCGATTCGAATTCCTTGCGAACTTCTTTCAGTTTCTTCAAGCCTTCTTTCAGACCTTCGGCAGTACGTCCCATACCAACGTATTCCCACATGATGTGACCCAGTTCCTTGTGGATGGAGTCAACCGACTTCTTACCCTTGATGTTCATCATCCAGTCAATCTTGTCCTGAACAGCCTTTTCTGCTTCGGCAAATTCGGGCAGGTCGATGGAGAAACGGGGAACCGTAATCTGGTCGGCCAGGTAGTTCTGGATAGTATAAGGTAATACGAAGTAACCGTCGGCCAGACCCTGCATCAGTGCGGAAGCGCCGAGGCGGTTGGCACCGTGGTCGGAGAAGTTACATTCGCCGATGGCGAACAGTCCCTTGATGGAGGTCATCAGTTCGTAGTCCACCCAGATACCGCCCATCGTGTAGTGGATGGCGGGATAAATCATCATCGGGTTTTCGTACGGGCTTACGTCCGTGATTTCTTCGTACATATCGAAGAGGTTGCCGTAGCGTTGTGCCACTACGTCCTTGCCCAAGCGGTTGATGGCTTCGGAGAAGTCCAGGAATACGGCCAGACCGGTGTTGTTGACACCGTAGCCCTTGTCGCAACGTTCCTTGGCGGCGCGGCTGGCAACGTCACGCGGCACGAGGTTACCGAATGCCGGATAGCGGCGCTCCAGGTAGTAGTCGCGGTCTTCTTCGGGGATGTCTTTTCCTTGCAGCGTGCCTTCCTGCAACTTCTTGGCGTCTTCCAGTTTCTTCGGAACCCAGATACGGCCGTCGTTACGCAGAGACTCGGACATCAGCGTCAGTTTGGACTGCTTGTCGCCGTGTACGGGGATGCAAGTGGGGTGAATCTGTACGTAAGCGGGATTGGCAAACCATGCACCCTTGCGGTAACAGGCCATTGCGGCGGTACAGTTACAAGCCATTGCGTTGGTGGAAAGGAAGTATGCGTTACCGTATCCGCCGGTAGCGATAACTACGGCGTGAGCGGCAAAACGTTCCAGTTTACCGGTAATCAGGTTCTTGGCGATGATACCGCGTGCACGGCCGTCGACGAGGACAACGTCCTCCATTTCGTAGCGGGTGTACAGCTTCACGGTACCTGCGTTCACCTGGCGGCTCAATGCGGAGTAAGCGCCCAGCAACAACTGCTGTCCGGTTTGTCCTTTAGCGTAGAAGGTACGGGATACCTGCGCGCCACCGAAAGAACGGTTGTCCAGCAGGCCGCCGTATTCGCGGGCGAAAGGTACGCCCTGTGCCACGCACTGGTCGATGATATTGTTGGACACTTCCGCCAGACGGTAAACGTTGGCTTCGCGGGCGCGGTAGTCGCCACCCTTCACCGTGTCGTAGAACAGGCGGTAAACCGAGTCACCGTCGTTCTGATAATTCTTGGCGGCATTGATACCACCCTGTGCAGCGATGGAGTGTGCGCGGCGCGGAGAGTCCTGTATGCAGAAGTTGAATACTCTGAAACCCATTTCGCCGAGGGAAGCGGCGGCAGAAGCACCGGCCAGACCGGTACCTACTACGATGATGTCCAAACGGCGTTTGTTGGCGGGGTTTACCAATTTTTGGTGAGCTTTATAGTTAGTCCATTTCTCAGCCACCGGTCCTTCCGGTATTTTAGAATCTATCTTAGTCATAATGATTTTAGTTTATTAGTTTTTTAGTTTCTTAGTTTTTTAGTTCATTCGTTTGTTAGTTCTTAAGTCAGTCCCGGGGGGACAGCTCAACAACTCAAAAACTTAAAAACTCCAAAACTTACATCAGTGATTTGATGAAGAACACCACTACCACCAACGCGAAGCATACGACAACAATCGTCGAGTAGATGTTGGAGATGCATTTCCAACGGTCAATCCATACCTTATTATTCCAGCCCAGCGTCTGCATGGAGCTCCAGAAGCCGTGAGTGAGGTGGAACCACAATGCCACCAGCCAGATGAGGTAGAGCACTACGTACACCGGATTGGCAAACGTGTTCTGGATGTGGTATACGCCATTGGCCGCATACGACAGGGTAAGCAGGTCGCCGTGCGCACCCATGTTGTGCATCAGCTCGGGAAGCTGCATTTTAGACCAGAAGTTTACCAGGTGCAGACCCAGGCCCACCAGGATGATGATACCCAGTACCAGCATGTTTTGAGATGCCCACTCTACGTTTTTCGGTTTCTCTACTACGGCATAGCGCTCGTTACCGCGCGCTTTTCGGTTTTGCATAGTCAGCCAGAAAGCGTAGATGATGTGGATGATGAACAGGGCAGCCAGACCTACCGTAGCTACCAAAGCATACCAATTTGCTCCCAGGAACTCACAAACCATGTTGTAACCATTGGCCGAAATCAATGCAACAAGGTTCATCGCCATGTGAAACGTCAGAAACAGGACAAGGGCGATGCCGGTAACGCTCATCACCACCTTCCTTCCTACAGATGAATTACTTAACCACATAAATGATTGAATTTAAATTATTTAATTGTTAGAACTAAAATTTCGACGTTTTACACCTCTTACAGACTGCAAAAATAGGGGAAATAGATTGATTGAGCAAGGAATTAAAGAAATAATTCTTTAATAATGGATCAATGCGCCAATGTGTCAATATGCCAGCCAGTATGTACGCATGGTGCAACTGATTGGCAGATTAGTAGGATGGGACTGTTTATTGTACCTTTCCGATTTTCTCACCGCCGGCTGCTTTTTTGCGTAGAGCGCGTGGGGTATCGCCAAAAGAGTCTTTACAGAAGTGTGCGAAATGAGACAGAGAGTCGAATCCGTATCTGTTACAGATTTCAGTGATTCGCATTTTGGTGTGCTGTAGGTCTTCCAGGATTCCTTCCCGTTTCTTTTCCAGTATCCATTCGTATACGGGCACACCATAGAGGTTTTTGAATAGTCGGCGGAAAGTAGTGGTCGTATATCCTCCCAGATGCGCAAATTCTTCCACGTTCTTCACCTTGCTGTAATTCTGCATGACGAAATAGTGGAAACTTTCCGTATAAGTGCTGATCGGATAGAAGAATGAACCCAGTTGGGGCAGCGGATAGAAGTTGGTAATCAAGAAAACCAGTTCTTTGCATTTTAAGTCGATATACTTGCTGCAAGGGTTTTCTTCAGCGAGGAATTCGGGCATACTGGTGACAAGGTGGTAAAGCCTTTCACTCATAATCAGTGGAGTGTAGGTCAAAGGAGCTTCCGCCTGTTCCATCATTTCCTTATATCGGTCTTCGCAAAGCAAAGGCAGTTCGTTGAACCAGTAGATAACGTATTCCACATCTGTCAGTGCCAGTATTTCGACCTTGGAGCCAATAGCTTGCAAAACAATTTGTCTCTCGCGTAACGTTATTCCGGGATGCTCTTCGCTATTGATAAGTAATTCGCCCTTTATCATAAAAAGCATACAATTCTGCGTACACTTATCCTTGGGGATATGCTCTCCTTTAGGTAAGTTTCTATATACAAGGATATTCTCAACATTTTTTGGACATCCCGTACAGTTGGTATATTGTATGCAAAATGAATCTCTTGGCATGAGTTTTATGCGTGATTTATTATCTTAACGGAACAAAGATAGGCTTTTTTTGCGGAAAATGGAACTCTTTCTTTTATTTATGTTTTAGTAGAAACCTGCAAATATTATTCTTATCCCTTTGGATGATGTTAGAGAATTCAATATTTATCTGTTGTAAATTTCTGAATAGAAAACTTTATGTTGATTTTTGGAAGTATTATAGTTGTTTTTGAACATCTGTTTCCCTTTGATATGCGTATTTTTGCAATCTAAACGTTTTAATTATCAATCATTATGCTAATGCTAAGAAAAATTGTATTCTTCTTCTTTTTTTTGTTTGTTGGATTATCATTGTTTGCACAGCAAGACTATATGGTCAGTTCTTATGTGCGGGGTAATTTTTACAACCGTGGTCGTATCTCTACAGAAAGCTTGCGGGCAAGTGACGACCTTATTTTCTTGAATGTTCATCCTAATAAAGACGGATCATTGTCATTTGAGAATCCACGTGCATTTCAGGGAAAAGGGGTGACCACTTGGGAAGGTTTGATTAAATCGGTTCGTGCAAAAGTAAAAGGTACAAAAGTGAAAATACGTTTGGGAGCTTCCAGTGGCGAATGGAAAGCGATGGTGGCCGATGAGGCCGCTCGTACGACGTTTGCAAAGAACATAAAGACTGTACTGGAAAAGAATAAACTGGATGGCATTGATCTTGATTTTGAGTGGGCAGAAAATGAGAAAGAATATAAAGATTATAGTTTGGCTATCCTGAAGATGCGGGAAGTGTTGGGAAACAAGTATCTTTTCAGTGTATCTCTGCATCCTGTTTGTTATAAGATTAGTAAGGAAGCTATTGAAGCTGTTGATTTTATTTCACTTCAGTGCTATGGTCCTTCACCGGTTCGTTTTCCGATAGAGAAATATTGTTCGGATATACAGATGGTATTGGAGTATGGTATTCCGAAGGAAAAACTGGTGGCAGGAGTTCCTTTTTATGGGGTGACCAAAGATAATTCAAAGAAGACAGAGGCTTATTTCAATTTTGTACAGAATGGATTGGTTACGAGTCCTGCACAGAATGAAGTGATCTATCAGGGAGATACTTATGTGTTTGACGGTCAGGATAACATTCGTATCAAAACCCGTTATGCAAAAGAACAGAAGCTGAAAGGTATGATGAGTTGGGATTTAGCTACGGATTTGCCGTTAAGTGATAGCAGGTCATTACTAAAGACAATGACTGAAGAATTGAGGGAATGACTTAGTTCGCACGACTGCTACTTGTAAATCCTTTTTGTAGATGCTGTTTAACAGGTTCTGTTTTAATAGGTTCCTCCCCTCCTTTATTATAATTAGATTTATAAAGAATGTGTTAAAACACTTTTCTTTAGAGAAATACTCCTGCCGCATCGTTTGAAGTGGCCTCCAAAAGTTGGAGGTTTATAAATTAGCAAGATAGATAAAGAGTTCGGTATTAGCACCGGACTCTTTCCTTTTAATTTAGGCATTATGACTTTACCCTCTTCTTTTTCGGTAGGAGCTTAATTTGTTTCTCAAAACGTATTAAGTGTAAATGGCTCTCTCCCTTTTTATGATTGTATGATCTGCTTCAGGTAATCCGAAGGCGAGACGCCAAATTCCTCTTTAAAGCATTGACGGAAATACCCCGTACTGTTCATTCCTACTTTATAGGCGATTTCAGAGATGTTGAACTTCCCTTCAAGCAATAAACGTTCTGCATTTTGCATTTTCACTTTCCGGATATATTCGTTGGTCGATAATCCTGTCAGTGCTTTCATTTTCCGGTAGAGGGTGGAACCGCTCATACACATCTTGTCTGAAAGATAGGTAATATCAATCTTCTCCGAAGAGAGGTTTTCTTCGATTAAAAGGGTGATTTTTTCAATAAATTCATTATCCAGCTTGCTTAGAGCTTCGGCGATTACGATACGTTTTTCTTTTAAATCTGCCTGATTGCCCGGAACGGATTGTGTCTGGAATTGAGCTATCAGTTTCTTTCTTGATTCCAGCAGATTATTGATACGGCTACGCAGCAGAGAAGCACTGAAAGGCTTTGTCAGATAAGAATCGGCTCCTACCTCATATCCTTCTTCTTTATCTTGCAGAGAGTCTTTGGCTGTCAATAGGATGACAGGGATATGACTGGTCCGTACGTCCTCTTTCAATTGCCGGCAGAGAATGATACCGTCCATGACAGGCATCATAATATCGCTGACTACAATATCCGGGATGCGGCTAAGAGCTTGTTGCTTCCCTTCTTCTCCGTTGTAGGCAGTGAGTACTTCGAATGAATCTGCGAAGGACTCAGCGATATATTTCTGTATCTCTTCATTGTCTTCTACAATCAACAGGATCGGTTTACCGATATCCAGTGTGGTTTCTTGTGGATATTCAAGGCTTGCTTCCTGATTCGTATCTTCTTGAATCGGTTCTGTAGAATCTGCGTGTAAAGCATTGGGATAGATATTATCCGTCAATAGGCTGATATAGAAAGTACTTCCTTCGTTTTGTATGCTTTCTGCCCGGATTTCTCCTTCATGCAGGGTGACCAGATTTTTCACTAGGGCCAAGCCAATGCCTGTTCCGGATGCCTGATGCTTGCCGCTTTCCTGATAATAACGGTCAAAAATATGTGGCAGGGCTTCAGCAGAAATTCCATATCCCGTGTCACTGACTTTTATCTCTGTATAAGCAACCTCATTGCGCATTGTCTGATACAAACTTAGAGTGACGCGTCCCTGTTCCGTATATTTGATCGCGTTGGAAATCAGGTTGTCCAAAACGATGGTAATGATTTCCTTATCAAAGAAAAGGAGCATTTCTTCTTTCTCTATCTGAATTTGGAAATCAATCTTGGTCTTTTGATTTAGTTCTTTGTATTTAAGCCCTATCTCATAGATCAGAGGAGCGATATTGCCTTTGCTGACACACAATTTCTTGTTTTGTGTCTCTGTCTTCCGGAATTCCAGTATTTGATTAATCAAGTTGAGCAACCGTAGTGCACTCTGATGGATGACAGATAACTTCTGGGCTTGTTTTGCCGGAAGTGAGGTCTCTTTTTGCATATCTTCCAAAGGACCGAGGATTAAGGTCAATGGCGTACGCAGCTCATGGGTAATATTAGTATAGAACCGCAAACGTTCCTGGTTCAATTCCTGTTCTTGCTCATGGTTTTTCTTTTCCAGCGTATAGAGGCTTTCCAAATCCAGCTTCTTTTTATATGCATGCAGGATAAGATAAATGATGCTGATAGATACCCAAATATAGATAAGTTTTGCCCACCATGTCAGCCAAAGAGGGGGATTGACACGGATGGTAAGTGAAGTCGCTTCTTCCGGCCATTCCTGATTATGTACCCTTGCTTTGATGAGGAATTCATATTTTCCCGGAGGAATGTTTCGGAAAGTGACGCTGTTGTTCTCATTGACGGTGTACCATGAGTTTTCAAGCCCTTTCAGCATATAAACATATTCCACTTGGTTGACTAGTGAATAGTTTTGTACGTTAAATGTAAGTCCAAAGCTATTTTGCGCATGACTTAATTCTACATTCTGTCCTTTGGATAAATTGATAATCATGTCATTATTTTCCAGGTTGCTCAATCGTCCGAGTATTTTCATTTCCGTAATAACTGCCGATGGAGTGGGTTGTTCATTCATTGCAATGTCAGGATTGAAGCAACATACGCCATTGATAGAACCGAAATAGATCCATCCGTTGTTATTTTGTGTTACACAACCGCTTGAGAAACTTCCGGCCGGAACATCATCAGAGTGACCATAATTGTAAAAACAGTCTTTACTTGTAACATAACAACTAACGCCTTTATTATTGCTAAACCATATATTACCCTTCTTGTCTTCGGTTATTGCACAGATATTTGTATTGGTTAAACCATCTTTTCGTTGATATGTTTTGTAAGTTAATGCATCGGTTGAAGGAAAACATACTAGTCCTTCTCCTGTTCCTATCCACATCCTTTTGTGCTTATCCTGTATGATCTGATTGACGGTGTTGGAACAGAAACCATCCCTTTGGACAAAGGTCTTGATTTTCTGTAGATCAGGCGTGTATACGCCAAGTCCGTCTCCGAAGGTTCCAATCCAGAAGCGCCCTTTCTCATCTTGAGCTATAGAACGTACGAAATCGCTATGTAGTTCACTGTTTTCTGTGTTGTAGTGTCGGATAATTTCCATATTAAGGGGATTCAATACAATGATTCCTCCGCTGTATCCTACCCAGATATTGTGTTGAGTATCTTCGTAGATCGTACGGACATCCTGATTGTACTGTCCCATGAGAGAGATGGAACGAAATCTTTTATTCCGAGTATCATAATAACTGATTCCTCCTTGAAAAGAACCGAACCATAGATTTCCTTTTGAATCCTGCAAAGCGGTCAATATAAAATTCGAGGGGATGTCTCCTGTTTCTTTTCTGTAAATAGCAATACGTTTGTCCCCTTCAAATACATTGATACCACCTCCGTCTGTTCCAATCCATATACGTCTTTGTCTGTCGGTACAGAGACTGCTCACTACTTTATTGTTCAGGCTGTTTTCATTGTTAGGAATCGGAGAATAACTTAATGTTGTGAATAAGGGTGGCTTTCTGCTGATAAAATTGATTCCTCCTCCCCATGTGCCTATCCAGATGTTGTCAAAAGAATCTTGGAATATACACCGGGCACTTGCATTGGAGAGACTTCGGCTATCATCGCCTTCCTGAATATATTCTAGGGAAACCTGTTCGGGTGAGAGAAACATACTTTGTTTGAGATCCAGTATAGTAATGCCATTAAGCTCTGAAGCGATCCAAAGTTTGCCGTCATTTAATTGTTTAATAGCTAATATCCGATTGCATAAGGCTGCATATCTATCATTTTTGTTATTCTTAAAAGTGATAAAGCTTTGATCGGCAACATTGAAAAGAGCCAGGCCTTTATCTGTCCCGAGCCATATATTACCGTTTGTATCTTTAGTGAGACATCGCACATCATTGCCGGGCAGGCTCTTCGGGTCTCCCGAATGATTCTGGAAGTTTTTTACATTTTTATCTTTAAGTGAAAGAATACTGAATCCGTGACCGACATGACCGATGTATAGGTTTCCATCCCCTCCGTCCAGTACAGTCCATGTTTGTTCGCAAGATAAGGCCGGCACTGTATTCTTGTTATAATGAGTGAACTGCCCACTGTTAATATCGAGATATTCTATGCCTCTATAATAAGTACTGATCCACAGGCCATCTTCGTGTTGAGCAGAAGGAGCGATGTCTGTTACATCATTTGTAATCAAACTATGAGGATCGTCCGGATTATGTGAATAAGCTGTAAATGCTTGCTTGTTGTAATTATATGCATTTAATCCGTCCCGTTGAGTCGCTATCCATATAATGGGACGTTTATTGTCAGCGTATACCCGATTGAGTTCATTACCAGTGATTCCTTGGCTACTTTGCGATAAGTCATTCTTATAATAGGTAATGAAACGGGTTCCGTCGAATTTATTAAGTCCTTCTTCTGTAGCAAACCATAAGAAGCCTTGTTTATCTTGTGCGATACTAATCACATAATTATTAGATAATCCCTGTTCAATGCCCAATCGTTTGATAGAATGGGATTGAGCTATTGATTGAGAAACTGATAGCAGACACAGAAATAAAATAGAAGCAATGTGTTTCTTCATGATTCGTAATTATTCGTTTCATTTACAAGCTCAAAAATAGGAATAAATATTTTATTTAGAGTATGCAAATCGTGCATTGCACGATTTATATAGCTTCTCTGCATGATTTTTATCGGTTTATATAGTTGGAATCGTTTACATTTGTCATGTCGATTTGCCGATATTTTATATATTGAGAAGTCGTACCGAGATAATATTAATCATTAAATACTAATTATTATGAAAGCTAAATTGTTGCAAAGCACGGTTTTGTGGACTTTCCTTTCAGCAGCGACCTTGTTTGTTGGATGTAGTGACGATGAGGACTATAGAGATGTAGACGGACAATCTCCAACTCTTGAGTTAACGTCCGATCATATCCGTACATTGACAGGCTATGAATTTAAAATTGCAGGTAAAATTGCAGATAAAGACGGTATTCGTTCTATCAATCTACAATGTGCAGAGCTTTACTTGGACAAGACAATTGAATTGTCGGCTCTTTATTCAGAACCATTGTATGAGTATAATCTGAATTATGGTTTCACTATTCCTGAAAAAACGAAAGGTGACAGTTTTACTATAAAGGTAACAGTTACCGATTTAGGTGGGCGTACATCAACAAATGATGTCCTGGTTACGATGGATGGTGATTATACAGAACCAGTCTTGACTCCGTCTATTGGTCTTTTAAGTGATAATATTAATATTGTGTTGTCCGAAGGTACTTCTAAAACATTCCGGTTCACTGCAGAAGATAATAAGGAATTGGATTATTTGGAATTAGCTGTTCCTGATTTGGAAATCTTGGAACGTCAGGATATTGAAGAAGGAGAGAAGAAAGGAACATTGAATACTACTGTTGTATTTCCTTCTGATAAGACTGGGACCTATACATTGGTTATACGCGCTGTCGATACTTTCGGTAATGTTGCGGAAAAGAACTATTCAGTACTTGTTTCCAGAGTGAAAGATTATGAAAATATGTATTTGGTTGATTTTGAAGGAACAGACAGTAAATTACTTACAGGCAATGACGTGTGGGGAGTTCCGATGCCTATAGAACGAGTAACGAATTTCACCTATAAGGCTCGTTGTTATTCACCTGCTCCAAATACCCCGATCCGTTTCATTACAAGCAAATATAGCTTCAGCATCTGTTTTGGTGATGATAAAAATAATCCGGGAAAATTAACTGGTATCTCTGAAGATGTACAGCCGATCATTCTACCCGAAAAGAGTTATTATGAAATAAACTTTAATACAGAAGAGGGAACCTATACAGTAGAGGCTTATTCGCCGGGAACACCAATTATTGACGGACTTAAAATGGGATTCGTTGGCGGATGGTTTGATGGCGCCAAAGGCTGGGACGGACCTAAGAATGTCTATGAATTGACTCAAGATCCGGACAATCCGCATTGTCTCACTGCAGAATTGACTTGGAGTAAACAAGATTCTTTTGACGTGACAATAACTCCCTATAATGCCAATGGCGATTGGCTGGAGCCAGGTTGGCGTTTTGACGGTAAAAACGAATCATTTGCTACTAATACGAATGATTCATCTAAAAAGGTACCCGCAGGTAAATACACCTTTATATTTGATACACATCTTGTTCAGTCTAAATTGCTGAAGAAATAATTAAAATAATGCCATAAAAACATGAAACGATATCTATTTTTATTATTATCGTTCTTTGCGCTGAGCCTTTATGCTCAGCAGGGAAGTCTGACTGGTACTGCTATTGCAGCTAGTGATAAAGAACCAATGATTGGTTTGACTGTTCTGGTGAAGGGTACTACAAATGGTACTGTCACGGATCTGGATGGAAACTATACACTGACTAATGTTCCTAAAGATGCGACTATTGTATTTTCCATGATTGGGTATAAGACACAAGAAGTTAAAGTCAATGGAAAGAATGTCATAAATGTAGTCATGGAAGATGATACACAAGCTTTGGATGAAGTAGTTGTTATCGGCTATGGTGCAGTGAAGAAGAGTGACTTGACAAGCTCTATATCTGCTATCAAAGGAGATGAACTGAAAAAGCTGACTGGCGGTAATGCCATGAATGCCTTGCAGGGAAAGATTAATGGTGTGCAGATTACCGGTGGTGGCGGTCCGGGTACTTCACCTCGTGTTATTATTCGGGGGGTATCTACCGTCAATGGTTCTGATCCGTTGTATGTCGTTGATGGAATGCCGGTGGGAACCAATATCAATTTTCTTGACCAGAACGATATTGAATCCATGCAAGTGCTGAAAGATGCTTCAGCAGCAGCTATTTATGGTACACGTGGCTCTAACGGTGTTGTCCTTATTACTACCAAGAAAGGTAAAAAGGGAGCTACCCAATTCGGTTTCTCTGCTTCTGCCGGTTTTCAGACATTGAAGAAACCGGAGATGGCAAAAGCTTCCGAATACGAATATGTGTTCAAGGCGCGTTATATTAATGATAATGCAGAGCCCCGTTATAACAGCAAGGAGAATATCACAGATGCGGAAGGTACTGACTGGTGGGATGAAAGCATGAAGAAGACAGCACTGATTCATAATTATAATTTTAATTTCTCCGGAGGTACGGATAAGTTGCTTTACTCTGCCAATATTGGTTATTTCGGGCAAGACTCACAATACACTGTAGGTAACTGGCAAAAGCTGACAGCCCGTTTCAGTATGGAATACACTTTTAATAATATAGTAAAAGCAGGTATTGACTTTACCCCGAAATATGAGAATTGGACAGATACTCCCAGTTTATTGGGAAATATAATGGCTATGGACCCCACAACTCCGATCATGCGTCCTCAAAGTGAATGGACGACTAATGAATACGACAACTATGCCCGTTCCAGCAACAACTTGGTGTGGAATCCGGTTGCCCAATTAGCCCGTATGGATAAACATAGTGATGAGTATGGTTTATTAGCCAATCCGTATGTAAACATTGAACCGATTAAAGGCTTGGTTATTCGTTCACAGTTTGGTGTCAATGCCCGTTTCCGTATTTCAGATGAGTTTACTCCTTCTTTCAATATCGATACATTAGAGAAATCCGATTACAGCAAAGCATATCGTAAAACCGATAATTGGGTGGACTGGAACTGGACGAATACAGTAAACTGGATTAAGAGTTTTAATCATAAACACAATTTGAATGTGATGGCTGGTTATACGATGGAACGTTTCCAGGAATATTGGTTGGAAGGATCAAAGGAACGCACTCCTACCAATGAAGAGAACCTGCATTATGTTTCAGCCGGTACGCAGAATCCGCAGACAGCAGGCGTGAATGCCTATTCTTCATTGATCTCTTATCTGGGACGTGTGATGTATAATTACAACGACCGTTACTATTTGACTGCTTCTATCCGTGTGGATGGTTCTTCTAAATTCATGAAAGATAATCAATACGCAACTTTTCCGGCAGTATCTGCAGCATGGCGTATTTCAGAAGAGCCATTCATGAAAAAACAGCATATCTTTGATAACTTGAAGATTCATGCAGGATGGGGACGTGTGGGTAATCAGAATATTGACAATTCGGCTTATCAGTCTACTATTGGAGCTGCCGATTATGTATTTGGTGGTAATCGTGAGATTGGTACAGCGGTAGGTTCGATTGGTAACTCATTGATCCGATGGGAAACTGTAGAAGATTATAATATCGGTATTGATATGGCATTTTTGAAAAACCGTTTGTCGGTGACTGCAGAATGGTTCCGTAAAGAATCCCATGATATGCTGCTGAAAAAAGATAATATGCTGATTTTAGGGTTCCCGATGTGGAATGGACAGATGTGGGAGAATGTAGGTAAAATGAGAGCTACGGGTTGGGAACTTTCTATTAACTGGGAAGATCGTAAAGGTGATTTTGATTATGGAATTGGATTGAACCTGTCATCCGTTAAAAATAAAGCTATTAAACTATTGGGTTCTACTCCGATTAATGCCGGAAGTTTTAATGGAGATTACATCATACGTAATGAAGAAGGTGGTGAGATCAGCCGTTTTTATGGATATGTGGCTGATGGTATTTTCCAAAATCAGACTGAAGTAAATGCACATACCGATGAATATGGAACAGTCATTCAACCCAATGCTCAACCGGGAGATATTCGTTTCAAGGATTTGAACCATGATGGTAAGCTGGATGATAATGATAAGACTTTTATTGGAAATGCATTTCCAGATCTTATGGTTGGTATTAATGCCCGTTTAGCATGGAAGAATATTGACTTTGCAGCCAATTTTTATGGTACAATAGGAAACGATGTATACAACACGACTAAAGGACGCTATTCGGGAGTGTCGGGTGAGAATGTATATGCCGGAACCTACAATGCTTCTTGGCATGGTGAGGGAACAAGTTATGATTTACCCCGTCTGTCGTACAATGATGCCAATCAGAACTGGACACGTGTTTCTTCTTTCTATGTGGAAGATGGTTCTTATTTACGTTGCAAGCAGTTGCAGATAGGATATACATTGCCAAAGAAATGGACGAAGAAAATTTCATTGCGCCTGTCTTTCTCGGCACAGAATCCGTTCACTATTACCGGATATTCAGGAATGGACCCTGAAGCGGCTGCCTTAGGTACTGAAGGAAAAGTAACAGAATCGGGTATTGATTGGGCAGGGTATCCTAACCCGCGTACATACCTTTTTGGAATCAATATGAATTTCTAATGCTATTAACAGAGATAAGAATATGAAAAAATATATTTTAGGCTTGACTATAGCCGCTTCTACATTGTCATTAGCCGGTTGTTCGGATTTCCTGGATACGCCAGTACTCGGTCAGCAGGATTTGAGTGAATATTTTGTGAATGAAGATCAGTGCAAGCAGCAGATTACAGGATGTTATCAATCCATATTCTGGGATGACTGGTGGCAGGTACAGAAATTTTATTTGTGCGGTGATATGTGTACGGATGATATGTGGGTCGGTAATACTGGTGAAGATCAGGGGGCTTATGAAGATCTGGCCTTTTTTACAGGTGATGCATATGGTGGAGGAGAATGTAGTCAGAACTTCTGGCAATATCGTTACAAGGGTATATTGCGGTGTAACATTGCGATTGAGAGAATACCAGGTGTAGAGTTTGAGGACGAATCGTTGAGAGATCGTTATGTGGCTGAAGCTAAATTCTTACGCGCTTATCAATATTTTGATTTGGTGAGATACTTTGGTGGTGTGCCGTTAGTACTGGGGATGAAGATGCCTTCGGAGATAGAAGGGATTCAGCGTGCTTCTGCAGCAGAGGTGTACACACAGATTGAGAATGACCTGAAAGATGCTGCTAATGTATTACCTGTTAAAGGTGAATATGCCAGTGCCGACTTAGGGCGTGCCACTAAAGGGGCAGCACAAGGGCTATTGGCAAAAGCTTATCTTTATCAGGAAAAATATGAGGAAGCAGAGGATATGCTGGAACAAGTGATGGGTTTGAATGGGCATGCATCACAAGGGTATGATTTGTTGGATGATTTTGGAGATGTGTGGAGCATTTCTCATAATAATAGTGTTGAATCACTGTTTGAAGTGCAGACTAATAGTGATATAGCCTATAATTTAGGACTTAGAATGCCTGTTGTATGTGGTTCCCGTGATGACGGTGGCTGGGCATGGGGCTTGCCGACAAGTAATTTGGAGACGGCTTTCAAGACAGCAGGAGATGACATACGTTTGAAATGGACTATTATTAAAGACAAAGCAACCAGTGTGCCGGGGGATACCCATTGGTCTTCTACTGTACCTTATTCGGTTTCGACCGATTCACATAAGTCAGGTCGTGTGACTCGTAAAGTATACATTCCTTATGCCCAACGTCCTGAACCATACGATGCTTCTCATAATCCATTGAACTATCGTATTCTACGTTATGCGGATGTATTGTTGATGTATGCCGAAGTTGAAAATGTGTTGAAAGATGACGGACAGGCTCGCTGGGCTTTAAATAAAGTCAGAGAACGTGTAGACTTAGGTCCGGTAGAATCCAGTGGTACTGAACTTCGCGATGCGATACGTCAGGAACGTCGTCTTGAACTGGCATTGGAAAACCAACGTCTGTTTGATATTCGTCGCTGGAAAAATGATAGTGGAAAGTCTGTTATGAGTGATATTATGGGACCGAACGGTTCATTTGTGATATACAATACAAAAGAATCTACCGATACGTATGAGCTTGGAAATCAGAAGGAAAGTAGCTCTAAGGGACGTAATTTCAAAGAAGAGCGTGACTTGGTATACCCGATTCCGACCACAGAGATTAGTCAGAGTAATGGTAGTATAGTACAGAATCCCGGATATAATTAATTAAATGATTATGAAACACAGAAATTTATTTATAGGACTTTCATGCATGGCGGCAGGGCTTTGCGCATGTAATGATGAATATACATTCGTGCCGGAATATGAAGTGAAACTGCCGACCGATACCACTATCAATGTTACAATTGATGCCTCAACTGTATATCAGACTATTGATGGTTTTGCATCTTCCGATGCATGGGATATGGAATATGTAGGCAAATACTGGAGCACTTCCAATAAAGAAGCCATTGCAAAATTGTTATTTTCCCGCGAAGTTGATGACAAAGGGAATTCGCAGGGCATCGGTTTATCCATGTGGCGGTTTAATTTGGGAGGAGGTTCGGAAGAACAAGGAGATGCAAGTGGTATTGTTTCAGATAAAAAGGAACGACGTGTCGACTGTTTTTTGACAAGTGCAAATGGAAGTTATGATTGGTCCAAATCTGCGGGGCGGAGATATTTTATGGAAAAGGCTAAAGAGTATGGCTGTGAGGCATTCGTACTGTTCAGTAATACACCTCCTGTATACTATACTTATAACGGACAAGCACGTTCGGATAAAGGGGCATTTAGTAATTTGAAGACAGAACATTATGGTGACTTTGCTGATTTCCTGGCTACTTGTGCCAAGCATTTTGTTGATGAAGGATATAATATTACTCATATTAGTCCGATTAACGAACCGCAGTATAACTGGAATGGCAATGAACAAGAAGGTTCGGCCTGGCAGAATACAGAAGTGGCAACGTTAGCAAAAGCATTGGATGCGAGTTTGACAACTAAAGGGCTTTCCAATACCCAGATGTTATTGGCTGAAGCAGGAAAGTGGGATTATCTATATGGAAACGGTGATGCGGGAAGTGCCCGTGGCAATGTAATAGAGGCTTTTTTCAACCCCAATAATACAAGTACTTATATTGGTAATCTTACTCATTTGCCTAAATTGATTTGCGGGCATAGCTATTATTTGGATACGAACTGGAGCAATATGTACTCTGTCCGTTCTTCTGTTAAGTCCAAAGCAGACCAATATGGTTTGAAGGTATATCAGACGGAGTGGAGTATGTTGAGTGAGAACTATGAAGATTATGCCAGCTATGGTGATGCTTCTTATATGGACTTGGCTTTGAGTATGGCAAAAGTGATTCATCAGGATTTGGCAACAGCTAATGTAAGTTCTTGGTCATACTGGACTACTTGTAGCCGTGAACGTTGGAGTCAGAAAAGCCGTTTTTATCTGATTCGTCTTTCTCCTGATAGCAATGATGGCGAAAGTTATGCCGATTTAGCTACTAATGGCACTTATAAAGCTAGTAAGAACCTTTGGGTACTGGGCAATTATAGTGCATTTGTGCGTCCGGGCTACCAGCGTATTGATTTGAAATTGGAGGAAGAGACAAAGGATTTCTTTGCTACTGCCTATATTTCACCGGAGAAAGATAAATTGGTAGTGGTGTACACTAACATGACCGATAAACGCGCGGAAATAAATAATACATTTGAAGGATTGGGCAAAGAAGTGGGTGAATTTGAACAGTATACTACTTCAGAAGCAAAAGATTTGAAGCGTGAGCCCAGCTATAATAAAGGTGTTGTTCCTGCTAAAGGTATATCTACTTTTATTTATACTCTTCAATAAAATAGTTTTCAACAGGTATTAGACTATAGACTAGACAATGAAAGGTAAAAAGATTTTAGCCGCTTTAGGCTTCTTCTCAATAGCCGGTGTGGCAGGTGGATGTTCCCAACCTGCCCCCGAAATACGTTATCAGATAGAAACAGACCAACCCTGTCAGACGATGGCATACTTCAGTGCTTCTGATGCCTGGAGTATGCAATTCATCGGGCTTTGGCCGCAGGAGAAACAAAACCAAATAGCCGATTGGCTGTTCAGCACGGAGAACGACGCCAACGGACAGCCGAAAGGTATCGGCCTGTCACTCTGGCGTTTCAATGTCGGAGCAGGTAGTACGGAGCAAGGAGAGAACAGTCAGATTGCTTCTCCCTGGATGCGTGCCGAATGTTTCCTGAATCCCGATGGAACATACAACTGGAACAAACAACAAGGGCAACGCAATTTCCTGAAACTGGCAAAAGAACGGGGAGTCAACAAATTTCTGGCTTTCTTGAATTCGCCTCCCGTATATTACACACAGAACGGATTGGCTACCAACACCGGACGTGGAGGTACGGCGAACCTGAAACCGGATTGTTATGAAAAGTACGCTCGTTTTCTGGCAGATGTAGTGCAGGGAGTAGAACAACACGATGGCATCAAGTTCAACTATATCTGTCCTTTCAATGAACCGGACGGACACTGGAACTGGGTCGGTCCGAAGCAGGAAGGCTGTCCGGCAACGAATAGGGAAATAGCTCGCACGGTTCGTCTGTTGAGCAAAGAGTTTGTAGACCGGGACATGGATACACAGATTATGGTCAATGAGTCTTCCGATTATCGTTGTATGTTCCGCACTCATGAAACGGATTGGCAACGGGGGTATCAGATTCAGGCTTTCTTCTGTCCGGATAGTGTAGATACGTATTTGGGAGATACTCCGAATGTTCCTCGTCTGATGCTCGGGCATAGCTATTGGACAAATACACCTTTAAGCGATTTGCGCAATATCCGTCTTCAACTACGGGATACACTAGATAAATACAATGTTGACTTCTGGCAGACGGAAACTTGTATTATGGGCAATGATGAAGAGATCGGTGGCGGAGGTGGTTTCGACCGTACCATGAAAACGGCACTTTATGTAGCACGCATCATTCATCACGATATTGTATATGCGGGAGCAAAAAGTTGGCAATGGTGGCGTGCCATTGGCGGTGATTACAAAGATGGATTGATTCGCGAATATACTACGGACAATAATTTCTTAGATGGCAGAGTAGAAGACTCCAAACTGATGTGGGCTTTAGGTAGTTATAGTCGTTTTATCCGTCCGGGGGCAATCCGGTTATCCGTTTCGGCTTTCGATCAAACAGACGCTTTGATTCCTGATGGCGACACCGACCAGCAAGGATTGATGTGTTCTGCTTATAAGAATGTAGACGGAACGTATGTGATGGTAGTTATTAATTATGCCAATGAAGAAAAAGAGTTTTCTATTCATAAAGGAAAAGTAGGAAATACGCAATGGCAGATTTATCGTACTTCGGATAAAGAAGGGGAAAATTTGCTTCCGGTGGGGACAGTGAAAAGTGGAAAGATTGTTCAGATTCCGGCGCGTTCTATTATAACGCTTCAGGGCAAATAAAAAACTGTCTCATATTTTTGAGTGGTATATTTGTACGCCTGCCCATTGCTAATTAAGATAGTAATTAACTTGTGTAATTTTTGCACAAGTTAGACGAAAATAGAGGGAAATTCAGTTGTTGCAAAATTTGCGACAACTGAATTTCCCTTTTTTATTTCTTTTGATTTCCTTTTATTCATCTGTCTTTATCTCCGCCTTGCCATAATATCCCGGCATCGGCACATAAATCGGATTATAATAAGTATTGATATTCTTCAACTTCTTCTCCTCCTCTTTCAGCCGTTTGATTTGCCGTGCGGCAGTGGTAGGGGTAAAGCCGCACAATCCTTGAAAGTCGCGACGGGTTAATACAGGGTTGCTCTTGAAGTAGTTTGTCAGCAATTTGTCTATCTCGTCATTTGAAAGGACAGCCGAATGGGGTTTCAGTTTACTTCGCTCCACATGAACAACACTGACAGACTTTTTCAGTTTGACGTCCGCTTTAAAGCTGATATTGGCTTTGAGTTTTATCTGATTCGCTTTTAGTTTGGGCGAAGTGATAGGTTCTTGACTATTCAGCTTTATCTGGAAATAACCGATGCCATCCAGATGGACGCTTTGTCCTTCCCGAAGACGATCCCCCATAAAATGACTTAGGGATTCGAGAACTGACTTTACATCCCCTTCAGTTAGAGAAGTTGCTATCTGGATTTCTTTTGCCAAATAGTCTGTGTCAATGTGTTGGAAGTTGACTACACGTGCGTGATACACTTCTTTGTCTTCCTCATCTTTGGGACGGGGAGTCTTGTACAATTCAAATTGTATTGCCATTATTAATTTGTTTTCGCCTTATACATTACTACGTACCTTTAATTTACCGTTGCAAGCCTATAAGGACATTGTTTTTTGTTGTTGCGAAGCTAATCGATCATCTTCGGACTTAGGGGGGAGGGTGTTATATAGCTGTTGTTTGTTTGTTATCAAGCGGCTTTTATAAGTTATCCTGCCTTTATTCTTGGATTAAGGCATAGGGATAGTTGTCTTCCGGTGCCTTTATCATTAGTTTCCCACGGCCGTGGAGAGATCTCTTCATGGCTGTGGTAGTATCTTTCCACGGCCGTGGTAGGAATTCGCCACGGTCATGAAGAATGAACTATATCGGTAACAAAGATAAACTATATCAGGGAGAAAAGCAAACTATCTCTGCTTGTTTGAGGTATTTATACGCCTTGTTCTATCTGATAGATATAGGGCAGGGGAGAATTAAACTATTCAACAAAAACAAGCTATCTTATGCATATAGGGCCTTTATTCGGCTATTTTGTAGATGATAGATAACCTGTTTTTGCTGGTAAAAGTATGATAGATACCTTTTTAAAAGCTATCTATCATACTTATTTCTTTGATAATGAGAAGAGTATCAAAATGAATGATACTTATGATAGATATTTTTTCACTAGGGGTGAGTATATATGTCCACCAAACTGAAAAATGGTGTCTTATGATTGTTTACTGAATACCCTGTTTCAGCTTCTTCTGATACTCATCCGAATTCAGTATCTCCAGCGCCTTTTGTATACTCTCATTGGTGGTATTCATTACCCGGAAATATTCGTTCATATCCCAAAGATCACGGGCTATTAGTGCTTTAAGCTGCGTCTTGATAAGAGGGAGCGACTTCTGATATTGCTCTTCATTGAATTTCACTCCTTCTTTCTCTCCTATTTCCTTTAAAATGGCGAGCATATCATCATCGACTACGAACTTCTCATCAAACGATTCGAACTTTTTATATTTGTTTTTCAACTCTTTCCGGTGCCCTTCGATAAACTGCATGGTGAATTTAATTACGGCTCCTTTAGCTACCAGATTACGATGATAATCCGTATAAAGAGTAGTGTCAATAGGTACGAAATAGTCCGGCATGATACCCCCTCCGCCATAAACAGTACGTCCTAGTTTCTTAGTTTGTACTTTCAGCGAATCCGGGAAGTGAATACTGTCAGCATTCATCAGTTCACCGTGGTTGAAACGTTCTATCAGGTCCTTGTTGTAATCGACAGTACTGTCGTACGGTTTCTGGATGGAACGTCCCGATGGAGTATAATAGCGCGCAATAGTCAAACGAATCATGGAACCGTCCGGCAGGTCGATAGGACGTTGCACCAATCCTTTGCCGAAAGAACGGCGTCCTACGATAATTCCTCTATCCCAATCCTGCACTGCACCGCTGACAATTTCGCTGGCGGAAGCCGTATATTCATCTACCAGGATGATAAGGCGTCCATTACGGAAATCTCCGTTTCCTTTGGCGTAGAAATCACTGCGTTTGGCAGTCCGTCCTTCCGTGTAGACAATCAATTCTTTTTGCCCCAGGAATTCGTTGGCAAGGTCGATGGCTGCATTCAGGTAACCTCCTCCGTTTCCTTGCAGGTCGAGAATCAGGTCCTTCATACCTTGTTTCTGAAGGCTTGTCATTGCTTTCTTGAATTCTTCGGCAGTGGTTGCTCCGAAGCGGTTGATGCGGATATAACCTGTTTTAGGCTGAATCATGTAAGAAGCATCGAGGCTAAGGATAGGTATTTTATCTCTTTTCACTGTGAACAATAAAGGATCTTGCACGCCACGACGAACGATAGTCAGGTTGACTTTAGAACCTTTCGGACCACGAAGACGCTTCATAATATCTTCCGTACTCATTTTCACTCCGGCAATGGCGCTGTCATTGACCGCAACAATACGGTCACCGGCAAGGATGCCGACTTTTTCGGAAGGTCCGTTGCTGACGGGTTGCACTACTAACAGGGTATCTTCAATCATCTGAAACTGAACTCCAATACCTTCGAAGTTACCTTGAAGAGGTTCGTTCATTTTCTTCACTTCTTCTGCGTCCGAGTAGGTAGAGTGTGGGTCGAGTTGTGCCAGCATCTTGATGATGGCTTCTTCCACCAACTTGTCTTCATCTACTTTGTCTACATAGAAATGGGAGATTGCGAACTCTGCCATTTGTAGCTTGCGCATGGCTTCAGAACCGAAATTTTGGGCCTGTAAGGCTGATACTGCCCACAGGCAAGCCAAAAGGACGTATATTTTAATCTTATTCATAATCTTACTTTATATTAATAGCCGAGTATTAACAACCGGGCACAGATACGCCTGCATCCTTCTCAACTCTCCATTCTCAACTCTCAGCTTATCCTCATTCCTTTGGGAATAAACTGGCTGATATCTTTATTATAAGTCAATAATTCGCGTACAATCGTCGAGCTGACGCAAGTCAGTTCCGGTTCTGTGAAGAGCAGGATGGTTTCAATGCCTGCCAGTTTGCGGTTGATGTCCGCAATTGTTTCTTCATACTCGAAATCTTTCACTGTACGGATACCGCGGACAATAAACCTGGCCCCTACTTCCTGCGCAAAATCAATGGTCAGACAGTCGTAGGACATCACTTTTATACGAGGCTCATCCTTGTAAAGCTCCCGAATCATTTCCTCTCTTTTCTCAATGGGAAAGTATGTATTCTTGTTCTCATTGATACCGATTCCTATCACGATTTCGTCCATAAAGGTGAGTGCACGTTCCACTACCGAATAATGTCCGATGGTGAAGGGGTCAAAAGTACCCGGGAATATTGCTTTTCTCATGATGCCAAATCTTCTTCTATAACCAGATTATCTATAATAAAGTTCTGTCGTTCCATGGTATTTTTACCCATGTAGAATTCAAGTAGTTCTTTCACTGCGTCTGTCTTTCGCAAAGAAACTTGCTCCAGACGCATGTCTTTACCGATGAAATGCTTGAACTCGTCCGGTGAAATCTCTCCTAAACCTTTAAATCGCGTGATCTCCGGATTCGGGCTTAGTTCGTTAATTGCATTGACACGCTCTTCTTCACTATAACAATAGATTGTTTTTTTCTTATTGCGTACACGGAACAAAGGCGTTTGCAGTATATATACGTGGCCTTTTTTTATAAGGTCAGGGAAGAATTGCAGGAAGAAAGTAATTAGCAGCAGGCGGATATGCATACCGTCCACATCGGCATCGGTTGCTACGATGACTTTGTTGTAGCGTAGTCCGTCCAAACCATCTTCTATATTCAAGGCTGCCTGAAGCAGATTAAATTCTTCGTTCTCGTAGACCACTTTCTTGGTTAATCCGAAAGAATTCAGCGGTTTACCACGTAGACTGAACACTGCTTGCGTGTTCACATCACGGCTTTTGGTGATGGAACCACTTGCAGAGTCCCCCTCGGTGATAAAGATGCAGGAGTCTTCTTCCAGTCCTTTTCCTTTCGGGTCGTTGAGGTGAATACGGCAGTCGCGCAATTTGCGGTTGTGCAGGTTTGCCTTTTTTGCACGTTCACGGGCAAGTTTGGTTACACCTGCAATGGCTTTACGCTCTTTCTCGGATTCTTGGATCTTTTGTTGTATCGCTTCGGCTACATCCGCATTCTTGTGCAAGAAGTTGTCCACTTCCTGTTTGATAAAGTCGCCTACATATTTATTGACTGTCACTCCGCCGGGAACCATATTGGTAGAACCCAGCTTCGTTTTCGTCTGACTCTCAAAGATAGGCTCTTCCACATTGACGGCAATGGCAGCAACCAGTCCGTTACGAATGTCGGTATAGTCCATATTCTTGTTGAAGAACTCCTTGATAGTACGGGCGATGTGTTCCTTGAAAGCACTCTGATGCGTACCTCCTTGGGTGGTATGCTGACCGTTGACGAAGGAGTAATATTCTTCTCCGTATTGTCCGGTATGTGTGAAGGCGATTTCGATGTCTTCCCCTTTCAGGTGGATGATCGGGTAAAGTCCCGTTGCCGTCATATTGTCGTTCAAAAGGTCTACCAGACCATTGCGCGACAGGATACGGTGTCCGTTATAGATAATGGCAAGCCCTGTATTGAGGTACGTGTAGTTACGTAGCATTGTCTCAATAAATTCAGGCTTGAAACTGTAATTCAGGAATAATGTATTATCCGGTTCGAAGAAGATGTAAGTTCCGTTTTCTTCTTCGGTATTCTGCGTCTCATCGGTCAGCAGGTTTCCTTTTGAGAAAGTGGCGATACGTACTTTGCCGTCGCGGTAACTGCGTACCTCGAAACGGGAGCTCAAGGCATTGACGGCTTTCACACCGACACCGTTTAGTCCGACACTTTTCTTAAATGCCTTGCTGTCGTACTTACCACCGGTGTTCAGCATGCTGACGGCTTCGATGAGTTTTCCCTGCGGGATGCCTCGTCCGTAGTCGCGTACGCTGACACGGAGGTTTTCTT
>ENA-OYYE01000300-OYYE01000300.1-human-gut-metagenome-genome-assembly--contig:-NODE-300-length-29526-cov-8.156154_pt1 | contig 29526 bp, 27 predicted proteins | sample MGYA00243244_ERZ653437 | MGnify/ENA primary metagenome ERZ653437 (study PRJEB26926, sample SAMN06165130) | human gut metagenome | biome: ENVO:00009003; feature: ENVO:2100002; material: ENVO:00002003...
AACACTGGGAAGTTTTTGCACTAAAAACCGTCATCCGTCACTTTTCCTTATAACTATCTGTTGATAAAATACTTATCCCGTGCTGGTTTGAGTGACGGATAGTGACGGTTTCTTCAAACCGTCACTGATATTTTCCGCGATTTTTATCCGTTTTCTTCCGTAACTGCCTTAGGTTGAGGCTTTACGTACACCTTATGCGACCCTCTGCCCATTGTGTCCAAATAACCTTTATTAACAAGCAAATTGAGGTCATTTAGCGCTTTGTTCTTCAAAAGTCCCGTAATTCCGCTATAATCGGCGCGGGTAATGAAAGGATGTGACGCCAAAAACACCGTCAACCGGCGGTAACGTTCCGCCCCGTCCAGTTCGCTGCTTTTCCGTAGACCGTAGCCCGGACGCACGCGCTCCAGAAATCCCGCGCAACGTTTGCGGAAAGAAGGCGAAACCCGGAAGTGAATTTTCCCGAAGAAAACGCTTTGCGCGTGAATCTCTTTCTTGTCTTCCACCAGGCGCGCATTCAGTCCGGCGGAGAAATGACCCAGGTCGCCGAACTGTACATGATGCCCCTCTGAAAGATAATACGAAATGCGGTCTTCGAAAGCCGCCAGCAATCCCAAGATATCTCCGGAACTGAAACTGGACATCGCGCTGATGTCGTCCACCAGCCGTTGGGTGCTAATCGTGCCTTTGTTTACGATGTACGGGTATAAGAGTTGAGGTTTGCCGTCGTCCTTTGCCTTCGGCATGGGTTTGAAATCATACTGTGCTGCCATAAATTTTGAGTTTTTAAGTTTGTTGGTTCGTTAGTTTTTAAGTTTGTTAGTTTATTAGTTATTAAGTTTGTTAGTTCGTTAGTTTTTAAGTTTTTATGAACTTTGGTTTTGGGGTTCATGGCTTCTTTTGTTTCTTACAAACACAGGGACTTGACAACCAAAACCTGTGTGATTTTTCCTTCCAATGCCTGCGCATAATGCGGGAAATGATTGTTGGAAATTACGAAAAGCATGATGCTAAACTTCGTCCCTCGAACGAGGGCTGTACAGCCCGCGTCCGTATGCCCGTCAGTTTCCGTTCGTGTGCCGTACAGCCCTCGTTCGAGGGACGAAGTTTAACATGCATCAAAGATACAAAAATAATGAGGGAAATGCAAGTTTTTGACTGGTTATTTTGAAAAATAATGCAGGCATTCCGGACGCTGGACACAGGCAATTTCTTGAACGGGAAAAGGCGTTTTTATTTGACCGTTCGGGCTTTTATCCGTACCTTGCGGGCGATTAGGAAACAGTTTCCGGTCGTTAAAAATATTTTAAAACAACTTATACATGAAGATTACCTTAGTCAGGACCCACGACGGCACCGGAAAAGAGAGTATCAGCACCTGCGAAGCGGGCGCTTTTATGGAACGGATAAAAACAGAAAACAAGGGGCACTACGTCAGCGGACTGCGCGCGATGCTCGGCTATCCCGGCGAGCAGGTCCGCGGAAAGTATCAACACATCGAACGCGTGCCCCGCGTCTGTCCCGGCGTGGAGTTGGGACGTACGCCCGAGGGAGAGCGGAAGATGAGGCATTACAATGGCGTGGTGCTGCTGGAAGTGCGGCAACTTGCCGGTCCCTCCGAAGTGGAGCTGGTGAAAGAACAGGCGGCATTGCTGCCCCAGACCCTGGCGGCAATGACGGGCAGCAGCGGGCGGAGTGTCCGGATATGGGTGCGCTTTGCTCTGCCGGACGGGGACGTGCCCCAGAAGGAGGAAGAAATGAATCTGTTTCACGCCCATGCCTACCGCATGGCGGTGCAGTGCTACCAGCCGATTCTGTTCTTTCCCGTGGCGCTGAAAGAGCCTTCTCCCGCTGATAGCTTCCGTATGACGCTGGACGAACGCCCTTATTACAACCCCGAGTCCGTGGCTTTCTGCCTGGAACAACCCCTCTCCATGCCCGGCGAACAGACTTTCGGTCAGCGCAAACTGGCTGAGGACAATCCCCTGCAACGCCTGCAACCGGGTTACGAGACGTCGCAGACCCTCACGCTGCTTTTTGAAACCGCCCTGAACAAAGCTCTGGACGAGGTGGAGAACTGGAACCGCGAAGACGAGGACCTGCAACCCCTCTTGGTTCATCTGGGCGACCAGTGTTTCCGCGCGGGCATCCCCGAGGAAGAAGCGGTGCGGCAGGTGATGAAGCACTTCTACCACCAGGCGGACGAACAGACGGTGCGCGTCACGCTGCATAATCTGTATCGCGAGCACCGGGGTTTCGGCAAGAAAAGCATCCTTACTCCCGAGCAGACCACCTGTCTGAAGCTGGAGGAGTTTATGGAACGCCGTTACGAAATCCGCTTCAACCAGTTGCTGGGCGACCTCGAATACCGTCGGCGCGACTCCATCCATTTCTATTTTCAGGTGATGGACCAGCGCGCCCGCAGCAGTGTGGCGATGGATGCTTTGCAGGAAGGCATTCGTGTGTGGGACCGGGACGTGACCCGCTACCTGACGTCCAACCGTGTGCCTTTGTACAATCCTGTGGAAGAATACCTTTGCAACACCGGCCGTTGGGACGGGAAAGACCGCATCCGCGCGCTTGCCGACCTGGTGCCTTGCGACGAAACGCACTGGCGTGAATTCTTCTACCGTTGGTTCCTGAACATGGTGGCGCATTGGCGCGGACTGGACAAGATGCACGCCAACAGCACTTCGCCCTTGCTGATTGGTGCCCAGGGGTATCGTAAATCCACTTTTTGCCGGATCTTGCTCCCGCCCGAACTGCGTTTCGGCTATACCGACAGCCTGGACTTCAAGAGCAAGCGCGATGCGGAGATGTGTCTGGGCCGCTTCTTGCTGGTGAATATCGACGAGTTCGACCAGATCAGCGCCAATCAGCAGGGATTCCTGAAGCATCTGTTGCAGAAACCTGTCGCCAATCTGCGCAAGCCCTACGGCATCAGCATCCAGGAGATGCGCCGTTACGCTTCGTTCATCGGCACCAGCAACCACAAAGATTTGCTTACAGACACCAGTGGCAGCCGCCGTTTTGTCTGCGTCGAAGTGACCGCTCCCATCCGCACCAATGTAACGATAAACTACAAACAGCTCTATGCGCAGGCAATGCACGCCATCCGCAGCGGTGAGCGTTACTGGTTTGACGACGCCGACGAGGCCATCCTGAAAGAATCCAACCGCGACTTCGAGCAAATTAGCCCTCTGGAGCAACAGTTCCACTGCTGTTTCCGTTCGCCGGAAGAAGGCGAAGCAGGCGAGTACCTCTCTCCGATGCAGATTCTGGAAGTATTGCACGAACGCAACCGCGAAATTAAGCTGACAAACAATAATGTATGCTCTTTCGGGCGGATATTGAGGAAGCATAATCTGAAGTCGAGGCGTACGAACAGAGGGGTGGTGTATTGGGTGGTGAGGGGGTAGGCAGACCTCTATGCCTTTCCCTGTAAGGATGTATTTATCTATACAAACGTACAGGGATTGGCTATCTTGCCTTGACAGCCGCTTTCATGCAAGGATGCTTTTTCCATCAGAAGATGGCGGCTATCTTCTTGATTTTATTCAATTTTTCAAGCAAAGAGTTGTTTTTACGCGCTACTTGTAGGTTATAATCCGTTTGCATTCTTACAAGTAAATCGGCATTAATGTTTAAAGCGGCCTCTAAAAACAGAGCGAATTCAGTTGTTATCGGACGTTTGGCGTTTAGCACTTCATTCAAGGCAGAATAAGACAAACCGAACTTCTTAGCAAACTCCTTTTGCTTTATACCTCTACATTCCAATTCCTCTTTCACCAATTCTCCCGGATGATAGGGGCGGAATGATTGCAAATTGTTAGCTGTTATACCCATAAGTTCCTATTTATAATGATTTGTAATCTCTACCAAAGAACAAATATCTACGATTGTTTGATTTCCTGCACTGGTAATCTCTCGAAATTCCAGTCTATATTGGTCATTGATACGTAAAGAAGAAAGACCTTTTTTGGTGGTACAAAGATAGCATATAAACGGTGAATTCGCAATTTTAGCGAACTGCTTTTATGCTGTCGAGAAGAAGTAACATCGTTGTTTGAAAGATGCTACTTCTTGATTACAGGCTTGCCAATTTCCCAAGTATGCCAGTTGCCTTGTTGCCTTATTCCTTGATAAGTGGAAATTGCGAAACTTAAATCATTTATTATACACTCTTTATGAACTTTCTTTGCAATATAAATTTATCTTCTTATCTTTAGCAAATTTAAAAGGAAAAACGGTATCTCCTTTTACATAGCTGTTTAAAATATACCTTATAAATCCGATGTCTTATGAAAAATAGTAGTTGTGGATATCTGATAGTTTTTACTTTATTCTTGTTGTTATATTCTTGTGGCAAGCAGACGAAAGAGTCGGTAGGGTTGCTTAACGAATGCAGCGTAATTGCTACTAAAAATGTTACCGCTTCGGGTGATACGGTAATTGTTTGTGATGTTGCTTCGGTGAAAGAATCGATGGTGATTCCTTTGAGCAAGTTGATTGATAGTCTGGAAATAATTCGTTTGGAAAGTATCGATACGGCGATGATAAATCCGGTAAAGGTTGATATTACAGACAGCTATATCGGAGCGAATGCTTATTCTGCCTATAAACTGTTTACCCGAAGTGGAAAATATCTGACTGATATTGGACGTCGGGGACAGGGACCCGGTGAATACTTATTCGTATATGATTCGCAAATAGATGAAGAAAATAATCATATCTATCTTATGCCTTGGAGTACAAAAAATATGTATGTTTATGATTTGCAAGGTAATTTCTTACGGAATATCTCCCTTCCTTATCTTGTTCATAAAGCTATTATAAACGTGGATGTTGAAAAGCAGCACATTTCGATTGTGCAGTTACCTTTTGAGGATGAAGATGTACCTTTGGCTTGGACGCAGGATTTTGACGGTCAGATTATCCACGAGGTTAAATTGAAATATTTGGATTTGTGGCCTGATTATACGAATGAGGTCTTTACCCAAAAGGCCGATAAGAGTAAAAGGTTTGCAGATTTTAATCTATATTCTTTTGTGCCGCGAGCAGATTCATTGTATTATTACGATGCGGTGGAAAATAGATGTATTCCTAAGTTTACAGCTAATTTTCAAGGTGATGGCATCCCGGGGCATATTTATTATGAAGTTTCCGATTATTACATGACGGATATAATAAATAAGAATCCGTATGTTTGGATTGTGGACAGTCGGATTATAGTAGATAAAGCGACTCTGAAAGGTGGTCAATTTAAAATCGTAATAGACGAGTTAGGAGGAATTCCCATAGAATTGCATACTCCTACTTACAGTAACTTTGACTATTTTACATATAGCGTCGAACCCGGGAAATTGCAAATCATGATTGAGGAACAACTGTCTCATAAAGAGTGCATGTCTTCGGAAGAAGTTTCCAAGTTGGTAGATTTTAATAATACTATTTCAGAAGATGATAATAGCTATATTCTGCTTGGAAAGTGGAAATGAGTAGTTGCTGAATATTATGAAAAAGTATATTTATATATTATTGATTCTCATTGCCTGTCAGGATGCTAAATTGAATCAGGGGCAATCTGCGGATAATGTGATACCTGTGGCGAAAGGGGTTGCTACCGTGGTAGACAGGCTATTGTTAAGTAAAGCGGTTGAGGAGATAGAACTGATTGCTTTGGAAACCACAGAAGCGAGCCTTTTTAATTCCAGTAAGATTAAAAGCATTCTCCTTAGTCCGGGGTATATATTTATAAGTACTATGGACCGGATTTTATGTTTTGATGATAAAGGCAAATATATTCGTGATATTGGGCATCTTGGGCAAGGAAATATAGACTATAACTATTGTAATGGAATCGGTGTCGATTCTGATAAGCGAATGGTATATGTCGCTTCGGGATTAGGAAGTAATAATGAACTGAAATCTTATTCGTTTGATGGAGCATATTTGCATACAATGCCTGTCGCTAAGTATGGCGCACAAATGGCAAGTTCCAGTTATCATCGGGAAGAACGAGGTTATTGCTTTATCAACAATAAGCATCTTTTTAGACGATTATTGCCTGTTCATGACGGGAGTAAGGATACATGGCAGATATTATTGAAAGACACCTTAGGGAATATTGTTGATAAGATTTATGACCCGGCTTGTGTCGCACATAATAAAGAAATGGTAAAGGCGGGAGGTATACCTATCAGTCAACTGCCGTATGTGTGGGGAACTTTTAGTCCAATGATGAATTTATTTCATGATAATATCAATGTATTGTTTGAAGCCAATGATACTATTTATACTTACTTACAGGATAAAAAGAAGATATGCCCCCGTTATATAATGGATACGAATCGGAGCGCAAAAATGGGCTTTGAAGATTTAAGAGTCTTGGGAAAGTCCGATGCGTATTTCAAGGAGATTATAGCAAGAGAAGTCTATGAATCAAAAGATTATCTGTACATTTCAGTAGAAAGAAATGACAATGCCTATTTGGTGGAATGGAATAAAAATGATGGAAGTATTTGTTCGATACGAAATAAGGGGGAGATTAAAGATGCTATTTTAGGAGGAAAGATAAGAAGAACATTAGATGGGGGATGGACAAATAATATTTGTGGCGGGCCGTTGTTCTATCCCGAACACCATAATGATAATCAGTGGATAGGAGTGTATGATGCCGAAAGTTTACTGAAATTGGATTTGGAGAAACTTAAAAAGGAAAAGGTGCTAAATCCGGGCCGGCGAGATGAATTAGTCGGATTGATTGAGAATATGACAGAGGATAGTAATCCCATTGTCGTCGTTGCGACTTTAAAGTAAGGGAGGCATCAAAGGTTCTTGCACTTAATGCAAAAGACGGTAATCCTGCATTCATTCTAAAGTGGTCAAATTCGACGACTTTAGAATGAAGATTGTGGCAAGGTATATATAATCCTATTCTTCAAAAAGGTAGTTATAATTCATGAGATTATACCTTTTCAATGAAAGTTGATTGTAAATATTGCCTAATTTAAAATCATTGAAAGGATGGAATCTAAAATTATCTTCTTATCTTTAGGGAGTTTAAAAGGAGATATAGTGCTTTTTATTCCGTAACCTTTTTGAAAAAACATCTATAGTATGAAATACATTCTTATCCTTAGTTTTGTGCTTTTATTTTCTGCCTGCAAGTCGAATACAAAGCAAGTGGCGGAAGGGGATAGTGCTCTTGTCAGCGTTATTGATTTGTCGCAAAATGTATCAAAGGTTGAATCGCTTCCAATTAGCGACGCTGTTTCCAAAATTGATATTGTTCCACTGGAGGTTACGGAGAGATCAATGCTTGGAGGTATTGATAAACTTCAGGTAACGCAGGATGATATATGGATAAAAACTTATCGTAATGAATGTATATACCGTTTCTCACGTTCCGGTAAGTTCCTGAATAATGTGGGTAAGGTAGGGCAGGGACCGGAGGAGTATATAGATTTGCATGACTTTATTTTGAATGAGAAACAAAAAGAGGTTTATATCATTTCTTCTGTTTCGGGGGTAAAGGTATATGACTTTGATGGAAATTATAAGCGGAGAATAACAAATCTAAAAGTAGATGATATGATTACTGCTCATAAAGAACAATTTGTTTTTCATCTCAATTCGGTCTTTTTGAGTCAGAACCTAGGTATACAAAAACCGATTGCAAGTCCTAAAGATTCATTATGGTCGATTGCACTTTTAGATAGTACGTTTTGCAAGAAGAAAATTTTTAAAAATCCTGTCCATATAGGAAAGGAGGAATTGTTAGTTGAGCATCGCAGTAAACCGGAATCGTATGATATTGTGAACTATTGGACTGAATTGCAAACTGCTATTAGCACTTATCGAGATGAATTGACATTGAAATTTCCTGATACGGATACTATATATAGGTATGACATCTCGAAACAAGAATTCATTTCGCAATATTCTATTTGTACAGGTGAGGAAAAAGGGGACTATGAATTTACCCATCTGTGGATTAAAGATAGGAAGGCTTTCGATTATTTTACTATAGCGGGTTATTACCCTACTATGGATTATATATACTTGGTGTGTAATAAGGGGGAGGAAATTTATACCTACTGCTTTGCAAAGAAGGAAGGAACTGTAAGCAAACAAATTCGGAAGGGTAAGATTATTGAGAGAAAACTTCCTTGGTTTTCCACACCTCATTTATTATTGGAGCGTCCGTTTACTTTGAAAAACGACCTTATCGGCGGGGACTTTACAGTTGACTATCACTCTTATGGTAAGTACTGGATAGATTTGCTGGATGTGAATAGCGGAGATTGTAAAGTGAGTGTGGAAGAATTGAAGCAATATTCGGTGAAAGATGGGGAAGGCAGAGATAAAATTATCGATATTCTGAAGAAAGTGAATGAAGATAGTAATCCGATATTGCTAATTGCCACACTGAAATAATTAGAGTTTAACCTGTTAAGTCCGGTGCCTTATGAGAAAAAATATTTATGAATGTCTGATAGCTTTTGTTTTGTTGGTATCCTTGTTTTCTTGCAGTAAGCATACTAAAGAATCGGTAGGAGTGTTTAATGGATGCTGTGTAATCGCTACTAAGGATGTCACTGCTTCGGGTGATACGGTAATTGTTTGTGATGTTTCTTCGGTGAAAGAATCATTTTTATTGCCACTAAGTTTATTGGTGGATAGTTTGGAAATAATAAAGTTGGATAACAGAGAGGAAGCTTTGATAGGGAAAAGCAATGTAACGATTTCTGAGAATTTTATTGGTGTATACGATTATAAGAATCATTCATATAAACTGTTTACGCGTCAAGGAAAGTATTTGCGTACAATTGGAACGATAGGGCAGGGGCCGGGAGAATATAGGCTATTATATGATAATCAGATAGATGAAGTAAATAACTGTATTTATCTTTTTCCTTGGACAACCCAGAATGTTTTAGCTTACGATTTGGATGGGAATTTTTTGCAGGATATCCCTTTGCCTCGTTTAGTACATAAAGGCTGTTTTAAAGTAGACACTTCTAAAAAGAGAATGACAGTTCTTAATCTTCCTTTTACCGGCAATTCGCTTGCATGGGTACAGAATTTCAATGGTAATGTAATATGTGAAAAGCGGGCACCTCAATTAGAACTTTTACCGGATTATAGCAATGAAATTATAAACCAGCGATATCACGATTCTCTGTTAAGCTTTTCATTTCTTCACGCTTTGCCGGTTCACGATTCTTTATATCACTATGATGGAGATAAAAATGCATTGTTACCCGTATTTACAACTAATTTTGGTGATAACATTCCTATACATTATTACGTGGAATTGCCTCAATTTTATAATATCAGTATAATAGGCCCCAGTACAGACCCTGATTATACGGGTACTGTAAACAGAAGAATTATAATTGATAAACATACATTGAAAGGGGGATATTATCAATTGGTTGCTGACTGGATAGGAGGGATAATACTTCCGTTTGATTACAATGAATATGGGTGTGTGGCAAATATCGAACCGGAAATATTACGGGGACAGATAGAAAAACGTTTATCAGAGAAACCGTCTTTGGCGGATAAGGAAGTTCTGATAAAGTTGAAAGATGAAATATCGGAAGATGACAACAATTATATTCTGCTTGGAATGTGGAAATAAGTAGTTGCTGAATGGGTAATATAAAATGGTGAATTATGAGAAATGTAAAATATGCTTTAGTATTGGTCTTTTCTATGATCGTGTTAGGATGTAAAGTTGGAAATGGACAATTGCGAGATGGGATAATTAGGGTGGATATGTATGCGAATTATCCTGAAAAGGAAATGATATTGCAGGACTTTATGGATGTGGAGTATATAGCATTGGAATCTACCGATAATTTCATTACTAAGGGGATTGTAAAAGCTGTTGGAAAAAATATTATATTGGTGACTAACTCAGGTAGAGATGGGGATATTTTTGTTTTTGATCGGGCTACTGGTAAAGGTCTAAGAAAAATAAATAGGATGGGACAAGGTGGCGAGGAATATTCTTTAATAACAGAAATTGTTTTAGATGAAGATAATGATGAAATGTTCGTTGTTGATTATCCTCTTAGAGTCGTTTTGGTGTATGATTTATATGGGAATTATAAGAGAAAATTTAAATTCGCAGACGACAGTTATTATAACTTTTTATATAATTATGATCGGGATCATTTGCTTTGTTTTAAAAGTTATTTGCCTGCCATAGAAAGTGAACAATCATGCCATATTCTTGTCTCTAAACTTGATGGAAGTATTACTCAAAATGTTCAATTACCTTATGAGGAAATAGAAACACCTGTTGTGATAAATGGGGAAATGGCCGTAACGCCAGCCTTTTCTTTGATAACCCCTTCTTTTGAAGATTGGTTGGTTGCAAGAGCCTCATCCGATACGGTGTACAGTTTATTGCAAGATGGCCGTATGAAGCCCTTTGTTGTAAGGACCCCTTCAGTACACTCCATGATGCCGAAAATATTTCTTTTTCCGTCTTTGATTACTAATGGTTATTGCTTCATGTATACTTTGAAAAAGGAAGTTGATTTTGACACTTTTAAGGGGTTTCTTGGGACAAATCTTGTTTATGATGAACAGGAAAATGCTATATTTCAGTGTAAAGTATATAATGGCGATTTCTTGTCTAAAAAAGAAGTAGTATTTAATATGAATAGCGTTAGCAAAGAAGTTGCAAATTGCCAAGTTTTGGAAGCTGGAAGTCTTGTTGAATTATATGGTGAAAACAAGTTGAAGGGTGAATTGAGAGAAATAGCTGCTAAATTGAATGAGGATTCGAATCCAGTACTTATGTTCGTTAAACATAAAAAATAATCAATACTTATATACCAATGAGAACCATACCGAAAAACGATAAGTTATATCAGTATCTGTTTCTATTGCTGATTATTTTATAAGTTGAAAAGGTAGTTCCGTGTGGAAGGCGATGTTGCTTTAATCAATATAAGCTTTATAAAATGAAATTTTATGTGTTGTTGTTTGTGATTATGGGGTATGCTTCCTTATTAAAATCTCAAACAATAGGTTTGGTAGTTGATGGAGAGGAGCATTCTCCTCTGTCAGGTGTAAATATCTATCGGCAAAAAGATTCGGTGGGTATCGGTATGACGGATGAGAAAGGGCGTTATGAAATCGGAAACTCCCAACAGATCAGTGCGCATGATACCGTTGTTTTCTCTTATGTGGGTTATTATTCTGTGAAGTGTACTATGGAGGAACTGAAACGTTCATCGTATAAAGTAGTAATGTATAGTTATCCTCAGGAATTGGCGGAAGTGACAGTGGAAGGAGAACATGGACGCATATTTATGGATTGCGATCCTTTGAAGCCTTTACCCAAAAAGCTGTATTCATTCGCTTCTTTTTTGTATGATGGGAAAATATATGTCGTATCAGGAAATGAAACAAGTATACAACCGGCATTGCCCCCTTTTATCGGATTGGATATTTATGAGTACCTATCAAATAGAATGTATATATATGATATAAGCCGGGATGTATGGGAAGTCTGTCGGCATCCTTTTATTTGCCGTACGGGTCATGCAGCACATTATTATAAAAATAAGATAATTGTTTTGGGCGGTAAGTATTTCTCTACTAACCGAAAGTTGGAATATACAGTTCCCCAAATTGAAATTTATGATATGGAGAAGGATACGGTATATATTGATAACGTGAATCCTCATCAAGCTGTGAATCCTATCACCTTTGTTTATCAGGATTGTTTATATGTAATGGGAGGTTCGATTAAAAAGAATTTGTTTTCAAGCAAGATGCATATCTTTGATTTAAAAAACGGTATTTGGTATGATGCAGGGATTACTATTCCAAAAGATAAAAGGGACATTACGAGAGGAGTCTTAGTAGGGGATAGTGTATATCTTTTTGGAGGAGAAAGCTCGACATCAAAGTGTCTTGTGAGAAGTTATAATTTGCAGACCGGGGTGTGGTCGGATTTATGTGAGTTGAAGGCAATGGTGGCTTCTCCGGGAGTGGCTGTGAACGGGTCGTTGATATATATTTATGAGAATAATACGTTGCAGACGTACAGTATAAAAGAGAATGTGGTGAATCTATATCATGTCATAGAGGAAATGGAGGGGGCTGGGGTACTGTATGCCGATGGAAAGCTGTATATTGTCGGCGGTTGTAAGCGTAAATCAAATTTCGTATATCCCTATGAGGATGTTTATTCCATCGATGTAAGTAACATAAGTCCGGAATAAGAGATTATCCGGCATGAATGAGTTAGAAAGTACGTAACCCGGGTGGCGTTTCTTTCATTCTCCCTTATCCAAATACCCTTTCTTGAACATCTTTACGAAAAGGAAGAACAGGGATAGCAGTAAAGGGCCGAAGATGACGCCCATGAAGCCGAAAAGGGAAAGGCCGATAACGACTCCGAAGATGGTGATAAGGGGATGGATGTCCGCCATCTTCTTTTGGATGATAAAACGGATGAAGTTGTCGAGCTGGGAGATGACGATGGCGCCGAAGATAAACATTCCGATGGCATGGAACCAATTGCCTATCAGGGCCATGTAGACGGAAACGGGTATCCAGACGAGGGCGGTGCCTATCATGGGGACGATACTGGCGATTCCGGTGAGGAAACCGGATAAAAGGACGTTGGGGGCACCGAATATCCAGTAACCTATCATGGCTGCTCCGCCTTGGATGACCGCTAAAAGAGGAATGCCAATGGCATTGGAACGGACAATCAGGTTGATTTCATGGACTACATTTTTGGTGTTGTCATCGTTGAAAGGCAGGATGTCGTTGATGTACAGTTCCATTTTCTTTCCGCCGATCAGCATGAAATAAAGTACGAATACCAGGACGAAGATGTTGATGGTGAAGCTGCTGATGCTGCTCATGACGGTTTGCCCGATACTGGGAAGCCGGGAGATGAAGAAGGCGACTACATCCTTGCCTAAAATATTGTAGCCGGTTTTTGCCTTGATGATGGCGGCGGCCTGCTCGAAGGGGGCGACGATGGCCTGCGGGTCGAGGTTGATGTGCTGGAGGTTGACCACGGTCAGCCAGACGATGAGCGCCAGGGGGATAAGGAAACAGAGAATGGCCTCGGCGGTGATGAGGGTGGCGGCTATGCTCCGTCTCATCTTTCGCTTGGTTATCAGGTATTTCATTTGGTGCCGGACTAAGATGTAGATGGTTAAGGCACCTAACAGTCCGCCCAATAAAGGAGTTATCTGCTTGAAAAGTATGACTCCCAATCCGATGATAATCGTGATTAAAGAATATTTCCAATATTGTTCTTTGATGCTCATAGAGTTCGTAAATTTCCTTTTTCTTAAAAGAAACATTTACGAAGTCGAATTGTTTAGGGACAAGCCTGTCTGTCAGCCTTCATCCAGGATGCCTTTCCCCTGGCGGACTACTTCGGCATCGCCGTTGGTGGAGTCCACCACCGTAGAACCTTCCACTCCGCCGATGCCGCCGTCGATAACCAAGTCGACGATAGAACCGAACTTTTCGTCAATCAGTTCGGGGTCGGTGCTGTATTCGATGTCTTCGCTATCGTCGTGGGGAAGGGTAGTGGTCATGATAGGCGCATCCAGCAGGCGGGATATCTCCCGGATAATCTCATTGTCGGGCATACGGATGCCGACTTCCTTGCGGTTGCGAAAGATTTTCGGCAAACGGGAAGTTCCGTTCAGAATGAAAGTAAAGGCTCCGGGCAAGTTGCGTTTCATCAGTTTGAACGTGTTGTTATCGACTTTGGCGTACTCGCTGATGCTGCTCAGGTTGTAGCAGATGATGGAGAGGTTGTTCTTCTTGGGGTCGATATTTTTCAGTTGGCAGATACGTTCGATGGCGCGCTCTTTCAAGCCGTGGCAACCGATGGCATACATGGTGTCGGTGGGGTAGATGATGATACCGCCGTCGTTCAGTATATCGATGACCTGTTGCAGGTCCTCCCGGTTATTGTTTTTCTCATAAAGTTTCAGTAGCATGGCTTAAAAGATTTTGAATGATAAAGAATAACACAAAAGTAGGTAATAAGTTTCTTGTAATCAAATGTATTAGGAGAAAACTTATTTTGACGACCGTTTTTTACGCAGTTCTTCCGCCAACCTCCATTGCAACGCGGCTTCCATCTCCTTACCCGCCTGCATGAGGGCGTCTCCGAACAGTTCGTGCGCACCGGCATGGTCGGGCTTCAAGGTGGTGGCTTTGTCCAAATCGGCAATGGCTCTTTCGAGGTCAGACAGCTTGAGACGCAGTTTGCCTCGGTTGTAGATGGCTTTGAACTCGGCGGGGCGCAGTTGTACGGCACGGTTCAGGCATTCCTCGGCTTCCTGGTAGCGTTTGTCGTTGAACAGGGTTACCCCCTTTCGCACCCAGGTGTCGGTATATTCGGGATAGAGTTCCAATGCCTTGTCATAGTTGGCAAGGGCGGCACGGGTGTCGTGGGCTTGGGTGATACATTCGTTTCCCATCAGGTAATATTCGTGCGCGTAGTTCTGCAGGCGCTTTTGCTGCATCTCCATTTGCTGTTTCAGTTGCTCGTTGCTTTCTTTCAGGCGGTTGATGATGTTCAGTTTTTTGCGTATCAGGCGCTGGATAACCGGTTTTTCGATGTCATAGCGTGAATGTATGGCTTTGAAAAACTCATTCAGGAAGGTTTCAAAGTCACCTTGGTCGAACGCTTTGGCGGCGGCAACGTACTGCACGTCGGCCTGCGCTTGTTTCAAGGCGCGTTCGATGGCCTGGCGATTGTTGAAGCGTTCGGCGAAGCCCGCTATTTCGGGGCGGACAAAAACGTCGGCGCGGCTGATGGGTTTCTTGAGTTGTATGCCTTCCAGCGAGGTACACCGGCTGAGCGCCACGTAAGCTTGTCCGCCGGCAAACACGCCGCCCGTAAAGTCGATGACAACCCGGCTGAAGGTCAGACCCTGGCTTTTGTGGACCGTGATGGCCCATGCCAGACGTACCGGGAATTGGGTAAAGGTGCCCAGTTCTTCTTCTTCGATCTGCTTCTTATTCTCGTTGTATTTGTAGCGGATGTTTCGCCAGGATTCGCGCTTGACGTCGCACTCCTTACCGTCGTCGGTGATGACGTAAAGGGTTTCTTCGATGGGGTCGAAACCACTGATGATGCCGATGGTACCGTTCACCCAACGTCGGTCGAAGTCGTTCTTGATGAAGATAATCTGTGCGCCCGGTTTCAGAACCAGTTCCTTGGAGGTGGGGAGGCTGCTTTCGGGAAAGTCGCCGTTGATTTCGCCATAGAATGTGACGGGGTCGCCCGGAAGTTCCGCCAGTTTCTTGTCGTTGATATAATCCACATTGTCGCGGCGGGTGGCGAGGGTGATGTACATATCGGCTTCCGACTGTTCTATCCGGGCGCCGTAGCGGGTGTTGAGCAGTTGCAGGTCGGCGGCGCCTACGGTATTGTTGCGGATATGGTCGAGCACGCTTACGAATACCGGGTCGGTCTGGCGGTAGACTTTCTGCAATTCGATGGAAACGAGGTCGATTTGGTTGAATACCCTTGCCGAGAAGAAGTAAGGCGTAGGATAGAACCGGTTCAGAATCTCGCGTTCGTCCCCCTTTACCACCGGTTCCAATTGGAATACGTCGCCTACAAGGAGCAGTTGCTTGCCTCCGAAAGGTTCCCGCAGGTTTCGGGAGTATACCCGAAGGATGCGGTCGACCGCGTCGATGATGTCGGCGCGCACCATCGAAATCTCGTCGATAATGACCAGTTCCAGTTCTTCAAGCAGTTTGCGGTGGGGCTTGGTATATTTGAAAAACTCGTGAATGCGTCCGCGCTGCAAACTGAAATTGGGGTCATCGGGCAGGAGAGGATGGAACGGCAATTTGAAGAAGCTGTGGAGCGTACTGCCTCCGGCGTTGATGGCGGCAATGCCGGTAGGAGCCAGTACCACATGTTTCTTCTTGGTGTTGTCGCAGATGTAGCGCAGGAAGGTCGATTTACCCGTACCGGCTTTTCCCGTCAGGAATACGGACTGACGGGTGTACTGGATGAGGCTCAAGGCGTCTTGAAACTCTTTGTTCTGGGTGTCGGGGATGAAGGACAATGTACAGGGCGTTATGATGGGGTTATTCGATTATTCCGAAGTGTCGCAGTGCGTTGGCGATTCCGTCTTCATCGACATCGGTCGTGACATAATCGGCGGAAGCCTGCACCTCTTCTTTGGCGTTGCCCATAGCTACCCCGATGCCGGCATGACGCAGCATACTGATATCGTTTCCGCCGTCGCCGAAAGCCATCGTTTCGTCCAGGGCGATGCCGAAGTAGCGGATGATTTCGTCGATGCCGCGCTGCTTGGTATTTCCTTTGGCGGTGACGTCGGCGAAGGCGGGATACCAACGGCCTATTTCACAGTGGGGGATGGAGGGAAGGATTTCTTTCTCTTGTTCTTCGGTGATGAACGGAGTCAGTTGGAAGATTTCTTTTCTTTCTATGGCTTCTTGCGGAGTTTTCACGGGTAACACATCCACTTTCAGGAAATCGTGGAATATCTTTTTCACCATTTCATCGGGCTGGCAGACGCAGATGTCATGTTCGCCCACTACAATGCAGGGAATGTTCCGGGCGGTGCAGTAGCCCATCAGCGTCCGGACGTCGGCGGCAGGAATGGCGCTTTTATAGATGACGTCTTTGCCCACGAAGCAATATCCGCCGTTCATCGTGATGTAACCGTCGATGAGGTTGCGTTCCTGCAAGGCGGAAAGGTTGTTGATAATAATGCCGGGACGGCCGGTGGAGATGAATATATGTATACCTTTGGCTTTGGCGGCCTCCAATGCGCGGACGGCAGAGGGGGGAATCGTGTGGGTATTGAAACTTACTAACGTACCGTCAATGTCAAAAAACAATGCCTTTATCATAATGTGCCTTTTTATTTAGCTGGCAAATTTACTTAAAAGCGAAGATATTTCGTACTTTTGCGGTCAATTTTGACTTGTATTAATTAAAAACATGAAAAAGCATTCTTTTAAAGATTGGATGATTGCCGTGCGTCACTGGTCGTTCCCGGCTTCCGCGATGCCGGTGGTGGTAACCTTGGCTTACCTGTTCTGGATGAAAGAGGACGTCGATTGGGTAAACGGAGTGTGGGCCTTGCTGAATATTGTGATATTTCATGCCGCCGGAAATACGTGGAGCGATTATTATGACTACAAGCGGGGCGTGGACACGAAAGATACTTTCGGCGCCAAGACGCTGACGGACGGGATGTTTACTCCCAAAGAAATCTACCGCTTGTCGCTGGGCTTGCTGATAGTGGCGCTTGCCGGAGGCGTGGGATTGCTGCTGCGCACCGGGTTGCCTTTATTGTATATCGGACTGGGCGGCGCGGCTTGCTCGTTGCTATACCCCGTACTGAAATATAACGCCCTGGGCGATGTGGTAATCTTTATGGCGTATGCTTTGCTGCCTACTTTGGGAACTGCTTATGTGGCTACGGGACTGATAAATTGGGATGTGATATGGATAGCGATTCCGGTGGGACTGATTACGGTGGCTATCCTCCATGCCAATAATACGCGGGATATACAGACCGATGCACGGGCGGGTATAAAGACACTGGCCATGAAGTTGGGTGAAAAGACTTCCGTGATTCTTTATTGCATCGAAACGTTGTTTCCTTTCGGATGGATTATCGGCTGTGCGGTTACCGGTACTTTCCCCTGGTGGAGCCTGTTGGTGCTGCCTGTCATAATACCTGCGATGCAGAATATCCTGCGCTATCCGGTGAAAGGAGCATCCGCTATTATCCATCTGGATGAGCAGACGGCGAAACTTCAGTTGCTGTTCAGTTGGGCTTTTGCGATGTCGTTCTTTATCGCAGGCTGGTTGTCATGAAAAGGCTGGTCTTTACTGTCCTTTTGGCAGCGGTGTTGTGGACGGTGATGTTCTCGCCGTGGACGGCTCCGCATGTGAATTTCTGGTGGATGATGACGGGTTCCGCATTGATTTTGTCGGTGCTCGCCACTTTGTTCCGTCCCGGTTGGTGGAAGGAGGTGAAGTGGAATGGTTCAAATATACTTTGGGGCATTCTCATTGCCGTTGCCTTGTGGGGCGTCTTCTGGATGGGCGATAAGGTTTCCGGTTGGATATTCGACTTTGCCCGTCCGCAGGTAGATTCCATCTATGGAATGAAAGAAGGAGAATCGCCGTGGTTGCTGGCGGGGCTGATGCTGTTCGTGATAGGCCCGGCGGAAGAAATCTTCTGGCGCGGGTATATACAGCGCACGCTTTCGGAAAAGTGGAACAATCCCACTGCCGGGTTTGTTGTAGCAACAGCTTTGTATGCGCTGGTGCACGCCGGTTCGTGCAATTTCATGCTGATTATGGCGGCGCTGGTGGCAGGTGTGGTGTGGGGAGCGCTTTATCGCTTTTTCCCCCGTCGGTTTGCAGCGATTATCCTTTCCCATGCTTTGTGGGACGTGGCGGTTTTTATATTTTTCCCGATTTAAACAGGTTCAAGCGTTATGAAATATAATTTTGATGAAATCATCGAACGCCGGGGTACGGACTCCGTAAAATGGGACGGCGTGAAGAATATCTGGGGAAGGGATGACCTTCTTCCTATGTGGGTGGCGGATATGGACTTCCGGACTCCGCCTTTCGTGATGGATGCCTTGCGCAAACGGCTGGAGCATGAGGTGCTGGGATATACGTTCGGTTGTGAAGCATGGTACAGCTCCATCTGTGAGTGGTTGCATCGCCACCACCAATGGGAGGTGGAGCGTGAGATGCTGACGTTTGTGCCGGGTATTGTAAGAGGGCAGGCTTTTGCGTTGCAATGTTTCACCAATCCGGGAGATAAAGTGATGGTGATGACGCCGGTGTATCATCCTTTCTTTCTGGTGACCGAACGGCTCGGCAGGGAAGTGATCTATTCGCCGCTCGATTTGCGGGAGGGGCAGTATCATATCGACTTCGAGCGTTTCTCTCAGGACATACAGGGGTGCAAGGTGCTGATTCTTTGCAATCCTCACAATCCGGGCGGGCGTGTATGGACCGTGGACGAACTGCGGCAGATGGCGGCAATCTGCAAAGAGAATGACGTAATGGTGATCTCTGACGAAATACATGCCGACCTGACATTGCCGCCTTATAAGCATCATCCTTTTGCTACGGTTTCCGAAGCGGCCGCACAGATTACATTGACCTTTATGGCTCCAAGCAAAGCCTTTAATATGCCGGGGCTGGGAAGTTCGTATGCCGTGGCGGTGAATGAAGATATTCGTTGCCGTTTCCGGGAGTTTATGGAGGCGGGCGAGTTTTGTGAAGGGCATCTGCTGGCATATATCGGAGCGGCCGCCGCATATCAGTATGGCGAAGAATGGCTGGAGCAGTTGCTGGATTATATAAAAGGAAATATAGATTTTACGGAAAATTACCTGAAACAACATATCCCCGGTATCGGGATGATACGCCCGCAGGCGTCTTATCTGATATTCCTGGATTGTCGTGCATTGAAACTCTCTCAAGACCGTTTGACTAAACTTTTTGCGGAAAAAGCGCATCTGGCGTTGAATGACGGGACCATGTTCGGCAAACCCGGAGAAGGCTTTATGCGCTTGAACGTGGGTTGTCCGCGCGCTGTGCTGGAAAAGGCGTTGCGGCAGTTGGCGGATGCGGTGAGGGGACTTTACTAATCCGTTTGTTTTTTTGTAGATAGCTGCGTCAGATTCCGCATTTATCTGTATCGGGCTTCGCACTTATCTGCTTCAGTGTATGCACCTATCTGTGCAGGCTGATGCAGATAAGTGCGTTTTTTGTGATAAATATAATGAGTTTTCATTATATTTGTTGCCACTAAACAAAAGGGTATGGGTCTGGAAGAATATCACATTTTCTTAGGCGTAATGAGCCTTATCGCCTTGTTCGTCTTCATCGCACTTTATTTTGTCAAAGCCGGATACGGCATGTTCCGCACGGCTTCATGGGGCGTCTCCATAGACAATAAACTGGCATGGGTGCTGATGGAAGCGCCGGTTTTCTTTGTCATGATAGTCCTTTGGCTGAGGAGCGGGGTGGGAGTCGCGATTCCCGTATTCGTTTTCCTCTTGCTGTTTCTGCTGCATTATTTCCAGCGCTCTTTTATTTTTCCTTTGCTGATGAAAGGAAAGTCACGGATGCCGGTGGCTATTATGGCGATGGGGATTGTGTTCAATTTGCTGAATGGAATGATGCAGGCAGGCGGTCTCTTTTATTTTCCTTCTTCGGACGCTTATGCCTGTGGCTGGCGCTATTTCCTTGCTCCTGCGGCTATATCGGGAATTTTGCTGTTCTTTATCGGAATGGGGATTAACTGGCATTCCGATTATGTGATACGTCATTTGCGCAAGCCGGGGGATACGAAGCATTATCTTCCTTCCCGCGGGATGTACCGGTATGTCACTTCCGCCAACTATTTCGGCGAGTTGCTGGAGTGGACGGGTTTTGCGCTGCTGACTTCATCACCCGCCGCATGGGTGTTCGTGTGGTGGACGTTTGCCAATCTGGTGCCCCGTGCCGATGCCATTCATCGGCATTATCGGGAAGAATTCGGCAAGGAAGCGGTAGGAAAACGAAAACGTATTATACCTTTTATATATTAACGGAAACATGAAAAACTCAAAGTTATTCACACCGGTTACTTTCGGACCGCTGACTTTGCGCAACCGTACGATTCGTTCGGCTGCTTTCGAGAGTATGTGTCCGGGTAATAAGCCTTCGGATATGTTGCTCGATTATCATCGCTCGGTAGCAGCGGGTGGAATCGGCATGACGACGGTTGCTTATGCGGCTGTCACTCAAAGCGGGCTTTCCTTTGACCGGCAGTTGTGGATGCGTCCTGAAATCATTCCCGGCCTTCGCCGGCTGACTGACGCCATACATCAGGAAGGAGCGGCGGCTGGAATCCAATTGGGACATTGCGGAAATATGTCCCACAAAAGCATCTGCGGTTGCATACCGGTGGGGGCATGTAGCGGCTTTAACCTGTATTCTCCCACGTTTGTACGCGGACTTCGCGCGGATGAACTGCCGGAAATGGCGCGTGCTTACGGGCGTTCGGTCAATCTGGCGCGCGAAGCGGGATTCGATTCGGTCGAGATACATGCCGGACACGGATATCTCATCAGCCAGTTTCTGTCTCCTTCTACCAATCACCGCAAGGATGAATATGGCGGTTCGTTGGAGAACCGTATGAGATTTATGGACCTGGTGATGGAAGAAGTAATGAAAGCCGCCGGCAATGATATGGCTGTATTGGTGAAAATGAATATGCGTGACGGCTTTCGGGGTGGCATGGAGATAGACGAAGCGATGCAGGTGGCGAAACGTCTGGAACAATGGGGCGTGCACGGACTGGTGCTGAGCGGTGGATTTGTTAGTAAGGCTCCCATGTATGTCATGCGGGGTGAAATGCCGATTCTCAGTATGACGCATTATATGGATTGCTGGTGGCTGAAATACGGAGTGCGTATGGTGGGCAAATGGATGATTCCCTCGGTGCCTTTCAGAGAAGCCTATTTCCTGGAGGATGCCCTGAAATTCAGGAAAGAACTGAAGGTGCCGTTGATCTATGTAGGAGGACTGGTGTCCCGGAACAAGATTGATGAGGTGCTGGATAAAGGTTTCGAGGCTGTGCAGATGGCGCGTGCCTTGCTGAACGAACCGGATTTTGTAAACCGGATGCGTATCGAGGAAGATGCCCGATGCAATTGTAAGCACAGTAATTATTGCATTGCCCGGATGTATTCCATTGAAATGGCTTGCCACCAACATTTACAGGAGGAACTGCCGCAATGCCTGAAAAAGGAAATAGAACGAATAGAGAACCGTCCATGAGTAAACTTGCTATCATAACCGGTGCCGACGGCGGCATGGGCACGGAGATAACACGGGCTGTGGCTGTTGCCGGTTATCGGGTCGTCATGGCCTGTTATCGTCCGCAGAAAGCAGAAAGCGTATGCAGGATGCTGAAAAGCGAAACCGGCAATCAATGCCTGGAGGTCTTGGGCATCGATTTGTCGTCTTTGTCTTCTGTCGCCGCTTTTGCAGAAACGATGTTGAAGCGGGAAGAAAGGGTGGACTTGCTGATGAATAATGCCGGTACGATGGAAACGGAACGCCGTGTCACGGAAGACGGATTGGAACGTACGGTAAGTGTGAATTATGTAGGTCCCTATCTGTTGACGCGTAAACTACTTCCCTTGATGGGGGAGGGCAGCCGTATTGTCAATATGGTGTCCTGCACGTATGCGATTGGGCATCTGGATTTTCCGGATTTCTTCCTTCGGGGAAAGAAAGGTGCGTTCTGGCGGATTCCTATATACAGTAATACGAAACTGGCGTTAACCTTGTTCACCATTGCTTTGGCAGAGCGTGTCAAAGGCAGGGGTATTGTGGTCAATGCTGCCGATCCGGGAATTGTTTCTACCAATATCATTACGATGCACATGTGGTTCGACCCCTTGACCGATATCTTCTTCCGACCTTTTATCCGTTCTCCGAAGCAGGGAGCGGCGACCGCCATCCATTTATTGTTGGATGAGGAAGCGGGGAAACGTACCGGAACGCTGAATGTAAGCTGCTTGCCGAAAGCGCTTACGGAGAAATATACCCGCCATGTACAAATGCAGGAGCTTTGGGAATTGACGGAGAAGATAGTGGAGAAGTGGTTGTAGAAACTTACTGTTTATAGATTGAACACAGAAGCACAGAGATATAGAGTTTTTAAAATAATCAAGATAAAAACTCTGTGTCTCTGTGCTTCTGTGTTCAATTTTCTTTTGAGATAAACTGTTTATCGGATTCTTTCTAAATAGAGAGTTCTCTTAATACATTTACCAAATCTTTCTTGATAGGCTTGTCGTTCTTGATGGCTTTTGTGAAAGGAACGTACACCACTTCGTCGTGGTCGATACCAATCATGACATTGCGCTGACCTTCCATGATGGCGTCGATGGCGGCTGCCCCCAGGCGGCTGGCAAGAATGCGGTCGTGGGCGGTAGGACTTCCGCCGCGTTGCAAGTGCCCGAGGATGGTGACACGAACGTCGTATTGCGGATATTCGTTTTTAACGCGTTCGGCAAAATGCATCGCGCCGCCGGTCAGTTCGCTTTCGGCAACAAGGACGATACTACTGTTTTTGGATTTACGGAAACCGTTCTTAATGAATTCCTCCAGTTGGTCTACTTCGGTACTGAATTCCGGAATGATAGCCGCTTCTGCTCCGGAAGCAATCGCACCGTTCAAAGCAAGGAAACCGGCATCCCGTCCCATTACTTCTACAAAGAACAGGCGTTCGTGCGAAGTGGCTGTGTCGCGGATTTTGTCGACAGCATCCAGAATGGTGTTTAATGCCGTGTCATAGCCGATGGTGGTATCTGTTCCGAAAAGGTCATTGTCGATAGTTCCCGGCAGTCCGATACAGGGTACGTCGAATTCTTGCGCGAAGATGCGTGCGCCGGTCAGAGAACCGTCACCGCCAATCACCACCAGTGCATCGATACCTTCTTTCTTCATGTTGTCATAAGCGATTTGCCGCCCTTCGGGAGTCTTGAACTCTTTACAACGCGCTGTTTTCAGGATGGTGCCTCCCAACTGAATAATGTTACTGACGTTCTGGCTTTTGAATTCCTTGATTTCGCCGGTTACCAAACCTTTGTATCCTCTATATATACCTTTTACTTGAAGTCCGTTGTAGATGGCTGCGCGTGTGACGGCACGGATAGCCGCATTCATTCCCGGAGCGTCGCCTCCCGATGTTAAAATACCGATACACTTAACTGTTCCCATAACAATCTTTTGTTTAGTGTTAATAAATTGCTTTGTTTTCGCTCCGCAAAGATAGCAAAAAGCAAGGCGGATGACTAATAAATTACGTTAATTTACTGCTACAACCTGATGGCTGATAGCTTTTAGAGTTTCGACTTTATAGCTTCGGATATCTCCTCCATCAGCCATTTCGGGGTGGAAGTGGCGCCGCAAATGCCGATTGACTTTGCATTGACCAGCAGTTGGGAATCTATTTCGTCCGCACTGTCGATCAGATGCGAATTGGGATTGACCGTCCGGCATTCGTTGAATAAGATTTTTCCGTTGGAACTTTTCTTTCCGCTCACGAAGAATACGAGGTCGTGTGAGGCGGCAAACTTCCGGATGTTCGGTATGCGGTTGGCTACCTGCCGGCAGATGGTATCATAATACTCGAAGGTGACCTCCGGAGAGATATGCTCTTTGATGTATTCCACAATCTTTTGAAACTCTTCCAGGGATTTGGTGGTTTGTGAATAGAGCCGGATGCTTTTGCTGAAATCCAATGACTTGGCTTCTTCCAGTTTCTCGATAACAATGGCTTTCCCGGTAGTTTGTCCTACTAATCCCAGGACTTCGGCATGTCCGTTTTTCCCGTAAATAACGATCTGCTTGTCTTCGTTGCTTTCTTGGGTGTATTCTTGTTTTATCTTCTTTTGCAGACGGAGTACGACCGGGCAGGTCGCATCGATGATTTCGATATTGTTGCGCCGGGCGATGGCATACGTTTCGGGAGGTTCTCCATGAGCCCGCAGCAATACTTTGACGTTGTGCAGACGGTTGAATTCGTCGTGATTAATCGTGATGAGGCCCATTCCTTTGAGGCGCTCCACTTCACGACTGTTGTGTACGATGTCGCCCAAACAATACAGAGTGCCGCCTTTAGCCAGTTCTTCTTCAGCCTTGTTTATCGCAGTGACCACTCCGAAACAGAAACCGGAACCTTCGTCTATTTCAATATTTACCATATTGTTTACAGTTGATTTTTAAGAAAGTAAAAGATATATCAGTTCAGTCAGCAATTAAAGTCTCGCAAGGTTCACTTTTCGGTTGATAAGGGAACAAGGTCGACAATCTATTCTTAAGCAGCTTTTATTTTTCCCCTATTAGGAAAAAATAATTCTCTAATAGGCAAAATATAAAACTTCCCAGCGGTTTAAGAAAAGTCTGCGCTTATCCACCTTATCCTGCACAGCATAAATGTCCGCTTATCAAACAATCATCAATTTGCGAAACTTAAGTAAGCAAGCCTTAGCATTTATCGGCTTTGCATACTTTTTCAAACTGTTCCGCCAACCATTCTTTTTGTTCGGAGATGGTCATGTGGCTGTTGTCTAACAATAGCGCGTCATCTGCTTTACGCAGCGGGCTGACTTCCCGGTTCTGGTCGATATAATCCCGTTGCTTGACATTCTTCAGAATTTCGTCGTAGCTGGCTTCCTGTCCTTTTGCTTTTAATTCATCATAACGACGCTGCGCACGGATTTCCGGAGAAGCGGTGACGAAGATTTTTAATTCGGCATCCGGAAACACGGTGGTGCCGATATCCCGTCCGTCCATTACGATGCCTTTCGCTTTACCCATTTCCTGTTGAAGCGATACCATCGCTTCACGTACGAAATCCAGTGTAGCGATAGGGCTGACACGCGAAGACACTTCCATCGTACGTATTTTGTTTTCCACATTGATTCCATTTAAATAGGTGTCCGGACGTCCTGTTTCAGGATTCAGCCGGAAAGAGATATGGATATCGCCGATATGCTTTCTTAGTTTCTCCGTATCGATATGATCGCCGGTGAATATACCGTTCTCTATACTATATAAGGTGACGGCACGATACATGGCGCCGCTATCTATATATATGTATCCGATTTCACGCGCCAGGTCTTTGGCCATTGTGCTTTTTCCGCAAGATGAAAAGCCGTCGATTGCTATTGTTATCTTTTTCATTCGATATGATTTTATATTCAACTTTCTTGGTAAATATCCTCCTCGGAAAGGAAATTTTGGATATTTCATCTAAAAATCTTGCCAAAGATACGGTATTTTTAAAATATCTCGTTACATTTGTGGCACAAAAGCTATGAGACGCTTTTGAAGAATTAAAAAAATGAAAATGCGGCGCTTATTGTGTAAAAAATAGCAGATAAGAACGCACAATAGTGGGAAAAGTACTATATTTGCCACAAATGAGAAACACTAAAATTATATTATAAATTATGGAAATTAAAAAGACACCTAAAGCAGACTTGGAGAACAAAAAGTCAACTTGGCTGCTCGTCGGTTATGTAATTGTGCTCGCGTTTATGTTCATCGCGTTCGAATGGACTAAGCGTGATATCAAAATTGATACGAGCCAGGCTATTACCGACCTTGTATTTGAAGAGGAAATCATTCCTATTACAGAACAACCCGAGCAAGTGACTCCTCCGCCTCCCGAGGCTCCTTCGATTGCTGAGACCCTCACAATCGTAGATGACGACGCCGATGTGGAAGAAACGACTATCGCTACTTCCGAGGAGAACAATCAGGCTGTGGAAATCAAGTATGTTCCTGTTCAGGTAGAAGAAGAAGAACCTGAAGAACAGACTATTTTCGAGGTTGTAGAGCAAATGCCTGAATTCCCCAATGGCGGTATGGCAGGTCTGATGCAGTATCTGAGCAAAAATATTAAATATCCGACTATCGCACAGGAAAACGGTACTCAAGGTCGTGTAACCGTACAGTTCGTTGTTAACAAAGACGGTAGTATCGTAGATGCTAAGGTTATCAGAGGCGTTGACCCGTATCTGGACAAAGAGGCTATCCGTGTGATTAACACCATGCCGAAATGGAAACCGGGTATGCAGCGTGGTAAACCTGTACGCGTGAAGTATACGGTACCTGTAATGTTTAGATTGCAGTAATAAATTTATCGATAGCGTAAAGAGGCTGCTTCAGGCAGCCTCTTTTCATTCTCTGCTTCTCCTAAAATTTTAATCTTATGTTTACAGCTTCCGAGCTTCTTGAAAAAATAAACCTGCACATTGCAGATTTGCAATTCCTTCGTACCCCGAAAGGATTATATGATCCGGTTACTTATGTCTTGTCGATGGGTGGAAAAAGAATCCGTCCCGTGTTGATGTTGATGGCATACAATCTTTATCAGGAGGATGTTACCCGCATCTATGCACCGGCTACGGGCATAGAAGTTTACCATAATTATACGCTCTTGCATGATGATTTGATGGACCGTGCCGACCGGCGTCGGGGAAAAGAAACCGTTCATAAGGTGTGGAATGACAATGCGGCTATCCTTTCCGGTGATGCCATGCTTGTGCTGGCATATCAATTTATGGCGCAATGTCCGGTGGAATATCTGAAACAGGTAATGGACTTGTTTAGTCTGACCGCACTGGAAATTTGTGAAGGACAGCAGTTGGATATGGAATTCGAACAGCGCATGGATGTGAAGGAAGAAGAATATCTGGAGATGATTCGTCTGAAAACTTCTGTACTGTTGGCGGCAAGCCTTAAAATCGGTGCGATATTAGGAGGCGCTTCTCAGGAAGATGCCGGATACTTATACGATTTCGGTATGAATCTGGGAGTTGCGTTCCAATTGAAAGACGACTTGTTGGATGTTTATGGAGATGTTAAAGTATTCGGAAAAAATATCGGAGGAGACATTCTTTGCAATAAGAAAACTTATATGCTGATAAAGGCGCTGGAGAATGCTGATAAGAATCAGTTGGAAGAACTGAATTATTGGCTGAACGCTTCTGATGCAGAACCGCAAAAGAAGATTGCCGCCGTTACCGAGTTGTATAATCAGATAGGAATAAAAGCGCTTTGTGAAAACAAAATGGTGGAATACACCAACAAAGCGATGGAAAATCTGGCGGCCGTAAAACTGCCCGTAGAGAAGAAAAAAGAACTGGAGATATTAATGAAGAATCTATTGCACAGGGAAGTGTAATCAGTAAAAATCCGATTAGAACATGCCTTACAGGAGATTACCAAATACAGATCAGGCGAGAATACGCGCGTTGAAAGCCGTAGTCGCGAAAGCCGAGATATATAATGTATATGATTTGGCAGTATCTTTGAAGACACTGACGGATGCCCGCAATTTTCTTATGAAATTCGAAGCCGCGCAGGCTTATTATGCCGAATGCTTTGAGCGTCAGGCGAAGGCGGGACGCAAGCATCAGGCTAATGTGAAAACCGCCCGGCTTTATATTTCTCATTTCATCCAGGTCTTGAATCTTGCTGTAATTCGTTCCGAAGTGCGCGTTTCGCATAAGGAGTTCTACGGCTTGGATACGAAGAATAACAACGTACCTGACTTATCCACAGAAATGGCTCTTGCCGAATGGGGGCGAAAAATTGTCGATGGCGAGAAAAGACGAATTTCCCAAGGCGGTATCCCCATTTACAATCCCACAATAGCCAAAGTTAGGGTACATTACGATATCTTTATGGAAAGTTTCGAGAAACAGAAAAATCTGCAGGCCCTCACCGCTCGCAGCTTGGAGACGCTCGCTGCCATGCGTGCCGAGGCGGATGCTTTGATTCTCGATATATGGAATCAGGTGGAAGAAAGATTCTCGGAGATAATGCCCAATGAAAAACGGTTAAATCTGTGCCGTGATTACGGATTGATATACTATTACCGGAATGGAGAAAAACAAAAGGAAGAGGTTCGTATATGAGGTTAGTTGATTCGCATTCCCATCTTTTTTTAGAAGAGTTTTCAGAAGATTTGCCGCAGGTGATAGAACGTGCCCGTTTGGCGGGAGTGACACATATCTTCATGCCTAACATCGATAGTACGACGGTGGACTCCATGCTCCGCGTCTGTTCGGAATATAAAGGGTATTGTTTCCCGATGATGGGGCTGCATCCTACTTCCGTAAATGCCGATTATAAAAAAGAATTGGATATCGTGGCCCGTTACCTTGAAACATCGGAGGACTATGTGGCTGTCGGTGAAATCGGGATGGACCTTTATTGGGATAAGACCTACTTGCAGGAACAGGAAATCGTATTCAGACAACAAATTGAATGGGCGTTGGAATATGACCTGCCGGTAGTCATCCATTGCAGGGAAGCTTTCGAACCTATTTATAGAATATTGTCTTCTTATAAATCGGAACCGCTGAAAGGCATCTTTCATAGTTTTACAGGAACTTCTGAGGAGGCATCCCGTATATTGGAGTTTCCGAACTTTTACATAGGAATCAATGGAGTGGTTACCTTTAAAAAGTCCCCTCTACCGGAAGTTGTCGCTCAAATACCTGTCGGTCGAATCGTATTGGAAACCGACTCACCGTATTTGACTCCAGTGCCGAACCGTGGCAAGCGAAATGAAAGCGCTAACATAAAAGATACCCTGTTAAAAGTCGCTGCGGTATATGCCGCGTCGCCTGAAGAGGTGGGAGCGATAACCTCTGAGAATTCCTTAAAAGTGTTTGGAATACTCAAATAAGCTCATGAAGATTTTAAAGTTTATTAATTTTGAGATTTTATTCGAGATAAAACAGGAAGAATGGAGCGGAAGAACAAAAAAAAGAATACATTTGTAGCTGAAAACGCTTGTGGTTCGCATTTTTTTTGTAATTTGCACCCGATTTCAAAGAAGGAGTCTATTGGAGAGATGCTCGAGTGGTTGAAGAGGCACGCCTGGAAAGCGTGTATACCCCTAA
>ENA-OYYE01000301-OYYE01000301.1-human-gut-metagenome-genome-assembly--contig:-NODE-301-length-29488-cov-9.104916_pt1 | contig 29488 bp, 17 predicted proteins | sample MGYA00243244_ERZ653437 | MGnify/ENA primary metagenome ERZ653437 (study PRJEB26926, sample SAMN06165130) | human gut metagenome | biome: ENVO:00009003; feature: ENVO:2100002; material: ENVO:00002003...
TCGTCGGCAGCGTCAGATGTGTATAAGAGACAGTTATAATAGTTGATGGCGTAAGAAATTACCGAGTCATTTTCAATATAAATATTATTTTTGTCTTTAGCTTGTGTTAAGAGTAAAGCAAACAAGGCTTTTTCTTCTCTACTTTCAAGTTCAGATTCTTGGATAGATAATAGCATTTTATAAGCGCTGTCAGAGTTGGATAGCATAATTGTATCTATCTTAAGAAGTAGAGGGAGGCATTTATGCCTCTCTGAACAGGATGGTAATAGTAATAAAATAGCAAGAAATACAAATAATATTAGATTTAGATAAATTGATTTCATAGCCCAAATTTTTGTGAGGGGCAAATATAGTATGATTGTTATGAAAAATCTGTCATTCAAGAATTTAATTTGTAGAAAAAGAGTGGAATCGCGGTTATTAGGGATTTTTTTTCTTTTTCACCTGGCTGTTATCTCATATAGGACTTCTTATGATTTACTCAACTGAAATTCGTGAAAGTAGAATTACCTATAGGTAATGGATTAATTACTCCGAGGTAGTCTATCATTTACTACGTAGTAGTTGGTTAATAACCTATAGGTAAATAAATGATTGAAATTAGTTTGTATCATTTAGTATCTGTCCTTCTTCTTATTATTATGAATCGATTCACTTCTAAGTGATATCGATTCTGAATGACAGATATAACCGTTTTATAAAGAAACGCCAAGCCGTTATTTGTAACTAAAGAAGATATTAAAAACGAGGGTGTGTTCAATTTACTTTGGACACACCCTCGTTTGTTATTTCACATCCTGCGAACAAGTCGGGAGAAGTGCAGCTACTGCATTCTACTTTATTAGGAATAAAGCATCACTTTATTAGTAATACAGTAACACTTTATTAGGAAAAAAGTGCCGCTTTATTAGGGAAAAAGTGCTACTGTATTAGGGATAAAAAAAAGTACAGTTACTAAGCGCTGATAATGAGAATCTTGCAAAACCCGATTTTCGCTTGGAAAATGCCTTGAACTTTGCTAAACCCAATGCGCCTGAAACCCGACGTTATTCAGATTTTCTTCTTGATAGCCTTCACCCAAATCTTATATCCTTCCTCGTTTAGATGTAATCCGTCTGTTGTAATATCGGAGCGGAGAACCGAAGTGCCTTTCTCCGTGAACAGGGGAAACAGGTTGATAAAATGAATGTCTTTTTCTTTGGCGAGTGCCTCCAACTGCTTGTTGATTTCCGGAATCAGGTCCGTTTTGCCCGTAAGCTTTTTATAGCGGCCGAAACTTTCGTTGATGGGAAGCAGGCTCTGCAGATACAGCCTGGTGTCGGGCGATTCCTTCTGAATGCGGTCCACGGTCAGGCGAATCATACCGACAATGCTGTCGGCAGTCAGGTCGTGAGAAATATCGTTGGTGCCGATAAGCAGAAAGAGCTTGGACGGGTGTCCGGGCAGAATCTGGTGCAGGCGGTCGTAGACGCCCATCACTTCATCGCCGATAATGCCCCGGTTGCGCACATTCTTCTTGCCCAGGCGGGCAGACCAGTCGCCGCCACCTTCTGTCAGGCTGTTGCCCAGCATCACGATGTCCTTGTTGCCGATGGCGGGTTCGTCCATAAACTGGAGGAAGCGCTTGTAGTAGTGTGACGTATAGGTGCGTGCCGGCGGATAGATGGAAGCGGCTACGGCATTGGATACCAAGGAACGCAGGCGCACCACGCTGTGCCCGTCTTCGGGATGCACGGCGTTTATCAGCAGGATGACGGAGGTGTCGTTATCCGGGTCGATGACGATGGAAGTACCGGTATAGCCCGTATGCCCGTAGGTATTGGGGCTGAAGAAGTCACCGGAGTTCGAAGCATAGGCGGTGAATACATCCCAACCTAATGTCCGTCCTAAGCCGGCAGTGGCGCGCGGAACCGTGCGCATCGCCTTTACACCTTGCGGACTCAGGATGCGGCGGCCGTTCCATTCGCCGCCGTTCTGCAGGGTGGCGCAAAGGATGGCGATATCGTCCGCACAAGAGAAGACGCCGGCATTGCCGCTGATGCCTCCGTTCAGGATGCGTGCCAGCGGGTCGTGCACTTGTCCGCAGAGCACTTGTCCGTCGGGTTGCTGTTCGGTGGGGGCGATGAGGTCGTGCCAGTCGCCTTCGGTGCTGTTTGCCCAGTGGGCATCCGCGGTATTCGTCCACTTGCCGTTCTTGTCGCGTTGGCAGGGAAGGTAATCGGTATGGTTCATTCCCAGTACGTCGAAGAGGTGGATGCGGGCAAAGTCACGCAAAGACTGTCCGCTTACGGTTTCGATGATATGCTGCAAGGTGATGTAATTCAGGCAACTGTATTGGAAGTCGGTTTGCGGTTTGAAGTCGCGTTTGCAGCCGGCAATGTACTCCATCAGTCCGTCGGGATTGGGAGAACCGTATTGCTTCTCCAGTTCGGCGGCGGGAGCGTAGGGCGGCAAACCGGAGGTATGCGTCAGGAGGTCGGCGATGCGGATTACCTTTTTGTCCTTGCCGTCTTCACTCTGCCAGTCTTTGAATCCGGGGATGTAGCGGCTCACCGGGTCGAGGAAACGTATCTTGCCTTGTTCCGCCAGAATCATGGTGCAGACGGCGGTAGACATCGACTTGCTGCACGAAGCCATATCGAAAATGGTGCCGGTGGTCATCGGTTCTGTTTCCGGAACGAGGCGTTTGTTGCCGTAGGCTTTCAGGTAAGCCATCTTGCCGTTGCGCACTACAGCGAGCACAGCTCCGGGAATCTCTTTATTGGCGATGGCGTTTTCGATGGCCTCGTCGGCATACATCAGGTGGCGGGAATCCATTCCCACTTGTTCGGGAGCAACACGTTGCAACGGCTGCGAAACGACAGTCTGCAAGCCGAGGCAGAGAAAGAGGAAAGTGAAAAGTGTTTTCATGTCGGAGATTGTTAAAAGTATATTTTTAGGGGAGAAGGCGTGTTAAAAGTAAATTGAACACAGAGGCACAGAGACACAGAGCGTTTTAACCAGCTCAAAATAAGAACTCTGTGTCTCTGTGCCTCTGTGTTCAGTCTTTCAATACACCCTTCTTTATTTTGCCTTCCCGGTAAGCATCCACGGCCTTTTTCACCGAGCCGTGCATCAGCAGCAGCGCTTTTGCCTTGCCGTAGTCCAGTCCCAGTTCTTCGACCAGCATACGGGTGCCGCGGTCTACCAGCTTCTTGTTGCTGAGCTGCATGTTTACCATCTTATTGCCTTTCACACGGCCCAGTTGAATCATTACCGAAGTGGTAATCATGTTCAGAATCATCTTCTGACCCGTGCCTGACTTCATGCGTGAGCTGCCGGTGACGTATTCCGGACCGACAATCATCTCGATGGGCACGTCGGCTTCCGCCGCCATCGGAGAATCGGGATTGCTGGTGATGCATCCCGTCAGGATGCCATGCTCGCGTGCCTCGTGCATGGCGCCGATAACGTAAGGAGTGGTGCCGGAGGCTGCGATGCCTATTACGGTATCCTTATCGGTGATGTTGCGCTCCATCAGTTCTTCCCAGCCGCGGTGGATGTCGTCTTCCGCATTCTCTACCGGGTTGCGCAGGGCGGTGTCGCCGCCGGCAATCAGTCCGATGACCAAGGTCGGAGGCATACCGAAGGTGGGGGGTATCTCGGAAGCATCGAGCACGCCGAGGCGTCCGCTGGTGCCGGCGCCCATGTAAAAGATGCGCCCGCCCTGTTTCATACGGGGCACAATCTGGGTTACCAACTTTTCGATTTGGGGAATCGCTTTCTGTACGGCAAGCGCTACTTTCTGGTCTTCCCGGTTGATGTCTTCCAGGATTTCGCGAACCGACTTCTTTTCCAGGTCATTATAGAGCGAGGGTTGCTCTGAGATTTTAATGAATGCCATGAGGTGTGATATTAAATGATGATTGTTTACGTGATTCAACTGTGATATTTGATTAGGCCTTCCATCGGGCTGCGGAGGATAGTTCCCAGGCGGATGCCCGTCTCATAGGCGGCTTCTTCCAGCACTTCCCGATAGTAGAACGCTACGGAACCGATGAAATGCACCTTCTTTTCCCGGTAGTCGGCATATTGCATGACGTTCCGTTTGAGGAATGCCTTGAAACTGTTCAGCACCAGCGTACGGATGGACGGCTCTTGCAGGTTTTCTGCCAGGAAAGGGGAAAGGCTTGCCAGGAAGCGGTTGGGGAAAGGTTTCCGGTACACGCGGTCGATGATTTCGCCGGGTGTCAGGTTAAACCGGCTGAGAAACTTTTCTTTAAGCCCGGGCGAGGTCTGATTTTTCAGGATGTCGCCTACCAGCAGTTTGCCTAAAACGGCTCCGCTTCCTTCATCCCCCAGGATAAAGCCTAAGGGAGATACGTTGCTGACAATCTGTTTCCCGTCGTAGTAGCAGGAATTGGAACCGGTGCCCAGAATGCAGGCAATGCCCGCCTCGTGCCTGCACAGCCCGCGGGCGGCAGCCAGCATGTCGGTATTCACTTCCACCTCGCCTTTCACCTGCAAGTGCCGGGTGATGGCGCGGTGAACCATTTCTATCTTGTCGGGGAAACCGCAACCGGCTCCGTAGAAATAAACGGCGTCGAACTCATTCTTTTTTAATTGGGGCAACAGGGTCGTTGCAATCTCATTGCTGATTTCCTCCTCCGACTGAAAGAAAGGGTTGATGCCTTTCGTGAAAATCTGTTGGATGAGTTGTCCGTTCTCCACAACACACCAATCGGTCTTTGTAGAGCCACTGTCTGCTATTAGAATCATAATCGTTGAGTGTTAAGCCTTTCCCTCCGCCTTTTCCTTCCCCAAGGAAAGAAAGGGCGGGAGGCAGGGGTTATTATATCTTTATATATATTTTCCGTTTGTACAATTGGTAGCCGATGCACCAGTTGATGGCGACAAAAAGCAGTGCATAGGCCAGTGAGCCGCCGGTTTCGCCGAACACGGGCATCAGGAGTACCTTATACAGGAAGCCGTGAATGGTGATGCTGCCCCCGTCCCACGGGAAGCTGACGGTACCGAAAAGGATGCCGAGCACACCGCCCAGGACGTACATAAACAGGGGGTTGACGCCGAATGACTCGAAGAAGACGCTCCATTTCCTGTATCCCTTCACGTCGATAATCCAGATGAGCAGGGCAAGGAGACTGGAAGCCAGTCCGCAGGTGGCGAGCACAAAGGTGGGCGACCAAATCTTTTTGTTGATGGGACATCCGTAGCTTAGCAGGAAGCCGGCGAAGGTCAGGATAGTGCCTGTCAGGAACAGTTTGATAAGGTGTGAGTTGAGCATCTGGGCACGGTCTTCCTCTTTCTTTCCGCCTCCCAGCATCAACCGGCCCACGCAGAAGCCCAGCAGCACATGGGCGATAGAGGGGATGGTGCTTAGCAATCCTTCCGGATCGATTCCGTTGTCCTTGTACATGTGTGCGGGGGTCAGGATGGCGCGGTCTGCGACGGAGAGCACGTTGGTTTCGTCATAGGCAAAGCCGTTTCCGCAAAGTAACAGGATGAAGTAACCGATAAGCAGGGTGGCGATGAGGTAGGGGATATTCCGGTGCTTCATGGTCAGTGCGATGATAGCGGTTGCTCCGTAGCAAAGCGCCAGGCGCTGCATGACGCCCAGGATGCGGATGTGGTCGAACGTCCATACGGATTCCCAGAGCTGTGCGCCGAAGCTGATGCCTTCGGTGGGGGAAGTCCAATAGTAACAGAACTTGGAGAACCACCCGATTGCCATCCCGATGAGGAAGATGAGTATGGTGCGTTTCAGTATCTTGGCGCCCGCCGCCCGGCTGAATTCAAAGTTGTATTTCTTCAGGGAGATATACGTCGATATTCCCATGATGAACATGAAAAAGGGAAAGACCAGATCGGTAGGGGTGAGGCCGTTCCATTGGGCATGGCGCAGCGGAGCATAGATGTGCGCCCACGTGCCGGGATTGTTTACCATAATCATTCCGGCGATGGTGATACCCCGGAGGATGTCCAGGGCAAGGATTCGTTTGTTTGTTTTCGAACTGTTCATTGTGTTAAGTTATTAAGTAGTAGGATTTATAGGTTTGCCTGTTCAGGTTCCGTGCCGGGAGTTTCTTGGGGGAGGCTCCGGGTGCATTGGTCCACTAAATAGGCGATGGATACGTAAGGGATACCGGAATTGGTGGTAAGCCCAATTTCACAGGTGCGGCTGTTGGAATAGCCGATGCTGACGCCCGCAGCTTCTATCTGGGGGCGGAGCTTGCGCAACGCGTAGGCGTTCAGTTCGGGATACGTAAAGCCACGGTCGCCGGCAAAGCCGCAACAGCCCACTTCCTCCGGCACGATGACCCGGGTGGAGCAGAGGCGGGCAAGGGCGACGAGGGTGTCTGCCAATCCCATTTTACGCATGGAGCAGGTGATATGCACGGCTACGGGACGGTCGGTCGGCGTAAATACCAGCTTGTCACGCAGAAAGGTGTAGATGAATTCTGCCGGTTCGTAAAGTTTCATCTTCCGGATGGTTTCACGCATCCGGTGCAGACAGGGGCTTTGGTCGCAAAGTACCGGATATTTGCCCTGTTCGCTGGCTTCCCAAAGGGCTGCTTCCAGTTCGGCCGATTTGCGGTCGGCAATGTCGAGCATACCTTTACTTTCCCAGATGGTGCCGCAGCATAGCTTCTCCATGTCCCGGGGGAATATAACTTCATAGCCTGCCTTATGCAGCAGGGATATCATCTTGTTTACCAAGGGCTGTTCCACGGGTGAATGCTTGGGCAGTCCCATTGTCTGGTTGATGCAACTGGGGAAGTAGACGACTTTGTTCTGCGCATTTCCTGTGGTAGCCGGTTGGTTGCCGGTGATATTTTCAACCTTGACAGGCAGCGGCATGGCAGGCGTCCATAAAGGCATACCCAGTAGGTTGTGCAGTCCTTTTGCCACACGGCTCATGCCTTTAGTCCCCAAGACGGAGTGACCGAAGTCTGCTAAACTCAGTACGGGGCGCAATGCGCTCTTGATGCCGGCAAAATGCCTGGCGGCATAGTCCCCAGCCTTATAACCCGGGCTGCCGGGAGGCAATTCCTTTTGGCGGATGATATGGGTGAGGTCGCCGGTATTGATTCCCATCGGGCACGACATGGAGCAAAGTCCGTCGCCCGCGCAGGTTTGATTACCGGGATAACGGTATTGCTTTTTCAGCAGGGCAAGACGCTTCGGCGACTCTCCGCTTTCTTCCAGGCGGGCTATTTCTCGCTGGATGACGATGCGTTGGCGGGAAGATAAGGTAAATCCGCAGGACAGGCAGTTCACTTCGCAGAATCCGCATTCGATGCAACGGTTTACTTTCGCCGCCGGACTGTCGGCATCCAGGGGGATAAGCGGCAAGGGCTTGAAGTTCTTGAGGTGGCATTTCGGGTTGTCGTTGAAGATGACGCCGGGGTTCATTACTTCGTGCGGGTCGAAAATATCTTTCACCATGCGCATGAGCCCGTAGATTTCGTCGCCCCATTCATACCGGACAAAAGGAGCCATGTTGCGGCCGGTTCCGTGCTCGGCTTTCAGCGAGCCGTCGTATTTATCCACTACCAGTGTCTTAAGGTCTTCCATCAAGGCTTCGTACCGATGTATCTCGGTCGGGCTGCTGAAGGACTGGTTGAGGATAAAATGATAGTTGCCTTCGAGCGCATGACCGTAGATGCAGGCGTCGTCGTAGCCATGACGGGCGATGAGCAGTTGCAGGTCGGCCGTTGCTTCGGGCAGGTCTTCGATGTGGAAAGCGACGTCTTCGATGAGGCAAGTGGTGCCGGGACGGCGCGTGCCTCCCACGGAAGGGAAGATGCCGGAACGGATGGCCCAGTACTTGGAATACTCCTCGGGTTTGTCGGTGAAATGAACGGGGATATAGGTGACGAATCCGGAGAGGCATTGCTCTATCCGGTCGATATTTTGTTTCAGTTCTTCCGGGGTGCGGGCTTTGGTTTCGGTCAGTACGGCGGTCAGGCCGGTTTCATCTCCCGGTTCTACGCCGGGAAGGATGGAGGAGGAAACTTCGCCTTTGTATCTCAGGAAAACAGGATCGTTGACCGAAGACAGGGATTTATAATCCAACAATTCGGCACCTTTCACAATCAGTTCGCCCGATTCGTCCGTCAGGGGTTTCATGGCGACTACGGCGCGGCAGGCATCCTTGATTGTCTTGAAGTAGAGCATGGCGCTTGCTTTGCAGGGATAGTCGTACTCCGTTTTCATGGTAACACGCGACAAGAATGCCAGTGTGCCTTCCGAGCCGACCATGAGATGGGCGATGATGTCGAAAGGGTCTTCGTAGCGTAGGAAAGGCAGCAGGTTCAGTCCGGTTACATTCTTGATGGAATATTTGCGCTGAATGCGTTCGGAGATTTCGTCTTCCAGGCGGATTTTATCGCGTACGGCGCAGAGGTGGCGGAGCAGGGGGGCATGGGTCGATTCGAATGCAGCGCGGCTACGTTCGTCACCCGTGTCCAGGATAGTCCCGTCTGTCAGGATGATGCGGGCCGAGACGAGCATCTTGTCACTGTTGGCGTGTGTGCCGCAGTTCATTCCGGAAGCATTGTTCATGACGATGCCTCCCACCATGGCGCTTTTCACGGAAGCGGGGTCCGGGCTGAACTTGCGCCCGTAAGGAGCCAGCAACTCATTGACGCGCTGACCCGTAATGCCCGGTTGCAAAGTGATTTCCTCGTGGTCGGGGGATATGCTGTATTCGTTCCATTCTTTGCCGGCTATGATAAGGATAGAGTCGCTGATGGACTGACCGGACAGGCTGGTACCTGCCGCCCGGAAGGTGACGGGCAGGAAGTAGCGGTTGGCCATCTCCAGCAGCGAACTGACCTCACGCTCGTTGACTACTTTAATCACGATGCGCGGGATGAGGCGATAAAAACTTGCATCTGTTCCCCAAGCCAGCCGGCGAAGCTCGTCGGTGAAAATCCTTTCTTGCGGTATCACAGCTTCCGCTTCACGCAAGAAAGATGCATAGTCATTTCTAATCATACGATATGTTTCTTTAATCTATTTGTACAAATAGTACTTCTTCGACAGTTTCCTGAAGTCCGCGGCGTCCTTATACCAATAGTCGCGGATATCTTCCCAGCGGTTGCGCTTGCCGAAACGCTCGCGTATCTGTTTCGAGCCGCAGACTTTGTCGAACATGGAGAAACGCCCTTTGTCGGCATGGTCGAAGACGGCACGGTCGGGGTACAACGAAGCGACTTCCTGCATCACGAGAAACTGTATCTCACTGAGCGGCGCTTTGCCGAAATCCATGATATGTACCTGGACGCCTTGCAGCAGTTCACCCTTTCCTACGGAATAGAACGGTTTCAGGTACATCGGGCGGAAGACGACTCCCGGTACCGCCAGCGCATTCAGGTTGCGGGCGAGTTTCTCCGCTTCTACCCAGGGAGCGGCAAACATCTGGAATGGAATGGTGTAACCCACACCGATGGACATATATCCCAATTCGCCCAATATGCCGCTGACAGGATAGAAGAAAGCGGAATGTGGATGCGGAATATGGGGAGAGGAGGGCACCCATTGAAGCCCGGTCTGCGTATAATCCATTTTGCGTTTCCACCCTTTCATCTTCACTACCTGCAACCGGCATTGCTCACCGTTTTTCAGCATCTTCTCACCGTTCAGCAAGGTAGCTAACTCCCCGCAAGTGAGGCCGTAAAGGTACGGAATTTTGAACTGGCTGACAAATGAAACGCAATCATCTTCTACCAGGTTGCCTTCGATTTTCAGTCCGCCTACCGGATTGGGGCGGTCCAGGACGATAAACTCCTTGCCGTTTTCGGCGGCAGCTTCCATAGCAAGCCCCATCGTACTGATGTAGGTGAACGAACGGCAACCGATGTCCTGGATATCATAAACAAGCACATCGATGTCTTTCAGCATTTCCGGGGTGGCTTTCCGGGTCTTGCCGTACAGGGAATAGACGGGCAGTCCGGTAGAGGCGTCCTTGATGTCCGTTACGTGGTCGCCGGCATGTACATCGCCGCGTACCCCATGTTCCGGACCGTAGAGGGCGACGAGATTGACATTGGGCGCTTCGTGCAGGATGTCGATGGTGGATTTCATGGCGTTATCCACTCCGGTAGGATTGGTAATCAAACCTACCCGTTTGCCTTCGAGGCATTTGAAGTTCTGTTCTTTCAGCACCTCGATACCGGTCTTTATCCGGATGTTCTGTGCCCCTGCCGTGCAGCAAATCAGGCTGAGGAGGAGAAACGCGCTTGTCTTTAGGAATCTTTTCATGGTCTGTGCATGTTGATAGGGTTATTTATTTCTTTCCGAATTTCGGGTCGACTTTTACCAGCGCCGCCATTCCGATGGTGGTGATACAGCATATCATGGTCCAGACAAAGAAGTGGCGGTAACCGATGGTTTCTTGCAGCCAGCCGGCCACCATTCCCAGCATCATGCTCAGTGCCATGAAGCCCGTACAGATGGCGTAGTGCGAGGTCTTGAATTCACCCTCGGAATAGTAAATCAGGTATAGCATATAGGCGGTGAAGCCGAATCCGTATCCGAATTGCTCGATGAATATGCAAATGTTTACCGCAAGTAGCGAGTGGTCCTGAAAATAACTCAGGTAAACGAAGGTCAGGCAGGTGAGCGACATGCTCCACGCCATCGGTTGCAGCCATTTCTTCAATCCGCCTTTGGCAGCGGCAATACCGCCGATAATACCACCAATGGTCAGGCCGATGATGCCGACTGTTCCGTACACTAGTCCTACTTCGCCGGTAGTCAGCCCCAATCCGCCTTTATCGACCGGGTCGAGCAGGAACGGTTGGATGATTTTGGTCAGCTGGGCTTCGGGGAAGCGGTAGAAAAGCATGAAACTGATAGCGGCAACCGTTTGCCAGAACGGCATCTTGGTGAAGAATGTCTTGAACGCTTCGATAAATCCTTTAAAGATACTCCGGGCGTCCGTTTCGTGGTGGGATGCGTCGCTTGCCGGTCGGGGCAATGTCCAACTGTGATAAATGGCGACTCCGAAGAAGAAGACGGACAAGGTGACGAACACTACCAGCCATGCCAGGGGAATATTGCCCGAACTTCCGATAAAGTTGGCTTCGGTTTTTTCGCTCAGTTTGTGGTCGATTTCAAAATAAAGGTAAGCCGGTTTGTCCCAGTTCTTTTCGTTGAACTCAAACCGGGTGGACAATTTGTTTTGTTCCAGCTTGATGCTTTGGTCTCCATCCTTGTAGGTCACGTTCAGGACGACCGTTTCGCCGGGTGCCGGTTGTTTGTTCAACTTCACGGCGGCAATGGCGATGTTGTTGACGCTCTGTCCCGCCGACTCGCGCGTTTCGCCGAAGGTGGTACGCACCCATCTTCTGAAGTTGCTTTCTTCGCTCTTGTTCGTGGTCGCCGGCGTATTGGCGGTGAGGATGCTGCCTTTGACAAAGCCGTTGCGGACATTCAGGTTGTTGACGGAATCGCGCATAAGGGCTGCATACCGGGCAAACGGGACAGGCGCTTCAAGGCCGATATTTACCGTTTGGGGAGTGTTGACAGCCGCGCGGATGACACTTGCGTTGGTAAGAAACTGAAGGTTGGCGATTTCTCCTTCGTTTGCCGGAGAACTAAACTCGGGCAGCCCGATGGTGGTAGTTTGCGCGGCGGGGTCGGCTACGACATTTATTTTCAGCGGTTCGAGGCCGGAATTCATTTCAATCAAGCCGGCAAGGATGACGAGCAGGCCTTGGCCAGTGACGGTTGCCACCCGGTAGAACGTGCTGCGTATGCCGACATAGAGCGATTGTTCGTGCTCCGTCAGAGCAAGCATGTAGAACCCGTCGGCAGCGATGTCATGAGTGGCCGATGCGAATCCCATCAGCATGAAGATGGCGAAAGTGAATTGCACATAGAAACTGGTAGGAATGGTGAATGCGATGCCCGCCAGTGCTATGGCGACAATCCACTGCATGGTCAGTGTCCACCAGCGCTTGGTTTTGATGATGTCTACAAACGGACTCCAGAAAGGTTTGATGACCCACGGCAGTCCGAGCCATCCGGTATAAAGGGCGATGTCTGTGTTCGACATCCCCAGTCGTTTATACATGATTACGGAGATGGTCATCACGGCGACATAAGGCAGACCTTGCGCAAAGTAAAGGGTAGGAATCCACCTCCACGGGTTGATGCTTTTGTTCGAATTCGGATTCATATCGTTGAGTGTTGTTTTCCGGTTGATAATGTTTCTTCTTTTAATACCTGTTTTCTATTTTTGCTCCGATGTAATAGTGAAGCAGAATCGTGTCGTAGGAATAGCCTTGTTCTCCCATGACGGCGGCGCCTATCTGGCAAAGTCCGACACCGTGTCCCCAGCCGGCTCCGGTCAGGACGAATCGTCCGGGAATGCCTTCCGGGGAGGGGTCTTCCTTATCGATTACAAAGGCCGAACTGTAGAGGTGGGAGGGCGAGAGCGTCCTTCTTATTTCCAGTTCCTTGCCGATGGTCATTGTTTTCCGGGTTCCGACGATTTTCAGTTTCCAAAGCCTTCCCGATGTTCCTCGTGCTATCGGGACAAGGTCGATGATGCGGCCGTAATCGATTCCCGAACGTTGCCGGATAAGGTGGGCAAGTTCGTCCTGTGTATATTCCACTTTCCAGCGGTAGAAATCCGTTGTCTCCTGGTCATAGTTATTGAGCACCTGCGAAAGAATCTTCTTATTCTTCGTATTGCAGAAGGCTTCGGGCGAGGTACGTATCCAGCGTTCGGCTTCTTCTTCACAGCTCAGGTCCGGTAACGGAAGTTCGGCTCCGGAAGACGATGGTCCTGCTTTCAGGTCACGTTGTCTGGCAAGATAGGGATAGTCTGTATCATCCCAACAATACCGGAACTCTTCGAAAACGCCGCCGCAACATTTGGAGAAGCGCGCGTCGCATATCTCGCCGTCATAAGTCAGCACCTGTCCGCGGGTATCAGCCACCGCTTGTCTCACCGTTTCGGTGGAAGCGCGGGTGACGCCCTGGTAGCGTTGGCAATGGTCGTCGGCACATACATCGAAACGGGTGTGGGCATCGCGTTCGTACCATTTCAACCGGCAGTCGTCGGTCGTGATTTGGCAACCTGGCGTGCTGTTCCGCTTCACGCTGTCTCCTAAATTCGCCAACAGCCAACTGCGGGAGATGACCGCATGAGCCTTTAATAACTCCGGGGAAGCCGTTGCACTCATTTCACTGGAGATGACGCTGGTGAGGTAATCTTCTACGCTGATGACGTTAATACCCGTCAACTTGCCGTCCTCGACTATGATCTTCAAAGCTCCCTGGAAACGCTGGTCTTCTTTCCGCTCCCAATGGAAATTAATGCCGATGGTCACATCCAGCAGTTCGAAGGTGGCGGAATCTTTCATGACCGGTTCGAACAGCAGTTCGTCATACCGGCGTCCGTTCCAGAGTATCTTACCCTCGTCATAGGTAGCGACCTGTTTGCCGCACACTTCCGTACCGGCTATGCGGTAGGGAGTCTGCAAAATAAATTCGATTTGCGGTTCGAACAAGATTCCAACTTGTACTTTAGGCTCTTTCATCATTCTTACATTATAGTACGACATGCCGGACAGGAGGAACTGCCCGGTTAAATTTGTTCCCTGATACGTTGCCGTATCCGGTGGAAGTCTGTCGGCGAGAGACATACTTCGCTTAATATTTGCGCCACGTCTTCCGCCGTAATCTTCCTGAAGTCCTTCTCCACCGGGGTGATAAACACGCCGCCCAGGTCCACGGAAGCGGGACTGCTCAGCAGGTTATCCTCTCCTTCGGCAGTGTAGCAGGCGGGACGGTGTTTGGCGCGCGGGAAGATGAAGACAATCCATTTCCCGTTTTCAAAAAGGATCAGCACATTCATCATCGGTTCTTCTTCCCCGGGCTTCAAATCCAATGACCGATAAACAATATCGAACAGGCGGACGGCAGTCTCGCGCTCGGGCGACTCGATGACGAGCGTCGCACGCGGAGCATCGTTCAGGTAGCACAGCGTGGCTTGTCCGTAATCCGCTATTTTTCCGGCTATCTGCCTGCGCCAGTCCTGTTCGATGGGCATGAAGCCTTTATTTCCCGCCTGGAAGTGCGCATGGTCGGGAGCCGAAGCGCCACATCGGGGACCATTATAGAAGATAGTATAATCCGTCAACTGCCGCGCCAGGTCCAGCATATCGCCGAAGCGGGAAGCTATGCGCTGATCGAGGTGCGCCTCTTCCGGAATCGTCAGATGCCGGGGAAAGATGGGAAACGGATTGACCAGAATCAGATAATGCCCGCCGAACGGAATACCTTCCTGTTCGGGCGGCAGGTTGGCGGGGCAAAGAAAACATTTGCGTTCCTTGATGGAACGGGCGTCTACCTTCGCTCCGGAAGATACGATGCGGGTGGGATTGAACTGCACTTTATACGGAATGCCGTTTACGTTCAGTTCTTTCACTTGCACACCGGACAGGGAGGCATAATTGTTATGCGCCGTTTCCCAGGAGGCAAGTTGCCGGGTCAGTAGGTTGTTTACCGTTTGGTTCATACGGATAGATGCGATTTGGACGTTTTATGATTGTTTGTTCTGCGCGATTCGTGCCTGTAATTCCCATGTACGGATGCGGTCTTTATACAAGTTGTGCGCATTCATCTTCACGATATCCAGCGAGGCGTCGGAGTTATCGTCCCAACGGCGGCAGAGATAAACGACATCGTATACACGTCCTATCTGATACCGGCGGGAGAAATTCAGTCCCAGGGCATAATCTTCTCCGTAGCTGGTATTGGGCACTTTCAGTTCCCGCAGTACCGGGGTGTAGAAAGCGCGCGGAGCACCTAACCCGTTGATGCGAAGAGCATTGTTCCGCCCGTTTTCCGGAGTCCATTCCTTGTGGTCGATGATGCCGGGAGCTATTTCCTCCATCTGGAAGTTGGTCATCATATAGGTGCCCACTACCATGGCGCAGTTTTGCTCGTAGAAAGCGCGTACGATAGTTGCCAGTGTGTTTTCGCCGGAATACACATCGTCACTGTCCAACTGCACGGCAAACTTGCCGCATTGCGGATGATGGACGCCCAGGTTCCAGCAACCGCCGATGCCGAGGTCTTTGCGCTGGGGAATGATGTGAATGAGGCGGCTGTCGTCCTTGAATTCGTCGATGGCTTCGGTGGTACCGTCCGTCGATTGATTGTCGATGACGATCAGATTGAATTTGAAGTCTGTTTTTTGACTTAATACAGACCGTATGGCGTCACGGATCGTGCGGATGCGATTGCGTACGGGAATAATCACGGACGCTTCGTATTCGAAGTTTCCTGCCGAGAACTCTATCTTTTGGAATTCCGGTGCCAGGTAACCGCCGATTTCCTTCAAGTGTTCGGTGCAGGCCTGTTCCATTTCAATTTGCCGGTTGCGGTTTTTGGGGTCTACGTAGTCGAATATTTTCTCTCCGCTTTTGCGTGTGTCGTTTTCCACTTCGCTGTACAGGTACTCGTTGATGTGGACGAGACTTTCTTTCTGGCTCAGTTTCAGGCGCAGGTCGTATAATCCGGCAAAGTCGTAATCCGACTTCATTCGTCCTGCGGCTTCTTTCAACTTCCGGGTATCGAACAGAAGCACCGAACCGAAGTTGAAGTCGTCTCTCAGGGAGCCGAACTGATAGTCGATGACCGGAGCAATGCTTTGTTTGCCGTCCGCTATCTGATAGTGGTCGGCATAGACCATCCCGGCATTGGAATCTTCGGCTATCCGTATCATACGTTCCAATGCGAACATACCTAATTCGAGCGTTGTCTCTTTCGTATAGAGTAAGGTGTAGTCCGCTTCGGCTTTTTCAGCCAGGGCTTTCAGGGTTGCGCTGCTGAAAGGCTTATCCGCAGGAAACAGTTTACAACCGGGCAGCGGTGCATCCGGATTGCCGTTCGTGATTAAATAAATAGTTCCGACGGCGCTTTCCGACTGTAATCCTTTTACGGTCATTTCTACCTGTTCTTTTTCTGCATAAGGGATAAAGCAATCTATTGTCTTCATAAGTCAGGGTGTATTATTAGTTTTTTATTTATTAATCTTCAGAAGCCCCGTTTCTCCGCTGGTGGCTGTGAACAGTACCTGACGGTCGCTGAGGGGAACTACCGTACTGATAAGCGAGTTACCTATCTTGTGCTTCCACAAGACTTCGCCCGTCAGCGGTTTCAAGGCAAAGATAAGCCCTTCTTTGGTACTGCCGAACACTACTCCGTCTTTTTCTACCTGCATGGAAGGGGCGTGCTCATATCCGAAACCGACATTCGAAGCCCATAACTCGCGAGGCTCATTACCCCGCGTTGCATAGCATACGATGCTGTCGTTCATTGTCTTACTGTAAATCCGTTCCCCGTCTTCGGACAATCCGATGGTTTCGCGTACCATCGACCGGAACGTACGCCAGACGGTATTTCCCGTTTCGATGTCGATAGCGGTCATTGCCCGTTGCGGATCGGTGATAAACACTTTGCCGTCCGCAGCTACCGGCCATACGGCAGCCGGGGAGAAATGCATCCGGGTCAGGCCGCCCGTCCATTTCCAAAGCTCTTTGCCGGTTGCCTTGTCGAGGGCATACAGGGTATTGTCCCAAGCACCGAAAATGACTTTGTTTTCAGTAACCAGAGGCTTGGTTTCTATGTAGCCTTTCACGTCGGTATACGCCCAGTTCACTTTGCCCGTACGAATGTCGATAGCACGGAATGTCCGGTCGCTGGCGCCTATATAGGCTATGCCGTTGTCGATGGTTACGGCTCCCAGTACCGGCTCTTCAGCCCGGACGGTCCAGAGCAGACTTCCGTCTTTGGCATTCAGACCGTAAATCTTCCGGTCGGCAGAACCGAATACGACGATTCCCTCGCTGACGGCAGGAGTTCCGACAATTCTTTTTCCGGCTTGGAAACTCCAAAGCTTCTTACCGTTCTTGAGGGCATAGGCGGTGAGATGTCCCAAGTCGTCGCCCACAAACACTTTGTCTTTTTCAACTGCCGGTGAGCAATAGATGCCGGCGCCCGTCTGCACTATCCATTGTTCCTTTACCTGCGGATATTCTTTGTTTACGGAGAAATCCGGATACTTCTCCGCTTTGCCATTCCGGTCATAATAAGAATGCGTCAACGAGAACGCCGCCCATTGCTTTTTAGGCTCGCCGATGCGTTGGGTGTATACAAGAATGGAATCTTTGGTTACTTCATAAATACCGTAACCCGGTTTGCCGTCCTTGTCGCGCAGATTGCTGCGCATCAGGATGCCCGGTATCCCGTCATAGCGCAAGTCGCGGTTGCGGTGATAGTGTCCGCCGATAAACAGACGGATGTTGTAGGGGCGTACGGCGTCCGTTACTTCGTACCAATTATCCACATCTCCGTCTATCAGTGGATAGTGGGTCACGAGTATAACCGGTTTGTCTTTACCTGCCTTTTCCATTTCGCCGGTCATCCAACGGATGTCCTGTGGCACCACGTGGCCATAAGCCATCCGCATCAAAGGGCCGGAGTTGAAACCGAGAAACAGAAAACCTTTGTGCTCGAATTCCACCCGTTCGCCTCCGAATATCTCTCCGAAAGCCGTGCAGCCGGAATCGCTCCATTTTGTTTCGTGGTTTCCCAGCGTGACGTAATATTTTGCTTTAAGCAAGTCGAGGCACGATTTTACCTTCTCCATCGTGGCACGGTCGCCTTCTTCGGTAATGTCGCCGGTCACCAGCACAAAGTCGATGCTATCGGTAGCGTTGATTTGGGCGATGGAGCGCAACAGGTCTTCCGTCGGATTCGGATTGTTCGGACTGAAATGTATATCCGTCAGGTGTGCAAAACGGAATGTCCCTTGCTGTGCCTGTACCACGAACGGTAACAGGCAAGCAAACAGGACGGTCAATAGAAGTCTTCGGTTCATAGATGATGATTGGTTTTATAGATGATTCATTATTGGATGTCTTTATCGAAGAACGTCAGGATGGCGTTCATCAGGTTCTCTCTTTCCTTGGCGGTGCGCAGCGATTCAAACGGGAATCCCAGCACGCAGCATTTGTAATTTCCCCGGTAGGCTACTCCGGCGCTCAGATTGTTTTCGGAATAACGCATCACGGTGCAGGCATCTTTCGATGCGGGTTCGATGGCATCCGGCGACTCTACGACGTAGGACTCCGGATTCAATTCATTATAATAGGTATATTCACCGCGGATGGAGGAGTAGGGCGATGCTACACATTTCACTTTCCCCATCGTAGCGGCCTGGCCGACACGCCATTTATATTTCAGTACTTCCGATGCAAACTGCCGGTCTTCTTTTTCCGACGGTGCGAGGGGATTGTCCCACAAGTCGGTTCCCACATAAGCACCCGATACGAAAATATTTCCGCCTTGCCGGCAATATTCCGTAATCGCGTCTTGCAGGGGCTTGCTGAAGGTCTTGAATTCCAACGGTTTCACACCGCCTTTACCCATTTTAGTCTGGCATTGTTTACCCAAAATCAAATCCACATACTTGTAATCGTTCAGCGAAACCGATGCACTCTCCTCCATTCCCGCATAGGAAGGCGCGGGAGAAACGCATTCATTACTGCAAGAAACGAATGAATAGCCGGCTTTCAGAATCGCCGCACCGTGCACGGCGGGATAGTCGAAAGTATTTCCGGCAATAACTTGCGTTTCATAATTGCCGTAACTGTCACCGAATCCCGATGCATCGTCATCCATCCAGGGAATGGAGCGGCGGAATTCTTTCATTTTCCCGATATAACTGATATCTCTCAAATAGGGTACGCCATGATCCTTTTCGTCTAAGAAACCGGCGAAAAGCGTGTCCGCGGGAGCCGGAGCGACGAAGTCGGCAGGTGCGCTGATTCGGTCGAAGCCATTGACCACAAGAACTGTTCCTTTGCTGTTAAAGGCTCGTCCGGCAGATAGGATTTCGGATGGAAAACTTTCTCCTCCTTTATTTACGGCGGTTACTTTATAGCTGCAAACCACTCCGGCGGGGAAAGTAGTCCGGTAGCTGTTCTTATCTACCAGGGTACCATTGTCAAAGTTTCCGTCTCCCATGCGGGTGTAGACGATGTATTTCTCCGCTTTGGCAGTCGGTTCCAATACATCTTCTACCGGTTGCCAGGTCAGTTCGATTTCGTTTTCGCCAACCATTCGCAGGCTCATGTGGTCTACCGGTAGCGGTTGTACCACATATTCCGTATGATATTGGGAAGAAAGGAATTGCAACATTCCCTTATAGATAGCGCGGCTCACAGTAAAACGGAAGCGCGGGTCCAGGCCGTAACGCATGTCGGCGAAGTTCTGGTGAGACAATAATTCCAGTAACATGGTCGGTACCCGTGGTACGCGGGCTTCAAAATAAGACTGGTTCCATTTTCCCCGGCGTGTCCACTTGGGTTCGTAGAGAGTACGGACATCCCGTACAATGTTGGATTGAATCAAGTCTGTAAGGTCATGCGACAGATAGCGGGATGCCCCATTGGCAAATACACCGTCATAGGCATCCGTCTGGTAGATACCCAACGTACCGATAATCGAATCGTTCAGCGTTGTACCTGCATCCGAATGGAATGCGAATGCCAGGTCGACGGGAATATTCAGTCCTTGTCCGGTGGGATTTGCTGTTGAACCTCCGGCGAGATAGTTCACCCAGATGCCCCGGCATTTATAATCATCCGTATAATCGTTCTTTCCCCGGCTTTCGGAGTAGACGCTGTCAGGAATACCCGCCCATTGCAACCAGTAACGGGCGGCTTCGCAAAAGCGGGGATATCCGCTTGTTTCATAAGAGGGTGCATAAGCCGGCTGATGAATCACAGAGGCGAGAGATGATGTTGCACCGGAATTTACCAGTTTATCCGAACTTTTCAGATTGTCCGTAGCGCCTTCATTCGAGATGCATCGGGCGATGTTTCCCATACCTCCGCCTATTTTGACGCCATCGGCCGTTACCATTCGTCCGGCTTTAGCGGAGCGATTGCTCAGTACGACTTTACAGGCATCGCTTTTTCCGGCATCGAATCCAAAGGTGCCTAAATAAATCCAGGTTCCTCCACCCATTTGCTGATTTACTTTGAACTGCGTTACTCCACCTTTATGGTAAACGGAATATAGCGCGTCGTCGGTGCTGTTCGGCAGCGTTTGATAAGATACATACACGGCATATTGGCCGTTTTGCGGAATCTCCGGAATCCATTCCGCCGTGCTTTCTTTTCCTTTTTTAATCGTCTCGACGGTGCGGTATGTACCTTCTTTGAACGGATTCTCAAAATCCTTATATTGCAGACGTAAGTGAGCAAAGCCGCTGCCTTTTCCTTGCATCCAGGCCTTATCGGCAATATTTTCGGTATAGACCGAACGCGAACCGAGGCAACCGTCGTTATCGACAATAACTTCGGCAGTCTGGCAATCCCGCTCGCGCGGCAGCAGCACGTTCGCTCCGGCATTCTCCAGCATCGGCACGAGGAAGGGAAGCACATAACTTTGTGTATACAAGTCCTCCACAGTTTGGAAGATGCGGGCGCGTTGCCATTCCCAGCGGGTCAGTTTGGACTCGTAATAGAAACCGTGACTTTGCCATAAGGCTATGTGGCGGTTTTGCAATCCGTTGACAGGGGAATAAGGTGCCGACAATCGGGTGACTAACGGCTCTTTGGCTGTTTGGGTGAAAGTGATTGCTTTTTTATCTTTCTTGTGCCGTAATGCCAGTGGAATGAGTTCTTCGATGCGGTGTTTGTTAGTACGCAGTTCCACCTTATAGTTGGAAAAGGCGTCGGGCAGCAATGCGCTGATTCCTCGGTAAATATCCGCCACGTTTTCTTCACGGAAAGGGATATACGAACAATTCATATTGGCAAACAGTTGCAGGGTGTTTCCCTCCACTGCCACCGAGTCGATCGTGATGTTCCCCACGGAAATCTGTTCCCGTGCGGTAGCGCTCAGAAACTTGCCAATCTCTTGGCGGGTTTCCGTCGGAAGCTCTTGCGCACCGCCCAATTGGGGGAAAAGGGCGGCGGCGAGCATACTAAGTAATAAATGCAATCTTACATTCATGATGATGTATTAAGTTAAATGTTCTTTTTGTCTTTCTTTATCAACAGGCAAAGTCCGATGAACGTAAACAATGCGTTGAATATCAGCAGCTCGTAACTGAACTGATAGCCTCCGAACCATGCTTCCGAGTTCTTCTGCAAGATGAAGCAGAGGATAGGCGAGGCAATAGCCACCAACGGTATATACTTATCGCGTACTTGCTGCTTCATAAAGATGCCGAAGGCGAACAGGCCGAGTATCGGACCGTACGTATAACTTGCCAGAATATACACCGCATCGATTACGCTGGTATTATTCAGCAGATTGAATACAAAGATGGTAATGCCCATTATCACCGCCATACCTACATGTACCCGTTTGCGTATCTTCACGATTTCTTCTTCCGTCTTTCCCTTCGTGCCGAGAATATCTACCGTAAAAGAAGTGGTCAGCGCTGTCAGTGCTGAACCGGCAGCCGAGTAGGCGGAAGATATCAAACCTATGATGAAGAGTATACCCACCACTGCCGGGAAATAGTTGCCGGTTGCAATCTTTGGGAAAAGCTCGTCGCTCTTATCGACCGTAATGCCTTGATTTCCGGCAAAGAGATAGAGCAGGACACCCAGCATCAGGAACAACAGGATTACGAAAAACTGCGAAATCACGCTTGTTATCATGTTCTTCTGCGAATCTTTGAAGTTCTTGCAACTGAGGTTTCGCTGCATCATGTCCTGGTCCAATCCGGTCATGGCAATCATGGTGAATGCGCCCGCGAAGAATTGTTTGAAGAAATATTGCTTGCTGTTGACATCGTCAAAGAAGAAAATGCGGGACATATCGCTGTCTGCAATGGTGCGAATCATTCCGCTGAATGACAAGTTCAGGTCCGAAGCAATATAGCAGATGCAGAGAACGACAGATACCACTAAGCAGAATGTCTTTAGAGAGTCGGTCCAGATGAGCGATTTCACTCCGCCCCGGAACGTATACAGCCATACCAATGCCACTGTGATGGCTACGTTTAAGATAAAAGGCAGTCCGAACGGCTCGAATACCAACAGTTGCAACGTCAGGCAGACCAGGAACAGGCGTACGGCTGCTCCCAGCATCTTGGAGATAAAGAAAAACCACGCCCCCGTGCGATAGGATGACATGCCGAAACGTTCTTCCAGGTATTCGTAGATCGATACTAAATTCATCCGGTAGAACAAAGGCGTCAGGACGAAAGCGATAATCAACTGTCCGGCTACGAATCCCAATACCATTTGCAGGTAGCCGAAGCTGCTTGCTCCCACCATGCCCGGCACGGATACGTAAGTCACACCGGAAATGCTTGAACCGATCATGGCGAAAGCCACTACATACCAGGCCGATTTGCGGTTGCCGACGAAGAAACCGGCGTTGTCTGCCTTCCTGCCGGCAATGTAGGATACGGTAAACAAGATTGCGAAATAGGCTGCAATGGTTATGATGACGGATAAGGGACTCATAGTATTTATATAATTTTACGATTGATAATTTCTCCTGTTATTCTTTATAAAGCAAATAGGGCTTGCGTTGTATCTTGAACTTTTCCACATCCTCTTTCCATCTGGCTTTAATCTCGTCGGCGCTCTTTCCTTCTTTTATCATTTTGCGCACATAGTCGGTACCCACCAGCAGTTCAAAGAACGGACGGAAAAAGTGGTCTCCTATATTCAGGTTGTTATAAGCATCGATTACATAGCTCAGGTCTACTCCCCGTTTCCAGATTTCCTCATCACTCAGATGACTCAGGTCTACTCCGTGGCACAGCTTATTGAGCTGAGGCGGATTCTTTGCTCCTGGAACGCTTTTGGGGATGAAACTGTAACTATACCCCGTCATGTTGGGGTGTCCGTATATTTGGAATGGTAGCGGTGTCCCTCTGCCCAGGCTCACCGGAGTTGCCTCGAAATAGCAGGTCGAAGGATATAGATAAATCGATTTCATATTCGGCAGGTTCGGCGATGGAGGCACCGGCAGTTCGTACAGGGTGCGGTGCGTATAGTTCTTGCAAGGTATAACGGTCAGGTCGCACACCCGTGAAGCCGGCAGCCAGCGTTCCCCGTTAATCATCCGGGCGAGTTCTCCCAAAGTCATGCCGTGTACGATGGGAATCGGTAGCCATCCCACCCCCGATTTGTATTTCATGTCCAGAATCGGGCCGTCCACATAATGCCCGTTCGGGTTGGGGCGGTCCAGCAACAAGACTTTCCGGTTGTATTGTGCGCAGGCATCCATCAGCCGGCACATGGAGATATAATAGGTATAAAACCGCAACCCTACATCCTGTATGTCGATTACCAGAATATCGAACTTCCTCATGGACGCTTCCCCCGGCTTCTGGTCTTTCCCGTCATACAGCGAGAGAATGGGCACTCCGGTTTTCTTATCTACCGAACTGGATACATGTTCCCCTGCATCCGCATCTCCCCTGAATCCATGTTCCGGTGAAAAGATGGCGACTACATTGAACTTGTTTTCCAGCAGAATATCCAATATATGTTTATCCCCTACCATTCCTGTATGATTGGAGAAGATGGCAATACGCTTACCTTTCAGAATCGGGAAATACTCGGAAGTCTGTTCGTCGCCTAAGATTACCCGTTCCTTTTGTGCCTGACACCATAGGGAACTACATAATAGAATGGTTAATAGTAGCAGTTTCTTCATAATAGTATTAATTAAGGGGAATTTGTATGCAACAAAGATAGACTTTATTTTAATATCAAAAACACTTATTTTGAAATTTTTGGTATTATCAATCTTAATTTGCAATTTAATGAGGGGCGCGTTCTCTTGTAATCAATAAAATACTATCTTTGTCCTCCAAGTGAGTTTAGTATTTATTGTATTATCCTTAAAATCATCATCATGAAAACTTATCTATTTGCAGCTTTGATCTGCCTTTTTAGTATCAATGTATCGACTCTTCCGGCAAAGAGCAGGAAGAAAGTGCCGGTTCCGGAACAGAAAATTGCTTTGGGCGTCTGGGACGATGTGAATAAGACAGCCTCTGTCGATTCTCTCATTCGCTGGATGAAACCCTTTGACGAAGCGGGTATCAAGAATTATTATATGTGCGGGACGCCCGATGAGGTGGCGCGTTATATCGAAGCCGCCAAATGCTATCCGGGTGCGAAGGTACATGCCTGGATGTTTACGGTAAATGCTCCCGGAGATTCTGCGGCATTGGCGCATCCCGAATGGTTCGATGTCAATCGGGTAGGGTATAACAGCTACGAGTACGATCCGTATGTGAAGCATTACAAATGGCTTAGTCCTTCCGTGCCGGAAGCCCGCCGGCATATTAAAAACAAGGCGGCTTCATTTGCGGCATTAGACGGTCTGGCTTCTGTACACTTGGATTTTGTTCGTTACAATGATGCTGTGTTAGGCAGGCGTTTGCAGCAACAGAAATTCAAGATACAGCAAGATACGTATCGTGCAGAATATGATTTCGGGTACCATCCGGTAGCCATTGAAAAATTCAAGCAACGTTTCGGCTATTCTCCTTTAGACTTGCAGGCGCCGTGGATGAGTCCGGAGTGGTTGCAATTCCGCCTGAACGAAGTAACTTCATTAGTCAACGAGATTGCCGATGAAACTCATGCGCAGGGCAAACTGCTTTCTGCCGCTGTATTCCCATATCCCACTCGTGCCCGCATGACGGTATATCAGGATTGGCCTACTTGGAAACTGGATATCGTATGTCCCATGAATTACCAGTCGTTTTATTCCGAAAGTATAGGTTGGATACCTTTCAGCGTTGAAAACGGCTTGCGTGAAACATTTCATCGAAATCTCTATGTGTCCGGCTTATTTGTTCCGGACATCACTGCCGAGGAATTGTACAAGGCAGCGAAGTTATCGATTGAAGCCGGAGCTAACGGAGTGAATTTCTTTAATGCCCGTGCATTGTTGAAAGATGGAAAGCTGGGGACGGTAAAGCGGATTAATGAAGAATATAATGCACGTTGAGTTTGTATAGAGATTCCGGTGAAAATAAAGTAAGATACATACTTTTATAAGAACGTCTTTAAAGATTAAACACAGAGACATGAAGATATAGAGCTTTTATTCTGAATAATTTAAGTGCTCTGTATTTTCGTAGCTCTGTGTTTTATTTACTTTTAATATCCTGTGTTAGTAACTTACCTGTTCCGATAATTCACTTTCTGCATTATCAGGACTTATGGCTGTCACGAAATAAGTTCCTTTGTCCGCCAAATTACATTTTGTATCTTTTGTAACTTGGATAAGACTGGCAACTTTGGATTCGCCGTTACTTTTGTATACGGCATAATGAGCGCCTGTTACTTCATCCCATGACATAATATTCCCTTTTATCTTCACATTTGCAGGTTTAGAAGGAGCGACAGCAGGAGTTCTTCCCAAGTATGGAGGCAGAACCGTTTGGCTGTATATCGCTTTAATGGCATCTGCAATTCCAACCTTATTCTCTACCAGCGAATTAGCACTATACAAAACGCTTCCTACCACTTTCGATTTTGTTGCGGCAAATTCAAACTGCTTTTTCAGGTCCTCAGACGTCTGGTACTTACTGCCATACGTGGAGTCGCCGAATTTATAAATGCCATAACCTACCAACAAATGATTTTCATACGTATATTGCGACCATAAATTCAGTCTCTGGTTAAAACTGTTCGCGTCAGTACCCGTAGCAAAATATAGTTGGGGAATAACGACATCTACCCAGCCTTCCTTAGACCACTTCTTGACATCCGCAAACAAGACATTATAATTATTGTCCATATTTGCAGCAGGGCTGATTGAAAAAATCACCTCTGGACGGGTTTCAATAATCGTTTTCTGGATATTTTGTATTACTACGTCCACATTGTTTCGCCTGAAGTCATCGATGTTGTTAAACTTACCCTTGCCGTACTTTTCATATTCCGCATCATCATTCATCTTTTCAGAAGATTCTAACGAAGGATAAAAATAATCGTCCATATGAATCCCGTCCACATCGTACTTGGTAATTATTTCTTTGACGATTTGTGTGATACGGGTCTGTACTTCGGGCAAAGCCGGGTTATAAATCCTGATTTTCTCGTAATCCTTTGTCAGCTCTGCCGGAATCTTCGGGTCCAGTGCAGGGAATGCAGCTCCTTTATTGCCACGGGTGGAGATGCGGTAAGGATTCAACCAGGCATGAAACTGAATATTCCGTTTGTGAGCTTCTTCAACGAGAAATCCTAAGACGTCATAAGAAGGTTTCATACCGGTAGTTCCCGTGATGTATCGGCTCCAGGATTCATATTCTGAGTCATAAAAGGCATCTGCCATACCTCGAATCTGGAAGAACACTGCATTCATCTTGTTTGCAACCAATAAGTCCAGATAGTCGATGTACTTTTTCTGTTGGGTGGCGGCATTGTAGTCACCCATCGGCCAGTCGATGCCCCAGGCAGTAGTCACCCACATACCCCGCAATTCCTTTTTGGGCAAAGATACCGTCGGCGGATTAATATCGGGAGGCGGTATGATGCCTCCTTTTTCATCATCGCTACAAGATGCAACAATGATGATAAAGGCAATCAAAGTCAGATATTTCAAATATTTCATTACTCATTTTAAATAGAAGGAAGAGGCAGTGTCAGCATACAAGTTGTTTGGCACTTCCTCTTCCGAAGTTAATAATATGTTTAAGCTTATGAAACCGTTAATCCTCTTCTTCCTGTTTAATTGGGAATTCGCAGATTACAAAACCGGAGTCGGTACGTGAGCCAAAGATGCAAAGTTTGGCATCCTTTCCGTTTTCATCTTTCTCTATACGATAATCTGTTTGTGTGATAGCTGCTCCATTACCGCTTCCACCCAATATAAATGTATAGTCCGGATTATGATTCTCGCCTTCATCAAACTTTTGCATGGCCTCTTCTACCGTATTTCCCTTCGTCAAATTATAGACAATTAAGGAAGGAGTTGCTTTGGACGCGGAACCATGCCCGGCAGTACATACCAGCAAGTAACGCTCACCGTTAAAATGGAATATCCGCGGTGCCACAGCCTCCACAGCTAAATTAGCCTTATTCATCTTGTATTTCTCAGAAAGTGATTCGTCTACCAAAGTGACAGGCAGTCTCAAGCCCGACCATACATATTGGTCCGTATCTTCTATTCTATATACATTCGTAACCATTCCCGCGTCTGAACTTGAAGTAAGAACTTTCGGGTCGCCGATGGTCTTGTGATTGCTGACGGTCAGGCGTAAAAACTTAGTCGATCCGTTATCTCCGAAGAAGATATACCCGTTGCCGTTTTTGTCGATATTGACCGAGATGTTATCGCCATGTCTGTTGGCAGCATTAGGTATATCGGCCACATTGATATTGGCAATGGTTTCCGGTTTGGAGTCGGGAGTATCCCAATAATAGATTTTCAAAGGCGAGGCTTTTGCTCCCGATAAGTCGGCAATGTAAACATGCCCGTTTGCCAGCGCTCCCATGTTATAGGGGTAAGTACCGCCCGTTACGCCCGTCAAGTCCAGCATTATCGGCTTAATCTCTCCCTTTTTCAGGTCGGACACTTTCAACAGGTGAGGAGCAGTCTTCCTGCTGACTACCAGTACGTGCTCGCCGTCATAAGAGGCACATCGTGTCAATAACGAACCATAATCCGGATAAATATTATCTCCGGAGAAATCATATACCGTTGGTTTCTCGAAATCGGCTCCATAAACAGGAATTCTTTTCCTTATTTTTATGAAATACTCTTTATACCTCTTTTGGTTCACAATCCGAAGAATCAAAGTCTTGGAGGCAGTCTCTTCGTCCATCGAGAAGTCCATTACCGAGTTCTGAAGGACGGCGCCCTCTGATAATTCCGCTTCTAAACTTATAGCGGAAAAGTTAGTCGCTATGTCCAAACGTGGGAAATTGATGGTCTTGTTTTCTTCGTCAATAGTCCCTTCTACCACTGTGTTACCGTCTGCTCCCGCATTCACTATTTTAATGGAGAGAATCTCGGTATCATAAGGCGCAATATGGCTTTTAGGATAATCTTCATCGCAAGAAGTCAGACCCAGCCCCATGATTACAGCTAAAAATCCTATATTTCTTATTGATTTATACATAATCTCATGTTTTAGTTGGAAATAAATTTCGATATTTCACTCATTCGCATTATTCGCCCAAACCACTCGGCCAACCTTCCGTTTGAGTCAGCGTGTAGCCCCTGCTCTTGTAATCATCAATCTGATTGATGCCGATAGGCGAAAGATACGGATTTACATTAGGTATATTCAGGAACGGTAACCTGCCTTGATTCTGTACAGGATAATAGAATCCTTTCATTTTAGCACCGTTCGTCCCGTCATATATCGTAAAACTGCCGTCCTTACCCATTACTCTGAGTTTGCCTTTATTCTCGTCTTTCAACTCGCTTTTTACTTCGTCGTTGAAGTTTACCCAGGTACCTATTAATAAATCCTTGTTCTTATCAGTATCCATGTATTCCAACTTCATCCAGCGTCTCAGGTCGATGATACGCGAAAACTCAAATACAAATTCCATTCTTCTCTCCCGTCTGATTTCCCATAAAAGAGCAGGTACGGACGGATCCCTGTGAGGATCATCGGGCAGTGCATCCAATTTCATGTCCGTTGTCTTGGTCACTCCGATAGCTTTGGCTTCATCCGCAATCGGTCGGTTGCGAATCTTGTTGATAGATGCGTCTATGTCGGATTGTGTAACGGCTGCTCCGCCTAATGTAGCCAGTTCCGCTTTTGCTTCAATCCAGTTCAGCAAGACTTCCGCATAACGAATGACCGGATAACCGGTAACGTTTTTCTCACCCTGGAATTCCGGTGCCGGCGAACCGCCTGTTTCGATGTAGCTAAGGGCACTTCTCGGAATGAACTTGGTCACATATAAGTAACAGCTTTTAGCTCTCGGAGTAGGCTTGTTATAGAAGCTGGCTTCAAAACGCGAATCTCTTGTCTTAATCAGATTGCTGAGCGTGAAATCGTCGGCATTTTCCAAGCCGGAAGTCTGCCAATCCTTACCATCCGTACAAATAAAGGATTTAATCAAATCCAGATTCGGACCGATGTCAGTGGGGTCGTTCATGTTGCAAGTCGATGCAATGGAATGTGTCACACCCATATTGGCATCGTATTTACGATACAAAATGCAGTCTTTATTGCTTTTTGTCGAGCCGAACAAAGAACGAAAATCCGTTACGATATCATATTTACCGCTATTCATTACGATTTCTGCTGCCGCGATAGCTTGTCCGAAGAATTTCTGAGCACGCTCGTTATTCTTATAATAGTATTTCTGCCAACTTGCTTCAAACAGCGCCCATCTTGAAACAAAAGCAGCTACTACATAGCGGTTGACATACTGCTCGTCTCCATCACTGTCTCTTATACACATCTCCGAGCCCACGAGACCGGAGCCTATCTCGT
>ENA-OYYE01000305-OYYE01000305.1-human-gut-metagenome-genome-assembly--contig:-NODE-305-length-29191-cov-7.444364_pt1 | contig 29191 bp, 24 predicted proteins | sample MGYA00243244_ERZ653437 | MGnify/ENA primary metagenome ERZ653437 (study PRJEB26926, sample SAMN06165130) | human gut metagenome | biome: ENVO:00009003; feature: ENVO:2100002; material: ENVO:00002003...
GATGTGTATAAGAGACAGGACTACGAATATCGGATTTATCAGCATCATCATCAGCAGCAGGATTTTTTTCTTTTTCTTTTTCTGTTGTTGTTGTTATTATTATATCTTTTATATTCTCTTTATATTCCTCTCTGTGTTCTTGCAAACTGCTTGTTTTTAGCGATTTACGCGATTTTTTGGATGATTCTTCCACATCGTTTTTCGACAGTTTTTGCAGATTTCCGGCACTTTTTTGCTCATTTTCGGTCGATTTTGCATCGTTTTTTGCTGATTTTGCATCGTTTTTTGCCGTTTTTGCACCATTTTTTGTTGATTTTGCATCGTTTTTCGTCGTTTTTGCATCGTTTTTGGTCAATTTACCGATGTTTTTAGCTGTTTTTTTGATGCTTTTTGACGGTTTAGGGATGCTTTCTTGCGAAGGATTCAGTTCATCCGCCTTAAAGTAACCGTCCTCGTAGATGATGAAAAGGCCGTATTCCAAGACAATCTTCCGGAAATAATTCAAAGACTTTATTTGGTTTTTGCTGAAAGATTCCAAGTATTTCAGCGAGGCGCGCGGTTCGGGCAGCAGCTCCAGTCTTTCCATTATATACCAGTAGGCGCCATAGCCTTTCATTCCTTCTTTCTCAATCAGGTTGTCCATTCGGGAATCATACGACGCTGTCAGCGAGTGTTGCAAGTAGAAATTCTTTTTCATGTGGAGTTTATATATATTTTTAAATTTTCGGTAAAGGTATGTATAAACTTCCGAATGGTGCCGGGTGCCAATGTAGGCTTTAGCATGGTTTTCCCCCGCATTATGAAACGTTTTGCCACACTTGGCGAGTGTAAAGGGGGCATAATCCCTACAAAAGCACCTTTTAAAACATTTTAACGATTAGGAGGGGGGAGGATGAAGAATGAAAGAACGGATGTCTTAACTCTATCCGCGAAATCCGCGCCTAAAAAGAATCTGTTCAAGCGTTTTAGGACAGACCGGAGGCGCTCTTCTATCAGCGTGCAGGTTTCGATTGTGCATAACCAACTCTTTACGTCACACAATCTTACTCGGTTTTGTCCGCTTTCTGCGTGCCTCGTCCCCGGGTGTTTTTCCGGATGTGAGCCAACGCCCGTTTTTCACTGACGGTCAGTGAGTCTTTCTCCTTCAGCAGCTCTGGGATAGCCGCTGCAAGGATTTCCAACTGGTCCAGTAACGGATTTTTCTTGTGCTTTACTTCGCATTCCAAGCGATGTTCTTCTTCGCCTTCAATGCAAAGAGTGAGGGTGCATTTTTGTTTATCATCGGTTTAAAAAAGTTGCAAAAATACTCTTTTTATGGATTGCTTTATAACGATTCGCTTAAAAAACAATCTGGTGCGATTCAATATTGAATGAATGCTTTCTGTTTCTGCAAGGGTTAGTGTTGTAGTAAACTCTTTTCCTGCTGATAATCGGTCGTTTTAATGCCGGTGATATTTAGTATTAAGTGTATTAATCCAGCTGTATTGAAACTTTTTTGTGTACTGGCTTGGATATTCATTTCGAGCTCAGGATGGTTTTGTTTGAAGATGGCTGATGTCCATATCGTAAATGGAATTTTGTACATCGGAGGAGTTGGATTGGTTAGTCCGTGGCCCGACATATTGCGCATATCATATACCTCTTCCCCATGATCCGGAAAACATATGATGACAGCATTCTTCTTTTCAAAACGCTGGATGATTTCGTCAACGACATAATCATTGTATAGCACTGAATTGTCATATTCAGCAATGGTTTGCTTTTTATCGGGGCTAATATTTTTCTTGATATCGTTAGATTTGAACCTTGTAAAGTTGGTTGGGTAGCGGTTGGTATATCTGCGATGGGAGCCCATTAGGTGAAAACAGATAAATGCTTTTGAAGGAAAAGTTTGCAGCTGTTCGTCTAATAAAGGCAGTAAGTCTCCGTCAAAATACCCGTATCGTTCTTCACTGGCGTGCCGTTGATGGGTGAACTTGATAACAGAAGAAGTGGATATGATACCGGCTGTAGAATTATCGTCACCCGTATTGAAACTGTCTTGGTTGGATAACCAGTAAGTTTTATATCCTGCTGCTTTCATTACAGAAGGTAGCGTGTGGTATTGATACCAGGGGAGAGACGATTCATCGTCAAAGAAAGTCATGATACGCTGGATAGCTTCGGCTGTAATAGTTTTTGCCGCGATGATGCTGTCAAAGCGGTAGGTTTCTCCATTTTCTATCCGTTTTTCGAGTTTAGGAGTAGTAGGTAGAGAATAACCATAAGCACTCATGTGCCATTTGGAAAGTGATTCACCTAGTATGACGACTATGTAGGGGACGGTAGACTGATTTTGGATAATGACAGGTGAGGTATGTTGCACCATCTTCATGTACTTTTGATATTCTCGGCGGTCTTTTACTGTACTTTGTAAAGAGTGGTAGATGCGTTCTACGCCAGTTAGTGCTTGGTAAGAAGTCATATGACGTACTTGGGTTATATAATAGGTCAGTGCCGCATAACCTATAAGAGTGAAGATACAGAAAGGTATCAGAAACTTTTTTTGATGACTCCATTCGGGGAAACGGATAGAATATATCTTATATCGGAAGCGGAAGGTTAAAAAACTTATGCTTAGAATACCGGCTAATGTAAATAGAGTGGGAAAATCGAAGTAGGATGTGATGAACTCTGACGCTTCCTGATTATTCGTTTCAAATAAAACGAGTATACAAGAAGGCGTTATCAGTGTATAGAAATTGAAAAGCAGAAAACTTTCCACAACTACTATAAACCAGATTAGCCCAATAATGAAAGGAGCAAGATTGAGATGGATAAATTTGCGGATATAATGTATACCTAAAGTCATTATTAATGAAACGCCCACGCCATTGATAAATGCTGCTCCAAGACGTATAGGAATCATCTGCCAAATCTCATTTCCGATATTATAAATAAAAGCGGTAAGTGTATTCAGCATGAGTAAGATAATGAATAGAATAGCTTCTGTAAAAGGGCGTTTCATGACAGTTTTTCTTAGGAGGTTATATCTACTTTTACCCATTCTTGCTTCACTTCATCATATCGTTTGATGATTCTTGCCGGATTACCGGCAACAACGGTATAAGCGGGTACGTTTTTTGTTACTACACTGCCCGCAGCCACTACGGCATGGCGGCCTATGGTGACGCCTGCCGTGATAACAGAGTTGGCGGCTATCCATACGTCATCTTCAAGGATGATGGGGTTGACAGTTACTTTTTGCCGGTGAATCGGTGTGTCAGTCTCCCGATAAGTATGGTTTAGGCCGGATAGGACGACATTCTGGGCAAGGATGACGTGGCTGCCTATCGTGGCAGGACCGATGACAGTACTACGCAACCCGATGCGGGTGTAGCTGCCGATGTTGACATCGCCCACGCCATTGTCTATCACGCAATATTCCTCTACCGTAGCATGTTCGCCCAAGCGAAAACCGTTGATGGGAGAAACGTTCATTACCGTTTGCCGGCGGATAACGGCTCCCTTGCCATGATGGAAAAAGAGCGGGTTTAGCAGAAACTTCACCCATCGGCGAGGACGGGCATTGCAGAACATCATCCGGTGGATACGGGCTTTCCACTTGGGAGAACGAATTATTTTTTCTTTGATTGAGGCGAGTGGTGACATGGCACAGGGGTTATTTGTTTAATAATTCGGTATATTTATCCTGATTCATCTCCAAATAATTGTCCAGTGTGATAAGCGGCTTACGCCTGCGACGTTTGCTTATTTCATACCGGAAAGAGAACCACAGCGCCTTTATCAATTTCATTACCTCCGTATTGAGGCTGCGAGGAGGAAACAGGATACGGATCATTTCGTCATCCCAGGGGCGGGTGAAGTAGCGCAGATACTTTTCATCCGTAGGGTTTACGATAATCTCGATTTCGTCTTTCCATTCGTAGCGGTTAGTCATCAAGGCTCCTTCCGTAAGGCTCAGCAACCGGAATGTAAGCGATTGATAGGGCAGGTAATTCAGGAATAAGCGGCCGTAGTCATTGGCGTAGTTTTCTTCCATTCGGGCTTTCTCATACATTACGAGCTTGCCGTCGATGTCCAATATGGCCCATTTATGGGACTTCTTGGGAAACAGTTGCTCGCCAATCAAACTGGGAGTCTCGATGTAACCCCGGCGGGCTATCCGGCTTTGTTCGCAGACAAAGGCTTCAGGGTGCTCTACATGTTCCAGTACCTGGTTGCAGATGACGTAGTCGAACTCATTGTCCTTGAAGGGGAGTTGCTCTCCGTCAGCGTTGACGAACCGCTGGTGGGGATATATCTTGACGTCTCCGCCACGGTGGTAATTGCTGTCCGTATACTTCTCTACAATGACATTGGAGCGGTACATCGGGTTGTGACCGGAGCCGATTTCCACCACAAGGTCTTTTCTGCGGATTTGCAAATCGTTTCTATCGTATGGACTTCGTATTTTCATATTTTTCGATGGCTTGGTATATTTTTTCTATGCAGTTTTCCCAACTATGGGTATGGGCAAAAGCAATTCGTTCTTTCTCTAAATCCGGGTTGCCCCTCAGTGCGCGATTGATGGCGTCTTTGTATTCGTCTACTCCTGTGCAAAGATATACATAGTCCCGGAATATATTCATGGTGCGGGTACGGGTTGCCACCACCGGTTTCCCCATGGCCAGGTATTCGTCCACCTTTCGGGGATAATTGCCTATGGTTACTTTGTTGATGAGTTGCGGATTCAGGCAGACGTCCATTGACTGTATATAGGCCGGCATCATCTTCATGGGTTTGAGTCCGGTGAAAACGACATTGGGAAGGGTGCATAAGAGATGATTTTCGAAGACGTTATCCCGCTTCCCTACAAACAGGAAAGTATATTGGGGAAGACCGGAGGCAAGGGCGTATAGTAATTCTATGTCCAGACGTGTGGACACCAATGCTCCCGTATAGCCGATAATCGGACGTGGCAGGTTGTGGCATTCTTCGGGAACGGGGTGAACGGTATCTGCCCGGTAGGCAGATAAGTCCACTCCTTGCCCGATATCGTAAATACGTTCCGGGGATAGATAGGGTCGGGCATATTCTGCCAGTTCGGCTGAGTTGCACATGACAAGGTCGCTTTTGCGAATCAACGCCGGTTCCAGGCGGCTGATGTGCCGTTGCCAATAGGAGATAGGATGGAGGTTGTCGCGCCGGTAATATATATGTAACCGGGCTTGTAAAAATTCGCGGGCATAAAAACTGCGGTATATATCGTTGTCGCAGAAGTGAATGATATCGTGAAATTGCAGTTGGCAGGCACACCATCTTACAGCCTTGAATATATGGTAATTGTTGTATCGGTTTAGGGTATCGAACAGGAAATTATCGGGCAAGAAGTTTACGGGTAAAGGAGAAAATTGATAGTCCAGGACCCACAAATTCTTCCGGATACTGCGAAACCTGGATTTCTTTTCTTTTTTTCCGGAAAAGCGGTTGACATATAGTACACGATGCTTTCGGGAAAGTTCGTATGCAATATCTTTGGCATTACCTCCAAAAGTGCTGTCCCATGGCTGCAGGCTGGTGATGATGAAATCTTTCATAATCAAAAAGAGTTATGTCTGACGAAAACGATCATAAAGACGGGTGTAGCCTTCTGCTGTATGTTTCCATGAGAATTGCCCGGAACGTTCCAGGCCGTAGCCCACTTGCTGACGATACCAATCTGCATCAGCTTCAAGACGTATCAGGGCGTCGGCTATCTCGTTGGGATTATGGGGATTGACAAGTATGCCGCCGGCGCCCGCAACTTCGGGCAAAGAAGAACAATTGCTGGTGATGACCGGAGTACCACAGGCCATGGCTTCGAGCACAGGCAATCCGAATCCTTCGAGTAGAGAAGGGAAGAGGAAAGCAAAGGCTCCGTTGTAGAGGGCAGGCAGGTCTTCGCCCGGAACATAGCCGGTGTAGACCAAATTGGGAGCACATATCTCGAGTCCCAGTTTGACAAGTCGGTTTTCCACATATTCTTGTGGCAATCCGGTGATGATAAGCTTCAGATCCCGTTCCGAACGGTTCAGGTATTCGTTGTAGGCTCGTAGTACGCCATCCAGATTCTTACGTGGGTCTGTATTGCCTAAATAAAGAAGATAATGGCGGGCGGATAGGTAGCGGCCGGTAATGGAATAAGTATCGTCTATCGGCCGGTAGACCTCGCTGTAGCCATTATGTACTACCTGCAAGCGTTCTTTTATTTGGGGAAATCGCGTCAGGATGTTGGCCTGCTCAGTATTGGAAACCGTGATAATATGCCGACAACGGTCGAGAATACGGGGAACATTCCAACGACGGTAGTACCAGCCCATTTGCTGGTAAGTTGACATACCATGTGGTTTCTTATTTTGTAGAAAGATGATGTCGTGTAGCGTCAGTATCAACGGTACTGGGCAGCGTAGCGGGGCAGTGTTGGAAGTGCAGTGCAATATCTCTACTCCCCATTTGCGTACGGCGCGTGGCAATGCCCATTGTTCCCAAAGGGGGTAGGTGGGACAATGCAGTTCTACAATTTGCATCCGTTCGCTGTTGGTCAGGCAGTGGTCTTTGCCGGGAGCGACAAAAACGACATATTCGTGCCCGTCGTCCCGGTGTTGCAATTGGCGCAGTACTTCAAGGATGACGAAATCCATCCCATGTTTGTCCGGACGGAATATCCGTTGTGCTTCGATGCCTATTTTCATGTTATGAGATTTTAGTTTTTAAGTTTTTGAGTTTTTCAGTTTTTGAGTTTCTGAGTTTTTGAGCTTATCAGTTCTTGTAGCTAAACATGTCTCATCTGGCGACAAGGTATCCGTCAGACGGAAACTTAAAAACGCACGAACTCAAAACTTAAAAACTCACGAACTTAAAAACTCAAAACTTAAAATTATTTTTTCTTTTTGAATATACGCTTGATGTGACTGAATGCCAGCGTAGAAATCAGCAAGGGTAAAGACCAGAATGCCTTGCGGAAACGGCGGTTGACTTCACCTTCGGGCAGGGCCATCAGGTAGGCCAGAAAGAGTACGCCCAACAGGATGTACCATTTCAAGCTGAGTGTCCAGTCGAGCATCGTCATGACGAACGCACACAGCACAATGTAGGCGATGAGTAGCAAACGGGAGGGCATGAGCCATTGGAACAACTTCTCGCAGAGGTCCCACTTGCCTTGCAAGAAGGCGAGGGGGAATTGCACAAAGGCAATCAGGGTACTCTTGTATTGCGCTCCTAACCAGCGTTGGCGTTCTTTGCTATAACCGGAGGTATCTTCTGCCTTCTTACAATAGCAGATGATTTCTTCCATGTATTCAGTGTAAATATTTTCTTTCAGCAGTTCCATTTCCATTGCTTTGGTGAGGTCGCTTCCACGCAGACGCGGTGCCAGCCGGTGGAACATTCCAAAGTCGAACATCATGCCCGATCCAATCAGGGCGGATGAGAAACCCAGTGTGGTGTGGGCTTTACGGAAAAGGTGATTGTTGATTTCTTCGCTGGCGGCGCTAAGCACGGCAACGCTATTGGTGAGGTTCTCGGTCATACGGTGTGCCTGGATGGCATCGCATCCGGAATAATAGGCATTATTGAACAACTCGAGGGCGTTGGGCACGACTTTATTGTCTGAATTAAAGATGGTGATGGCGTCGTATTCGTTGGGTGAATAGCGCTCCATCACTTGCTGGATAGCATATACCTTGGTACAGTATTCTTTATCGGGGACTACGATGTTCACGGGCATTTGCAACAGAGTCACCAAGTCTTCTTCCGGTAGCTGGGTAGCCGCGACGGCTATGTCGTACTTGTCCTGCGGATACATCTGAGTGTCGAGAAAGTGGGTGATGGATTCTATCACCTCTTTGCCGTTTCGTAGTACGACAAACAGTACCAGAAAACGGTGTTGCTTTTTAGCTGCCGGATATGGGTTCTTGTATTTCTTCAGTGATGCCAGCGCATAAATAAACAGATACACTACCGGAATCGCCAATAACAGGAACAAAATAGCATCTACCATTTGCAACGCGTTGTTATTCTCGTCCATCCACCATTCGGGATTGAATATAGAAAAGAAATCATTCATATTTATTTTGTTTTTATTTCAAGGTTGTCGTTTCTCTTACTCAAAACTTTATCTATTTGCGGACCATTCAGTATAAATGCTATAAATGCCGCTGTAATGGTGCTGCCGGGTTGAAATCCCATACCATTGCCTACATAACCGTTCAACCATAGTCCGAAAACACCGGATAACATTGCCGCCAGTATATGTCTCAGCCTTTTATTTTTTATCCGGAACATAATAAGGTAGCAGCAGCGTAGCAAAATTGCCACTAAAATAGAAATATATAGCGTTAGACCTACAATGCCTGATTGTATCCAAAGGTCTACATAGAAAGAATCGGGCGGGATAATGTTGTCTTGATGTACATTAAGATTTTCTACATCTATCATACGTTCTCCAATACCAATACCGATTGGTTTATCTTTCAAAAGATAAGCAAGGCGTTTTTGGTTTTCTTTCCGGACATTGAACGAGGCGTCTTCTGTGGGTTTGAAAGCGGTCCTCATTCGTCTGATAAATGGATTTCCGTCTCCTATATCTGTAAATGCCATCAAGGCGAATAGGGCACATCCGGCTATGATAGAAGTTATCATTACTTTGGGGTTCTTGCTGAGTAGGCAGTATAACACAAGTCCGCCGAATGGAACGATAATGGCACCGCGTGTTCCTGACATAAATAATCCGATTATACTGGCGAATGCTACTCCTGCATAAAACAGGCGAAGTAATAATCCTTTGGTATGGAAAGTGATTATACCATATACAATGGCTATAAGTCCCATATTCGAACCGAAATTTCCTGCATCTGAAAAGAAAGAGAAATAACGGATGCCACTTCTTAATAAATGGGTTGTCCATGCTCCGCTCATTAACCAGGTAACTTCTGTATGGTCAAATCCTCTATATTTTTGCCATACAACCTTTAAGAATGCAGTAAGAGTAAATATCCCTAATACAATAAGAACTTCTTTCAGTCTCTGGGGGGTAGATAATATAATGGAAGAAAAAATATATAGCAGTGGAAGTGATAATATCCAACCGCGTGAAGTCGTTATGATTTTTTCAAATGAAGCACTTGGGTTGATGAGCTGTACAAATACGAACAGTATCCATATTGCATAACTTAATGTTAATGCATTCACTGCATTCTGTATTTTTAAATCTTGTTGGCGGTATATCACAAAATGGAGAAAGACTGCTAATAAAGCGTAGGTAAGTACCCCGTCTAATATTACACTGAGACCGTCTCCATTGCTATATCTTATGATGGCGGCAAAATAATAAGCTATCCCAAAGTAAAGGAAATAACTTATTTGCGGATATTTGACGCTATATATGAATACAAGAACTGCTATCGGCGAACATGCAAATATGGCGAACAAGAGCCAATGTTGGAAAAGCAAAGCACCGACCATGGAAATTAATCCCATGGTAAAGAGTGCATACACTAATCCTTTGGGAGGCACTTCATTACGTAGCAATGTGTTGTATGCCATATTTCTATCTTTTATTTAACCGCAGCTTTCTTGGAGGTCAATCCTAACTGTGCAAGACGGCTGAAGAGTGAATGTACAGGAGTTTGCGGCGGCAGTTCTCCGGTAAAGGATTCCACAACTTCACGGTCGGCATTATTCAAATAAAGGAAGAGCGGTGTATCGCCCATCGCTTCCTTTATCGGAGCCAAAGTTACTGAGTCACTGATACGCCACAAACGACATGCATTGGCTATCAGTAGGTTGGCATCTGCCTTTTGCAATACGGGTAGCGGAATGCTTGCCTGGCTGGCGGCAGGGTACTCTACTAATATGATGTCTGCTTCTTTTTCCGCTTCATTTCGATTCCAGAAATCGGAAAGTTTTTGGGCACATACATATTGTTGGGAATCCGATTCGAAATCAATCCCATGTTGTACAATACGCACGCGTAAGTTTTCTGATTCCCAATAATCTGCAAAATACTTGGCAAGATAGGTTTTGCCTTCTCCCGGTTCCATACTGATGAGGTTGATAACCGTAGGCCGGGAAGGTACCAGAAAGTTGTTTAGTTGGCGGCAACAATAGGCGGCAGCTAAACGGTTGCAGGATTTAAGGAAGCCACGGAACTTCAAGTTGCTGGTACCATTGAATGCTGCGAGAACCGGTAGTTTTGTAAGTCGCTTACTACGCTCCGCATCACGAAGGGTCCGATCGAGCAATTCTATCATTAAGAAGTAGGCAATGATGAACAGGATGCTGCCTACGAATGCGACAAGTATATAGATTATCCTCTTACGACCATTGTCTGTCAAAGGGTAGGTAGGAGGCGATACCGTCTGAAGGTTACTGGTACTCATTTCGATGTTCTTGAGACGAAGGTTGGCGTCTGCCAAGCCTTTTAATTGGGTACGGTAGTTGTCTTCGGCAATACCGATGGCGCGCTGCTTGCGGTTCACCTGAGTTCCGACAGGAGACATGTGGCTGTATTGGTTGAAGATGTCTTTCTGACGTTCTTTCAATACTTTCAATTCCGCGGAGGATTTAGCTTCGTTGATGCACGCATTCAGCCATTCTATAACCATATTATCTATACCTACTCCTTCTTTAGAGAAATTGTATTCATTCAGGTTGTCGGAAATATGGCTGACTCTTTCTTCGGCTTCTTTCAGTTTTTTCTTATCTTCTTGTAATTTCTGGTGTTCTGATTGTACCTTGTCAGAAGTGAAAATCTCTTGTTCCATGATATTTTGATTCAAGGTACTGATTTTTTCCAGTTCATGAAGCAAATTTGTATTATCACGAATTATTTTGGCACGGATATCCATTTTATTTTCCAGCATTTCACGCAAGGAAACTGCACTTTCGTAGGTTCGTATTACTTCTTCTAAACGATCATCTACTCCATACCGGGTTCCTGCCAATGCTTTGGTTTCTTCCACATAGTTGATGACTTGCTCCTGGATGCAATATTGCATTAGGTCATTTTCTTGTTTATTCAATTCGATTTTAGCTAACCGCACTTGCTCCTCAAAGTATTTGATTACGTCTTGAGTCGCTTTGAAGCGGACAACTTCGTATGCTTTGATTAATTCATCTATCAAGATACTGACCGTCTGTTGAGTGATGCCGGGGTCTGCGGAAGTGTAACTGATATCAAGTATATCACTGGTTCCTGCACGTTTTACTTCTATCTTTTCCAATGCTCTGGCACTATAAAATTCAATAGGGCGGTTGAACATGGCATAAACAAAGTTTCTGCCGTCTGTCTTTCTATATGCGGTCAGATTGGCAAGGGTCTTTGCTACATCTTTTCTATCTACCAAAGCTAAAACTTCTTTAGGAGTCATTTGTAGTAACTGCCTGTAATGCTTGGCCTGGATATATTGATTATCTTTCCATTCTTCACCATACGTAAGTGCATTGGCCAGTAATCGGATAGAAACTTTTTCTAAGGTACCATGCGATTTGGCAATACTGATGAGGTTGTCGAATGTACTGTTTATGGTCATAAAATTGACACTCGTACCGTCGATGGTTGTGGCATTGGTAACTCCTGCATAAAGACTGCTTTCTACGGTGTAACTGTACGGCAGGAATTGTGTAAAGTAGATAACCAAGCCGGTGACAAATAAACTGCCCCACAGCAACCAGTAACGAATACGGTAAAGAAATTGTGATATGAATTGTGCTATATCCATAGTTTTACCTTATTTCTCTTTGATAATTTTTACATTGGTCAGCATTTCCAATAATATAATTGAATTGTGTAATGCTACACGACTTTGTTCGTAATTGGTAACTGCGCCGGAACGGCGTGCCCGTTCCAATGATAAATCTATTATATCGATTTTTCCTTGAATAAAGTCATTCTCCGAAATTTTCATTTGCGCATTGTACAAGGCGGCGGTTTCCGCTTTAGCCTTTATTGTGGCCAACTGTTCCGTCACATTATTATAAGCTTCGAGAACGCGAAGGCGTCGTTCTTCCATTACTTCATCTTGGGTATATTGCAACTGTTCGATGTCGTATCTGTATTTTTTTAGTTTCAGTGGACGGTTGATTATATCTCCTAAGCTGAAACCTACACTGGCTCCCAGATTAAACGTATGACGGGTACCTACGGAGGTGCTTTGATACCATTCTACCATTGTTTCACTACCTTCATTCAGCGTATTGAAGCGACCGAATGCATAAGCTCCGTTTATTTTGAAGAAGTTCCACCAATCGCGCTTTTGCAGGCGGTATTCGTTTTTTACTTGATTGACTGCGGATTGCGCCCGCTTGACGGTGGCATTCTCGGTAACTGCATCCAGAAAAACAGAAAGAGGAGGAAGCTCTAATTTCTCTATTTGGATAGAGGAGTTTTGATTCAGTGCTGCTGTGTTTGCCTCTATTTTCGCGTCTTCCGCTTTGAGGAGTTCAAGCGTCTTGAGCCGCTCTTCACGCGTCAAGTCTTTTTGGGCGAATGCGGCTAAGGGATAGATTGCAAATCCCAGGATTACAAATGTAGCTAAGGTCGTAAAATATCTTTTTGCCATTGATGTTCCTATTTAAACAATATATGTATTATACGTTTTCTTTCTGTATGAATGCCGTGAACGTCTTAAGCAGGATTTTCATATCCAGCCAGAAGGAGAATTCACGGGCGTACTTGATGTCCAGTTGTTTACGTTCTTCGGCGGACATCTTGCCGGCTCCTCCGCGCTTTTCCACTTGCCACAGGCCGGTGAGGCCGGCGGGGGCCATGAAGCGGTCGATGTAGGCGTCGCTGGTCAGCAGTTCGGCTTCGTAGAGGGGGAGGGGGCGGTTGCCGACGATGCTCATGTCGCCTTTCAGGACGTTGAACAGTTGGGGGAGCTCGTCGATGCTGTATTTACGGATGATGCGGCCTACATGGGTGACGCGCGGGTCGTTCTCGATTTTGACGAAGGGACTTCTCTTGTCCTGCTCTTTTTGTTTGATGTATTCTTCCTCGGTGATGACGAAGTCGTCGGATATCAGGAGGTTTTCTTCTTCTTCGGCAGAACCGGTGAGCTCGTCGAACCGGATGTCGGGGGTGTCGTCCGTTTCTTCTTCTATCTTATACTGGTTGAGGGCATTGAGCTCTTTCAGTCGCTTGTCGGCATTGGTGAACATGGAGCGGAACTTCAGAAAATCGAATATCTGGTAGTTACTGCCTACACGTTGCGACTTGTAGATGACTTTCCCTTTGCTTTCCAGGCGGATGGCGATGGCCGTGGCTATGAGCAGGGGGGAGAGTAGGGTGAGGGCGCAAAGGGAGAACAGGACGTCGAACGCGCGCTTCCACATGGGTAGGTGGAAGGTGTTGAGCGTTTTGCGGTGGGCGTGGCTGAACTCCTGCATTTTGTGCTCTTTGCGCACTTGCAAATAGTGTATCATGTTGTGGATGCTGTCTTCCTGCGCCTCCGGAGATAATGTGTTGTTGACGCCTGCCAGGAGATAGTCCCTGCGGTGTTCGGCAAGCAGCTTTTCGGTGACGAGGGTGATGTACACCCGCGGGTAGCGCTTGTGCAGGAAAGCGATGTCGGGGCAGTCCTTCTCGGGAACGGTCTGTTCGTAGAGGATGGAGGTGTTGTACCGTTCGCGTATACCGTCTATAACTTTCGCAGCTTTGGCGGATGTGGAAACGGCGACGAACATTCCTCCGGTCACCTTGCTGAGGTGGTCGATAATCACTGTGTTGTTTCCTATATAGACGTAGTATAGCATATTATCTCTTGGGTTTGTGGAGGATTAAAGGAATCTCTTGATGCGTGCTTTCAGCTCCATCGGGTTGAAGGGCTTCAGGATGTAGTCGGCGGCCCCGGCTTCGAGCAGGCGGATGCGTTCGGTGGTGCTTTCTTCGCTGGACAGTATCACGACGGGAATATGGCTGTATAGCTCGTTGGTTTTGATGTAGTGGAGGAATTCCGCACCGGTCATCTGGGGCATACGCATGTCGGAGATGATGAGGTCGGGTTCGTTCCCCATGTGGAGCCAATTGATGGCTTTCACTGCGTCTTCACAATATTCCAAATCGTATTCCTTGCCTAAATACATCGAGAGTACTTTGCCTATGGAGGCTTTGTCGTCCACAATTAATATCTTTTTCATTGTTATTAGTTACTGTTTATATGTTTGTTTTATAGTTTTGAATTATCTACATACATTTTCTTCGTTAGGAAACAGGTACCAGTTATCGTAATCTTTGTCTCCTTTTACCCAATTCAAGAATCCGGGATAGGCGCCTTTCGATGGGTCTGTACTAATGGATATATTAATATTTTCTTTGGGATAACGGAAATTCGGAACACAGATTGCCCACGTGTTGTTCCCGGCGAGATCAAGATTCTCTCTTTGAATTGTACCGCCTTTTGTGGGACCTTGGTTCCAGAACTCATACAAATGTACTTCCATACGTTCTTTCATCGACTTATAGCGGTAACCGATGAAGAAATCTAGGTTTTTCTTGGAAATCTTTGGCGTGGACTGACTTTGGTCTTTCAGCACGATTTCGATTTCATATGTATATTGTTTGAGATTGTTGATACTGTTACCGCCTGCATATTGGGTATTAATCATGGGGCGAGCTGTAATATTTAAACCTTGGAATGCTTTATGGGCATTACCGAAAATGGGGATGATGATACCTTGCTCGTCATCAAACCATCGCTCTGTAGTGCCATAGCCCGACATAAAGAAAGATCCTGCAAATGTTTGGTAAAAGCGTTCATCTGCATTACCCTTGCATTTGATTTCTGAAATATCTGCCGGATGAACGCCGATGATACGTAAGCCGGCACCTAATTCTTTTGTTGCACCGGTAGCCACCAAAGTAACGTCTATATTGACGCTTTTTACTTTGTTTTTAGGATTCGAGTCATCTCCATCCCGTTTATAATACATAGCTACATCCAGAACAACATCGTTGAAATCATAGTCGCCCACTAAAGGGAAATAGTCTTCGAAGGCATAGGTATAGTTCATTGGGTCTTTCTGAATTTCAGTACCTGGGTTAGGAGTATTGCCTGAACCCAAACAACCACCTTCAGGAAGTACGATCGGGGATTCACCCCATTTGGCGAGTACGCCATCTGAATTCATGAGTTGTCCCAAAAAGGTTTTCTTTTCCCAATCGTCATCGATATCTTCCTTTTTGACTTCATAATAAATATAACCTCCGGAATGTTTGAAACCATTGATACTTTTCAACTCTCCGATCTTGACGAGAGCATATCCGTTGTAAGGACCTTCGAAAGTAGTACCATAACTGAATTTTGCATCTTCTTGAATTTCTAAAAGTGAATTATTACCCAACTTGATTTCTTTTCCGGAATTACCATCCTTGCCATATTCTTTTACAAGTGCAGAACAGTTATCGCCCATGATGAGGTTACCATTCAATTTATCGGTGACAATTAGCCGACAACCATTTTCTATGGTACTGTTTACAGTCGTTTCATCAATAACCGCTAAACCGTGATTAATCAGGCGACTGCCTTGATTGGAAATCTTGAGATCATCGATGTAAAGCTCTCCGCCATCAGCATTGTAAAATACAGCTCCGGTTTCATCCGCTCTGAGTTCGTCGACCTTGATCGTACCGGCATTGTAATTATAGCGGCGGTCGGAGGCATTAGAAAGATAAATGATACCTTCGTCATCGCTCTCATGTCCTTTATCATCTATCCCCACAATGCTGCCGCCGTGGAATACGATGAAACGACTGGAACCGATAAAGGTTAGTTTTCTATCTTCTTTTAGTTTAATCTTACCGTTTTCTGTTACTATCAAGTCGATTCCTTTTTCTAATTGTGAGTTTTCTTTTTGGGGAATCCAAGTTCCATCGATGATAATAGTGGCTGGTTTATTCTGGATACCGTAATTGGTTATGTGGTCATAATAGGTTGTTCCTTTTGAAATTTTATATACTTTGTTTTCTTCAATAACAATATCTTTGTTCAATTCGATGGCTTCGGGTAACAATGCGGCTATACTAACCGGAGTACGGTCTAATTCCCATACCGTAATACTGGAGTTGTCTGCCCGAGTGGAAGCGCTACGGGTGCGAGATGTAGTCGGAGGAATACCGAAAGAGGTTTGTATCTCTTCATTCTTAATCGGTACTAATTTCACAGTTGCCCGTTTATGCGCATCGATACGACATACATACAATTCAGTAAGGGCTTTAGGGCAATCTATTATTGTATTAAACGGAAGGTTGATATTGGCAATACCTTCTGCAAGCAAGTGGGCGCCGGAGTTTTCTACTAGCGGATCAGCATCGAATATTTGTATTGAATAGTTGGATTTTTCATCCGTATCGGCAGCAGGGTCTTTGTATTCGATTATGTTCACCATAATTTCGGAGGTCATATTCCAATCTAAATTGGGGTCTATGTCTTTTACGGGAAACCCATCCCGATAAACTTTTTGAACTATTTCCTTATCAAAGACATCATCTTTACAACTATAAATGGTAATGCCTGCCAACAGTAGTACTATCGGTATAAATAGATTGGTGCAGTATCTTTTATTCATATCCCTGTTCCTTTTATTTATTGAGTTCCATGGTTGATTGAGTAAGCTCCTTACTTAACCGATGTTTGTTCTGCTTGATATAGAACAAAAATACTTTTATTTGAGTAAACTATGCTTAATAATATAGTAATAATAATGCATGGTTCACGTTTTTTAACTAAAAATATCTTTCTTCACCCTGTTGGCAAAGCAAAAGCCGGAAATGAGCTTCATTTCCGGCCTTTTTCATCTTATTAAATCAATAGGAAAAAACGTTGTCGTTATGTTCATTATACCAGTCTTTGTTGTCTTTTCCGCCGCTGGTCACCCAACTGCCAAACTGTTTGTATACGTCCATAATGTTACTGTATTCCGTAGGCCATGCAAATTTGCCCGGAATAACGATTCCCCACGCCAGATTTTCATTGCTTATGTAATATTTTCCATGTTTCTTGAAGCCGTCATTGCCATTTCCGAAAAGCGAAGTAGCGCCCAAATTCGTAGGCTGACAACCTGCTATATGGATTTCCGTACGTTTGCTTTTGGAGGTGGCGGCTTGTGAAATCACAAACAAGTCGAGATTATTAATATTGAAAAATTCAGGTTGTACAGAGGAATTATCGCCGAATTTCATTGAAATTTCAAAATCTGCTCCATCCGGAGTATTATTGGCGCTTTCGTTCACTGTATTGATGAATGTCCGGTCGCTTTCGTTGTTACCCATAAAAGTATGTGCATCCGTGCAGATAATCACTACGGGTTCATTTTGGCCTGATTCGAATTGAAGGCTTCCGTTTATGCCTTGTACTTTTCCTTTCAGTTCTGTTATTCCTGCATTGATAGGGAGTTTAAGGAAACGTATGCCGGCTCCTAGCATTTTCTTTGCACCGACAGCTTGGATGGTACCTTCTAACTTAAATTCTTTTACGGAACCGTTCCTGTTTTTTTCCGTTTTCATCTTGTCGAGGGTAATGACAAGGTCGTTCATATCGAAATCTCCATAGGTAGGCCAGTTGTCTTCGAATGCAACGGTATACTTTTCGGCGCTTTCGGTGATAATCGGGAAATCCGGATCTGTGGGCGTTTCGCCTTCGTTACCTTCGTTGAAGATACCACCACAGGTTTCAATGGTGTATCGGGATTCGTCGTAACCGGTATTGACACTTTCGTTTTCAGCAAAGTCTTGCTCTTCGTGAGATTTGACGATCTTTCCTTCTATGACAAGATTACCTTTCAGTTGTACGTGAGTCGGTTCGGCAAAATAGATTTGTTCTGCTACTTTAATCATTGATTTTGCATTATTCGTGGTGTTTGTTGCATTAAATACTACATCTCCCGAATTTACGTAGATTTTGGTAGCTTTAATTATAGAACCGTCTATGAGTGTGATTTTTGCATCTGTCGGATTTTCCATGTAAGGTATGGGTAACCATTCTTCATCATTATCGGTAGCTTTACCGCCTGTAATGGAACCTTTATCTAATACTATATGCCGGAACTCGAATCTGTCTGTAACAATGAATAAACAGTTATTGTAGAGTGCATCGTCGGAACTGTTTTTGCAGCATTTTACTTCGATATATCCGCTATTGACAATCGTTCCTCCGCCTACTATGGCTTGAACATTAATCGAAGCTTGGTCATAATTCAGAATTTTGGCATCTAAAGAATTATTGGTGCCTATTCTGGACTTGGTACCAGTAACTGTACCATGGTTGTAAAGGATAGCGCCATTTAGATAGAAATTATGTTCATAATCTGCATTAGGAGTAATTCCGGTAATCTTTATTTCTCCTTTATTATAAATTACGGAATTCGTATTGAGTTCATAATTCTCCGAAGTTATGGTACCGAAGTTTTTGGTAAGAATCTTTGTACTCAAGAATAATTTTTTGCATTTGACTTCACCGCCGGTTTGTACAGTGAGTGAGGTGCTTTCTTGCAATGTCAATTGGTTGCCGATAGAAATCAGTTTGCCACCTTTCAATACAATGATGTCTATACCGCTGATGCTTGCCCAATTAGTCGATAAATCCCATGTGCCTTGAACATAAACGGTTGAATTTGGACCATTATATGTATTTAGGGCACCATAGTATGTTTCCCCTTCTTTAATAACGAAAACGGAGCCGGGGTTCAGTTGGTTGCCATTTACAATCTTATCAAAATTATCGGGAATATTGTATGTCTCTTCTGTGTATCCTGGGTCTGTTATGTTCTCCCATCCGGATGTTCCACCATCTCCGGCAGCGCGTGTCATCGCTCTGGTGTTAGTCGGCGTATAATATAAATTACAATTCAATACTCCTCCGTTTTCAGGAACTGCATATTCATATATTTCCTTGCGCTGTTTGGGGTCGGTTTGGCGGAGGTAAAGGCGGGTAATATCCTTTGGAAGGTTGATTTCGACGGAATAGCCGCTATTTTTATTGGCTGTGCCGGCGGCAAGAGGAGTCGCATTGCTGTCAGTGAGAGGATTAGTGGTGAATACTTCAATCAAGTAGAGATATTGCCCGTTGAATTCGTCTTTCACCTCGATGTTCAGGTTTAAAGAGTTAATCATAGACCAGTTGAATCCATCAGGAGCGGAAAAATCATCTCCGAAAGGATTTTCTCCCGGTGTTATGGGAGCTGTCTTTTCAGGGTCGTAGACATCGTCCATACAACCGCTGAATACAAAAATGCTGGCAAGGGATGCCAGGATTGATAAGCGAATAAATGATTTCATAATTTAAGCAATATATTATTGAATTCGTTAGTTCCTTCTGAATTCATCTTCTACAAGATTATCAAAATAATCAAGTTTTATCTATTTGATGCTGCAAAGATAAACATATTCTTGGAAATACGACTTGTAAATATTGACTTTTTTGTTTCTGGATAGGGCGTGTTTTGTTAAAATCCTCCATTTATTCGCTTTCTAAACTTGTAAATGTTATCCACGGCTATTCTTTCGTAATCTCCCCCGCCAAATCCGAATTCATCAGTTGCCGGATTTCTTCCTGGCTGAGTCCGTGGCCGAGGAGGAACATCAGTTTGGTGACGGCACATTCGGGGGTGCTGTCATAGCCGCTGATGACGCCTGCCTGGAGGAGTTGCAGGCCGGTTTCGTAGCGACCCATTTCCACGGCGCCGCTTTGGCATTGGGTGATGTTGACGATGACGATGCCGCGGCGGGTGGCATCGGTGAGCTGGCGGATGAACCACTCTTTCTGGGGGGCGTTGCCGGAGCCGAAGGTTTTGAGGACAACGGCTTTGAGGCCGGGAACGTGGAGCACAGAGTTGATGATGCTCTCTTGGATGCCGGGAAAGAGGGTGAGGACGACGACGTTGGTGTCGAACAGGTAGTGGGGCTTCATGGAACGGGCGGGGTCGGGACGACGGATGAGGTGCTCGTTGTAGCGGATGTGGATGCCGACCTTGGCGAGTGGGGGATAATTGAACGAGCGGAATGCGTTGAAGTTTTCGGCGTTGATTTTGGTGGTGCGGTTGCCGCGCATCAGTTCGTTCTCGAAGAAGATGCAGACTTCGGGAACGACGGGAGTGCCGTCGGGATGTTTGGCGGCGGCTATCTCGATGGAGGTGATGAGGTTTTCCTTTCCGTCGGTGCGGAGCATTCCGATGGGGAGTTGCGAACCGGTCAGGATGACGGGCTTTGCCAGGTTTTCGAGCATGAAGCTGAGGGCAGAGGCGGTATAGGCCATGGTGTCGGTGCCGTGCAGGATGACGAAGCCGTCGAAGCTGTCGTAGTTGTAATTGATGATTTTTACAATCTTCGCCCATAAGGAGGGTTCCATGTCGGAGGAGTCGATGGGTGGGTCGAACTGATAGGAGGAGATGCGGTAGTTGAAACGCTTCAATTCGGGGACGTGCTGGAGAAGCTGGTCGAAGTTGAAGTTTTCAAGAGCTCCGGTCTCGGGGTTTTCTATCATTCCGATAGTGCCGCCGGTATAAATCAGTAGTACGGAAGGGTAATCTACTTTCATAAATGTGTGAGTTTGGTTCTATTTCGGGCACAAAGATAAGGAATAATGTGCTAATGTGCTAATGGATTTAATGTGCTAATGTGCTAATATGCTAATGTGCTAATTGCCATGCGGGGTGGGGGGAGGGTAATAATCGTAGTGTAGCGATAATTACGAGGTGGCAATAATCACGAGGTAGCAATAATTACGATATAGCAATAATCACAACGCAACAATAACCACCGCGCAGCCTAATTAGCACATTGGCACATTAGCATATTAGCACATTATCCACATTAGCACATTAGCATATTAGCACATTAAATCCCCCTTTAACCGCTGGATTGCCTTCTCCGCATCTCCTTCGGTTTCGTTTAGTAAGCTGACGAAGCGACTACCGATGATGGCTCCTGAGGAGTGGGCGCAGGCGGCATCAAATGTTTGTTTGTTGCTGATTCCAAAGCCTACCATGCGGGGATTGCGCAGGTTCATGGACTGGATTTTCTTGAAATAATCTTGCTTTTGGGTGTCGAAGTCCTTCTGGGCGCCGGTGGTAGCTGCTGAAGAAACCATATAGATGAAGCCATCGGTATGGTTGTCAATCTCACGGACGCGCGCTTCGCTGGTCTGGGGTGTTATCAGCATGATGACGCGGATGTCGTATTTCTGTGATATGGCTTTGTAACTCTCCTCGTAGTCCTTGAAAGGGAGGTCGGGGATGATGACACCGTCGATGCCGCATTCGGCACACTTTTGGCAGAAGGCTTCGAAGCCGAATTGCATGATGGGGTTGAGATAGCCCATCAGGACGAGGGGGATGCTGACTTCACGCCGGATATCGCGCAATTGTTCGAAAAGGAGGCGGAGCGACATGCCATTGCGCAGGGCACGGGTAGCCGCTTCCTGAATCACTACGCCGTCCGCCATCGGGTCGCTGAAGGGGATGCCGATTTCTATCATATCGACCCCGTTCTTTTCGAGGGTACGGATTACGTTGGCAGTGCCCTCCAGAGTGGGGCATCCGGCACAGAAGTAGATGGACAGCAGGTTCTTGGGGCTGTCCTGGAAAAGTTGATTGATACGATTCATATTGTTTTTACGATTTTAGTTGTTATGTAACATTGGGCACAGAGAGGCATCGGGACACAGAATTCTTATTCCGGGCACTTTAAAACCCTCTGTGTCTCCGTGCCTTTGTGTTCAACTTATCTCTCTCAATTCCTGCACGAACTTTTCGATTCGCTCCACATCCTTGATGCCGGGAGCGGTCTCGAAGCGGCTGTTGATGTCGATGCCTGCCAGTTTGGGGTGATGGAATTCCCGGATGGCTTTGACGCTGTACGGGTTGATTCCACCGCTGAGCAGGAACGGAGTGTTGCCGTTGTAACGGTGCAGCAGGTTCCAGTCGAACTGATTGCCCGAGCCGCCGTACTGCGGTGTCTTGGTGTCGAAAAGATAGTAATCGCACAACCCCTTATAGGCTGATATGGCCAGCATGTCTTTGGACAGGGAAATGGAGAAAGCCTTGATAAGATGCAGGCCGCTACTGCGCAGCGAGCGGCAGTATTCGGGCGACTCAGTGCCGTGGAGCTGGATGTATTGCAGCCCGAAGCGGTCGGCATACACCAGGATGTTTTCTTTACTTTCGTTCACGAATACGCCGACACGCCTTGCTTTCGCCGGCAGGTATTCCGGCATTTCGCACAGGCAGCGGGGGGACTTCGGGTAGAATATGAAACCAATCATGTCTACTCCCAATTCTTCTACGTCGCGGATATTCTCCGCTTCGGTCATACCGCATACTTTGATAAGAGGTGTCATGTGAAGTGTGGATTATAAATGATTAAATATTATCGGTTATCGGTCTCTCTGATTTGCGAGATAAAAGTTTCCAGCGTCTTGCCGGGTGTGCCGGTCTTCATAAACGTCTCTCCGATGAGGAAGCCACGGAAACCTGCGGAGCGCAGGCGGCGGATGGTTTCGGGGTGGGAGATTCCGCTTTCGGACACCAGCAGGGGAGCGTCGGAACTGCCGACGGCGGAGCAGGCGGGCAAGGCGGCGATGGTTTGACGCAGTTGCCCGGCAATGCGGAAGGAGTTTTCTACGTCGGTGACGAAAGTGCCGAGATTGCGGTTGTTCACGCCTACCATGTCTATATCCTTATTTATATAGGTAAGTTCGGACGGACTGTGGACTTCGAGCAACACTTCCAGCCCCAGGGCGTGTGCCTGGGAGGTGAGCGCGGCGCATCGTTCCGGCGTCAGGCAGGCGGCAATCAGCAGTATCGCATCGGAGCCGACAATGCTTGCCTGCAACAATTGATACTCGTCGATGATGAAATCTTTCCGCAGAATGGGGATGTCGACCAAAGGACGGGCTGTGCGGATGTCGCGCAGCGAGCCGCCGAAATATTTCTCGTCCGTCAGTATGGACAGGGCGGCAGCGCCTGCTTCCCGGTAGGCGGGCGGGATGTGGCGGGCATCAGCGCCTTCGTGTATCCAGCCTTTGGAGGGCGAACGGCGTTTGAACTCGGCTATAATCCCGGTGGACGAAGCAGCAAGGGCTTGCTTCATGCTGCGCCGCGGAGACGGGCGGTTGTTTTCTCCGGAAGCGTTAATCTGCTCCAGAAGTTGCTGGGCAGAGACTGCCTGCTTCTGCATCTCAATCTCTGTCCGTTTATGGTCTATGATTTCGGATAAAATATCGTTCATAATAGCATAAGTATTAATGGTTGTCCGTTACCGGTTGATTTCAATAAACCGTTTCAGCGCGTTCAGCGCCTTTCCGCTTTCCAAGGATTCGCGGGCGATGTGGATGCATTCTTCAATCTCCTTTTCCGGTTCCATCACCTGGATGGCAAAGGCTGCGTTGACGATGACGCACTGGGTCTGTGCAGGGGTGGCGCGGTTGTGCAGGATGTCGTCGAAGATGCGTGCGGCGTCTTCCTTGCACCTGCCTCCGGAGAGTTCTTCGGGATGCGCCGCATGGAAACCGAGGGCTTGCGGACGGTAGATGCGCTCATAATTGCGCGTCATGACTTTGAACTCGTCCGTCAGCGAGATTTCATCGTAACTGTCCAGACTGTTTACTACGGCGAAGTCGATGCCGAGCTTGTAGAAGACGTTTGTGTAGAGACGCATCTGCGACAAGTCGGCCACACCGAGCAACTGATAGGCGGGCTTGCAGGGATTGACCAGCGGGCCCAGCAGATTGAACAGGGTGCGCACCCCCAAAGCCTTGCGTACCGGGCCGACGAACTTCATCGCCGGATTGAACAGTTGCGCGTGAAGATAGGCGAGGTTGCATTCTTCGATGCTACGCTTCAGAATATCGGGATTGTTGGTGAAACGGACGCCGTGCTCTTCTATCACGTTGCTTGCTCCGCTCACCGAGGTAGCACCGTAGTTTCCGTGTTTGGCTACCTTGTAGCCGGCTCCTGCCACGATGAAGCAGGCGCAGGTGGAGATGTTGAACGTGTTCTTTCCGTCTCCACCCGTACCCACGATGTCGATAGGACGGTAGGGCGCGAAGTCTATCGGGATGCGAGTCTCCATAAGGGCTTCGCGGAAGCCGATTAGTTCGTCTACGGTGATGCCGCGCATCTGAAAAGCGGTGAGTAGGGCGGCAATCTGTGCCTCGGGATATTTTTCCCGGGTGATGTTGAGGAGGATTTGTTTCGTCTCTTCCGAAATCAATTCTTCGTGGTTGAAGAGGCGAGTTAGTATTGCTTTCATCGGTATGGTTACTTTTTTACGTTTGACGATTTGCTATTTACGTTTGAATTCTTATTGTCAGGATATTTTTTACTTTGAAATGCCGTTAGCCAATTCTCCATTATCTTCTTTCCATCCGGAGTCAGCACCGATTCGGGGTGGAACTGGATGCCCCGGATATCATACGTCCGGTGTTTCAGTCCCATTATCTGTCCGTCGGGACTGACGGCGGTTACCACCAGTTCGGCGGGTAACCCCTCCGTATCCACCACCCAAGAGTGGTATCTGCCTACGGGAAATTCTTCGGGCAGTTCCCGGAAAAGGTAATCCGGTTCTACTATCCGTACCGGAGTCTGCACTCCGTGAAACACTTCGCTGAGGTTCGTCAGCTTCCCTCCGAACACTTGCCCGATGGCCTGTTCGCCCAGGCAAACGCCCAGTATCGGTTTCTTTCCTTTGTAGGTGCGGATGACGTCCAGCAGCAGCCCCGCTTCTTCGGGGATGCCGGGGCCGGGGGAGAGGAGGATTTTTTCGTACTTCTCCAGTTCTTCAAGCCGGAAGCGGTCGTTGCGCAGCACTTCTACTTCTACACCCAGTTCCTTCACCAGATGGGCGAGGTTGTAGGTGAATGAGTCGTAATTATCTATGATTGCTACCATCTTGTTATTTACTATTTGCCGATTTACTATTTACGATTTGACGATTTACTATTTACGATTTACGATTTGATTGGGTGGGGGTTAGGCTTTTTCGGCCATTATGATGGCTTTTTTTAGCGCGCCCAGTTTGTTGTTTACTTCTTGGAGTTCGTATTCTTCGTTGCTTTTGGCGACGATTCCGCCTCCTGCCTGGAACCACAGGACGCCGTTGCGGCTTACGAAAGTACGAATGGTGATTGCCTGGTTCAGGTTTCCGTTCAGTCCGATGAAGCCGATGCAGCCGCCGTAGGCTCCGCGGTTGTGCGGTTCCAGTTCGCTGATTATCTGCATGGCGCGTACTTTGGGAGCACCGCTCAACGTTCCGGCAGGGAAGGTGTCGATAAAGGCTTTGATGGTATCTGCCTGGTCGTCCAGTGTGCCGCTGACACGGCTCACGAGGTGGATGACGTGGCTGTAATACTGCATTTCTTTGTAGAAGTCCATTTTTACGTCGTGGCAGTTGCGGCTGAGGTCGTTGCGGGCAAGGTCCACCAGCATGACGTGCTCGGCATTCTCCTTCGGGTCGTCGTGCAGGTACCGGGCGTTGATGGCGTCTTGTTCGGGATTGCCGGTGCGCTTGGTCGTTCCTGCGATGGGGTCGATGTAGGCATGTCGGCCTTCGATGCGGCAATGCGTTTCGGGAGATGAGCCGAAGATGCGGAAGCCGCCGAAATCGAAATAGAACAGATAGGGAGAGGGGTTGATGCTGCGCAATGCCCGGTAGAGTTTGAAGTCGTCGCCGACAAAGCGCTGCTCGAAACGACGCGAGAGGACAATCTGGAAGACGTCTCCACGCAGACAGTGGGCGATGCCCCGGCGGATGTTTGCCTTGTGCTCTTCGTCGGTCAGCGAGGAGGTGGTTTCTCCGATGGCGCGGAAGTCGTAGACAGTATAGTTACGGTTGTGGATGGCTTTCTGCACTTTGTCCAGTCCGCTTGCTTCGCCGGGGGCAAGCATTTCGAGCAGCATCATCTCGTTCTTGAAGTCATTGAAGACGATGAGGTATTTATATAATATGTATAGCATATCCGGTGCGTCGTTGGTGGCTTCGCGACTGTCTTTCACGGGGATGTTCTCGAAGTAGCGCATGGCGTTGAAGGAGGTGTAGCCGTACAGGCCGCAATAGTTGCTGTAATCGCCCTCTACCTGGAAGCGGCCCAGGAAGTGGCGCAGGGCGTCTTCCACCCGGTATGTTTCGGTGACGGGGCGTTCTTCGCGTGTGCCGTCGGGCAGGCGGAAGACTGCCATGCCGTGATCGATGCTGACACTTGCCAGCGGGCTCAGGCCAATGAAGGAGCGGTTGTTTTCGCTTCCGTGGTAGTCGGAGCTTTCCATGAGGGCGCTTTGCGGGAAGATGTCGCGCACTTTCAGATAGGTGCTTACCGGGGTGTGCAGGTCGCCCAGGACGGTGCGGGTTAGGGTGTGGTATTTAAAAGTATTCATTTTTGATTTATATTATTGAGTATCTGTGATTCGGTTTTATAGTTTCTGCTCAGCTTCTAAGGTCTCGGGGAAAAATCCCAGATAAGTATCCATATCCTTGTCGCCCCTTCCGGACACGGTTAATACGACGACATCTTCTGGATTGAATTTCACCTTCTCCAGCGCGCCCAGGGCGTGTGCGCTTTCCAGTGCGGGAATGATTCCTTCCATTCTTGTCAGCTCGTAGGCCGCGCGGATGGCTTCGTCGTCATTGACGGACAGGACCAGGGCACGCTTCTGTGCGGCAAGGTTGGCGTGTAGCGGGCCGATGCCCGGATAATCCAGTCCGGCGGAAATGGAATAGGGCTCTTCGATTTGCCCGTCTTCATTCTGAATGACGTAGGTGCGTGCGCCGTGGATGATACCCATTTTGCCCAATGCGATGGTAGCGGCGGTCATTCCCGTATCCACTCCCTTGCCTCCGGCTTCGGCCAGGACGATGTTTACCTGCGGATTGTCTACGTAGTGATAGATGGTGCCTGCCGCATTGCTGCCGCCTCCCACGCAGGCAATGAGGTAATCGGGGTAATCGCGTCCTTCCTGCTCCATCAGTTGTTTCTTGATTTCTTCGCTGATGACGGATTGCAGGCGCGCCACCATATCGGGATAGGGGTGAGGACCTACGGTGGAACCGATGATATAATAAGTATCCGAGGGGTGGCAGCACCAGTCGCGTATCGCTTCGTTGGTGGCGTCTTTCAGTGTCATGTTTCCGCTGGTTACGGGGATGACGGTGGCGCCCAGCATTTTCATCTTCTCTACGTTGACGTGCTGGCGCTCTACGTCGGTCTTTCCCATATAGACGATGCATTCCATGTTCATCAGTGCGCATACGGTGGCGGTGGCTACTCCGTGTTGACCGGCTCCGGTTTCGGCGATGATGCGGCGCTTTCCCATGCGGCGGGCTAATAAAATCTGACCGATGGTGTTGTTTATCTTATGTGCGCCGGTATGGTTCAGGTCTTCGCGTTTCAGATAAATCCGGCAACCGTATTTTTCCGACAACCGCCGGGCGGGGTAGAGTGGGGAAGGGCGGCCGACGTAGTCGCGCAGCAACCGGTCGTATTCTTGTTTGAAGTCCTCACTTTGCAGCACGTCGAGGTACTTGTTCTGCAATTCTTCTACGCATTGGTGGAGTATCTCGGGGATGTATGCACCGCCGAATTCTCCGTAATAACCTTTTTTATCTACTAAGAAACTCATAGTTGTATGTTGATTTAATTATCTTATCCTTGTCTTTTTGCATTATACTAAACGAAAAGAGCCCCGTCGCAGGTGCGACAGGGCTCTTTCATTTATTTTATATACGATATATATACATACGAGCGCTGCTCCCTTACGACTGTCGGAGTTGTAACGGGTGCCACCACCAATATGTATTTATATTCATTGTTCTCATTGCTATTTATTGTTTTACGGCAGCAAATATAAGCACTTTGTCTGAAATACCAAAACGAATCTTACTTTTTTTTGTTGAAAGAACAATTTGATTGAAATCTTGTTCCTTTAAGTGGATATGAAATGGATTTTATTCTTTAAAGAAAAAGAAGTGATTATGAAACGTAGAAATTTGATAGTTATGGGGGTGATTATCGCAATTATTTTGTTGCTGTATTGGCTTTTTATAGCCGAAGATATGAATGTCTGGCTCGGAACGAACTGATTTTTTTGTGCGATTATGCCTTCTTCCTCGGATAAAAAATGTATCTTCGCAGAAAAACATACACGTATGAAAGGATTGAATTTTTCGTTTTTGCGCACGATATGCGCGCTTGTCATCGGTTTGGTATTGGTTTTATTCCCTGAGCGTGCCGGTGAATACCTTATTATTACCATCGGAATCGTCTTCCTGGTACCCTCACTGATAGGTGTTATCGGTTATTTCACCCAGAATGCGGAAGCCCGAAAGCGTTTTCCGGTAGAAGGTATCGGAAGTCTGCTCTTCGGACTGATTCTGATTGTCATGGCCAGCTTCTTTGCCAACTTTATGACAATCGCATTGGGCTTTATACTGGTGATGGGAGGGATACAGCAGATTTCCTCTCTTTCTACAGCCCGTCGCTGGATGCCTGTCCCTGTCGGATTCTATATAGTGCCGGTGCTTATCTTGCTTGCCGGACTTTTTGCGTTGTTCAATCCGACCGGTGCCCAGAGGACAGCATTTATTATTATTGGCGTCAGCAGTCTGGTATATGCGGTTTCCGAACTGATGAATTGGTTCATGTTTATACGTCGCCGTCCTCGGGTCCCTGCTTCAACCGGCAAAGACTCGAAAGGGCGCGATGACATTCAGGATGCAGAGATTATCGGATAAAAGAGACACCGGAAACTGCTTCTACGCGCGCGCATATATATATAATGTGTACGCTCCATTGCTACATCTGACAGACTAAAAATACAGCATATTAATATCTCATTATCTATCAGCAAGATAGGAAAATGTTTTGAATTACTTCGAAAAAAAGTAATAGATATTTTTGGTGTGTATCAATAAAAGCCCTACTTTTGCATCCGCTTTCGGGAACGAGAGCAGCGATAGATTGACATTCTGAAATGAAAGCTGAAGAAGGACTCAGCGAATGATAAAAGAATTGAAAATAATTTTGATAAATATTTGGAAGTTATTGAAAATTCTCCTTATCTTTGCAGTCCGACTCGCAAAGAAATCGTTTTCATGTTCACTTCCTTTTATGGAACTTGAGAAATCTGAAAACGCGGGGATTTGAAAAAACTTCCGAAAACATTTGGAGTATATCGAATAAAGTTCTTA
>ENA-OYYE01000323-OYYE01000323.1-human-gut-metagenome-genome-assembly--contig:-NODE-323-length-28168-cov-8.220432_pt1 | contig 28168 bp, 22 predicted proteins | sample MGYA00243244_ERZ653437 | MGnify/ENA primary metagenome ERZ653437 (study PRJEB26926, sample SAMN06165130) | human gut metagenome | biome: ENVO:00009003; feature: ENVO:2100002; material: ENVO:00002003...
CTTCTAGCTTCGTCGGCAGCGTCAGATGTGTATAAGAGACAGTATACACGTAGTACGTGTCTTGCTGACTGCAGACGTCAGTTTACGCAAGGCTTGTGACATAAGTCGGGCTTGCAGGCCCACTTTGTTTTCACCCATATCGCCTTCGATTTCGGCTTTCGGAGTCAGTGCGGCTACCGAGTCGATTACGATAATGTCGATGGCGGAGGAGCGAATCAGTTGCTCCGCTATTTCCAATGCCTGCTCGCCGTTATCGGGCTGAGAGATAAGCAGGTTATCTACATCTACGCCCAGTTTGGCGGCATAGAAGCGGTCGAATGCATGTTCTGCATCGATAAAGGCAGCAGTGCCGCCCGCCTTTTGCGCTTCGGCAATGGCATGGATGGCCAGTGTCGTTTTACCGGAAGACTCGGGACCATAGATTTCAACGATACGTCCGCGGGGATAGCCGCCTACGCCCAGTGCTACGTTCAGTCCGATAGAGCCGGTAGGGATTACTTCTACTTGTTCGACGATGTTGTCGCCCATTTTCATGATAGAACCCTTGCCGAAGCTCTTTTCTATCTTGTCCATGGCAGCTTGTAAAGCTTTCATTTTTTCGCTTGATGCCATATTTTCGTTTTCAAAATTAAGTTCGTCTTTTTTTGCCATTTAGTAAATTACGATTTTGTTAATTGATATAGTAAACTTGGTTATAAAATTTGTGCTGCATGGTCCTTCGTTTTCACTTCTTTCGGACCGATGATGCGTTCAATAATACCTTCTTCGTTTATAATAAAGGTGGTGCGGAAAGTGCCCATATATTTGCGTCCGTACATGCTCTTTTCGCCCCATACGCCGAATTGTTCCACGAGTTTCTTGTCTGTGTCGGCAATCAGAGGAAAAGGCAGGTTGTTCTTTTCGATGAACTTCTGATGCGATTTCTCACTGTCCACGCTCACTCCGATTACTTCATAACCGGCTTTGCGCAGGTCGGCGTAATTGTCGCGCAGATTACAAGCCTCGGCAGTACAGCCCGACGTCATATCTTTGGGATAGAAATACAAAACGATTTTTTTCCCTTTATAGTCACTCAGGCGGATTTCTTCACCTTTTTCATTGATGCCCAATACTTCGGGCGCTTTATCTCCTACATTCATTTTTCTTTCTGTTCTTTCATATTATACTTCCAAGTCACCGTCCAGCACTTCATGCCACGGCAAACCTTGCTTGTTCAATTGCTCCATGAAGGGGTCGGGGTCAAATTCTTCTACATTCCATACACCCGGTTTCTTCCAAATGCCTTTCAGGAACATCATCGCGCCAATCATGGCGGGAACGCCGGTGGTATAACTTACTCCTTGCATACCGGTTTCCTTGTAAGCTTCCTGGTGGCTGCAATTGTTGTATACATAATACGTACGCTCTTTGCCGTCTTTCAGTCCGCGGATGCGGCAACCGATGGAAGTTTCGCCTTCATAGTTCTCGCCCAAATCCTGCGGATTGGGAAGAACGGCTTTCAGGAACTGAAGGGGAACGATTTTCATCCCGTTGTATTCCACCTCGTCGATACGCGCCATACCGATATTCTGAATCACGCGCAGATGCGTCAGGTATTCCTGTCCGAACGTCATCCAGAAACGTGCCCGCTTGATGGTGGGGAAATTTTTCACCAGCGATTCCAATTCTTCGTGATAGAGCAAGTAGGAATCGCGCGGACCGATATTGGGATAGGTCAGTGCCTTATGGATTTCCAAAGGTTGGGTCGTTACCCACTGTCCGTTCTCGTAATAACGTCCGTTCTGGGTGATTTCGCGGATGTTGATTTCCGGATTGAAATTCGTGGCAAACGCCTTGTGGTGATTGCCCGCATTACAGTCCACAATATCCAGATACTGGATTTCGTCGAAGTAATGTTTGGCGGCATAAGCCGTGTATACGCCGCTTACGCCCGGGTCGAAACCGCAACCCAGGATAGCCGTCAGCCCGGCGTCTTCGAAGCGCTTCTTATAAGCCCATTGCCAGCTATACTCGAAATGAGCCACGTCTTTCGGTTCGTAATTAGCAGTATCTAAATAGTTGACCCCGGTCTTCAAGCAAGCCTCCATGATGGTGAGGTCCTGATAGGGGAGGGCTACGTTGATGACGATGTCGGGTTTGAAACTGTTGAAGAGCGCTACTAATTCGTCCACATTGTCGGCATCCACCTGGGCGGTTTTGATGCTGGGATTACCAATTGCCTTGACCACAGCGTCACACTTCGACTTAGTGCGGCTGGCAATCATGATTTCTGTAAACACGTCCGGATTTTGAGCTACTTTGTGCGCAACGACGGTACCTACACCGCCTGCACCGATAATAAGAACTTTACCCATTTCTTCTGAATCAAGAGTTTTAAAGATGTTTATTTTTCGAAGAGCAAATATAGCGCATAATTCTCAGATAAACATTAAAATCCTGCTAAATACTTTGTAGAAAGTATTGTAAATAGTCAACAAACACTATATATTCAGGTATTTTGTCTATATTTGTCCGCGAAAATTAACTTAAACAGTAGATAACAATGAAAAAAGTATTTGTTTCTCTTTGTGTGACAGCCACTTTGCTGGGATTGTCCTCTTGTGCATCGACTAAGAATGCCGCTACCCTTTCTTCGTTAGGCGGCGAGTGGAATATCATCGAAATCAATGGAACCGCCGTAGTTCCGGCTCCGGGTCAGGAATTTCCCTTTATCGGATTTGATACGACGACCGGCAAGGTGTACGGCAATAGTGGTTGCAACCGTATGATGGGGGCGTTTGATGTCCATGCGAAACGGGGGCATATCGACCTGGGGGCACTGGGCAGCACCCGTATGATGTGTCCGGATATGTCGGTAGAAAAAAATGTTCTGACCGCTTTGGGACAAGTAAAGAGGTATAAGAAGTTAGGCAAGGAGAATATGGCGTTGTGCAGTTCTTCCAATCGTCCCATTATCGTATTGCAGAAAAAGCAACCTGCCGTCCAAGTCTCCGATTTGAATGGCAAATGGATGATAAGTGAGGCGGACGGCGAGGCTATTCCTTCAGGAATGGAGAACCAGCCGTTTATCGAATTCAATATCTCCGAGAAAAAACTGCATGGCAATGCTGGATGTAACATTATCAACGGTTCTTATCAGGTGAATGACGAAAGCCCGGTGGCCATCTCTTTTCCGCAGCTCATCAGCACCATGATGGCTTGTCCTGATATGGCAGTGGAAGGTCGTGTGCTGAAAGCGCTGAATTCCGTTCAGTCCTTCGGAAAACTTGCCGGTGGAGGAATCGGGCTGTATGACGCTAATAACAACCTCGTGATGGTATTGGTAAGAAAATAACAACCCCTCTCAAATGATAAAAGTCTCTTACAGGAAGCCACTTGTGAGAGGCTTTTTTATTGGACTGATACAGAATGACTTATAAATACGGTTTCTTCCCCGGTGAGAAACGAGGTCTTCCCCACCGAGGAACAAGCCGTTCCCCGGTGGGGAACCCCCTGTTTCCCGGTGGAATACGGCCAGATATTTTTCGGGATTAAGAAATATGATTACTTTTTCTTTAATCCCGCCCGGATGCGGCTCAATGATTGCGGAGTGATGTATAAGTAGGAGGCCAGATACTTTAAAGGGACATCCTGCAATAGTTCCGGATTTTCTTCCATCAGCTTCAGGTATCGTTCTTTGGCGGTAGGCGGCGCCCCGTAAGCCAGTGTAGACACGTCTACTGACAAAATTTCACGTTCAAAAATCTTTCTGCCGAAATTTGCCATTTCAATGGAACGTGAAAACAGCACTTCCAATTCGGCCTTGCCGATGCAATAGGCAACACTGTCGTTTACGGACTCCAGATGGATGAGTGAAGGTTTCCCGTCCACATATCCCCATGACGAAAACGCCACTTCTCCCGGACCGACAAACCAAAGCGAGTTTTCAGTTCCGTCCGTCAGGTAATAGGCTCTCCATATACCTTTCTTTAGAATATAAAAGTTTGAATTCCGTTCGCCGATCCGGATAATATGTTCTCCCTTTGGGAAGCAGACCTCCTCCATGTGGGACAAAAGGTCGAGCAGGCATTTTTCCGGCAGTTTATATTTTCTGCGGAATTTCTTTAGCATCGTTTCCATGCTGCAAAGATAGGCATTTTTCTTTGCTGCGCTTTTTGCTATATATATAAATAAGGAGTATAAAGAGCCCGGTCAGCAGTTCTGCCAGCGGGGTAGCCAGCCAGATGCCCGAATTGCCCATCAAGGGCGGAAGACCATAGAAGCAGACCGTCAGCAGGATGAAACCGCGCAGCAGGGTGACAATCAGGGCATACCTGGCCCGCTCCACGCTTTGGAAATAGCCGATGGACACAATGTTGACGGCAAAAAATACGAATCCCGATGCGTACAGCGGCAATCCCTTCACAGCGATGTCATAGGCGGGCGAACTGCGGTCTATGAACAAAGCGACGATTTCATGGCTGCAAAACACAGTGAGGACGGTGAAAAAGGCACCGCAGAGGAGAGCGGTCTTCAGAGCAAGCTGATAGGCTTTCCGTACGCGGGCGTTTTCCTTAATCCCGTAATTATAGCTGATAATCGGCTGTGCCGATTGGGCAATGGCGTTGTAGACCATAAAAATAATTGGAAAGAAATAGCAGGCAATGCTGAAGGCGGCTACTCCATCTTCTTTCAGGTAATGTATGAACACCTGGTTGCCGATGAACATCATGTAGGCGATAGCCAGCTCGCATAAAAATGCAGAAGATCCCAACCGGCACATATAACCGATGTTCCTGCCGGTGAGTAACATACTTTTCTTACTGATTTTGATACGGTAGAAATGCAGCTCGTGCCGGGTATCGACCAAATAGAGGATAATAAGGATGGCTCCCACTGCCGTTCCGATGCCACTTGCAAAAGCGGCGCCGAACATTTCCCAACCGAATACAAAGATAAACAAGTAATCGAGAATGATATTCAGTACCGCCGCAACAATATTGCAAAGCATTGCATAGTTGGGCGAACCGTCCAAACGCAGGAAAAACATGCCGGAATTCAATAAGGCCGTAAAGACTGAAAACGGCACGAACCACCTGAGGTACTCCGTAGCCATGGGCAACAGGCGCGGTGTCCCGCCCAACCAACGCACTATTTCCGGTGCGAACAGGCAGGATAGGGCGGAAGTGAGGAGAAGCAGGAGCGATGACACGGCAACTGCCTGCGTGATATTAATCCGTGCGGCTTTGACCTTTCCATGTGATAAATGAATGGAAGCGACCACGGATGCACCCACCCCGAACATCAGTCCGACGCCGGTCGAGAAAAGCCATAACGGCGCTACGATATTGACGGCGGCAAGGGCGTCGCTTCCGATGCCTTTTCCTACAAAAATACCGTCCGTGATGACAAACAATGCCGAGAATATCATTCCCAGCACCGTAGGAAGTAGTAATTTGCGGAACAAAGGCGCTATCTCCGTATTCTTGAAGTCTATACTGTCTCTCATCTTTTCCATATACCTTATCTATTTAATCGTTTTACAGTGAACAAGTTTATAAGTTGGCAATAAGGGCAAGGGGCTACCTTGGCTGTTCCTTTACCAATCGGCCTGCAAAAGTAAGGGTTTGGAATGGGATTCAAATTAACATATGGTAATTTCCGACAGAATCACTCTTTCCGGTTCTGCCAAACTGACAGAATAACTGTCACAATCAGAAATCCGTAACCGTTCTGAACAATTTGGCACGACGTTTGTCTCTTTATTGGCGTCTGCCCGTGAGGTGGCGGACACCGAAACGGAATAATAACAAATAAAATAATAACAATCATGGGAAAAATTATTGGTATTGACTTAGGAACTACAAACTCTTGTGTTGCTGTATTTGAAGGCAACGAACCTGTAGTTATTGCAAACAGTGAAGGTAAACGTACGACTCCTTCCGTTGTAGCATTCGTCGACGGCGGCGAGCGTAAAGTGGGCGACCCTGCTAAGCGTCAGGCCATCACTAACCCGAAACGTACGATTTATTCTATCAAGCGTTTCATGGGTGAAAATTGGGACCAGGTGCAAAAAGAAATAGCACGCGTGCCCTATAAAGTTGTGAATGATAACAATATGCCGCGTGTAGACATCGACGGACGCCACTATACTCCGCAGGAAATTTCAGCCATGATTCTTCAGAAAATGAAGAAGACCGCCGAAGATTATCTGGGACAGGAAGTGACGGAAGCAGTTATCACCGTACCGGCTTACTTCTCTGACTCTCAACGCCAGGCTACGAAGGAAGCCGGACAGATTGCCGGTCTGGAAGTGAAACGTATTGTGAACGAACCGACAGCCGCTGCGCTTGCTTACGGTATCGATAAGTCTCATAAAGATATGAAGGTTGCCGTGTTCGACCTGGGTGGTGGTACGTTCGATATCTCTATCCTTGAATTCGGTGGCGGTGTATTCGAAGTTTTGTCTACCAATGGTGATACTCACCTCGGTGGTGATGACTTCGACCAGGTAATCATCGACTGGTTGGTACAGGAATTCAAGAACGACGAAGGCGCCGACCTGACTCAAGACCCGATGGCCATGCAGCGTTTGAAGGAAGCTGCCGAAAAGGCGAAAATCGAGTTGTCTTCTTCTACCAGCACCGAAATCAACTTGCCGTACATCATGCCGGTAGGTGGTGTGCCCAAGCACTTGGTGAAGACATTGACTCGTGCTAAATTCGAAGCATTGGCTCACAACCTGATTCAGGCTTGTCTGGAACCGTGCAAGAAAGCCATGAGCGATGCCGGTTTGAGCAATTCTGACATTGACGAAGTAATCTTGGTTGGTGGTTCTTCCCGTATCCCTGCCGTTCAGAAGTTGGTAGAAGATTTCTTCGGAAAAGTTCCTTCCAAAGGCGTGAATCCGGACGAAGTAGTAGCTGTGGGTGCTGCCGTACAGGGTGCCGTTCTGACAGACGAAATCAAGGGTGTTGTATTGCTGGATGTTACTCCGCTGTCTATGGGTATCGAAACCCTCGGTGGTGTAATGACTAAGTTGATTGATGCCAATACGACTATTCCGTGCAAGAAGAGCGAGACATTCTCTACTGCTGCCGATAACCAGACAGAAGTTACCATCCACGTATTGCAAGGCGAACGTCCGATGGCTGCCCAGAACAAATCAATCGGCCAGTTCAACCTGACAGGTATCGCACCGGCTCGTCGTGGTGTTCCTCAAATCGAGGTTACTTTCGACATCGATGCCAACGGTATCCTGAAAGTATCTGCCAAGGATAAGGCTACCGGTAAGGAACAGGCTATCCGTATCGAAGCTTCCAGCGGTCTGAGCAAGGAAGAAATCGAAAAGATGAAAGCCGAAGCCGAAGCTAACGCTGAAGCCGACAAGAAAGAGCGTGAAAAAATCGATAAGTTGAACCAGGCTGACTCCATGATATTCACCACTGAAAATCAGTTGAAAGAATTAGGTGACAAGTTGCCTGCCGACAAGAAAGCTCCGATTGAAACTGCTCTGCAAAAACTGAAAGATGCCCACAAATCCCAGGATTTAGCAGCTATTGATTCTGCAATGGCTGAACTGAATACTGCCTTCCAGGCTGCCAGCGCCGAAATGTATGCTCAAAGCGGTGCCCAAGGTGGTGCGCAAGCCGGTCCTGACATGAATGCCGGACAGCAAGGCGGTGCACAGGATAATGGTAAGCACGGGGATAATGTGCAGGATGCGGATTTTGAGGAAGTTAAGTAATTCCGATAAGGAAGCAGCTAATAAATAATAAGCAAAAGCGTGCAGCTCAATGAGTTGCACGCTTTTGCGTTTAAGGAGTTTATAATTGAATATGCCTTTAGCCTTCTAGCTTATAGAAAGCATCAAATCTGCTAAAAGAACAGCCGTTTCTGGTTCATTTTTTGGCGCGTCTTTAGGTTTCCATGCCACAACGAACCGTACAGACGCCTCTTTCACTTTATAACCTCTTTCTTCCCACTTTGATAATGTGTTCTGCATTTCTAATGATAACTTTGCTACAGGTTTATTAGTTAATGAGCTATACAAAATGAAGTCCTTGTAATTTAAAGAATCTCCGCTCCTTAATGCTAAAACCTCCTGCTTACGTTTTTTGAAGAACCGCAGATAGACATCTTTGTGAGAGAGTTGTAGGACGATTTCTTCGGGCATGGCATACTGTTGTGGGTCGATAAAATATCGGTCGGCACTTAAGCGGTTAAAGCAATCACCGTTTGTATGCACAAACAGTCGGTTTTTCGCACGGGTTATCCCTACATAGTACCGACGCATCAGGTGGGAGTCTTTTGAATAACTGTCGGATACGAGCATATACACGTCGTCAAATTCTCTGCCTTTGGCTTTATGAATGGTCGATACTACAACGTCTGCCCCTGAAACATCACAGAAATCTTCTACGGATGATTCAAATACAAACTCTTTAAAGTCGCTGAAATATTTTGTTTGGTTGGTTTGTTCAAATTGCTCCACGCAACGCTTCACATACGCCAGGCTCAAACTTCTTTCATAAGTGGAAATAGTTGCCTGTTTGGCTTCCTCCCATAATTCTTCGGGAATTAGGGGCGTTTTCACTCGTTTATTTATATATCGTAAGAGATACCTTATTTCGGCCATGTTACAAAAACGCAAGCCGTCCATCGATTGTATCAATTTGCTGTTTATGCCATGTTTCCGCAAAAGAGCTATCAAGATAACAGCCTCTTCATTCGTTTGGGTGAGTACACACGAAGTACCTTTGTCTTTATGTTGAAGCAATTTTTCGACGAGTGGCTGATACATATACTTGGATTGATGGCGTGTCACTTCAACCCAACCCTCTTCTTTTCTCATGGAGATAATTGGCGTACTTTTTATCCTTTTATCAATGGTTCTTAAGAATCCGTTGGCAAAATTCACCGGATGGTGCGCACTGCGGTAATTTTCGGTCATCTCGACAAATTTACTTCCGCTTTGTTGTGCCAGCCGGTACATATAGCCGGAATCAGACCCGCGGAATTCATAGATGTTTTGGTCGTCGTCTCCCACTGCTATCACACGCATTTCCTCGTTATTGGTCATCAGAGCCTTTATCAGTGTATATTCTTCACTCCCCATATCTTGAGCTTCGTCTATGACCAGTACCGTCTTGCCGATTTTGCTTGGTTCTACTTCTTCTCCTTGACTGATCATCTCGGCGGCTTTTGCAACGACATTCTTTGCATCTTCAAGATTTCCTATCCGCCCCAGAAGGTCGAAACAATAGGAGTGGAATGTCTTTATTTCAACAAAATGGGCGGCATTACCTATCAGCTCTATCAGTCTCTGCTTGAATTCTGTAGCGGCAGCCCGTGAAAACGTCAGCATCAGGAGCTGCTCGTGTTTCACGTCTTCAAGTAGCAGAAGTGAGGCAAGTTTGTGGACTAATACCCGTGTTTTCCCGCTGCCTGGGCCGGCTGCAACCACAATGCAACGAGAATCCTTATCGGTAATAATTTCCATTTGGTGTTTGGATAGCTGCCCGAACAACTGCTTGTATTTTTGTGGCGTCAAGTTACGTTGTATCTCGCTTACCCTGTCCCCTTTGAAGTATTTTGTGACAAACTTCCTGTAATCCATCTGGAAATAGTCTTGAACATATTGCAAGGCTGCGTTGTAATCCCTCACCATCAGATTGGCATATTCGCCCACAATATGTACTTGCTGAATTTTCTGCTTATAGAATTCGTTGAGCATCCGATAGTCATCTTGTTTGTATCTCGATTTGTTGTCCTTTATTCTTTGAATATTCATGGCATTATAAAGGACCAGGAAGCCGCCTTCAAGTTTTAGTGTACCGATTTTTGATAAGTACAGAAGCGCTTCTTCCACGTCTTCCAACTGAATGTCATCAAGTCCACTGAAAAGGGATTGGGGTCTTGATTTTATTTGATTCAGAAGTTCTACTACGGAGAACTGGATAGCTTTGTTCGGTGAATTTTGCTTTTCCGTATCTGAGGCGATCCTGTATAGCCATTCTACGGCGAAACGACTTATTTCCAATCGTTTTTCAAAACGTTTGATGGTTGACTCCAAGTCGGTCTGGCGGCTTATTTCTATATTGCGAACCGCATCTTCTTTCTTGCGAGTATAGCCTTTGACGGTCAGGAAATAGAGTAGTGTCCGGATATCTTTTTCTGTGGATGTATTGATTCCGTCGTTCACGGCATTTTCATTCAGTCGCTTGCATGATATTCGTAAAGACTCGTCAGGAATATTACGGAGGATATATTGTTCAAGTCTTGCAAAACGTTCGAGAAGCGTTTGCGACTTCCGTTCCGAGTCACCTGCATCCAGCAAATAGGCAGATATATCTTTACTGTCTGCCAATATGCCTTCTTGCCGCATTCGTTCTACTACAGATATTACTTCTCTTTTACTTAGTCCCAATATATCTGCCAGATAATCAACCCGCGACTCAGCTTCTGAATCTTGGGCTTTGGCAATATATTTTTGGGATATCAATGATTTGATGATTCGGACTGCCTTTTCTATTTCGTCACTGCCAAAGAGTAGTGACGCTGATATGCGCTTTCTTGCTTCGTCCATGTTCCTCACCGTGATACCCGTGGCATATACGTGAGGCACATTGTTTCCTCTTACCAAGTATCCACTTTGTTCCAAAGCCGCCAATGCCGTTCGTACACGGGTTTCGATATCAGATACCGAATCGTCCCATCCTGCCTGCCGGGCAATCTCCAATGCAGAACAGTTGATTTTCAGGCGTTGTCTGGTAAGGTCTTTTATGGCTTTCCATACCTGTTGTATTTCACTGATGCTTAGTTTTGTTTGGTTCAGTAGTATAAAATGCTTGTCTAAATCATTGTCGCTATAAAGCACATAACAACGTGCGCTGAGGCTGGGATCACGACCGGCCCTACCTGCTTCTTGAACGTAGTTCTCCAGCGAATCGGAGATATCATAGTGCACCACAAGACCGACATCTTTCTTATCGACTCCCATGCCAAATGCGGACGTAGCCACGATGATGTGTACCTGGTCATTCATGAATGCATCTTGGTTGGCAATTTTTTCATCAGTTTCCATTTTACCATTGAAAGGTAGTGCCTTATAACCGTCGTGAGTCAATTTGCTTGCCAACTCTTTTGTTCGTTTGGTACGTGATACATACACAATTGTCGGACAATCCGATTCTGCCACAAGCTCCCTTAATTTTAAATATTTATTATTGTCATTATCGGCATGTATGACGGAATAGCGCAGATTTGTCCTTGAGGCTGTTGACGCGAATAATTCTAAGTCTAAATTTAATGTTTGCTTGAAATAGTCGCAGATGTCTTGTATCACTTTCTGTTTTGCCGTAGCAGTAAAGCATGATACAGATATCGGATTCTTGCATTTTTTCTTTTGCTGATATTCTCGGATAAATTTACCTATGTAGAGATAGTCAACCCTGAAATCCTGTCCCCATGAAGAAAAGCAATGTGCTTCGTCAATCACAAATCTTACAACGTGGCGTGCTATCAATATTTTCTCCATAGTTTTTGAACGAAGCATCTCGGGAGATATATACAAAAGTGAGGCTTCTCCGTCTTGTACTCTTTGTATCGACAGTGCTCTTGTAATGGGGTCTAACATTCCATTTATGGTTACAGCATCTGTAATGCCTCTGTCGGCAAGGCTGTCCACTTGGTCTTTCATTAGTGACTGCAAGGGGGAGATAACAACCGTAAGCCCGTGCACAGAACGCCCTGCCATGAGTGCCGGCAATTGGAAAGTAAGTGATTTGCCGCCGCCGGTAGGAAATATCGCCAGCAGCGATTTGCCTTTCACCGCGGCCTGAGCTGCTTGTTCTTGTAGTGGTTCTCCTTCGTATGTACGGAATTGTTCATAGCCGAAGAATGCTTTTAAGTTATGGAGCACATCCAGTTGCGTATTGCAGTAGTCACAGCTTTCCTTGCAACTGGTGTGGCGCAAGAGTTTTACGATAAATTCCACTTCCGGATAATTGTGAAGTACCCATCCGGGAGTGATGGAGCGATAATCGGTAGTATCAGTCAGAGCCAATGCGTATGCCAATCCGCATGGATATTGTTCAATGAGCATGTCAAGGTCGGCATGTTGACAAATCTTTCCCCCGTAAAGTTTATTTATAAGTTCAGGTATTCCTTCGTTGATATACTCCGCTTCCACCATGCTGAGAAACCCCTTAAACTCTTTCTTACCTTTCAGCAGCGATGCAAATAATCTGGACTTTTCGTTCGGCAACGAATGCCAGCGTGCTATTTCGTCCAGCAGCAATGTCTTTGCTTTTTCGCAGTCGTTCACCGGATTGTTCACCTGTTCGCTCATCAGTTTGTCATCTTTCACAAGTCGATGGTAAGGACGCTCCGGAAACAATAACGGCGAGACATAAAGTGTATCAACTAAAATCCAGCGGCATGTTTTGTCAGCAAACAGATATTTGGCATCATGATGAATGATATTGTGTCCGCAGATATAATCTATATCACCAAGAAACTTAAACAGTTCTTCTTTCGAAGTTTTATGATAGGTCGCACCATCGTGGCGGAGTGCCCCTATATCATGAATTTTATGATCTTTCAAACCAACCTCAACATCTACTATGGCATAGCGTGGAGTCATCGTTCTCTTGTGATTATGCTTGTTGTTAGTTTACCTTTTTTTCAGCACACTGTTCACCACCCGTACGGACGACACCAGCTTGTTGGTCGAAGTGAATACGTCGACATTCCATACGTGGGAAGACCGGCCTTTGTGTACGATGGTTGCTATGGCCCGCACGGTGTCTCCTTCGTGGGCGGACGAAATGTGGTTTCCGCTGACTTGCATACCTACGACAATTTCATCCGGCTGACAGGTAATCATGGAACCGAGTCCGGCGACGGTTTCTGCCAGGGCGAGGGTAGCACCTCCATGAAGGATGCCGAAAGGTTGGCGGGTGCGTTCGTCCACCGGCATGGTGGCTTCTATACGATCCTCGGAAGCATACGTGTACTGAATGCCCAGATTACCCATTAAGGCATGGCGGGCACGTGCGTTCAGCAAGTCAAGAGGAATTTCGGCGGCATGGACTTCCGACAAGATAAGCTTCTCTACGGCCTGGGCTACGCCGTCTTCTTCGTTGGAAGCCGTGATATAGTCGGCACACACTTTTACCGAATCCTGCGAATGCCCCATGGCGACGCCCATACCGGCTAATTGAAGCATGGTGACGTCGCACACGCCGTCGCCGATGGCGATAACTTCTTCACGACTCATTCCAAGCTGTTCGAGCAGGACACCTAACGTATTTGCCTTGTCCACTCCGCAGGGCACGACTTCGAGGAAATAAGGCTCCGAGCGGAATACATCCAAAGTACCCGCCAAACGCTTTTTCCAATGGGCTTCCAATCCTGTCAGTGCTTCCTCGTCGTCGCTGACCAGCATACATTTGCAAGGCGCGAAGTCGATGGCGGTGGAGAACTCGTCTTCCCGAATAATTTTCAGGTTGTTCAGCCGGGCTTCGTTCCGGATGTACTCGTTGTCCGGACTGTCCGTCAGGATGGTATCGTCATGATAGGTGAAGATGGAAAAGCCGTTTTTGCGCGCTTTCTTTTCCAGATAGGGAATCATTTCGGGATTGATTCGCCGTTCAAACAGGATTTCGCCGTTCTGCGCATTGATAATCTGGCAACCGTTATAAGAGAGGATAAAGCCTCCGTAGTTACCCAGTTCAAGGGTTTTGGCCAGTGGCATCAATCCGTAAGTCGGTCTGCCGGACGCCAATACGATGCGTACTCCCATTTGCTGAACTTTCAGCAGGTCTGCCAAAGTTCGTTTACTGATTTCTCTTTCATCATTGAGAATTGTTCCGTCTACATCAAGAACCAATAGTTTATATTTCATGGCAACTCGATTTTGGTTTATATCACAAAGTTAGGCAAAATGACGGTTAAATAGACAATATTAGGTTTATTATTTGATAATATTAAATAAACACCTATCTTTGCAACCGTTTTGTTCCGCATCTCTTTTTTCGGGAGATTGGATTAAAAGGGAATCGGGTGAAAGTCCCGAACAGTCCCGCTGCTGTGAGTTTCATAATGGGTGCATCAATTCTTGTGCCACTGTTCATTAAAAGAATGGGAAGGCGATACACCGGAAACGAGTCAGAAGACCTGCAAGACGAAGTCGAAAAATTGTCCGTTCGAGGAAAGCGGGCAGTGCGCATGATGTTTTAAGATAAGCTTTAGTTGTTTTATGGTAGAAAGAATAAAGATATGGCCGGCCTGTATCGTTTTCTTTTTTATGTACGCCTGTCCTCTATCTGCCCAAGAAGTGGCAAAGGATACTATTGCAGGAAAAGTGCATCAAATTGAGAAGGTTACGGTTACAGCGCGACGATTACCCAATAAAGTAACCTCGACCGTACCTGTCCAGACCTTTTCGCAACAAGATATCAGTCAGCTCGGCATACAGAATATCGCCGATGCGGTGCGCCGTTTTGCCGGTGCCAATGTGAAAGATTACGGTGGCATTGGAGGATTGAAAACGGTTTCCGTACGGAATATGGGAGCGGCACATACCGCTGTCAGCTACGATGGCGTTGCCGTGAGCAACTGCCAGGCAGGGCAGATCGATATCGGACGTTTCTCGCTTGATAATGTCTCTACACTATCTTTCGCTATAGGTCAGGCAGAAGATATGTTGCAATCCGCCCGGCTATATGCATCGGCGGGTGTACTGAGCATAGAAACGGAAAAACCTCATTTTGATGAGGGGCGTAATGCTGCTTTTCAGGCGCGGATACGCGGAGGGTCGTTCGGATACGTCACACCTTCTTTGCGATGGTGGCAGAAACTCGGTAGCCGTACACGCCTTGCCGTAGATGCCAATTATATGCGCGCCGATGGAAATTACCCTTTTACGCTGGTCAATGGAAAGTATGTGACGGAAGAAAAACGCAATAATTCTGATATTTATTCCTGGCAGGGAGAAGCTACTCTTTTCCATACTTTCAAAGATGGCGGCGAGTTGGATGTGAAAGGCTATTATTTCAATTCTCGCCGGGGGCTTCCGGGGGCGGTTACTCTCTATAATCCCCTTTCCGATGAGACACTTTGGGATGAAAACACATTTGTGCAGGCACGTTATAAGAAACAGTTTTCTTCCCGATGGAGCTTGCAGGCACAGGCGAAATACAATCATGGCTGGAACAGGTACAGGGACGAAGGGAAGGAGTATACCAACGGATATTATCAGGAACATCATCGGCAGGACGAATACTATCTTTCTGCTGCCGTCCTCTATCGTCCTTTGGAGTCCTTAACCTTTTCTCTGGCTCAAGACGGAGTGATAAACAAACTTCGTAACAGCTTGCCGGAATGCCCTTTTCCTACCAGATATACTTCCATTAGTGCTTTGAATGGCCGTTATCGGCAGGGATGGTTCACGGCAACTGCTTCATTGGTACATACTGCTACCTCAGAGCATGTCGAGAAAGGAACAGCTCCCGATAACTTCCATCGTTTTGCTCCTTCACTCTCGGTCAGTATACAGCCGTGGCAAGACCAATCGTTATTTCTCAGACTGATGTATAAAAGTACGTTCCGTCTGCCCACTTTCAACGACCTCTACTATTACCGGCTGGGGAATCGCAGCCTGCGGCCCGAGAAAGCCGATGAATATAATGTCGGTATCACATGGAGCAAATCCGGATGGTCCGTGTTCGACTATGTTTCCATTACACTCGACGGCTATTACAACAATGTGACGGATAAAATAGTCGCTTTTCCCACTACTTATGCGTGGAAGATGGCGAATTACGGCAAGGTACATGCCGCAGGCGTGGATGCTACGTTGACCGCAACTATTCCATTGGCAGAAAAAATAAAACTGATTATGTCGGGCGCATATACATGGCAGAAAGCCATTGATTTAACCGACCCCGACGCAAAGAATTACAAGGATCAGTTGCCTTATACTCCTCTCCATAGCGGAAATGCGTCGGGCATTGTAGAAACGCCGTGGGTAAACGTAGGCTACTCTGTGGTAGGGATGGGGAAAAGATATTATATGTCTCAGAACCTTCCGGAAAATGAAATTGACGGTTATCTGGAGCACACAATGAGCCTTTCTCACGAATTTACTTTCGGCGGTTGCAAGATGCTGTTGCAGGCCGAGCTTGTAAATCTGACCGATGAACAGTATGATGTGATAAAATATTATCCGATGCCGGGGCGTTCGTGGCGGTTGACGGGTACATTTAAGTTTTGAACAATCCATATTATAAACAATAAAAATAAAAATTATGAAAGTAAGAAGTTTATTATTCAGTATGCTCTGCATACTTGCTTTGAGTGTGTCTTTTACATCTTGTAGCGATGATGACGATAATTCACAGGATGAGGGTTCTAAGGTAACACTGCCTCATACACGCGCTTTTTTCTTAAATGAAGGCTCTCAAAATGCCAATAATGCAGGCCTTGCCTTTTACGCGCCCAATGGCGATGCCGATTTCATCAGTGACATCTACAAGAAACAGAACAATGCTCAGTTGGGCGACCTCGGTCAAAGTATGATTAAGTATGAAGATGAAATTTACATAGCAGTCTGTGGTTCCAATTATTTGACCAAACTGAATGCTGCCGGTGTAGAGCAGAAACGGGTTTCATTTGTAAACGACCCTGATCTTGGGGCTGGAATCCGTTATATCGCTGCTGAAAACGGATATATCTATGCTTCCTTTTACGCGGGAACTGTAGCTAAGATTAACGCAAATACATTAACAGTAGAGGATAAGTTGACCGGATTGGGAGGTAACTTGGAAGGCGTGGCTATCTCTAATGGTATGCTCTACGTGGCAAATAGTTATAACCCTACCGACTATGCTAAATATAAGGATATAAGAGTAATAGACTTGTCCACATTCAAACTGAAAGAAACATTGACGGTGGGGCTGAATCCTAATACTTTGATTGAAAAAAATGGCAAAGTCTTTGTAATTTCATGGGGCAATTATGAGGATGTTGGTTATTCGTTGCAGATGATAGACCCCGCAGCCAATAATAAGGTGACGGAATTGGGTGTCGCTACTCGTATGTGTGCTTATGATGATGTGCTTTATCTGGCAAACTCAATAACAATAGATTGGAAAACGCATGAAGCCATTAATACTTTCTTTACTTACAATATTAAGACCGGGCAGATGAACAATACTTCTTTCTTGAAGAATGCTCCTGATAAACTTATGTCCACTACATTGTACATGTTAGAAGTAAATGATAATAATGGGGACATTTACATTAGTACTTCAGACAGTAAGACGAACGGCACCATCTACCGTTTCAAGAAAGACGGTACTTTCGTAGAGCAGTTTGATGCAGGTGGTATCAATCCGAGTACTGCAATTTTCTTCAATTAATATCAATGAAAAGAAACTGTTTCCTCATCTGTACAGTTGTAGTCTTGCTTCTTGCCTCTTGTAGAGGAGGAAGTAGGGCTACTTCTGTTTTGGCCGAGGGTGACACCATCCCCCTCCGCTACGCCGACAACCTCACCTTAGTCTCCTATCCCGACTACACCGTCGCCACCCTGCGCAACCCCTGGGACACCCTCCGGACTCTGCACACCTACATCCTCGCACCCTCCGACAAGCCCTTGCCCGCGTCCCTTCCCGAAGGAACCGTCGTGCGTACCCCTCTTTCCAAATCCGTGATATACTCCTCCGTGCACTGCGGCCTGGTGGAGAAATTAGGAGCGCTGAACAGCATCGGCGGCATCTGCGACCTGAAGTATATAAAGCTGCCGGCCATCACTGAAGGCTGTGCCCAAGGCACTATCGTGGATTGCGGCGACGGCATGAACCCCGATATGGAGAAGATTATCGACCTGCATCCCGACGCCATCCTGCTTTCCCCTTTTGAGAACAGCGGAGGATACGGCCGTATAGAGAAACTCAACATCCCCATTATCGAATGCGCCGACTATATGGAAACCTCCGCTCTGGGGCGTGCCGAATGGATGCGTTTCTACGGCCTGCTTTTCGGAGTTGCCCCGGCGGCCGACAGCCTTTTTGCCGAGGTGGATAGCTGCTACCGCGCACTTAAGATGCGTGCGGCGCTCTCATCCGTTTCCCTGTCCATTGTCAGCGAACTGAAAAGCGGTTCCGCATGGTATGTACCCGGCGGGCGCAGCACCATCGGCAGGATATTCCGGGATGCCTGCGGGCGATACGTCTTTGCCGACGACGAGCACAGCGGTTCCGTGCCTTTAGCCTTCGAGACGGTTTTCGATAAGGCGGGCGAAGCGGATGTCTGGACGATTAAGTACAACCGCGACCGCGACATGACCTATTCCGACCTGAAAGCCGATTATATCGGTTATACCGGCTTCAAGGCCTTCAAGCAGCGCAACATCTATGGCTGCAACACGGCAAAAGTCCCCTTCTATGAGGAGACGCCCTTCCGTCCGGACTATTTATTGGCCGACCTGATACAGATTCTGCATCCCGAAATAGGAGATTTGGGAGGTTTACGCTATTTTTGCAAACTGAATGAGTGATGAACACAGAGACACGGAGGCACAGAGTTTTTTTTAAAAAGTTCTCAAAATAAGATCTCTGTGCCTCTGTGTCTTCTGTGTTCTAAATAATATAATTATGAGTAAAGGCTGGAAATACGGAATCGGTTTGGGAGCGGTCATCCTGCTGCTTTTCATGGCAAACCTGTTAGTGGGCTCGGTGTCGATTCCCGCTGCTGACGTATTCCGTATACTCTCCGGAGGAGAAGGAGGAAAAGCCGGATGGAGCTTCATCGTCTGGGAATCCCGCCTGCCGCAAGCCCTGACGGCACTGTTATGCGGAGGCGCTTTGGCTGTCTGCGGACTGATGTTGCAGACGGCGTTTAAGAATCCGCTTGCCGGGCCCTCCATTCTGGGCATCAATTCCGGCGCCAGCCTGGGAGTGGCGTTTGTGATGCTGCTGTTCGGCGGAAGCATCTCGGCAGGAACTTTCAGCCTGTCCGGTTTCTTTTCCGTACTGCTCGGCGCGTTTATCGGCGCCATGCTCATTATGGCGCTCATCTTATTCTTTTCCACCTTGATTAAGAGCAATGTCATGCTGCTGATAACAGGTATCATGATTGGTTACATCGCCTCCTCCGCCATCGCCCTGCTGAACTTCTTCGCTACTGCCGAGGGCGTACAATCCTATATGATATGGGGCTTGGGAAACTTCGGAGGCGTCTCTCTGCAACAGATGCCTGCCTTTGCCTGGGTCACCGTCATAGGCCTGTTCGGTTCGCTGCTGCTGATAAAGCCCCTGAATGCCCTGCTGCTGGGCGATCGCTATGCCGAAAACCTCGGCATCAACATCCGGCGCGTACGCAACTGGCTCTTGGTGGTCACCGGCCTGCTCACCGCCATCACCACCGCCTTTTGCGGCCCGGTATCCTTTATCGGACTCGCCGTGCCCCACGTAGCCCGCATGATACTGGGAACTTCCAACCACAATTCCCTTCTGCCCGTCACCATCCTGAGCGGCGGGGCGGTGGCGCTGCTCTGCAACCTGATTTGCGTCCTGCCGGGCGAGGCGGGCATCATTCCGCTGAATGCGGTGACTCCGGTCATCGGGGCGCCGGTCATCATCTACGTGATCCTCAGCCAGAGAAATCCGCAACATTTCAATTAAATTTTCCGGTAAATCCTTAGGGTATCGACGGGGAGGGCGCTCTTAATAGTAGAACCCTTTTAACGTATGTCCCATGAAAAGAATAGCGGTATTGACCCTCGGATTCTTGCTCACCCTCTCCGTTGCCGGCGTGCTTCCCCTGACGGCGCAGGATGCGGCCGTGAATGATTTGATTCTCACGGGCGTTGTAAGGAGCAAGGACAACCGGAAAAGATTGGAAAATGTGAATGTCTCGGTCATCGGCACCCCTATCGGCACGGTGACCAATGCAGACGGCACTTTCACCCTGAAAGTGACCAAAGCGGAAGCCTACCGGGGAGTGGAAGTCTCCCATATCGGCTATCTGAACAGCCGCCTGTCCCTGTCCGAGTTCGAGAGGCGCGACGGGCTGACCGTCTGGATGACTCCCGCCCCCAATCTCCTGCGTGAAATCGTGGTGTACGGCGACAATCCCCGGCTTGTGGTGGAAGAAGCTATCCGCAAGATTCCGCTGAATTTCCCCGATCAGGACAATATGTCCACTGCTTTCTATCGGGAAACCGTGCAGAAGGGGCGTCGCTACATCAGCATAGCCGAGGCGGTGATGGACGTATTCAAGTCCACCTACGGCGAGCGCGATACCGGCAAGGACAGGGTGCGCCTGCAAAAAGGCCGGCGGCTGCTGAGCCAGAAGCAAAGCGACACGCTGGCGGTGAAGGTGATAGGAGGCCCCAACCTCGCCATCTACCTGGATATCGTTAAAAACGGAGATGCCCTGCTGGACAGGAACAACCTCGATTTCTACAACTTCCGCATGGAAGAGCCCGTCACTCTGGACAACCGGATGCAGTATGTAGTCAGTTTCCATCCGCGGGTCAGTCCGGCGTATGCCCTGTTCATCGGGAAACTTTATATCGATTATGAAAATCTCTCCTTCACCCGCGCCGAGTTTTCGCTGGATATGTCGGACCGGACCAAGGCCATACAGGCCATCCTGCATAAGAAACCCCTCGGATTGAGGTTTAAGCCCCAGGAAGTTTCCTATCTGGTCACCTATAAGCAGCAGGGCGAGGTGACTTGCCTCAACTATATCCGCAACGTTATCCGCTTTAAGTGCGACTGGAAGAAGCGGCTGTTCTCGTCGGGCTTCACGGCCTACTCCGAGATGGTGGTGACCGACCGGGTAGACCACACCCTCGACAAAATCCCCTACAAGGCGGCTTTCAAAGAGAAACAGGTGTTCTACGATTTAGTCGGTGAGTATTGGAACGAAGACTTCTGGCGCGACTACAATATCATCGAACCTACCGAGTCGTTGGAACATGCCGTCTATAAATTGAGAAAACAATCCCGCTAAAATATCCGATAGTTTTCTTATATTTGAGGCAATCAAGAAAACTGTCGGACACATGCTGAATGAATTACTCCTACTTGCCAAGGTGAAAGAGGGCGATATAAAGGCGTTTGAAGAAATCTTCCGCCGTTATTACGCTTCCCTCTGCTGGTATGCCGCGGGAATTACGGGGAGCATGGAGTCTGCCGAAGAAATCGTGGAAGAACTGTTTTACGTCTTATGGAAGGACCGGGGGCAATTGAAAGTGCTCCGCTCCGCCAAGAGCTATCTGTACAGGGCGGTGCGCAATGAAGCGGTGCAGTATTGCGAGTATCGCAAACTGCGCGAGCGCTATCGCAAGGCGGTGCGCGAAAACCCGGAGAAAGAGACTTCTTCCGACCCCCACCGGCAAATGGAGTATGAAGAATTGCAAGCGCTGATACGCCACACGCTCGACAAGATGCCTGCCCGCAGGCGGCGGATTTTCGAGATGCACCGTATGCAGGGGAAGAAATATGCGGAGATAGCATCTTCTCTTTCGCTGTCCGTCAAGACGGTAGAGGCGGAAATGACTAAGGCGCTCCGGGCATTGAGGGTGGCAATCAAGCATTATATCCGGATAAGGTGAGGGGAGGGGATGAATTTTAGGCACGGATTACACGGAAAATCACGGATAAGTTGAAAGAAATCCGCGAAATTCCGCGTAATCCGCGCCTAAAATCTGTACAATGTAAATAGAGGATACATCCTCTTTTCTACGCTTTCTTACTTATAAGTTCATCACCAGAATCGGTTTCTTGCCGGATTATATTCAAATCCTACCGTTTTCAATTTACGGATGATGTCCTCTCTTTCTACATTCATATCCTCACAAAGTGCATCGAGCGAAGGATAGAAATCACGCAATTTCAAATTGATGAAGCTATACAGCATCATCGGATCTTCAGGTAATCTCATAGTTACAATCTCCTTTTATTTAAACTAATACCGGGCGCAAAATTACAATAAAAATCAATATGTCAACACATCCGGGCTATAAATCTGCATCTTACCCCTGCAAACGATTGAGCCGAACGCTCTCTAAACTGGAATTGAACACAGAGTCACAGAGGCACAGAGATTTTATTTTGAACACTTTAAAAAACTCTGTGTCTCTGTGCCTCTGTGTTCAATCTTTAAATAGTACCTTTTGACACACCCTCACTGATAAGCACTCACGAACTCATTAACTCACAAACTCACCAACTTACAAACTCACGAACTTAAAACCTCACAAACTTGTTGTAGCATCTGCACCTACACCGATTACCCTATGAAGTTATGGCAGAAAATAAAGAACTGGAAGACAGTACGCGGCTGGCACATCTGGAAGCTGAAGCTCGTGGATGCCCGCTTATACTTCGTCAGCATATTCGTGGGACTGCTGACAGGCCTGGTGACAGTTCCCTATCATTTCCTGCTCTACTTCCTGCTGGATATCCGCAGTGATTTTTTCGCCTCCCGCCCCGCCTGGTACTGGCACATCCCCCTTTTCCTGCTGTTCTGGGGAATCCTGATACTCGTGTCGCGCATGGTGCGCAAGATGCCCCTTATCAGTGGCGGCGGCATTCCGCAGACACGGGGCGCTATCAACGGCCGCATCCAATACAAACACCCCTTTATCGAAATGATGGCGAAGTTTGCCGGCGGCATACTTTCCTTCTCCACCGGCCTGTCCTTAGGGCGCGAAGGCCCTTCCGTGCAGATAGGCTCGTATGTAGGCAGCCTGGTTTCGCGGTGGGCGCACATCCTTCAGGGAGAAAGGAAACAACTGCTGGCGGCGGGTGCCGGAGCAGGGCTGGCGGCGGCGTTTTCCGCGCCTTTGGCATCTTCGCTCATCGTTATCGAGTCCATCGAGCGCTTCGACGCTCCCAAAACGGCGATTACCACCTTGCTGGCAGGCGTTGTGGCAAGTGCGGTGGCAAGCATGGTGTTCACCGTCAACCCTTACCACCTGATAGAAGTGGCGGAACCCACCTTGACCTTCTGGATTCAGATGAAATATTTCCTGTTTCTCGCCCTCATCATTTCCGTCTGCGGAAAAATCTATTATTCCATCCTGATAGCTTTCAAGCGGGTCTACTCCACAACCAAGACCCCCATACACATCAAGATGCTGTATCTGGTGCTGGTAGCCTACATCATCTCGCTGATGCAAGTCAACCTCACGGGTGGCGGCGAGCAGTTCCTGCTGGCACAGGCGCGCCACGGCAGTACGGACATCATGTGGGTGCTTGCCGTGATGATGCTGCATTTCGGTTTCTCCGTATTCTCCGTTTCGTCGGGATTGCCGGGCGGCAACTTCATTCCCACGCTGGTTTCGGGCGGCCTGCTGGGGCAACTCGTCGGACTGATTGCCGTGAAATACGGATTCATCGCCCCGGAAAACGTGACCTACGTCATGCTCATTTCCATGTCCGCCTTCCTGGTGGCCATCGAGCGCACGCCCCTGACCGCCATTGTGCTGATTACGGAGATAACCGGGCATTTTGAAGTCTTCTATCCCTCGGTAGTGGTGGGCGGGCTCACCTATTGCTTCACCGAACTGTTGCAGATGAGACCTTTCAACGTAACGCTATATGAAGATATGATTTCGTCCCCCGCCTTCACCGCCGACAAGCGCTACACCCTTTCGGTGGAAATCATGACCGGTTCCTATTTGGACGGGAAGGTCGTTGACGAACTTTCCCTGCCGGAACACTGCATCATCATCAACGTGCACCGCGACGGAAAAAACCTGGTCCCCGCAGGAACACGTTTGATTCCGGGGGACCAGGTACAGATTGAAATGGATTCGCAGGACATAGAGAAACTCTACGAACCGCTTGTCAGTATGGCGAATATTTATTAGGCGAGGTTGCCTATTTCGTCCAGGTTCTTCCGGATATCCGCATCAGTCAGCTCGTAGTTCACCAAGTCGCCGGACAGGTACTTGTCGTAAGAAGCCATGTCGATAAGTCCGTGTCCCGACAGGTTGAACAGGATGACCTTTTCTTCACCCGTTTCCTTGCATTTGTTTGCCTCGCGGATGGCGGCGGCGATGGCGTGGCACGATTCCGGTGCGGGGATGATGCCTTCGGCGCGGGCAAACAGGCAACCGGCGTCGAACGATTCCAGTTGCTTGATGTCCACCGCTTCCATATAGCCGTCTTTCAGCAGTTGCGACACGATGACGCCCGCGCCGTGATAGCGCAGTCCGCCTGCATGGATGTTGGCGGGCGCGAAGTTGTGGCCCAGCGTAAACATCGGTAGCAACGGGGTATATCCCGCTTCATCGCCGAAGTCGTACTGGAATTTTCCGCGCGTCAGCTTCGGGCAGGAAGCCGGTTCGGCAGCGATGTAGCGGGTTTTCTTGCCATCCAGAATGGTGTGGCGCATAAAGGGGAACGCGATACCGCCGAAGTTGGAACCGCCGCCGAAGCAGGCGATAATCATGTCAGGGTATTCTCCGGCCATCTCCATCTGCTTCTCGGCTTCCAGGCCGATTACCGTCTGGTGCAGGGCCACATGGCTCAGCACCGAACCGAGGGTATATTTGCAGTTGGGCGTGGTTTGCGCCAGTTCGATGGCTTCGGATATCGCCGTGCCCAGCGAACCCTGATAGTTGGGATGCGCGGTCAGGATGTCTTTTCCGGCGCGGGTGGACATGGAGGGCGAGGGGGTGACCTGCGCTCCGTAGGTCTGCATGATGCTGCGGCGGTAGGGCTTCTGCTCATAGCTGATTTTCACCTGGTAGACGGCGGCTTCCAGTCCGAAAAGGCGGGCGGCGTAGGCCAGCGAAGCGCCCCATTGTCCGGCGCCGGTCTCGGTCGTTACGTTCGTCACGCCCTCCTGCTTGCAGTAGTAAGCCTGCGGAATGGCGGAATTCAGTTTGTGCGACCCCATCGGGCTGACACTTTCGTTCTTGAAATAGATGTGTGCGGGCGTGCCCAGCGCTTTTTCCAGTCCGTAGGCGCGTACCAGCGGCGTGCTGCGGTAGTATTTATACATTTCGCGCACCTCTTCGGGGATTTCTATCCAGGCGTCCGTCTGGTTCAGCTCCTGGCGGCACAGCTCCTCGGCGAAGATGGGGTATAAGTCTTCGGCTTTCAGCGGTTGCTTGGTGCCGGGATGAAGCGGCGGCATCGGCTTGTTCACCATATCCGCCTGTATGTTATACCAGTAGCGTGGAATTTCTTCTTCCGGAAGAATAAATCTTTTTGTCTTGTTGCTCATAGTGGTTAAAATATTAAAAAGTAATTGCGAGCCCAAATGTAGCTATTATTTTTAAACCTATTTCTTTTTTCGGTTGTTTTTTGCTTATGATGCCGGAATTGTCTAAGTTTGTCCCGTCACATTCATCCCTGTGTATATGAAGATTTATCATAAATTTCTGTTGTATCATAACAAATGGGTGTATCCTTATATCCGCGTCACGCTGGGCGTCATGACGGCTCTGACCTATCTGGCATCGGTGCTGCTGATTGTCGGGGTGGTCTATGAACACGGATTTCCGGTGTCCGACGTCGAGGTGCGGCAGTTGCAGCATCTGTACCGCGCCGTGTGGTGGGTCTTCCTGTGGGATATGTCTCTGCACATCCTGTTGGCTTACAGGGACGCCCGACAGCGGTTCAGCAAGCTCACCTGGGTATTGACGGGACTGCTCTACCTCACGCTGGTGCCCGTCATCTTCCATCGTCCCGACATTCCGGGCGGCATCCAGGCTGTGTGGGATTTTCTTAACAGCAACCTCTACCACATCGTCCTGCTGCTGGTGCTTTCGCTGCTGAATTTGTCTTACGGATTGGTCAGCCTGCTGGGGCGGCGCACCAACCCGTCGCTCATCCTGGCGGTCAGCTTCTTCATCATCATCCTGATAGGGACGGGGCTGCTGATGCTGCCGCGCTCCACCGTGGCGGGCATTTCGTGGGTCGATTCCCTGTTCATCTCCACCAGCGCGGTGTGCGTCACGGGGCTGACCTCGGTGGATGTCTCCTCCACCTTTACCGCCACGGGATTTGTCATCATCATCCTGCTGATACAGATAGGCGGGCTGGGGGTGATGACACTGACGAGCTTTTTCGCCATGTTCTTTATGGGCAACACCTCTTTATATAATCAGTTGGTGGTGCGCGACATGGTCAGCACCGATTCGCTGAACTCTCTCTTTTCCACCCTGGTGTATATCCTCAGCTTCACGCTTGCCATCGAGGGGGCGGGGACGCTGGTTATCTGGAGCGACATCCACGGCACGATGGGGATGGACTTGCACGAAGAACTGGCTTTCTCGGCTTTCCACTCCATTTCGGCGTTCTGCAACGCGGGCTTCTCCACGCTGCCCGGCAACCTGGGCAATCCCATGCTGATGACGGGGCACAACCCGTTCTATCTCTATATCTCCGCCCTGGTCATTCTGGGCGGCATCGGCTTCCCCATACTGGTGAACTTCAAGGACATCCTGCTCTATCACCTGCGCCGCCTGTGGAATTTCCTCCGCACGTGGCGTTGGGATTCCCGCCGTTTGCAGCACCTCTATTTCCTGAATACGCGCATCGTGCTGATTGTCACCTTGCTGTTGCTGCTCGTCGGTACGGTGGGCATCGCCCTGTTCGAGTGGCACGGCGCTTTTGCCGGGATGCCGGTGGCGGACAAGTGGACGCAGGCTTTCTTCAATGCCGTGTGTCCGCGTACGGCGGGCTTTTCCAGTGTGGACCTGGCGGGGCTGGGCGTGCAGTCGATACTGATATACCTTATACTGATGTGGATAGGCGGAGGCTCGCAGTCCACTGCCGGCGGCATCAAAGTCAACGCGTTTGCTGTGGTGGTGCTCAATCTTGTGGCGGTTTTGCGGGGCACGGAGCGGGTGGAGGTCTTCGGCCGCGAACTTTCTTCCGATTCCATCCGTCGTTCCAATGCCACGGTGGTGATGTCGTTCGGCGTTTTGTTCCTGTTCATCTTTGCCATCAGTATGCTGCAGCCGGAACTCTCGTTGCTTGCCATTGCCTTCGAGTGCGTATCCGCCATCAGTACGGTAGGTTCCAGCCTCAATGTGACCCCGCTTCTGGGAGACGACAGCAAGTTGCTGGTCGTGCTGCTGATGTTTGTGGGGCGGGTGGGGCTGATAACGCTGATGCTCGGTATCATCAAGCAAAAAAAGCATACGAAATACCGGTATCCCAGCGGCCAAATCATTATTAATTGAGTTTTTGAGTTCTTTAGTTCTTTAGTTTATGAGTTCTTTGTTTATGGGGGCTTTAAGTTTTTAAGTTTATGGGGCATAAGTTCCGGAACTTAAAAACTAACGAACTGGAAAACTTAAAAACTAATAAACTCAAACAACTCAACGAACTCAAAAACTTAAGAACTTAAAAACTCAAAAACTTATGAAGTACATTATCATTGGTTTAGGAATTTACGGCCACGTCCTTGCCGAAGAACTTTCGGCCTTGGGACATGAAGTGATAGGCGTGGATAGCAACGCCGGTAAGGTGGACAGCATCAAGGAGAAAGTGGCGACCGCTTTTGTCATCAACGCTACCGACGAGCAGGCGTTGGCTGTTCTTCCGCTGAAAAGCGTGGATATCGTTATTGTCGCCATCGGCGAGAACTTCGGCGCTTCCATCCGTGTAGTCGCCTTGCTGAAGAAGATGAAAGTGCCGCGCATCTACGCCCGCGCGATGGACGAGGTGCATCGTTCGGTCCTGGAAGCCTTCAACCTGGAGCGCATCCTTAATCCGGAGGAGGAAGCCGCCCGCGGGCTGGTGCGCCGCCAGGAGTTCGGTGCGGACATCGAAACGTTCCGCATAGACACCAATTACTATGTCATGAAATTCACCGTTCCCGACAAATTGGTAGGGTATACCGTGAACGAACTCAACCTCGATACCGACTTCCACCTGAAACTGCTTGCCCTGAAACGTGAGGAAACCTTGAAAAACAGCCTCGGCATCTCCCTGTTAGAGCACGATGTGGTGAACGAGCTGCCGGATAATGACGAAATCCAGTCCGGTGACCAACTGGTGTGCTACGGGCGCTATCAGGATTTCCGGAAGTTCTGGAAGGCGTTGTAAGGGGCGACGGGGGTTTTTGGGCACGGAATTACACGGAAAAACACGGATTGAACACAGAGGCACGGAGACACAGAGTTCTTATTTTGAAGTATTTAAAA
>ENA-OYYE01000326-OYYE01000326.1-human-gut-metagenome-genome-assembly--contig:-NODE-326-length-28049-cov-8.549332_pt1 | contig 28049 bp, 14 predicted proteins | sample MGYA00243244_ERZ653437 | MGnify/ENA primary metagenome ERZ653437 (study PRJEB26926, sample SAMN06165130) | human gut metagenome | biome: ENVO:00009003; feature: ENVO:2100002; material: ENVO:00002003...
TAATTCCTTCCTGATTCACTATACAGAAAAACGAAAGCCTTCCTTGTTTGCTTTATAGCTCTTTCTTTATATTCCTGCTTTGCTTTACAGGTTCTCCAAATAGTTCCTGTTTTGGTATACACAGGATTAATTCTTAACAAACAGTTGTATTTTGAATGCCGAAACAAACAGTTTTGCTGCTGAAATAAACCGATTTGGCCGATAGATTGCTGTCATTTGACTAAGTAACGGATAAAAAAACTTGGTAGATATTATTGCTTTGTGAGGAAATACCGGGTAATAAAGCATAAATCAGCATTTATCGGCTTGACTTTCGAATTACTGTTTCTGAAACATTTGGTTGGTTCGATGATTATTTACATCTTTGTACCGGTCTGATATTTTTAGCATTTTGCGATTAATTCCTATTTAGGGGAAATAAGGCGATAATCATAAAAAGGATACTGATGAAACACACAACTTTCTTTCTGCTTCTTTTCCTGTTCATTCTATTTCCGGCGAGGGCCGAATATTTCCGTAATTTGAGCCTGCAACACGGACTGTCGCAACCTTCTGTGTTGGGGATTGCCCAGGATGGGTTGGGGAGGATGTGGTTTGGAACGCAGGAAGGCATTAATATGTACGACGGAGAGCAAATAACTTATGTCAAGGGAGAGATAACCGACGAGAAAGGAGGAACCCTTTGGATAGGCAACTATGTTCCTATCGTGGTGCATAATGAAGAAGGGAATATCTTTTTTATAGCCGATAGCAACTTGTTCGGTTATGATATCCGCTCTGCTTCTTTCAGGCAATATACGACAGATAACGCCACTACCGCCCTGGCTGCTTACCGCAATGAAATCTGGTATGTGCAGCAGGATTCCCTTTTCACCTACAACTGCGAACGAAATGACAGCCGTTTCCAACTGAAACTTCCTTCCCATACGGTTAATACGCTGACCGTCAGTGAAACGGATATTTATATAGGGATGGCGGACGGAATGTATGTCATTTCCCGGAATGACCTTCAGCATCCCCGGTTCCTGCTGGAGGGCGTCGACGTCTATTGCATCTTCGAGAGTTCCAGCCGCGAGGTGTGGATTGGTACGCGTATGCAGGGCTTATACCGGTATAAAGATGGTATTATGCAGAAAGTGCCTCATAGCCTTACGGAAAATACCGGCATACGGAATCAGCAGATACGCGCTTTTGTGGAGGATGACGAGCACAATATCTGGTTCGGAACCTTCAAGGGGCTGCAAAAATACGATGTGCAAAGGCAGACTTATACCTTGATTCAGATACCGCAATATGTGGGCGGATTAAACCACCCGTCCATCTTCTCCTTGTATCGTGACCGGCAGGGGACTATCTGGATTGGCAGTTTCTATGGCGGGGTGAATTATTTCTCTCCCGACCGCAGCGGCTTTGTACACTACGATTATCAGACCGGAAACCTCTCCGACCTGTATTATTCCTACATCGGAGAGATGGTGGCGGACAAGCATCACAACCTGTGGGTCTGTACCGATGGGGGAGGGCTGGGTTGCATCAATGCTAATTGGGAAGTGGTGCACCAATTCACCGCCGGAGGGACGAATTCCATTCCACATAATAATATAAAGAGCATTTGTTATGACCGTGAAAACGACTGCTTGTACATCGGCACCCACTTGGGCGGATTGTCACGCTATGATATCCGCAATAACCGTTTCTATAATTACCGTGACCACTCCACCGGCAGCGACCGTGCTCCCCGCCGTTTCATATATCAGGTAAAGATGTGGAAAGGGAATCTCTACCTCTCTTCCCGCGAAGGGATTTTCATGCTGGAACCTGCCACCAACCGCTTTACCTTCCTCTTCAAACCAAAGGTTTATTGTACGAACTTCGATATAGACGAGGAAGGCAATCTCTATGCCAATCAGTCGGACAGGATACTGATAGTCCCGCTTTCCGATGTATCGCAACAAGAGTTTATCGAATTGCAGGACAGGGGATATAAAGGCAGCGTTTCGCGCATACAGACTACGGACGACGGCGCCTATATCTGTACGTTGGGCAGTGGCTTGCTACATTACGACCGGCGTACGAAGCAGGTCACCGCCTATCACACAGGCAACAGCGCCCTGCCCAGTAACTACTGTTACAACGTGAAGCGTACTGCCGCCGGTAAGTTCATCCTCACCGGCGACAAAGGGATTACCTTATTCAATCCCGCAGACAAGACTTTCATCCGGTTGGGACAGAAAGAGGTTTATCGCAAGGCACCCATCATCCGCGATTGCGGAATCTATGTCTCTCCGTCAGACAAGATATACATCGGAGATACCAAAGGCGTCAGCCTGCTTAGTGAAGAAGAATTCCATACTTCGCAGGTAGAAATCAGTTCGCTTTATTTCTCGTCGTTGCGCATCAACAACCGATTGATACATCCTGCCTCCGGAGATGGAATCCTGGCGGAGTCTCTTCCGTTCACCAAAGAGCTGCATCTGGGGCCGGAAGACCATAACCTGATTATCCGTTTTGCCCATTCCGACTACCGGAACCGCCATGCCCAGCAGGGATATGAATATAAGCTGGAAGGACTGGATAAGGCATGGACGTTTACCCCTATCCCGGAAGCAAGGTACACCAATCTCGATTCGGGCGACTACACGCTTTATGTGCGCCCGTCTCACGCTTCCGGTCAGCCGCCTATCCGTTTGGATATTCATATTGCCACTCCTTGGTATGCCACCTGGTGGGCGTGGATGCTCTATCTGACGACGGCTGTCTGCGGCATTGCCTGGTATGCCCGCAACCGGATGGCTAAACAAGTCCTGGCACAATCCCTGGAGAAGGAACGCATCGAGAAGCAGCATATCGAAGAGATGAATCATGCCAAACTGGTGTTCTTCACCAACGTCAGCCACGAGTTCCGCACTCCGCTGACGCTGATTGTCAGTCATGTGGATACGTTGTTGCAAAACCAGCAACTTCCGCCGCAGATATATAATAAGGTGTTGAAGATAAAGCGGAGTGCCCGGCAGATGACCAACCTGGTGTCCGAACTTCTGGACTTCCGCCGCTTTACGCAGAATCGCTTTACTTTACAACTGGGGAAAGGGAATATCGGCAAGTTCCTGGAGGAGATTTACCTCTCCTTCAGCGATTATGCGCAGCAGCGCAACATCAGTTACCGGTACCGGTGCAATCCGGTGGAGATTGTCTGTTGGTTCGATGCCCGGCAACTGGAGAAAGTCTTTTTCAATCTTCTTTCCAATGCTTTCAAGTACACTCCCGACGGGGGAGAAATCGGTATGCAGATAACCACTGCCAACGGCCGGGTGGAGATACGGATTTACGATACCGGCAGCGGCATCTCCGAGCATGATTCGGCACGCATCTTCGACCGCTTCTACCAGGGGGATAACCGGACGGAACACTTGCAATCGCCGGGAACGGGCATCGGGCTGGCACTGACAAAGAGCATCGTGGAGAAGCATCACGGAACCATCGGCGTGGAAAGCGAAGTGGGCCGCGGCAGTACGTTCACCGTCACCTTGTCCCTTGGCATGGACGTCTACCGCAATGACGAGCATGTGCAGTTTGTGGAGGAGGCACCTCAGGTGATTACGACGGAAGAAGTTCGGTCGGCGGAAGAAGAAAAGATACCTCCGCTGCCTGTGCCCGAGGACAGCCTGCTGCACGAAGCGGCGGCGGAAGAAGAACGCACCCTATTGCTGGTAGAAGACAATAAAGAACTGCTGCAAGTACTTCATCAACTCTTCGCCCCCTTTTATAAGATTTATCTGGCGGAGAACGGGAAAGAGGGACTTGCCTTGGCATACGAGCACAAGCCGAGCCTTATCATCTCGGACATCATGATGCCCGAGATGACCGGTATCGAAATGTGCCTGCAAATAAAGAACAACATCGACTTGTGCCACATCCCGGTTATCCTGCTCACGGCGCTGAGCAATGCCGAGCAGAGCATCGAAGGCTACAACCGTGGCGCCGACGACTACATCAGCAAGCCTTTCAATGCCCGGTTGCTGCTGGCAAGGGCCAATAATCTGGTGAGAAACCGACTGCTGATTCAGCATCAGCTCCGCAAGAAACCGTTGTCGGAGATTGACCTGACAAGTATCAATCCGCTGGACCAGGAGATGTTGCGCAAGACCTCACAAATCATCGAGCAGCATCTGGACGACCCGGACTTCGACATTCCGGAGCTGTGCAGGGAGGTCGGCATCGGGCGCTCCTTGCTCTACTCCAAATTCAAGGCGCTTACGGGGATGACGCCCAATAACTTCGTGCTCAATTTCCGGTTGAAACATGCCGCCGCGTTGCTGGGACAGTATCCCGACCTGCCGATTTCGGAGGTAAGCGACCGTTGCGGATTCAGTTCACCGGTATACTTCAGCCGTTGTTTCAAGTACCAGTATGGGTGTACGCCGCAGGCTTATCAGAAGAAGGCGGGGAAAGAGATGACATAAGAACAAAAGAACATATTCTTGCAGAGCCTTTTCTTATTTGTGCGTAAAGAGAGTTGGTTGTGAAACGTCTGTCTATTAAAATCTTCCTGAATACCATTAAAATTGTCCACGGATAATTTTCCGGCTTACTTCGGACGATTTCAATCATTGTAGGGAATAAAAAGCCCTAAACTTGCAGCGTTAAACAACTAATCTATAAAACACTTATGAAAAGGAATGTCAAACATTGCAGCTCCCTCCCTAAAAGAATCGTATTGGGAGCTTCGTTAGCCTTCATTGCCGCAGGCGCGTTAGGGGCGACCGGACATGACTCCACATCCTCCCATGCCGACGTGGTGGCAGGTATCATGCAACAGAAAACAATCAGGGGCAAGGTGGTGGATGCATTCGGCGAACCTGTAATCGGTGCCAACGTCATTGTAAAGGGTTCCGTCAACGGGGTAATCACCGATGTCGATGGTAATTTTACGCTTATCGACGTTGCTTCCGGTGATGTAATACAGATTTCCTATATAGGCTATCTGACGAAAGAAGTGAAAGTGACGAACGCCCTTACGGAACTGAACGTGACTTTAAAAGAAGATGCACAAGCACTGGAAGAAGTAGTCGTCGTGGGTTACGGCTCGGAAAAGAAAGTCAATCTGACCGGCTCTGTCGCCAACGTCAATATTGCCGAACTTAGCGAAAGCCGCCCCATCACCGATGTATCGCAGGGACTCGCCGGTATGGCTGCCGGTGTGCAGGTCACTTCCGGTTCCAACAAGCCGGGCGACAACACGGCCACTATTATGATTCGCGGTCAGGGAACCCTGAACAATGCCGCTCCGCTTGTCATCATCGATGGGGTGGAAGGAGCGCTGAGCAGCGTGCAACCCCAGGATATCGAAAGCCTTTCGGTCTTGAAGGATGCCGCTTCGGCCGCCATCTACGGTTCGAGGGCTGCCAATGGCGTTATCCTGATTACCACCCGTGCAGGCAAGCAAGGCAAGGTGAAAGTGGAATATAACGGCTACCTCTCCTGGGAGTCCGCAGGCAAGACATTCGACTTGGTTTCCAATTATGCCGACTATATGGAGCTGATAAACGAAGGCTTTACCAATTCTAATCTCCCCACTACCTATTCTGCCGGTTCCATCGACCTGTGGCGTGAGAATGCGGGAAAAGATGCGTTGAAGTATCCCAATACCAATCTGATGGACGCCATGTTCAAGACCTCTCTGAGCAATAACCACACCGTTTCCGTCAGTGGCGGGTCGGAGAAGATACGGTTCTATACCTCCTTCGGCTTCCTGGACAATCCGGGCGTCATGGAAAACTCCGGCTATAAGAAGACGCAAGCCCGCGTCAATCTGGACGTGGACGTGGCTTCCTGGCTGAAGATTGGCACCAACCTGAATGGCTATGTGGCCTTCACCGAGCCGGGCACGGACAAGATGAAAGATATCTTCACCTATGCCGCCGCCACCTCTCCGGGCATGATATTCCGTGCTCCCGACGGACGCTTCGGAGCCACGAACAACGGCGAGGACGACCCGCAGAATGCCGCCAACAATCCCCTTTACCGCCTGTACAAAACGGACGGCGAGAATCAGGACAGATACATGAAAGCACGCTTCTACGGCACGTTGACCCCTGTCAAGGGACTGACGCTGACCGGTTCGTTCAACTATATGTTCCGCGACAAGACCAGTGATTCCAAGCCGGTCTTCATCGAACAGTGGAACTTCCAGAACGAGACGGTGACCTCGACCGGCGTAGGCAAGACCTCTTACATGAACAGTGATTATAAGTGGAACGATTACCTGATGGATGTAACCGCCGCTTATCAGAACAAAGTCTCCCGACTGGAGTACAGCGTCATGGCAGGTGCCAGCCAGGAGTTGTTCCGCTACAAATGGTTCAAGACCACCAAGCAAGACCTGATAGATACGGGCTTGGGCTCACTGGACGGCGCTGTGGGTGCGGCTTCCTCTTCCGGCAACACGGTAGAGTGGGTGATGCGTTCTTACTTCGGCCGTATCAAGCTGAACTGGGACAACAAATACCTGGTGGAAGCCAACCTCCGCGCCGACGGTTCTTCCCGCTTCCTGAAAGGGAATCGTTGGGGCTACTTCCCTTCCGCTTCCGCTGCCTGGCGAATCAGTGAAGAGCCTTTCGTCAAAGACCTGGCGGAGAAGGTGACGCTGAGCAACCTGAAGTTGCGCGCCTCTTACGGTATGCTGGGTAACAACGCGTTGAGAAGCAAGAATGCCGACATCGAAGGAAACTATGACGCGCAAGCCTTGTACGGAGCATCCAATTATGTGCTGAATAACAATGTGGTCACCGGCCTCGCCATGCTCGCCATCCCCAATGCCGGTCTCACTTGGGAGAAGACCAAAATCTTCAATGCGGCACTGGACTTCGGCTTCCTGGACAACCGCCTGACGGGTACGTTGGAATACTTCCACAAGAAGACGGAAGACATCCTGATAGACCTGCCCGCCCCCTTGGTAAACGGTAATGCCTCCATCCCCCGCCAGAATGCAGGCGTCGTGGTGAACAAGGGCGTGGAAATCAGCCTGGGATGGCAGGACCGGATAAAGGACTTCTCTTATTATGTGAACGGCAACGTTACTTTCCTGAAGAACCGGGTGACAAAGTTCAAAGGAGAGGAGAGCGCCATCACCAATGCCGATATGATAAAGGAGGGATATCCCATCAATGTGCAGTACGGCTACGTCGTAGACCGCATCGTCCAGACGGAGGAAGACCTGGCGTATGTGCAACAGTTGATTGACAATACCCCGATAGATCCCGCTACGGGCAAGCCTAAGAAAACTTTCCCTTCCAACACGCCGCAACTGGGCGACCTGCTGTACCGGGACATGAACGGCGACGGAGTCATCAACGACGACGACCGTAGGATTATCGGCAACGGCGCTACCCCCAAATGCACGTTCGGACTGAACCTGGGAGGTGCGTACAAGGGTTTCGACTTCTCCGTTCTTCTGCAAGGAGTAACCGGAGTGGAGACTTACTGGCTGGATAACTATTTCCGCCCCTCCGTCCGCCACAGCTACCAACTGAACAAGAAGATTGCCGACGGCCGTTGGCACGAAGGCATCACGCCGGGCGCCGCCCGCTATCCGCGTCTGCTGGAGTTCAACGACAATCGCAATACGCTGATTAGCGACTTCTGGGTGCAGAACCGTTCTTTCCTCAAGATTAAGAACGTCCAGTTGGGATATAGCTTTACGCGGGCTGCCTTCTCGTCTCTGCCGGTAGACCGCATCCGCATCTACGGCAGCTTGGAGAACTTCTTTACATTTACGAAATACGACGGCCTGGATCCTGAAGTCAGCGGAGTGGATTATCCGGCAATGAAGCAGGCTGTCGTGGGTATTAACCTTTCATTTTAAACTGATATCTTATGAAGAAATATAAATTATTGGCAGGCGTAGTCGTGGCATCCATCTGCCTGAGCGGCTGCTACGAGTTGGACAGATATCCGGTGGACTCGGTGAGTGACGGAATCTTTTGGAAATCGGAAGCACATGCCAAGCAAGGCATGATGGGAGTATATGCGGCGATGCAGGTGGATGCCGCTTTCGGGTTGAAATTCACGTTCGACAGCATGTCCGACATCGGTACCGGTTTCGGTGCCGAGGCTTATGGCGACGTCATCACCGGGGTATACAATGAGCGTACGAGCTTTGTAGAAGACAAGTGGCAGTCGCTCTTCGACGGAGTGATGAGAGCCAACCTCGTGATACGCAAAGTGGCCGAAGTGCAGGGCATGAGTGACGAACTGAAGGCGCAGTATCAGGCGGAAGCCCGGTTTATGCGTGCCTTGTTCTACTTCGAACTCTACAACTTTTATGGAGCATTGCCTCTGTATGACGAAACGGTCAATCTGAGTACCGATTACAATAATATGAAAAAGCCTCGCAGCCCCAAGGAGGACGTGCTGAAGTTTATTCTGGACGACCTGGACTTTGCCATTACCCACAACCTGCCCGTGCACTGGGAGGCTGCCGAGTATGGACGTGCCACGCTGGGAGCCGCCTATGCCTTGCGCGGAAAGGTCTACCTCTATCAGAAAGAGTATGCAAAGGCTGCGCAAGACTTCGAAGAAGTGATTCTGGACAAGTCGGGCAAGGGGTATAACTACGCTCTGTACAGCGATTATGCCAAGCTCTTTACGCCGGAAGGCGACCAGAGCAGTGAAATGATTTTCGCTATCCAGAACTCCGGTGGCGTAGGAAAAGACTATGGTATGCCTATCGCTTTCTATATGGGAAACCGTGCCACGTATGGCAGCGACTGGGCTTCGGCGCTTCCTTCCGCCACTCTGGTGGGTATGTACGAATATCGCGACGGCCGTCCGTTTGATTGGGAAGAAGTGATTCCCGGCTTTACCACCGACCAAGACGTGCGGGACAAAACCTATGTCTGTACCCTGACCAAAGGCGGAAAAGCCGTAGAGGCCTATCCGGAAAACCGGGATAAGCTGCTTGCCATGTACGCCCAGCGCGACCCGCGGATGATGCAAACCATCATCATGCCCTATACGACGTATGACGGATGGGTGAACGAAGCGCCCAAGACCTGTGAGTTCGTCATCGCCCGCAACGAGACGCCCAACGAAAAGAACGGTTTCATCCGGGTGGGAACGAACCGCCGTGAATCCTACATCTTCCGTAAGTTCGTCCCCGTGGGCAATATGAACGGCGCCATCAATAACCGGGAGGACACCCCCATCAACTTCCCTTTGATTCGTCTGGCAGATGTCTACCTGATGTATGCCGAATGCAAGAATGAACTGGACGACCCGACCACAGCCGTGGACTACATCAATAAGGTGCGCCAACGCCCGTCCACCAACATGCCCCGCATCAATAGCGGCCCTGCCTGGCTGAAGGCTGTCACCAAGGCGGAAGTCTTCGAACGCATCAAGCATGAGAGAGCCGTCGAACTGATTGCCGAAGGACACCGTTGGTTCGACCTTCGCCGCTGGAACATTGCCAAGGATATTCTTCCCGGCGATGTATACGGCGCAACCGGCCTGCGGATGATGACGCGTGCCTTTAACGACCGTGACATGCTATGGCCGGTACCGGGAGTGGAAATAGAAAGAAATCCGGCGTTGAAGCCGAATAATCCGGGATGGGATTAGGATAGATGATAGGTGATAGTTGATAGTTGATAGATGGTAGGTGATAGTTGATAGAGGAGGGGAGCTTGGCTTTGGGTATTGGTACTGAATCTTTACATAGGAAGGTGGGTGTCTCTGTCGTTATCTGAGGGTGTCTCTGTCGTTACTTGAGGGTACCTCTGTCGTTATGTGAGGATATCTCAGTCGTTACCCTATAGTAATGCTGCTTTGAACTATTGATAATCAGTTGGTTATAGGATGTGTCAATGCGTGTATAAATCAGGACAAACCAGGTGCTCCCCCCTTCTCCTCTATCAACTCTTATCTATCATCTCTCACCTATCACCTATCAACTATCCCCTATCCCCTATCAACTCTCAACTATCATCTATCACCTATCAACTATCATCTATCAACTCTCAACTATGACCTATCACCTATCATCTATCATCCTCTGTCTAAGCCTGCTGGGAAGCTGCGCGCCTGTCCGCCAGGAGGCTCCTCTGCTGAAGTTCGGCCTGTTTGCCGATACGCAATATGCCGATTGTCCTGCGGAGAATTCGCGCTTTTATCGGGAGGCATTGCAGAAGCTGGATACCTGTATTCGCTGCTTCAACGAAGAAAATGTGCAGTTTACTATCAATCTGGGCGATATAATTGATAGAAAAAATTGTGATTTAAATGTAGTAAAGTCTTATCTTTGTGGCCTGAAGAATGGAGTTTACCACATTACGGGTAATCATGATTATAAGGAAGTGACCGATAACTCGGTTCTTTACCGGCAGTTGGACATGCCCGCCGAATACTATTCGTTCGGCAAAGGGAACTGGACCTTCATTATGCTGAATACGAATGAAGTGGCCGCTTACTCCAACGTGCAGGGAACAGAGAAAGAACAGGAGTTGGCCCACATGCAGGAACAGGTGAGGCAGACCGGCGGCAAGCAGGGATACCGGTGGAACGGAGGCGTCAGCCGCAAACAGTTGGCGTGGCTGAACGGACAATTGGCGGCGTGCGAGAAGAGCAGGAAGAATGTATTGATATTCTCACACCATTCTTTCTACCCGCACAGCGAATTTACGGCACTGAACAACAAGGAAGTCCTAGAGACAATTTCCCGGTACCCTTGCGTCAAGGCTGTCTTCTCGGGGCATCATCATGCCGGCGCGTTCGGTTATTATAATCACATTCCCATGATTACGCAGGAGGGGATGATTGAGACGGAGAAGCAGAATGCTTATTCCATTGTGGAAGTGACGGGAGACTCCATTCGGGTACGGGGCTACGGAAGAGTGCCGTCCCGCTCGTTTAAGTATTCTACTAACCAATAATATAAATATTTATGAGAAACAGATTATTTAGTCTACCTGCGAGTTTAGTGAGCTGCCTGCTCTGTGTGGCAACCGCGACAAGCGCCCCGCAACGGGCATCGGCGGAAAACAACGGATTGCCCTATTGGAAGGACATCCAGACCACTTCGGTGAATACGGAGTACCCCCGAACTTCTTTCATGACCTATGCCGACCGTTCGCAAGCCCTGACCGGACGGTTTGAAAATAGCCCTTATTATCAATTGCTGAACGGTACCTGGAAGTTCTACTTCGTGGACTCCTACAAAGACCTGCCTGCGGGCATCACCGATCCTTCGACCCCTACGGCGAACTGGCACGACATCCAGGTGCCGGGAAACTGGGAGGTACAGGGATTCGGCACGGCCATCTATACGAATCATGGTTATGAGTTCCAGCCCCGCAACCCCCAGCCGCCCCAATTGCCGGAACAGAATCCGGTAGGCGTTTATCGCCGCAACTTCACCGTGCCTGCCGGCTGGAACGGACGGAATGTGTACCTGCACATCGCCGGCGCCAAATCGGGTTGCTACGTCTATATCAACGGGAAAGAAGTAGGTTATAATGAAGATTCCAAGAATCCGGCGGAGTATCTGATAGACCGCTACCTGCAACCGGGCGAGAATGTGCTTACCCTGAAGATTTACCGTTGGAGCACAGGCTCTTATCTGGAATGCCAGGACTTCTGGCGCTTGAGCGGTATCGAGCGCGATGTGTTCCTGTATTCCCAGCCTCGCGCTTCGATAAACGATTTCCGGGTGACTTCTACGCTGGACGATAGTTATAAGAACGGTGTTTTCCGACTGGCTATCGACCTGAAGAACCGCAAGGAGAGTCCTGCCAATCTGACCGTCGGCTATGAACTGATGGACCGTGCCGGCAAAGTGGTGGCTACGGCAGAGAAGAATGTACCCGTTCAACCCGGTAAAAAGGAAACGGTGGACTTCAGTGAGCAGTTGCTCGAGGTGCAGACCTGGACTTCCGAGGCGCCCAATCTCTATAAATTGGTAATGACCGTGAAGGAAGCGGGCAAGGTTCAGGAGGTGGTGCCCTATAACGTGGGCTTCCGCCGTATCGAGATAAAAGAAATCGACCGGAAGGCGGCAAACGGAAAGAATTACGTCGTGCTGCTGATAAACGGACAGCCGCTGAAACTGAAAGGCGTCAACATCCACGAGCATAATCCCGAGACAGGACACTACATGACCGAGGAACTGATGCGCAAGGACTTCGAGCTGATGAAGCAGGCCAATATCAATACGGTCCGCTTGTGCCATTATCCGCAAGACCGCAAGTTCTACGAGTTGTGCGATGAATATGGTCTGTATGTATATGACGAGGCTAATATCGAAAGTCATGGAATGTACTATGACTTGCGCAAAGGCGGTACGTTGGGTAACAATCCCGAATGGCTGAAGCCGCATATGTACCGCACTGTGAATATGTTCGAACGTAATAAGAATTATCCTTCCGTGACTTTCTGGTCATTGGGCAACGAGGCCGGCAACGGTTATAACTTCTATCAGACTTACCTGTGGGTGAAACAGGCTGACAAGGACATTATGAGTCGCCCTGTGAACTACGAGCGTGCGCAATGGGAGTGGAACTCCGACATGTACGTGCCTCAATATCCCAGTGCCGCCTGGCTGGAGAAGATAGGGAAGCTTGGGAGCGACCGTCCGGTAGTTCCCTCCGAATATGCTCATGCCATGGGTAATTCCACCGGTAGCCTGTGGGACCAATGGAAGGCCATCTATAAGTATCCCAATCTGCAAGGCGGATATATTTGGGACTGGGTGGACCAGGGTATCGAGACGAAAGACGAGAACGGCCGCTCCTTCTGGGCTTATGGCGGCGACTTCGGGAAGAATATGCCGAGTGACGGTAACTTCTGTTGCAACGGTGTCGTCAACCCCGACCGCACCCCGCATCCCGCCTATGCCGAAGTGAAGTATGCGCATCAGAATGTGGCTTTCGATGCGGCGGACTTATCGAAAGGGCAGTTTATGGTGAAGAACCGTTTCTACTTTACGAATCTGGATAAGTATCTTATCCGCTATCAGGTGAAAGAGAACGCCAAGGTTATCCGTAGCGGCAAAGTTTCGTTGGATGTAGCTCCGCAAGGCGCTCAGCCATTGAATGTAAATGTGGACGGACTGAAGCCCAAAGCGGGGACAGAGTACTTTGTGGAGTTCAGTGTCATTACCACCCGGCCGGAGCCGTTGCTTCCCGTCGGTTATGAGATAGCTCGCGAACAGTTCCGTCTGCCGGTAGAGCCGTTGGCGCGTACCTATAAGGAAGCCGGCCCTGCCTTGAGTTGCCGCGAGGACGGTAATCTGCTGAATGTTGCATCTTCAAAGGTGAACTTTGCTTTCGATAAGGCAAGCGGGCTGGTAACTTCTTATAAGGTAAACGGCGTGGAATATTTCGACGAAGGATTCGGCTTCCAGCCCAACTTCTGGCGTGCGCCCAACGACAATGACTACGGCAGCCAGGCGCCGAAGCGCTTGCAGGTGTGGAAGCAGGCAAGCAAGGACTTCAAGATAACGGATGCCGCCGTGAAGATGGAGGGCAAGGATGCCGTGCTGACGGCGGTTTATCTGCTTCCTGCCGGAAATACGTATCAGGTTACTTACCGCATCCATCCCTCGGGAGTGATAAAGGCGGACTATACCTTTACTTCTACCGACATGGGTACAGCGAAGACGGATATGTCCGAAGCCGCTGCGGCAGCGACCTTTACTCCGGGGAATGAGGATATTTATCAGAAGACTTCCAAATTGGTAGTTCCGCGTATCGGCATCCGCTTCCGCCTGCCTGTGGAGATGAGCCGCGTGACCTATTTCGGTCGTGGCCCGGGTGAGAATTATATCGACCGGAATGCGGGTATGTCTGTCGGGTTATTCAAGAGTACGGCGGAGGACATGTATTTCCCCTATGTCCGTCCGCAGGAAAACGGTCATCGCACCGATACTCGCTGGCTGACGTTGGAGAAGAAGAACGGCAGGGGACTGGCTATCTATGCCGACCGTACCATCGGTTTCAATGCCTTGCACAATTCCGTGGAGGATTTCGATGGTGAGGAGACTGTTCATCGCGACTACCAGTGGAACAACCGCGACGCGGAAGAACTGAAGCACGACATTGCAACTGCCAAGGATGTGAAGCCGCGCCAGACGCACATCAACGACATTACGCCGAAGAACTTTGTGGAAGTCTGCATCGACATGAAGCAAATGGGCGTCGGCGGATATGACAGTTGGGGCTCTATTCCCGACCCGCAATATCTGATTCCTGCCAATCAGGAGTATCAGTGGGGCATTACGATTGTGCCGATGTAGTCGCTCGCTTTAGATACCGGAGGGGTATCGAGAAATAATAGTTGAAGACTGAACACGAAGATACGGAGATACAGAGCATTTTAAAGCATTCATTCTATGCGCTCTGTGTTTCCGTCTCTTTGTGTTTGGTCTGTTTCGATTGGGAAAGGAAATTGACTATTGAGAAATGCGCGATGTATTAAGTTATCAATAGAATGTGAAGGCATGTAAAAAAGGCGTGCCTTTTCTGTTGCTTCTCCCCGAAATCATGTACTTTTGCATTTGGAAGCAATTTTCCCTATTGGAGAATTATTTTTTCCTAATAGGGAAAAAATAAAAGCTGTTTTAAAGAACATGCTGTCAGCCTGCTTCTCTTGGCAACAGGGCTTTATCAACTGAAAAGTGGAGCTTGCGAAACTTACATAATAAGGTAATAATGAAAACAGAAGAAATCAAAGACCTGTTCAAGAAATTTGAGGGCATTGTTTGTGAGTATAATGGAGTGGAGTGTTGGAGTGCCAGAGAGCTGCAACAATTGTTAGGTTATACTAAATGGGATAAGTTTATCAATGTTATTAATAAGGCAGAAGAAGCTTGTCTTAATGCTGGCGAGGTAGTAGAAGACCATTTTCCCCACGTGGAGAAAATGGTTGTGATAGGTTCAGGGGCAGAGCGAACAGTCTCTGACATCCTTTTAACCCGTTATGCCTGCTATCTGACAGCTCAAAACGGGGATGCCCGTAAGCCGGAAATAGCTTTCGCACAGAACTATTTTGCCGTGCAGACCCGTCGTGCCGAATTGGTAGAGCAACGTTTACTTGACTATGAACGAGTGAAGGCGCGGACCAAATTGGCCGAAACGGAGAAGGTGCTTTCCGGCGTGTTGTATGAAAGAGGAGTTGATAACAAGGGGTTTGCCATCATTCGTTCAAAAGGTGATAAGGCTTTGTTTCACCTTGATACGAATATGCTGAAGCGTAAATTGGGAGTGCCGGATGGTCGTCCTTTGGCTGACTTTCTGTCTACCCTTGGCATAAAGGCGAAAGACCTGGCTGCCGAGATGACTTCTATTAATGTGCAACAGAAGGACTTGTATGGACAAAATCCCATCGAACAGGAACACGTGGATAATAATACGGCTGTCCGTGAAATGCTTGTCAGCCGCGGGATTCGTCCTGAACAGTTGCCGGCAGGTGAAGATGTGAAGAAAGTAGAACGCAGATTGAAATCGGAAGAAAAGAAAATAGTGAAGATAAAGAAGGGATAGAAACTGAATTTAATTAATAGTTGAAGAATGAATAAGCCTGATAAGAGAGTATTAGTTGGCATGAGTGGCGGTATAGACAGTACCGCTACCTGCCTGATGTTGAGAGAACAGGGCTTTGAGATAATCGGTCTCACCATGTGGGTGTGGGGAGACGAGCCGCTGGAAGCGCGTCGCCTTGCGCAGAGTATGGGTATCGAGCATTATATTGCCGATGAACGCGAGGAGTTCCGTAAAGTTGTTGTCCGTAACTTTGTGGACGAGTATCGACAAGGACGGACACCGAATCCCTGCGTGATGTGCAACCCGTTGTTTAAATTCCGTATTCTGACGGAATGGGCGGATAAACTGGGCTGTCGGTACATCGCTACCGGACATTATACCCGGCTGGAAACGCGGAACGGGAAGATTTATATCGTTGCCGGTGATGATGAAAAGAAAGACCAGTCTTATTTCCTCTGGCGTTTGGGGCAAGAGGTGCTGGCACGCTGTATATTCCCCCTGGGAACTTACACCAAGTTGCAGGTGCGCGATTACTTGCGCGGGGAAGGCTACACCCTGAAAGCGGAAGAGGGCGAGAGTATGGAAGTCTGCTTTATCAAAGGAGATTACCGTGACTTCCTGCGCGAACACTCTCCCGAGATTGATGAAGAAGTAGGTCCCGGATGGTTCGTAAATTCTGAAGGTGTGAAGTTGGGCCAGCATAAAGGTTTTCCTTACTATACCATCGGTCAGCGGAAAGGACTTGAAATTGCACTCGGCAAGCCGGCTTATGTGCTGAAAATCAATCCGCAGAAGAATACGGTCATGCTGGGAGACGCCGAACAACTGAAAACGGAATACATGCTGGCTGAGCAGGATAACCTGACGGATGAGGCGGAAGTCTTTGGAAGTGAGGAACTCACGGTGCGTATCCGCTATCGCAGCAAACCGATACCTTGTACCGTGAAGCGCCTGGAAGACGGACGTCTACTGGTACATTTCCGCGTTGCAGCCTCAGCTATCGCCCCGGGACAGTCCGCCGTGTTCTATATCGGCAGGCGAGTAGTGGGCGGGGCGTTTATTGCGTCGCAACGGGGAATTGGAGAGTATATAATGAAAGAGGAAAGGGAATAGGGGAGTTAGAGGAGTTAAAGGAGTTAGAAGAAGTTAAAGCTCGATACTTCTGCTTATGATAGGCAAGACTATTGAGCTTTAACTCCTGAGCGAAGCGATAACTCCTTTAACTCCTCTAACTTCCCCTCAAATAAAAACCATATAACAATGAAGAAAGCAATCATTTTCGCCCTATTAGGGCTGTGTGCAGCCGGGGTATGGGCACAGCAAGATACCTTGAAGTATCGGATTAACCTGAAAGATAAGGCCGCAACGACCTATTCATTAAAGCATCCGGAGAAGTTCCTTTCGGAGAAAGCCATTGCCCGGCGGAAGAAGCAGAACCTGCCGGTGGATTCTACGGACCTTCCTGTCTGCAAACAATACGTGGATGAAATCCGCAGGCAAGGGGTAACGGTGGTTGTCACCGGCAAGTGGGACAACTTCGTGACGGTATCCTGCAATGATTCTACCATAATAGACCGCATTGCGGCATTGCCGTTTGTCCGTTCCGCTGAGAAAGTGTGGACTGCCCCGAAAGGCGATAAACCGATGATGGCTACCGAGCGCGATTCGTTAATAAACACTCCTAAGATACATTCCGACAGCATCTATGGCGCGGCCATTACCCAGATACAACTGAGCAATGGTCATAAACTGCACGAAGCCGGTTTTAAGGGACAGGGCATGACGATTGCCATTATCGATGCTGGTTTCCATAATGCGGACAAGATTACCGCGATGCAGAACATTCGTATTCTGGGCGTCAAGGACTTTGTTAATCCGCAAGCCGATATCTATGCCGAGAGCAGTCACGGCATGATGGTGCTTTCATGCATCGGCATGAATCAGCCGGAGGTGATGACAGGTACGGCTCCCGAAGCTTCTTTCTGGTTGCTACGTAGCGAGGATGAGTATTCCGAGCACTTGGTGGAGCAGGATTACTGGGCCGCCGCCGTGGAGTTTGCCGACAGTGTAGGGGTCGATGTGTTGAATACTTCGTTGGGATATTATGCCTTCGACGACCCTTCGAAAGATTATAAGTATCGTGAGTTGGACGGTCGCCATGCGCTTATGTCCCGTCAGGCCTCCCGCATAGCCGATAAGGGGATGGTACTGGTGTGTAGTGCCGGTAATGCCGGCATGGGGCCTTGGAAGAAGATATCCCCTCCGGGAGATGCGGAGAATGTGCTGACGGTAGGCGCTGTCAATAAGAAAGCGACTTTGGCCCCTTTCTCCTCCATCGGCAATACGGCGGATGGCCGGATAAAGCCGGATGTGGTAGCCGTGGGCGAGGGTTCTGATGTCATTCGTACGGACGGTAATCAAGGCCGGGCGAACGGCACTTCTTTTTCATCGCCGATAATGTGTGGTATGGTCACGTGCTTGTGGCAAGCCCGTCCGGAACTTACGGCAAAAGAACTGATAGAGTTGGTGCGCCAATCGGGTGACCGTGCCGACTATCCCGATAATATCTACGGTTATGGGATACCGGATATGTGGAAGGCGTATACCTCTCGTTCCTCTAAAGGAGAATGAGAATAGCACGGCGGCTTTATGGAAACAATATCCTTATATGACCTCAACGCCCTTGCCCGTCGCAGCTTGGAGCAATGCCTGCCCGATGAATATTGGGTGCAGGCCGAACTGAGCGATGTACGTACCAACAGCACCGGACATTGCTACCTGGAATTTATACAGAAGGATCCCCGTACCAATAATCTGATAGCCAAAGCGCGCGGAACCATCTGGGCCAATGTATTTCGTCTGCTGAAACCTTATTTTGAAGAAGCTACCGGGCAGTCTTTTGTTTCGGGCATTAAGGTGCTGGTGCAAGTGACGGTGAATTTCCATGAACTCTACGGGTATAGTCTGACTGTGCAGGACATCGACCCGACCTATACTTTGGGCGATATGGCCCGCCGCCGGATGGAGATACTGAAGCAGCTCGACGAAGAAGGGGTGCTTACACTCAATAAAGAGTTGGCGATGCCCCGCCTGCCGCAGCGTATTGCCGTTGTCTCCTCGCCCACAGCAGCCGGTTATGGAGACTTCTGTCACCAGTTGCAGCACAATCCCCGCGGCTTCTATTTCTATACCGAACTGTTTCCCGCCCTGATGCAAGGTGACCGTGTGGAAGAATCCGTACTTGCCGCCCTCGACCGGATAAACGCCCGCCTGGATGAGTTTGATGCGGTTGTCATCATCCGGGGTGGTGGCGCTACGTCCGATCTTTCCGCTTTCGATACCTATCTGCTTGCCGCTGCCTGTGCCCAGTTCCCCTTGCCCATCATTACCGGTATCGGCCATGAGCGCGACGATACGGTGCTCGATAGCGTGGCGCATACCCGTGTCAAGACGCCCACCGCCGCTGCCGAATACCTGATAAACTGCATGAACCAGGCTGCTGATGAACTGGAAATGTTGGCCTCCTGCTTGCATCAATCAGTCCGTACCTTGCTTGCCGCAGAACACCGGAGACTCACTGCCTATACAAACCGCATTCCTTCCGCCGCCTATCGCAGGATATCCGATGCCAAACTTACGCTACTCACCGCCCGCAGGGACATCATGCAGGCTGCATCCTCTTCCTTGTCCCGCTATCGCCATCGCTTGGAGCTGCTTCAGCAACGGGTGACGGATGCCATGCCTGAGAAGCAACTTGCCCGCGGGTATAGCATTACGCTGAAAGATGGTCGGGTGGTGAAGGATGCTTCTTTGCTGCATGAAGGCGATGAACTGGTGACTTACTTGAAGTCTGGTAAGTTCTGTTCTATATTTAAAGAAGAACAAGTAAAAGAGGTAGGAGAGAGAAAGATAAAAAAACATTTTAATGATATTAAACCTATTTAATTAATTGTATATTTGCGGTTGTTTTATGATACATGAACCTGAAAGAAATTAAGATTGACGAATTGGTTACTCTGGTCGGACAGGATAACCAAAGGGCTTTCGATACTTTCTACCATCTTTATTATGAGCAAGTTTCACATATTGCTTATTATTATGTCAAAGATATGGAAGTTTGTCGAGAGGTAGTTTCTAATGTGTTCTTTTCTGTATGGAAATCACGCAAATCCTTGGGAGAAATTCGGAATATAAGTTCATATTTATATACTATGACTAAGAATGCTTCGTTGCATTACCTCTCTCAAAATAAGAACGAACATTGTATTTCTTTATCCGAATTATCAGCTCCATTAGAAATAAAGGGTGAGAGTTCGCCTGAGGCGGATATTATTACGTCAGAATTGGAAAATACTCTAAGTCGCATAGTCAATTCTTTACCGGAGAAATGTCGTATTATTTTTATGATGAGCCGTGAAGAAGGAGTGGATAATAAAGAAATAGCCGCGCGATTAGATATTTCAGAAAGTACGGTACGAGTACAAATGAAAATAGCTATTGATAAAATTATTACGCAATTGAAACTTATTTATCCTCATTTAACTTTCTCATTTGCTTTATTGTTGTTGTTCCGTTGATTACCTTTTCCTAGCTGAAGAGGAATATAACCAACTTTATGCAAAAAAATGGATTTTCTTTTAAACGTATAGTTCTGTTTCGCTCTCTTTATATATGTAAAGCACTATATAATGAATGACGAAAATCAAAAAATAGGTGAGTGGATTGACCGTATAAAACTGAATGGTAAGGTCGAATCGGATATAGAAAAAATGCGTTTCAGTATTTTGGAAGATATTCATCATCGAATTGATAAAGATGAGAAAGAAAATCATTTTTTGTGGAAAAGGCTTCTTATAGCAGCTTCTCTCAGTTTAATAATAGCACTCTCCACCTGGTTGGTTTACCAATTTGATTTTTTTAAATCAGATATGGGAATGCAGTATTTTGTGTGTCCACTAGGTGTGAAATCTACAGTTACTTTACCTGATGGAACCACCATATTATTAAATGGTGGGACTACTTTTGCTTATAATCCTTCGACTTTTGGGAATAAAGACCGTCAAGTAGTTTTAAATGGAGAAGCATTTTTTGATGTGAGAAGAAATGAGAATGTTCCTTTTATTGTAAAGAGTGGTGTTACTGAAGTAAAAGTACTGGGTACACGTTTTAATGTGGAATCTTATCAATCGGATGAATATGTGAAAGTGACTTTGGAGAGTGGGAAGGTCAGTATGAAAATTGCGGAAACAGATGATAAATGTATATTGTTCCCTGGCCAGCAGGCTATTTATGATAAAAAAGATAACCAGCTAATTCGGCATACAGTGAATGTGAAAGAAACGATAGCATGGTGTGATGGTGAGATTATTTTTAGTGATGCTCCTTTGGAAGAGATAGTCAAAAAACTAGAAAGACATTTTAATGTGAATATTGCTATTCAGTCGGAAACATTGAAGAAAAGTCGCTATAACGGTACTTTTACAGCGGATGATAATCTGGAACGGATATTATCTTTCCTTTCTACGATGGATCATCGTCTGCATTACAAAGCTGAAAATAAGAATATTTATATCTATGAAATGAGTTCGGAATAAATAATTGTTATTGTTAACCTCTAATACTAATAAAACATGAATTCTACTTGAGCGAATACACAGAGAACCGGAGAAATACTGCAATATTTTCCGGTTCTGAAAGGGCTTTTAGTCCGTCGACTATTTAACTGAGAATACAAACTAAAAACCGTTACAAAGTTATGAAAATAATTTCTAACGAACTATTAAAACCTTCGATTAGTAGGTTTAAACGAATTCCTTTGAATATGAGGTTCTTTTTAATCTTTCAGTTTGTGCTGGTAATGAACTTGTCTGCTGCTGATACGTATTCGCAAAATGTCATTACCATAGAGCGGAAAAATAGTACTTTGAAAGAAGTACTTGATTGTGTGAAAGAACAAAGTGATTACACTTTTTGGTATAGAAGTGAAGATGTGGATCTAAATAAAAAAGTATCAGTAAATGTGCGTAAACAACCTATAAATATAGCTTTAGAACAATTATTAAAAAATCAAGGGCTTTCTTATAAAATAGAAGGACGCTATATTATGATTTTTAAAGATGGGCAAGAAAGTGTACAGCAACGTAAACGTATCTTGAAAGGGCAGGTTGTGGACGCAAACGGAGAATCGGTTATCGGAGCGAATGTTTCTGTGAAAGGAACTACTCAGGGAACGGTAACAGATGTAAATGGTGATTTTTCTTTGCAAGTTCCGCTAATGGGAGAGATTGTGGTATCTTACATAGGGTATACCCCTCAAAATGTGAAATATAGTGAAATTACTAATTATTTGAAAGTACAATTGCTGGAAGACTCCAAGTTACTTAATGAGGTAGTAGTAACTGCTTTGGGTGTGAAACGAGAATCCAAGGCTCTGGGATATGCAATAGCAGAAATAAAAGGTGACAAGTTGAATGCAGCTCATCCGATAAATGCTATGGGAGCTCTTTCTGGAAAATTGCCGGGTGTTGATATCTCGACTACTACGGCGGGTCCATCAGGATCTACGCGTGTCATTATTCGTGGGAACGGGGAATTATCGGGAAATAACCAACCCTTGTATGTTATCGACGGTGTACCAATGGATAATTCTCAATTAGGTAGCGCTAGTCAATGGGGTGGTTATGATATGGGTGATGGACTCTCCAGTATTAATCCCGACGATATAGAATCTATGTCTGTGTTGAAAGGAGCATCTGCTGCCGCTTTATATGGTTCACGCGCTACGCACGGTGTTATTTTGATAACAACAAAGTCGGCAAAGAAGCAGGGGTTTGGAGTAGAGGTAAGCAGTAGTGTAGACTTTGTTAACCAACTATCTAAATTTGATGATTATCAACGGGAATATGGTGCAGGTCGTAACGGAGAACTGCCTGTAAACTTTGAAGTGGGACGCGGAGTGTCCCAAAGTTCTTGGGGAGCTAAGTTAAATCCGGAATTGACAATGCCTATTTTTAATGGACAGGATAAACCTTATGGTAATGTAAATAATAATATATCCAGTTTTTTCCGCACCGGAACTACTTATACAAACTCGGTATCTTTGACTGCCGCTTCTGAAAGAGCAAATCTCCGCGTATCTATTTCAGATATGCGCAATAATGATATTGTTCCAAAATCGGATATGAATCGTACTTCTTTCATGATTAAAGCGGAAGGTAAATTGACAAAACGTTTTAAAGTGGAGACTCGTGTAAACTATACAATTGAGAATGTGCACAATCGTCCTGCTCTTTCTGATTCGCCTAATAATATTGGATTAAGTTTAATTGGTTTGGCTCCTAATATTGACCAAAAATGGTTGAGTGAAGGTTACAAAAATGAATATGGTAATTATGTAGACTGGAATGGTGGAAATATTTATCGAATCAATCCTTATTGGTCTTTGAATGAGATGAATAATAAGTCTCGTAAAGATCGTGTTATGGGATACTTACAAGCTAATTATGAATTTTTGGACGGATTGAATTTTCAAGTCCGAGCCGGTACTGATTTCTATAAGTTCCGAATGACTGATTTTTCGGCGATTGATACTCCCATCGCCAAGCAAGGCTCTATGAGCGAAACATCAGTTGATGTGGCAGAATCTAATTTGGAAGCTATGCTGCGTTATTCCTGTAAGTTTGGAGAGTTATTCGATTTGTCTGCTTTTATTGGAGGAAATCTGATGTTCTTCAAATCAGAGTCTTTTAATAATTCGTCAACGAATCAGGTAATTCCCGGCATTGAAAGTATTACGAATTATGTCAATCAAAGTTTGATATACGGACATCCGCAAAAGCAGGTACGTTCTCTTTATGGTGCGGTAAATTTGGGATATAAGGGTATGCTTTATCTAGATGTTACATTAAGAAATGACTGGTCTTCTACATTGGCAAAAGGGAATAATTCGTATATGTATCCTTCTGTTTCAGGTAGCTTTATCTTTTCCAATTTGCTGAAAAACAACAACATATTGTCTTTCGGTAAAGTTCGGGCTTCATGGGCAGAAGTAGGTGGCGATACAGACCCTTATATGTTGAACCTAAATTATGGAGTACTTTCTTATACATTTAATAATAAGCCTTTAGGTGATATCCAGACCTCCAGTATTCCTAATCGGGCGTTAAAACCTACCCGAACTTATTCTTATGAATTAGGTGCCGACCTTCGTTTCTTTAAGAACCGTATCGGATTAGACTTTACCTATTATTCCCAAGTAACCAAAGATCAGATTATGAATTTGCCAATCTCTACAACTACTGGTTTTGAACAAGCTACCGTTAATAGTGGAGAGATTTCCAATAAAGGCATTGAACTTAGCTTGAATGCCACAATTGTGGATTTAAAAGATTGGTTGTGGAATGTAACTGTGAATTATGCACGTAATGTAAATAAGGTCGTAAAACTTCATCCGGAATTGACAGAATATCCATTGGCTGAAGCACGTTGGGCAGGTGCTATGATTGAGGCGATTGAAGGGAAAGCTTATGGGGCTATTATCGGTAAAAAACTGAAACGCTCTCCTCAGGGGGAGGTTATTTACGGTGCTAACGGATTGCCGGAAGTTGGTGATAAGTTAGAAATTTTGGGTAATGGGGTATACGATTGGACTGGGGGACTGAGCACTGCACTAAGTTACAAGGGATTAACATTAAATGCTCTTTTTGATATAAAGTGGGGAGCAGATGTTTATTCAATGAGTAGTATGATGGCGCATGTCAACGGGACAGCAAAAGCTACATTGGAAGGACGCCGTGAATGGTATGAATCGGAAGAACTACGCAAACAATCCAATATACAAATTACCGAATGGACACCTACAGGAGGCTATATCGGTAAAGGTGTGATAAATGTTGGTACGGCAGAAAATCCAGTGTATGAGAAAAATTCTATTCCTGTAGATCCTCAAAAATATTGGAATAATTTTTCCAGTATTAATACACCGGAACCGTTTATTTATGATGCTTCTTTTGTTAAACTTCGTGAGGTGACTTTAAGTTATGTGTTTGAAAAGAAACTGTTGGAGAAAACACCATTGACAGGATTGAGCGTTTCTGTTTATGGGCGGAATCTTTGGACTATTCATTCTTCCGTTCCTAATATTGACCCTGAGTCAAGCTATAACAACGGAAATGGACAGGGTTTTGAATATGGTTCATTGCCATCCAGACGCTCTTTTGGATTTAATGTGAAATTGAATTTCTAATTATCTAATACTATTAATAATATGAAGAAGATTGTATGTACTTGGCTATTGACCATGTCCCTTATTGGTAGCTTTAGTTCTTGTGATGACTTCGGGGATCTCAATCAGGATCCTACCAGATCGACTGATATGGATCCTAATTTGATACTTCCTAATCTACAAATGCTGTTGACTAACGACTATCAGGAGTGGCATCGTCATTTTATGTATCCCGGTGGTTTTGTCCAGCAATGGTGTGGTGACTGGGGGACTACTGAATATGGATGTTTGGCTATCAAGAATGATTCCTATATGGGAGAATTATGGCTTAGGAGGTATACTCGTATGGCAAAAGGTTTGGTGGATATTGTAGAGCGTACCAAAGATAATCCAGAAACAGCTAATATAAATGCGGTTGGCCGTATTATGCGTGTATATGTTTTTAATCAGTTGACTGATATGTATGGTGATATCCCTTACTTTGATGCGGGGTATGGTTATTATAGTGGGGTTTTGAAACCAAAGTATGATTTGCAAAAAGATATTTATTACGATTTCTTTGAACAGTTAGATTTAGCAAACAAACAATTGGGGGAAGGTAGTGATTTAATTACGTATGATCATTATTTCAATGGTGATGTGCGTAAGTGGAAGAAATATGCAAACTCATTGCGTTTACGATTGGCATTACGTTTGATAAAAGTCGATCCGGATAAGGCTAAACAAGAAGCACAGATTGCCATACAGAATGGGGTGATGGAAAGTAATGCTGATCTTTGTATGATTAAATATGAGAATATAGCTAATCCTTCCGAAGGACCGGGACGTGGTAACGGATTAGCTAATCGCTTCCGTCAGGAACCACGTAACTTTAGATTTTCACGCCGGTTAATTTCTTATATGGAACAAACAAAAGATCCACGTATTCGTATTTATGGTGCTTGTTATCTGGATAATGGCGTACAAACGGATGTAACGGATTTAGTGTATGAACAGATAAAATCATATACCGCTATGGCTCGTCCTACCGATCGTTTTGACTGGGAAAATTATGAAGATCCGAATGTGGTGGCTCCGGCTATCACTATTAATCTGAATGGTGAGAGTGTAACTGTGGAGCCAAAATATCAATATTTGCAGCCTTCTAACTGGTTTATGGCTTATGATGCTCCATATATTAATATGAGTTATGCAGAGGTAGAACTGCTCCAGGCTGAAGCCGCTTTCCGGTGGGGTATTGGCGGAACAGCCGATGAACATTTCAAAAAAGCGCTTCGTGCTTCGATAGAACAGATGACTGTTTATGGCGCACCAGCTGTCGCTGAAGCAACTATTCAAAGTTTTATTACTGCCAATCCGTTGCAAAGTGGAAAAGAATTGGAACAAATCAATATGCAGATATGGGTAGGGCATGTTCTTAATCCGTTTGAGGCGTATGCTAATTGGCGCCGTACCAATATTCCTGATATTGTTTTTACTAATTATGATCCGGCTCGGAACCAGAGTAATGGAAAAACTCCACGTCGTCTGCTTTATCCTGTAGAAGAACAGATTAAGAATGGGACTAATTATCAGGAGGCTATAATGCGTGTTCCTGGTTACGATTGGACTATCGGAGTATGGTGGGATAAGTAATGTTTCTATTTATTAGTAAAGATGAACACATATGAAATTAATGAATTATTTGTATACAAGTTTACTGGCGACACTATTATTCAGTGCTTGTGGAGAAGATAATGTCGGTAATCCGACCTTTGCCGATGACGAAATACCTTATATTTATATGGATTGGGCAGGTACTTATGTATATAAGTTGGGTGATGTTGTAGAGTTTTCTGCTCAGATATCTCCTGCTGAGGGTACTACATGTCGTTGGATGGTTAATGATAAAGTCGTGAGCGAAACTACCTCTGTAGCATATACGATTGAAACAGCAGAACCTTTTACTTTACGCTTTGAGGTGGAACGCAATGGAATCAAAAATTTCCGTACGGCACAAATTACAGTGACAAAAGATTTTGAAGCTAAAAAATATAATCGTGTCGCAATGGGAGTGATAACTCCGGGTTGTAATGCTGACTTGATACAATGGGAATATGTCACTCATTTGATGTATTCTTCATTAATCGTATCAGACGACACGGGCAGTTTAACATTGCCGGATGCTAATGCTTTGACTAATTTGAAAACTATCGTGTCTTTGGCACATAACAATGGAGTATACGTGATACTTGATATCAGTGGGTCTATTGTTTATCCTGCAGGTAGCGGAATCTATAATGAAACAGCTTTTAATGATGTAGCAATCAATCCTGCAAAACGTACTCAATTGATAGATGACATAAAATCATTTGTGGATGAGTATGGGTTTGATGGTGTAAATATCTATATGAATAACTTGAATAATGATGCCGGAAAATTGCAGGAACCAGAGGAATTGGTTAGCTTTATGAATGAATTAGCCGAAACATTTCCTGGAGAAAGGGAGGCTCCTTATAATCATTTTTTCTTGACTGCTTCAGTTCCGATGGCATGGAATAATTATGAATTCTATTTTTTAGGACGTATACCTCGTCTTGACTGGGTGAATTTCTTGTTGTTTGGCGGAACGGATTTGACTCCAGTACATCATGCGCCAGATTGGCAGGTAACTGATAATATTATACGTTTTCGTGATTCAGCAGGCATACCCGTTTCTAAAATGTTGATAGGTGTCGGTGCTTTCGGTATTAAATATGATATTCCAGCTGGTATTTCTCCTACTTGGGGAAATCTGGATTCTTTCCTCTCTTACCCTACTTATGGTGAGATTGTGAAAATGGACGCTACTGCTCCATCGAAGGACATGTTGGATATGGGTGGTGCCTCGCTTTATTATGTCGGTGTTTCTTCAGAGACAAACAGTGTTAACTCTAAAGCATCACTTGTGATAGAAAATGATGTGAAAGGAATGTTTGTCTGGACATTAGATTATGACACTCAACATAGTGCTTCATCTTTGATGCAAGCTGTTTATAGAAAAATGAATCCATAATTGGATTATAACCCTTATAAAGAAAATCTTTAGGTTGACTTATTAACTTAACACATTTTGATATCATCGACTTTTAGTCTCCTAAAGATTTCTTTTTTTTATTTGATGCCCCCCATGATAAACAATACATCTTATTGTCTATCATTATTAATTTTTATACTTAAAAGGTAATAATAAGCCGTCCGAAACAGAAGAAGCCTGATTAGTGCCTGTCTCTTATACACATCTCCGAGCCCACGAGACCGGAGCCTATCTC
>ENA-OYYE01000329-OYYE01000329.1-human-gut-metagenome-genome-assembly--contig:-NODE-329-length-27942-cov-8.996701_pt1 | contig 27942 bp, 20 predicted proteins | sample MGYA00243244_ERZ653437 | MGnify/ENA primary metagenome ERZ653437 (study PRJEB26926, sample SAMN06165130) | human gut metagenome | biome: ENVO:00009003; feature: ENVO:2100002; material: ENVO:00002003...
ACGAGATAGGCTCCGGTCTCGTGGGCTCGGAGATGTGTATAAGAGACAGTCCCTTTCCCTCCCCCTCCCGGAATTCCCTGCCACCGCATAGGCAAAGTTTTGCCACCGCCTTGGCAGAGTTCTGCCACCGCCTTGGCAGTACTTTGCCAGCTTGTTGGCAGTAACAGGCAATCTCTTCAACTATCGGACAACTATACTTTCCTCGGATAAGCCATAAATATTCCGTAGATACAAACCGCCGAAACAAATTAAACTCTATCTTTGCGCCATGTTTTTAGCACACACCCTCAAAGAGAATAAATCATGGATATAGCTACCCTTTACCGAATATTTTCAGCGTGCAACGGTGTCACCACCGACAGCCGCAACTGCCCGCAAGATTCCCTGTTCTTCGCCCTGAAAGGAGACACGTTCAACGGAAACGCCTTTGCCGCCAAAGCATTGGAAGCGGGAAGCGCTTACGCCGTTGTGGACGAAGCCGAATACATCCCCGCTGGAGATACACATTATATATTAGTGGACAACTGCCTGCAAACGCTGCAACAACTCGCCAATTACCACCGCCGCCAACTGGACACGCGCATCATCGGAATAACCGGAACCAACGGCAAGACCACCACCAAGGAACTCATCGCCGCCGTACTGTCCCGCTCCTATCCCTTGCTATACACCCAGGGAAACCTGAACAATTCGATAGGCGTCCCCCTCACCCTGCTCCGCCTGAAAGCGGAACATGAATTGGGAGTGGTGGAAATGGGCGCCAGCCATCCCGGAGATATCAAGGAACTGGTAGAGATTGCCGAACCGGACTATGGTATCATCACCAATGTGGGCAAGGCGCATCTGGAGGGATTCGGCTCTTTCGAAGGGGTTGTCCGCACGAAAGGCGAACTGTACGACTTCCTTCGCGGCCGCGGCAGCTCCACTGTTTTCATGGACCAGGACAACCCGTATCTCAAAAAGATGGCACAAGGATTGAACCTGATACCCTACGGAACCGAAGACGGCCTCTACGTCAACGGTCGCATCACCGGCAATTCCCCTTTCCTCAGTTTCTGCTGGAAAGCCGGACGAGACGGTCAGCCTCACGAAGTGCACACCCGGCTTATCGGCGATTACAACTTCTCGAACGCCCTTGCCGCCGTCGCCATCGGCCGGTTCTTCCAGGTGAGGCCGGACGAAATCGACGAGGCGCTGAGCGAGTACGAACCGCAGAACAATCGTTCGCAGTTGAAAAAGACAGCGGACAACACCCTGATTATCGACGCCTACAATGCCAACCCCACCAGCATGATGGCATCCATCGGCAATTTCCACCGGATGGAGGCAGCGCAGAAATTATTGATATTGGGCGATATGCGCGAACTGGGCACGGACAGTCCGGCAGAGCATCAGAAGATTGTGGATTATCTGGAAGAATGCGGCTTTGAGGAAGTGTGGTTAGTGGGCGAGCAGTTTGCCGCCACCCGCCATGCCTATCGCACCTTTGCGGATGCGCCTGCCATAATAGCGGCCATCCGGGAAGACAAGCCCCTCGGAAAAACCATCTTGATAAAAGGCTCGAACGGAATCAAGCTCAATACGGTAATCGATTATTTATAACCGTTTTACTTCATCATCCGGGGCCTTAGCACGAAGTACCCCACCAGCGATGCCAATACCGCACCTGTGGTATTGGCCGCCAAGTCCATCCAGTCACCGCCGCGGTAAGTGGTGCAGTACTCCTGCAACAGCTCCACCATGCCGCTGAACACTACGGGACAAACGAACGCCCCCACCCATACATGCCACAACGGGGTATGGTCGCGCCGGTGCGCCCGCAGGAACTCCAGCCACAGCATCCCCGACATACCGAAGTACATCAGCGTATGTACAACTTTATCCAGATTGGGAATCTCTCCCAAATCCGTCGAAGGCGGTTTGAAGAAAGACAAGTAAATCACCGTCAGAATAATGGCAATCGACACCGGGTATTTCTTAATATAATATAGCATATCTCAATAAATAAGCAATTTGTGCACAAAAGTAGGTAACATTTTCTATATTTGCATGTTTTATAAGATATTAATAACGAATTGAAAGAAATATCTACGCTTTATGACAAGAAATGAAAGGGCTAACTTTGGGAGCAAGCTGGGCGTCATCCTCGCCTCGGCGGGTTCTGCGGTTGGTTTGGGCAACATCTGGAGGTTTCCGTATGAAGCGGGAAATCATGGCGGAGCTGCCTTTATCCTCATCTATTTGGTTTGTGTGCTCATCCTGGGCATCCCCATTATGATATCCGAATTTCTTATCGGGCGCCATTCCCGCGCCAATACGGCAGGGGCTTATCAAAAGCTGGCGCCGGGCACGCAATGGAAATGGGTCGGACGGATGGGAGTATTGGCGGGATTCCTGATTCTGGGCTATTATTCCGTCGTTGCCGGCTGGACGCTGGAATTTATCGGAGAGGCGGCTACCAACAGCTTTGCCGGAAAATCGGCGGCGGACTTCATCGCGTCTTTCAATAACTTTGTCGGCAATCCCTGGCGCCCCATTATCTGGCTGATTATCTTCCTCCTCGCCACGCATTTCATCATCGTGAAAGGAGTGGAGAAAGGCATCGAGAAATCGGCGAAGATACTGATGCCGGTATTGTTCATCCTATTGATAGTTCTCGCCGTATCGTCCATCCTGCTGCCCGGAGCGAGTGCCGGTATCGAATTCCTGCTGAAACCGGACTTCAGCAAAGTGGACGGCAATGTGTTGCTGGGAGCGATGGGGCAGGCATTCTTCTCCCTCAGCCTCGGTATGGGATGTCTCTGCACGTATGCTTCGTACTTCCGAAGCGATACGAACCTGCCGAAGACCGCCCTCAACGTAGCGGGCATCGACACGCTGGTAGCCATCCTGGCAGGCTTCATCATCTTCCCCGCAGCCTTTTCGGTAGGCATCCAGCCGGACGCCGGACCGAGTCTGCTGTTTATCACCCTTCCGAATGTATTTCAGCAGGCGTTCGGCAACATGCCTTGGCTCGCCGTTATCCTGTCGCTGATGTTCTATATCCTCTTGGCGCTGGCAGCGCTCACCTCCACCATCTCCCTGCACGAGGTGGTGACGGCGTATCTGCACGAAGAGTTCAACTTCACCCGCGGCAAAGCGGCGAAACTGGTGACGGCAGGCTGCATCGTCTTAGGTATACTTTGTTCGCTGTCGCTGGGCGTCGGAAAGGAGTACACGATTTTCGGTATGGACCTGTTCAACCTGTTCGACTTCGTCACTGCCAAAATCATGCTGCCATTAGGCGGGTTCTTCATCTCCATCTTTACGGGATGGTATCTGGACAAGAAGATTGTCTGGGAAGAAATCAGCAACAACGGAACGCTGAAGCTGGCTGTTTATAAACTCTTGATATTTATTCTGAAATTCATTGCCCCTATCGGCATCGCATTCATCTTTATCAATGAATTGGGTTTCCTCAAGTAAGCAGGCATGAAGAACCCATTCAAAGATTTTCTATACTTCACCCGGAAAGAAAGACGGGGAATAATCGTCCTCATGGCAGGCATCGTTCTCGTCCATCTTTCCGGGGAATTTTATGCCTCGCGCGCCCGGAAGCGAAGACTGACGGCTGCCGAGATGCAGTGGCAGCAGAATGCGGTGAAGGAATACGAGGCTTTACTTGCCACGGTTCGCAAGAAGGAAAAGCCCCGGCGCACATCGCCCGATTATGCGGTTTATCCGGAGAAGCCGGAAGTTGCCGTTACCCTCGCTCCTTTCGACCCGAACACAGCCGACTCTGCTGCCTTCCGCCGCTTGGGCTTGCCCGGCTGGATGGCGCGGAACATTCTCCGCTATCGCCGGAAAGGCGGAAAATTCCGTCGGGCGGAAGACTTCCGGAAAATCTACGGGCTGACGGAGAAGCAATACCGCAACTTAGCGCCTTACATCCGCATCTCCCCGGAAGAAGCGGCGCCGCCACCGGTGGCTTCGCTCTATCTCCCTTCCACCAAGAAAGACAGCCTCTACAAATATCCGGAAGGTACGGTCATCGACCTGAACAGCGCCGACACCATCGAACTGAAGAAGATTCCCGGCATAGGCAGCGGTATCGCCCGCCGGATAGTCGGTTACCGCCAACGGCTCGGCGGTTTCTACCAAATAGAGCAACTGCAAGAAATCGACCTGGACTACACCCGCCTGGAAGCCTGGTTCGACATCCGCCCGGAGGATATCCGCCGCATTCCCGTCAACCGCTCGGGTATAGAGCGCCTGTACCACCATCCCTACATTGATTTCTACCAGGCGAAAGCCCTCATAGAGTATCGGAAGAAAAACGGAAAACTGCGCAGCCTGAAGCCCTTCGTCCTGTACGAGGAGTTCACGGAGGCCGATTTGGAAAGAATCGGTCACTATATTTCTTTTGATTGATTGGTAGCGGGATGCCGGATTAATTCTCCTTACTGATTTCCCCGTCAATCAGATGAATCGTACGGTCGGTAATACGCGCCAGCCCCTCGTCATGCGTCACGATAACGAACGTCTGCCCGAAGCGGTTCCGTAAATCGAAGAACAACTGATGCAATTCGTCCTTATTATGCGTATCCAGACTGCCCGACGGCTCGTCCGCCAGGATAACCGCCGGATGATTGATAAGCGCCCGTGCCACCGCCACGCGCTGTTTCTCGCCACCGGACAGTTCATTCGGCTTATGCGCCGCTCTTTCCGCCAAGCCCATAAAGTTCAGGATTTCCATAGCGGCGGCCTTCGACTCCTGCTGCCCCACTCCGGCAATAAAGGCGGGTATCATCACATTCTCCAATGCGGTAAACTCCGGAAGCAACTGATGGAACTGGAACACAAAGCCGATATGCTTGTTGCGGAACGCCGACAGCTCCTTTTCTTTCAGGCGTCCCACCAGCGTACCGTCAATCGTCACCCGGCCGCTGTCGGGCATATCCAGCGTTCCCATGATTTGCAGCAACGTCGTCTTGCCCGCCCCGCTGGGACCGACAATGCTGACAATTTCCCCTTTCTCTATATTCATATCGATGCCCCGCAACACCTGCAAGCTACCGAAACTTTTAGTAATGCCTTCTAACTGTATCATTCTGTTCTTTTTTACGATTTCAAAGACGCGTCTTCTCCTTATAATCTCCTGATTACATACTCCGCCAGGTAGCAGCCAAACACCGCAGGCATATAGCTCACTGTGCCGCAAGTCGATTTCTTGTTCCGCTCGTCCTCCGTCAGCAACACGGCTTTCGCATCCGCCTGCTCCGTACTGAACACCACTGGAAGCTTCCGCTTCAACCCCATCTTCTGCAAGCGCTTCCTCACCGCCTTGCTCAGGCCGCAGTGATAGGTGTCCCACAAATCGGCAAACCGCACTTGCGTGATATCGCTCTTTGCTCCGGCCCCCATGCTCGACACAATCTTAATGCGCCGCTTCCATGCCTCGGCAATCAGGTAGCACTTCGGGGCAAGCGTATCGATGGCATCCACGATAAAGTCATACTCGGCGGCATCCAGCAGTTCGGGGATATTCTCGTCTTTCAGGAAGACGGGCAACACGGTCAGTTGTATCTCCGGATTGATATCCCTGAAACGTTCTTCCAGCACCTCCACCTTCTTCCTGCCTATCGTAGAATGCAAAGCGGGAAGCTGGCGGTTGATATTCGTCGGTTGCACCGTATCGGCATCCACCAGCGTGAGACGCCCCACTCCGGCACGGCATATCATCTCGGCAGCATAAGCTCCTACGCCTCCCAATCCTACAATCAACACATGCGCCCGTTGCAGGCGTTCCATCTTTTCCTCTCCCAGCAAGAGGCGCGTGCGCTGTTTCCATTCAGCGCTTTCCTTTCCTATTATTTCTTCGCTAATCACTTTCCTTAATTCTTTTTAAACCACTTATAAAACCACTTACCCACTTTCTCGTAATGCTGCGACTCGTTATTGCCACGCGGATTGGAGAAAGAGACGGCGTCCTGCGGTTCGCCCAACTGGTCGGGATAGAGTACAATCACACTGTTGTTGGAGAAGTACTTACTCAACTGCGTCGGCAACCTCTCGAACAAGCTGTCGTAAGAGATAGAGCCGCGCCGTGCACTGATTACCACCAGCAGATGGTCATAATTCACCTGCCCGGTCAGTATCAGCAGGTCGCCCCAGTCGTCGAGGCGGGAGAAGTCCGTCAAGGTCTGTCCGTACTTCTTCTTCACCAACGCCTGAAGGCGCAGGGTGGTTTTCTCATTCGCAAAGAAGTGTACCCGGCATCCCAACGTATTTCCCATGCGGCAGAAATGCTCCACCCACTTCTGGAAACCGGCTTCGTACTCCGCCTTCGGCGGCACGGCTACAATAATACGGCGCAGGGTATTAAGAGGAATCAGGAACTTGGCAATCATCACCTCGCGGTGCAAGCCTTTCAGCAAGTTTTCGGCAAGCATACCGAAAAAAGAGTCCACGATGTTCACCTTCCGGTGCAGACCGATAATGACATCCGTCGCCTGATATTCTTTCGCCGTATGGATAATGCCCGATGCGATATTCAGGTCGTAGCGGGTAATCTGCTTCAAAGGCACGTCGGCAGATGCGGTAATCATGGCGGCTTTTTCCAGATAGCGCTTGCCGCGCAGTTCCAGCCCCTCCGAAGTATTGTTATCATTGATGACGTTCAGCGCCAACAGGTTGTCCCGCTGTTTGGGGTCACGTATCAGCAACGACAGGTTTATCAGGTATTCGATGGTGTCCGGATTGGCAAGCGGAATCAATATCCTCTCCTGCTCCACGGTACGTTCTTCTTCCAGGTGTGCCTCGCACATCGCAATCTTACGTGCCGCCCGCTCCGTAATGAACGAGCTTACCACGCACGTCACCAGAATCAGCAGCACCGTTCCGTTCAGCACATCTTCGTTCAGTAGCCGCTCCCCGCCGGGCAGGATGATATTATACCCCACCAATACAGCAGCCAGCGTAGCCGCCGCCTGTGCATTACTCAGTCCGAACATCAATTCGCGTTCCACCGCTCCCATCTTATAGATTTTCTGTGTCAGCCACGAAGCAATCCACTTTCCGGTCAGCGCCACGATTATCATCACCACCGCCACCTTCAGGGCATCTCCATGCCCGAAAATTACGTGGACGTCAATCAGCATTCCCACACCTATCAGGAAGTAAGGGATGAACAAGGCGTTGCCCACAAACTCCAGATGGTTCATCAGCGGCGACACATGCGGAATCAAGCGGTTCAATACCAACCCCGCAAGGAATGCGCCCAGGATTCCTTCCATGCCCACAAACTCCATCAGTCCCGCGCCCAGGAACACCATCGCCAGCACGAAAATAAACTGCATCACATTATCGTCGTAACGCCGGAAGAACCAACGCCCGATGCGCGGGAAAGAATACATGATTAAAGCACCGAGAAACACCACCTTGATGACCAGCCATAGCCAGAACAGTCCGCCGGACTCGCCCTTGAACAGACCGCCTACCACCGCCAGCACCAGCAGGGTCAAAGTATCGGTGACCGCCGTACCTCCCACGGCAATGCTCACACTGCGATGGCGCGAGACACCGTAACGAATGACGATGGGATAAGCCACCAACGTATGCGACGCGTACATACTCGCCAGCAATACCGATGTCAGCAGGCTGTACTTCAGCAGCATCATATTAGTGACCAGTCCGATGCCGATAGGGATAATAAAAGCCAGCAATCCCAGCATGACCGCCTTTCCGCGGTTCTGCTTGAAATCCCCCATATTCATTTCCAGCCCGGCAAGGAACATGATGTAATACAGTCCCACCTTGCCGAATAGCTCGAAACTACTGTCGCGCACCAGTATATTAAACCCGTGTTCGCCTATCACCAGTCCCGCCAGAATCATTCCGATGATATGCGGAATACGCAACCTGTTCAGCAAAATCGGTGCGAACAATATAATAAGGAGTACAAGGAGGAATATCCATGTAGGGTCGGTAATAGGGAGTGTCAGACTAAAATCGAACCAGTGCATAGGCAATGTTTTATATATTAACTGCAAAATAACGAAAAAGTTTCGACTTTATGGAAGGCTATACAGCAATTTGTTATAAATTTGCGCCCAATTACTCACATATTCATAACTTAAAACAAAAGAAAAATGAAAGTAGCTATTGTTGGAGCAAGCGGAGCCGTAGGACAAGAGTTCCTGCGAGTGCTCGATGAAAGGAATTTCCCGTTGGACGAATTAGTACTGTTCGGTTCTAAACGCAGTGCCGGAACCAAATACACCTTCCGCGGTAAACAGATCGAGGTTAAACTCTTGCAACACAACGATGACTTTAAAGGGGTTGATATCGCTTTCACTTCCGCAGGCGCAGGCACCTCGAAAGAGTTTGCCGACACCATTACCAAATACGGAGCCGTCATGATTGACAATTCCAGTGCTTTCCGTATGGATGCCGACGTGCCTTTGGTAGTACCCGAAATGAATGCGGCCGACGCCAAAGACCGTCCCCGCGGCATCATCGCCAACCCCAACTGTACCACCATCCAGATGGTAGTGGCACTGAAAGCCATCGAACAGCTTTCTCATATAAAGACCGTACACGTATCCACCTACCAGGCTGCCAGCGGTGCCGGTGCCGCTGCCATGGACGAACTGTACGAGCAGTACCGCCAGGTATTGGCAGGCGAACCGGTGAAGGTTGAAAAGTTCGCATACCAGTTGGCATTCAACCTCATTCCCCAAATCGATGTCTTCACCGATAACGGATACACCAAAGAAGAGATGAAGATGTTCAACGAGACTCGCAAGATTATGCACTCCGACGTCAAGGTGAGCGCGACCTGTGTCCGTGTCCCCGCCCTTCGTTCCCACTCCGAAAGTATCTGGGTAGAAACCGAGCGCCCCATCTCCGTTGAAGAAGCCCGCGAAGCTTTCGCCAACGGCGAAGGTCTGGTACTGATGGACAACCCCGCAGAAAAGGAATACCCGATGCCCCTGTTCCTTGCCGGCAAAGACCCGGTCTACGTAGGCCGCATCCGCAAAGACCTTGCCAACGAAAACGAACTGACGTTCTGGATTGTAGGCGACCAGATTAAGAAGGGGGCTGCGCTGAATGCGGTGCAGATTGCGGAATATCTGATTAAGGAAAAAGAGGTGTAAGTGCTATGAATATTTGAAATCTAACTAAAAAAGGTGTACCAGAACTCTCATTATGGTACACCTTCTTTTATTTTCTAGTTATAGACTACCAGCCACCGGTTTGTGTCAGTGTGAATCCCTTGTTCTTGTAGCTTGCAATAATGCTGGAACCTACAGGGGACAAATAGTTTCTTACTGAAAAATCATTTCTGGGTTCAGCATTGATAGGAATTGCATAGCCAACCATATCTGCCTGATTGCTGCCGTTCCATTGGACCTTTGTACCATCTGCCCTCATAACAGATAAGCCGGCTTCCATATTAGCGTTATCCAATACTTCAGGGAATTCGTTCGGTAAATCAACCCATGCACCTAACATTGTTTCGGGATACTTCTTATTGTCCATATAGTCCAACTTGAACCAACGTCGGATATCGTTCAGGCGTTGTGTCTCAAAGACAAATTCCATGCGTCTCTCCCGGCGGATTTCCCACATCAATGCACTGACGTCAGCGTCACGTGCCGGGTCTTCCGGTAATGATGCCAATTGTAATGGAGCAGTCTTTTGCACCCCATTGGCTATAGCAGTTTCGTCCAACGGACGGTTACGGATGACATTAATAGACTTATCCAAATCAGCCTGAGTAATAGCTGTTCCTCCCAGAAATTCCGCCATGACAGCTTTTGCTTCAATCCAATTTAGCAATACTTCCGAAAGACGGAGACAAGGAGCGTCGTTTATATTGACAGCATTTGTATATTCGGCAGGACGATTCGCGTCGTCATTATAGTAAGTAGCACCTTTACGACTAATGAACTTATTTTGATAAATATAGGTAGATGAGTATTTCCATGAGAAGTTAAAAAATGTAGCTTCCAAACGCGAGTCGCGTGTTTTTGCCAAATCTTTCATAGCAAAGCTTTTTGCATTTTGTATCTCGGATACCTGATAAGGCTTACCATCGTTACAAATGAATGAATGAAGTAACGCTAAATTGGCATTCGAACTCAAAGTCTCATAACCGTTAGAATATGAACCTAAAGCATGTGTTACTTTACCTGCTTCATAATGACGATAGAAGATAACTTCCGGATGGCCTTCTAAATTATCACTCCCAAAAATTGAGCGGAAATCTCTTGAGCATTCCCACTTATTGCTATTCATTACAAATTCAGAAGCTTCGACGCAAAATTCCAAGTATTTCTTTGCGTTTTCATCACTTAGTTTAGAACTTGCCTCAAGTTGATTATCCTTGTGATAATGTTGCCAGGTTCCTTCGAACAGCATGATATTGGAAGCCACAGCAGCGACTACATACTTATTGATATTCATGGAACCATCGTCCGTGCGCACATTTTCCAACGCATACTTCAAATCATCGTAGATAGCATCCGCCACTGTGCTACGCGGATCTCTATCTTTATACATAGAAGCTAAATCCGTTTCATCCACAGGTGTATCCCAATAAGGGACATCACCGAACGTCATCACAAGACGATAATACTCGTAAGCGCGGAAGAAACGGGCGATTCCCATCCAATGTTTGTAAGCCTCTTCGGAAAGGTTGGCTTTATGCGATTCCAAACGATCAATTACAATATTAGTCCTTCTCACCCATGCAAAGTCCCATTGGCGACCACCATATTCGGCACCTGCCCATGTATCCATATCATACTTGCCATTGTTTCCGGGCACTACAGATGTAAAATTGGTCTGCATAGCCGTATTGGCAAAATCGTCGCTAAATGTATAACCTCTTACGGGAGTAAAATTTGTACCAAAGCTACTATTATATCCTGTAAAGTAGTAGGGATAATAGTAATTGAAATAGAGCCGATACTGGTCTTCATTCATCCAATAAGTATTATCAGAATATTTTGTTTCACTGGGCCTGTCGAGCACATCTGTGCAGGAAATGAAGCTCAGACATGCGATAGAGAATATGGTTAAAATATATTTTCTCATGGTTTTCTGTATTTAGAAAGTTAATTGAATACCGATAGACATAGTACGGAAAGCAGGGGTACCGACACCTACACGACCACCGGCATAGTCGCTGGTACTGCTGTTTGTTAAGTATTCATAATCCGCAGTTTTCAGTACGGCAGCTTCGGGATCAACCGGGGTTCCATCCAAATGATCCCATGTAATGAGGTTTTCACATGAAGCATAGATACGTGCTTTTTGGATAAAAGCTTTCTTAGTCAGATGGACAGGAAGTGTATACCCTAACGTAATGTTTTTCAAACGTAAGTAAGCCATATTCAGCAAATAACGGTCTGAACGACACATATTGAAGGAATTGGTACCATTACCCATATTGACAGGGCGCGGATAGAAAGCATTTGTACGATCCTCTCTCCAATAGTCTGTACTGAATCGTTTGGCTATGCCACCGTCGCCGGTGTTGAAACCTGCCAGTGTCAAAGAAGAAGACCCCCACATATCACACTTGCCTACACCTTGGAAGAAGAATGAAAGATCAAAGCCTTTCCAGTCGGCACCCAAGCGGAAGCTGTACTGGTATCTTGGAGTAGAATTACCGATAACCACCTTATCACCATGGTTATCAATAGTGTTATCACCATACGTGATTTCTCCATCACCATCAAGATCCTTATACATTACATCACCCGGACCGAAGAGGAGGCTACCTGTCTGCAAGTAGGCTTGGTTGTGAGCATTAGGGTCTTTCAATTTATAAATCTCCTTACCCGCCCCCTTGCCGGTCGTTATTTTTTCTTTAATGAGGTTGCCGTCAGCATCATAAACAAAGTCATCTTTCTGATAAAGACGCTCTACCTTATATCCCCAAATATCACCGTAGCGTTTGCCTTTATAATTTTCGTCCAGACCGTTCACATTGCCATAATTGTCAATAGTGGTTTGAAAATCGCTCAGTGTAGCATTGGCTGTAATGCGCAACCCATTTTTAAATTGATGACTGTAGTCGATGCCGAGTTCCCACCCATCAGTATGCAGGTTACCATAATTGCCCTTCAGCGAAGAAGTACCATAAGTATAGGTTAAATCCTGATTCGGAACAATTAAATTCTCCGTTTTGCGGCGGAACCAGTCGAATGTTAATCCTAATTCTCCATTTAAGAAACGAGCGTCCAGACCAATGTCTAATGTAGATATATCCTGCCAAGTGATGTCACGAGCCACTGAAGTCGGTGTGCCAACGTAGCTAAGCAAGTTGCCATCTCCACCAATCCAACTAACCGTAGAACCGGAAGAAAGTGTAGAGACATAAAGTGAATTAGGTACAGACTGGTCACCAATTTTACCCCAAGAAGCACGCAGTTTCAATGCTGATACCGCTTCTTTGATAGGTTCCATGAAAGCCTCTTCGCTTACACGCCATCCAGCAGAGAATGAAGGATACCAGCGCCAACGTTGCTCGGCACCAAAGACAGAAGTTCCGTCATAACGGAGGTTAGCTTCTACTAAGTATCTACCCGCATAATCATAGTTGATACGACCAAAATAACCCAATTGAGCATTCCAATCTTTATTACCATATACATATTGATCACCAGTAGCAAAGTTGAACTGAGGATTTTCTGTATCATTAACTTGCTTTCTACGGGCTTGGCTGTATTCCATATCATAGGTCACCCGGTTCATACCGAGCATAAACTTCATATTATTATTTTTCAAGAAACTCAGTTCATAAGTAGTATAGATGTTGATGGTATTACGCATTGAGTTCTCGGTATAGCGATCTAATTGGTCAACTCCTGAGCCAAGACCGGTATAAGTGCTCATTACCAGGTCATAAGCCGGCATATCTTGTCCGTAATAATTCACCATTACAGGATTGCCATTAGCATCTAAACGTGCCTTAGCCCCACTCCAAGTATCAGCTGCCGTAAAACGAGTACCAGGACGTAACCAAATATATTCTTGATTAGCGTGTGAATAATCAAAATCAGCTGTCCATCCTTTCAAAATATTTAGATGGAGTCCCATGTTGATATTGGTGTAGTTGCGGGTCATTTTAGCTGTATTGGCCTGACTGAATTCTGAAGCCGGGCTACGAAGTTCGTTGCCGTTCTCGTCAACTCCTGTAGGATAAATATCACTCCAACGGTAACAATAGTACCACGGATCGTAAACACCAGTAGCATTATATGGATAACTTTTTTCGCGTTTCGAGTAGATGGCACCTGCTTTGAGTGTAACCCATTTATTAAATTCGGTGGTCAGATTGATAGAAGCATTGTAACGCTTGAAGTTATCCTCCTTAGCAGCTTTGTTCATGCCGTCCTGATCCAAATAACCTAAACCGATATTAAAAGTGGTTTTTCCGCTCTTGCCGTTCACAGAGAGATTGTGGGTTTGGGCTACAGCCACATCTTTAATCAAATAGTCGTACGGATCGTAGTGACGTACACCGATTTTACGACCTCTGGAATCAAGATACCAGTCACGTCCATACACAACAGGATCATCTTTACCGACTTTACCAGAATAGAGTTTTTCCCATTCTTTAGAACGTTCGAGACCTTCGCGGGTGATATAGAAGAAAGCACCTGCCACTGTACCACCAGTACGTTCTGCCGCATCCATTATATATTCCATACCACTAATCCCCCCCACATTGCTATCTTTGGCAACAGTTTGAAAAGCAACGTTGCCAGAGTAATTAATGGTCACTTTATCTGCTTTAGCACCTTTTTTAGTGGTAATCAGAATAACACCAAATGCAGCTTTCGAACCATAGATGGAAGAAGCCGCCGCATCTTTCAATACGGAGATCGACTCAATGTCATCAGGGTTTATCAAACTGATGCTGGGAATTTCCACATTGTCCATCAAAATAAGCGGTTTAGAGTTACCTTCCAACGAAGCCACTGCACCACGAATCTTAATGTTTGGATCCGTTCCAACTTCTGCGCTTGGGATAGTGATAGTCAGTCCCGGTGTGGTACCTTGCAAACCTCGCCCCACGTCTGCGATGGGACGACTATCCAAAGCTTTGTTTACATCGACTGTAGACACAGCACCAGTCAGGTTGGTTCTTTTCTGTGCGCCATAACCTACAACTACCACTTCCGATAGCATTTCCGCATCTTCTTGCAATATGACTCTCACATTCTTGGTTGCTTTCACGTCTTGCGTCTGATAACCCACGAACGATATTTTCAGCATGGCACCGGATTTTACGGTTAATGCAAACTTACCGTCAATATCTGTAACGATACCATTGGTAGTCCCTTTTTCTACTACACTGGCACCCACAATTGGTTCGCCAGTAGCATCTACTACCAAACCTGTAACCTTGATGGTTTGTAATTGTTCTGTTATCCCAAACGAAGTTTCCGAGTTAGTTTGGGTAGCCATCATGTTACCGCTGCTTAAAAGCAGTGAGCCAATAGCTACTGCTGCAAGGATTTTACTATGTACTAATCCTTTTCTTTTGCAATCTTCATTCATAAATGGTTGATGATTTTAATTGTTAACAAATAAGATTCAATATAAGGGGTAAGGATAATCTGTGAATGCGCAATCCATTTACGCTCCTCACATGTGTTTTTCAGTGTTCCATAGGCATTCTTCTTATTTAAAGTTTATGTTTTTCATTTATATTATCTCTCGCATTTTCTCGTTCTACTAAGTTCCCGCGGAACTATAACTTAAAAGCAAGGATAGAAAACGACTCAATAAATTTAATATGGAAAGGCATTAATGGCCTCAATTACTGAGTTAAAGGAGCCCCTGTTTAAGTAGCTACTTTTACATTTTGAAGATTACGACTCATTAATAATGGGACTAGCAATAAAATCAAGGATATGTGGAAAATAAATTTCTGTAAGGATGATGAATTGCCACAAAAAGAGAGTATTTTTATGGCAAAATTCGGATTTAGGAGTGCTAACAGTTCTTACAAAGCTATATGAGCTTTGCAGATTGAATGGGAATAAAATTCTTGAACCTAAAAAAGATATGGACGATGTTCCTAACATATTTTGAAACTACCAGCTCCAATTGATACATAAATAAAAGAAGAGGTTAAACACGATTACTCTGTGACGAAGGTGCATTATACGCTGTCTGCATTTATATAGTAAATACACACAGAGTCTTGTAATTCCAATACTTTTCGTATCATTTGCAATGAAATAAGTGCACTTGATATACTATATGTTTTCATACTGCACTATAAAAGGATTTTCAATCTTACTCATATCACTACTCATTTACAATTGCACAAAAAGTGCAGCACATTTTATGCTGCATAAATTATGCAATAACTTTCGAGATAAGCAAACAATTGGAAAACAATTACATAAACATTCACAACAGTTGCACCAACTACATATCTTCCAAAGACAGGCATCTCGTTTCTATCTGATATTTAGGCAGCAGCTTCCTTTTCAGATGTTCCACTTTTGCCGTCAACAGTTCCGGCTTGAAATTCTTCTTCTGTCGCTTCACTTCAGCCACTACGGCCTGGCATTTCTCTAATTTCAGAGCGACAATGTCTATTTCGTTCTGCGCTCCCTTTGCTTCCCACCACGAACCGATGGCACGATACTGATAACTTTCGGCAAACTGCTGCTTGAAATAGGCTTCCAACAGTTTTCCTGAATAAGTAGGATAGTCGGCCTTGATGATAGCCTGCAAGCCGACAAAGTTCTTTATCTCAATCAACGAGCGGTAACGGTCGAAATAGTTGAACCAGAAGCGGATGAAGTTATCGGTTATTTCATAGCGGATGGTCAGACTGCCTTCTTTAGCTAAAATAGGGCGCTGACGGGCAATGATGCCGTAATCTTCAATCAATCTTTTCAATTGACCGCCTATGCTTTTCTCCCCCAGTGCGGCTTCTATTTCCGATTGGGTATTGATGCCGCCCGAAATACAGCTTAATATAGAGAAATAAGTAGCATAATTCTTGCCGAATTCCTCAATCAGCATATTCTTTCCTTCGTCGGTAAACGGAGAATTGTCCCTGGCCATAAACGTAATCATTTCATCGACGCTCAACATGCCGTTGTCGCATAGCAATTCTACATATTTGGGAACTCCACCTGTAAATGTATAGAGTGCCAACAAATCGTCATTGACATACTGCGGCCGGTAGTCACGCATGATTTCTTTCAGGGTGGGCAAGTCGAATGCCGAGAGTTTGATGATATTATCCGCCCTTCCGAACAAAGGTTCCTTGGAGTTCTGAAAAATCTTCTGCATCAGGGAGTAGATAGAACCGGATACAATTAGGTTCATGCGGGACTTTCTGCGGTATTGGTCCCAGATGTTCTGCATGTCGCTGTATACGGTCTCATTGATATTATAGAATTCCTGGAATTCATCGATCACCAGATGAAAAGGGCGGTCGATTGCCAGTTCCATCATATGTTGGAAAAGGGAACGGAACGTTTTGATTTCCTCGGGAACAAACACCTGAAGCGATCGGCTGATGATGGGAATGAACTCCGAACACAGTGTCGCCTCATTCTTGCGTCCGACAAACAGATACACCGTCGGCATATCTTTCACCGCCTTCATGATAAGGCTTGTTTTGCCGATGCGTCGTCTTCCTGTCACTACCGTAAGCCGGGAGTGGTCTTCGAACGACAACTTTTGTATGCGTTGCAACTCGGCAAGTTCTTGGGTACGGGCATAAAATCTCATAGATTCTGTGCTTTAGTTACGGCCGTAACTGTTACGGCGGTTACAAAGTTAGCAATAATGCGGATAACACTGCATACCAACGCATTGTTTTTTATTCTTCCGCAGTATTCCCCTCCTATTTTTCTTCACTAGCCTTTGTAAAACCAAACAGAAAACAAGTTTATTAGGGCGTTTTTTCTATTTTCTTTAGCCTGATAATAAGACATTCTCCTAAACTTTATATGATATACTCTACCGATTAATTGCAGAAAAGAAGGAACTTTCCTATCTTTGCTACTGCTATTCACCGAATGAAAACCGTAAGAAAGGAGAAAACAATATGACCTTTAAAGAAAAACAATTGGAATTTATCATCTATTGCATTGAGAATACTGCGGAACGGTTGGGGCGCGTTGGCTCCGAAGTATATAATAAACTAAAAGAACTGGGTGCAATAGACAATCATCTCAACGCTTTTTATGATACCCTGCATACGCAAGGGAAGGCTTATATTGTGGATTCTATACTGGAATATATTTATCACCGCGACCCGCAATGGCTACCCAAAGACTATCAGCCTTTCCAAGTTTCGATGCAGGAAGGAGGAAAATCATGCTGACTGTCTATCACGGTTCTACGTGTCGGGTAGAGCATCCTTTAGCAGGAGTATGCCGCCCCAATCTTGACTTTGGAGTCGGATTTTATCTCACCGATTTAAAAGAACAAGCTTCCCGCTGGGCACTTCGCACGGCCGATCTCCGTCACGAAACTGACGTCTGGCTCAATGCATATTCATTAGATATGGATGCCTGCCTGAACGCTCTTTACCGTTATTTACATTTTACCACTTACAATGCGGACTGGCTCGATTTTGTGGTATCTTGCCGGCAGGGAGGCGCTCTTTGGCAGAACTATGATATAATAGAAGGCGGTATCGCAGACGACCGGGTGATACGTACCATTGACCTCTATATGCGTGGGGATTATACGCGCGGAGAAGCATTGTCACGCTTGATTCATCAAGAACCAAACAATCAAATCTGCATTACCAATCAGAAAGTAATTGATGAACATTTACATTTTGTAGAAGCGGTTCCGTTATCTGTCTCTATTGCCCAGCAGGCAACGAATGCCGACATTGTAATGCAAGGCAAATATTATGGCATTGTAGAACAGTTTGCTGCCCGCCTACGTATCTCCGAAACTCAAGCACTGGATATTTTCTATAATAGTGATACTTATCAGCGCATTATTCATCGTGTAGGAGATTTATATTTGACGAGCGATGCATACATTGTGGATGAGTTGATAAGAGAGTTACAAAAGGGACAAGGATAGGATTGAGGTAGAATTTACTCTCTGTCAGTTAGGGGCAGTATCACTTAAAACCAATGAAACACTTCAATAATAACAAAGACAATCATTTGGTCATTAGTAGCGACTGCACCTTAACAACCCAAATACGGCAGTAATGTCCTGCCTTTTCTCCTTAATAGTGCAGTTTGAATAACTATAATTAACAGAATAGTGCAGTTTCAACTCTTAAAATCGTGGAAATAGTGCAGTTTGAGAATAAAAGGGATACAACGCTTAACAAGGAAGTCCTTCTTAGCAATGAAAGGTTTTCACGAGTTGGAAGCCTTTTTTTAAATCACATCAGACTTAAGAGAAATTATACATAGATGTATTATACATTGATGTATAATTTGTATCTTCGTAGCTGTAAACCAAAACAAGAAGGATATGAAATCACCGTTTCAGTATGGTACTCTGGTCGATAAGGACAGTTTCGTCAACCGTGTAGAAGATAGGCGCCAATTGAAAGAGTTTCTTTCTGCCGGTATCAATGTAATGTTGATATCCCCCCGCCGCTGGGGGAAATCGTCTTTAGTAAAAGTGGCGATGGACGAACTGAAGGAAGAAAACGACCGTATACGCGTATGCTTTATCGATGCATTCAGCGTCAAGACCGAGGCCGAATTCCTCCAGGCTTTTGCGCGCGAAGTTATCTCTTGCAGTTCCTCCACTTGGGAAAAACGATTGGAAGACGTGAAGCGTTTCTTATCGGGAGTAACTCCCAGCCTCACCCTGAAGGAGAATATGAGCGAGACATTATCGCTCGATTTGAAACTGGGCTTTGAAGAAAAGCAGGTAATGGAAATCCTGGCACTGCCCGAGAAGATAGCGGAAGCCAAGAACATACGTATCATTGTTTGCATCGACGAGTTTCAGCAATTGGCCTTGTTGCCTTCTTATGAGTCTTTGGAAGGTAAGATGCGTTCCGTCTGGCAAACACAGCACCATGTCTCTTATTGCTTCTATGGCAGCAAACGTCACATGATGCTCGATATCTTCAATAAGTCCTCCAATCCGTTCTATCGGTTCGGGCAGGTGCTATTCCTGCAAAAGATATCGAAAGAAGAATGGATACCATTCATAGTAAACTCCTTTCGGAAGACGGGCAAAGAGATAAAGGAAGAACAGGCGGCCTATATCTGTGAAACCGTGAAATGCCATTCCTGGTATGTGCAGCAGTTCTCCTTTTTTGTATGGACGGCCACAGCGACCACCGTAACTGATGAGATTATGAAGCGTCAACTCCGTATGCTGATAGATACCAATATGCCCATGTTTATGTCGGACACCGAGAACCTTACGGCATCGCAGGTAGCAATGTTGCGTGCCGTTGCCGACGGCGAATCGCAGTTTAATGCTGCCGGTGTCGTGAGCAAATACGGTTTGGGCAATCCCCAAACCATTACCCGCAACAAGCGCATCCTCGCGGAACGCGATTTCATCGAGAAGCAGGCGAATACATTTACTTTTGCAGACCCGATATTTGAGTTGTGGTTCAGGGAGAGGTATATGGCGTGAGTGGCTTTCTATTAAAGAATTACTATTTAAAAAGATTCCACGTCCAGAAGATTTTTTATTATAAATAAAATATGAGGAGAACTACTTTTGTTTCGTTCTCCTTATATTTTATTTACACTTAGAATGGTGAGGAATAAAAGAATATTAAGAAAATAAGGATTATGTATGAGGAAATATTCATCTTCTACTGGATTATTTCTTTTGTTATTGTAATTTTTTGCCCACATCTATTTTTATAGTGGCACTTTACAGTATAGGTTCCACTCCCACTTGCTAAATCAATTAATGTGTAACTCCGACCTTGCATATAAACAACCCCGTCTGATACTTCCCATTGAAAATCGGTTGCCCAGCCATCATATTCTCTTAACGAATAATCTATATAATCATCAGTTTCAATGTACGCTCCAGGATTATCTTTATTATATAAGTACAATGTTTTGTATTTATAAATAGCACTATCAGATAATATAATTTCAGCAATCAAAGTAACATTATCATCTGTTTCACTAACATTCCGCACTGTAAAGGGATTGCCTATATATTTAGATGGTGATAGAGGATATACACCATTATATACATTGTAATACCAATAAACACTAGCACCGGGAGGTACATTTGTCAAAGTGAAAGTCTGCTCTGTTGCATCACAAAGCAGCTCTGGTCCAAAAATCTCACTGGCATTGTATAATACTCGTAGGCTGCGATATCATTATTTGAGAATCCGTTCCAATAATACCCACCAGTGTATCCATTCATTACGGATAAAGGGTCTGGATTACTGCCTGTATTGGGAGTACCAGCAATGCCAATACCCGGCGATTCATTTAATCCGTTCCAATTAGTATGCCTTAATCCCAAGGCATGACCTATTTCATGTACAATGAGAAACTTCTTTTGTGATAATTGAAGATTATCATAAGCTGTATTTATTTTTATGAGATTACCCGGTTTCCCATTAACCGGCCAACCACTTTGTCCCAAGATATCCGCATCTAAACTTGAGTCTGCTTTTATCAATATATCATTCTCCGATGCAGTTTCAGTGATATGAATTAGGCTACCTACGCTGTTATACTCGGTCATAGCCTGCAATATAGCTTCCCGCCAATCAGAACGATAGTAAAGAGAAACATCTATTTTGAGTTTGATATCCTTTACATTGCTTTGATTCACTACAGAGTTCACTTTAGCCTGGCGTGTAATTGCTGTTTGGTGTTCACCTTCTAGATATTGATATAACCAATTTTTATTAAGAATAATATCTTTTTCTACTATATAATTTGAATCGGTGATGCAGATATTTGTGGTGTCGAATCCTAAAGATGAAATTATATTCAAATCCGCTTTGAGTTCGGATAGTATAACATCTTCAGGAGAGTGGCTAGTGAAAGAATTATTGTCACAAGTAGTAAACGATAAAACTAATGCACACCAAAAACTTATGGATATAAGTAACTTCTTCATAACGATTATTTTTTGATTTTATATCTAAGGAAAAAAGGAGCCGCCTCCAAATGTCGTGTCACACACGCTTCCTGAGACGGCCCCTTTTTCAAGTTTAATAAAGAGCTTTGCTTATATTAGTGTACAAATCCTATTTACTTTTATCCCATCCCGGATTTTGCTTCATGTTCGGGTTCAACGTCAACTGGGTAGTCGGTATCGGATAGAAATAATACTTGGAATCGTAGATACGCGGTTGATTGAGTGTGTTGGAGCCAATCATGTAACCGTCACTGTTGACGTCTACTTCCGGACTGGGAACATGCTTCAGGTTGGCACCCAAGTAGATGTTAGGATGTTTGCCCGAATCGAGCAGATCGAGCTTGTGCCAGCGGATGAGGTCCCAATAACGGGTCCAGTTGTCAAACATCAGTTCGCAACGGCGGCAACGGCGAATCTCCCACAGCAGGTTGCTGACACCCATGTTGTTGGCTGGGTCAGCCTCCGGATTCACGGTCATGTCCGGCAAACCTGCACGGTGCAGTAGTTTGTTGATGGAGTTGTCAAGGTCGGCATTTGTCAACGTGCCCAACTCGGCCTTTGCCTCGGCAAAATTCAGATAGACTACTGACAGCCAGAATATCGGACAATCGGTGTACTGCTTGTTAATGTTATTACGTTCGTTTATAGTCATATCCTGCGGATTGTCATATTTGGCTACTCCATACCCTGTAGTAGAAGTAAACGAAGCAACTCCGGCACGGCTGTAAGGATTGCCCTTGAAACAGAGAACCGAGTCGATGGTTTGGGACAGTCGCTTATCACGCACATTCAAAAGAGAGTTTAAGTTATACTCTCCGTTCGCATCCTGAGCCACGGCGTCGTTCGTGTCCAGCGAAGTTGTAGCCTTCGGTTTGCCGTCGAGGAACAGGTAGCAGTCGAAGGCATCTTTTGTCATACCGCTTGTTCCGCCGGTATTTACAGTGTAGTCTACAATAGAATGCATCAAGCTGTTCTGAGAATAAGGCTTGTAGAATATCATCTCAGGATTATCGCTGAGCGATATGGAATTGTAGTTGCCCTTATAACTCGGATTCAGTGTATAGTTTTTCGCCATTAACGCTTCGCAAGCGCTGACACACTCTTTCAGGTACTTTTCAGCCCGCGGCAGGTCGGCATCTTTGCCGGCATTGTCGGCAGCAGTGCGGTATTTGCAATACGTGCCTTCGTACAAGGTGATATCGGCTTTCATCGCCAATGCCATGTCAGCGGTGAAGCGTTGCTTGTTGGTTCCTGTGATGGTGCGGGTAGCATAATTGAGGTCGTTCAGGATGCTGTCCATTACGATGTCCCGGTCGGTGCGCGCTCCGTAGACGATATCCTTTTCCGTTGGATCTATCGGAGTGTTTATCCATTGCACATCTCCATACATGCGCACCAGTTGATAGTACTTCCATGCTCTGTTCATGCGGACTATGCCTTCGTAGTTGGCCTTTACGGCTTCGTCCAGAGAAGATACTTTCAATCCGGCGAGGATGTAGTTGGCACGGCGGATTTCCTCAAAAGGCTGTGACCAGTCAGTGGCTGTGGCTACCAAGGCGGTATAGGACCAGACGGTCGACTCATAGTCCACCTGGTCGTCACTCAGTGTCTTGAAGTAGAACCAGCCACGAATGTCTCCATTCCCGTACCCCAAGTAATTATTGAAGAACGTATTGCACTGGTTGTCGAGGTTGCTTGCATTACTCCAATAAGCAGGAGTATTGGTGAATGCATCTAAGGGCGCTTTGTCGAGGAAGTCGTTGCAACTTGTCAAAGCCATTAGAGCCATTATTCCGTATATGAATAGTTTTTTCATCATTCCAATGTTTTTAGGGGTTATTATAAAGTTACCTGTATTCCGAATGAGAAGGTACGGGTGATAGGAGCCGTACGTCCCCATCCGCCATAAGTCAGACCGTCTCCAGTGCTGATTTCAGGATCAACCGGGAGGTCGCTGCCTTTGTAAAGCAGGAAGAGGTTGCTGCCGCTAAAGTAGATACGGGCTTTTTCGATGAAAGCCTTGCGGGTCCATTGCTTCGGGAAGGTGTAGCCGATGGTTACATTCTTCAGGCGGAGGTAGGACATGTCTGTCAGATAGCGGGTCTGCGGATAATAGTTGTTCGAACCGTTTGCAATGCCCGATACCGAACCCTTGGCTTCATTGCCGGGATAGAGACGCGGGTATTTGTTGCCTTGATTGATTTCATAGCCGGTAATGGTCTTCCAATCGCTGGAATACAACACCTTGTTGTAACTGGACTGGTGATCGTAAATAGCTAAGTCGGCCGAACGCATCATCGGGAAGTTCAGAGAAGAAATCGTCCAGTCGGAGCGCTTGCCTACCCCCTGGAAGAACAAGTCCAAATCGATATTCTTCCAACTGCCTCCGAGGTGGAAACTGTATTCATAGCGGGGAAGTGAGTTACCGATTACCTTCAGGTCGCCATGGTCGTCGGCTGTTCCTTTACCACCGTCGATGCTACCGCTTCCATCCAGGTCTTTGAACTTGATGTCGCCCGGGCCGTAATGGAAAGGAGCTTCTTCCAGTGCGTGCTGGTCGGCAATACCGCTCTTATAGTTCCAACTACCGTCGGCATTCCGGCCTGTAAAGTCGGATTCTTCAAAATAGCGTTCGGTTTCGAAGCCCCAAATGTCACCGTAGGTCTTTCCTGTATAATAAGAACTAAGCAGTTTGGAGTCGTTATTCCATTTCGTGACTTTAGTCTTGGAATCGCTCAGATTGAAATTGGCATAAACATCGAAGTCGCCGAATTTGTGACGCCAGTTGAGGTTAAGTTCCCAACCGCGGGTGCGGAGAGTACCGGCGTTTTCATACGGTGCGGTAGCTCCTACGCTGTTCGGAAGCACCTGGGCAGGGGCAAGCATGTCGCGGTTTTCGCGCTGGTACCAGTCGAAGCTTACCGACAATTCATCGTTCAGGAATCCTAAGTCCAAACCGATGTCGGTGGTGCGGATGCGTTCCCAAGTAAGGGACTTGGAGACTAATTTCGGCATGTTATACTGCGTCAGCTTATTGGCATTGACGCCATTACCATCTACCCAATAGATGTAACCCGTCTCTTTGTCGTTTTTACGTTGACTAATCAATTCTTCAAACATGTAGTCGCCAATGGCTTCATTACCGATTTCACCGTAAGATGCACGCAGTTTACCGTTATTGATGATTTTCTTCAATGGGGCGAAGTAAGCCTCTTCGGAGAAACGATAGCCGATGGAGGCGGAGGGAAAGAATGCCCAATGGTCGGTGTGGGGGAAACGGGATGAACCGTCGTAACGTCCGTTTACTTCCAACAGGTAAATGCCTTTGTAGTCGTAGTTGATACGTCCGAAGTAACCTGCCGATGCACGGGAGGTGTGTGACCAGTTGATTTGTTGCCCGTCTTGGTTGGCTAAGTTCAGTTCGGGATATGCTTCATCATACAGGCCGTTTCGCAAACCATATAAATAGGTGTAATCCACTTCTTCGGCATTGACACCCGCCATTATATTGAAGTTGTGGTTTCCACCCAAGGTCAGGGCATAGTTGGCATACGCGTTCAGCGTCCAGGTATTCTGCTTGGAATTATCCCGCCAAACCGTGGTACTGCTTGGTGAAACGATGTAGGACGGTACGGGTTTTCCGCTCCAGTTGATTCCGTATACCGAGAAATCCTCCGAACCGCTGTTCAAATTCTGAATGGCATAGGTGAAATCGGCATTCAAAGTAAGTCCTTTTACAATTTCGGCTTTCAGGTATGCATTCATGCGGGTGAGGTCGGTAATCTCCTTGCGGTCGGAAGCCTGCTTGCGCATAGCCATGAGGCGGGTGTCGTATCCGTCGATAGTGCCCGAAGGAATGAAGAACGAGCCCCAGCGCCAGAGTGTCTGGTAAGTACTGCTATATACATCCGGGCGCTGATAATTCTTGCGTGAGTAGTTGACACGCGCGCCTACTTGCAGCCAGTCGTAGATATCAGTAGATACATTGACGGAAATATTGTACTTCCGCAATTCGTCGGGACGTACTTTCATGATGCCTTCTTTTTCGTCATAGCCGAAAGAGAGATAATAGTTTGTCTTACCCGAAGTACCTTGAATCGATACATTGTGGCTTTGGGACGGGGCTGCCTTGCTGTAGTAGATGTCTTTTATATCCCAATCGGCGTAGTAATAAGGTGTGCCGTCCATTACGTAATAATCGCCGACGTTGCTGTCGCTTTGATAGGGGCGCATCTCTCCGTATTTCAATTTGCGATTGCCGTTCTGTTCTTTCCACTTCTGTGCATAAGGTAACAGTTTGTCAAAGTACATACCGAAAAGCTCTACCTCGTATTCGTTGGCATTGGCTTTAGCTTCCAAAGCAGAAAGTAACTGAGTGGGTACATCCGGAAAATCGGGAAGATAGGTTGGCTGGTCCCATGCGAAGTTATTGCTGTAGTTAATGGTCACCCTGTCGGTGGGCTTGGCACTTTTTGTGTTTATCAGGATAACACCGAAAGCAGCTCGTGTACCGTAGATGGAGGAAGAAGCAGCGTCTTTCAGTACAGAGATGCTCTCGATATCCTGGGTGTTCAGGAAGGAGATATCATCCATCGGGACTCCGTCTACTACAATCAACGGATTACTCTTTTCATCATTGCTCAGAGTTCCCACACCGCGGATGCGCATGGAAGCATTGCCGTTGATGTCACCGTTTTCGGTGGTGATAGTAAGACCCGGTACCGCTCCTTGAAGCGCTTTAGACACATCTTGCTGCGGACGTCCGGCCATGGTTTTGTTCAAGTCCACGGTTGAAACGGCGCCGGTAAGGTTCGCTTTTTTCTGCGTTCCATAACCTACTACTACTACTTCATCCAGCAATTCGGTATCTTCTTTCAGGGTAATCCGCATCGATTTGGTAGCTTTCAATTCTTGGGTTTGGTAGCCCACGAAGGATATCTTCAGCGTTGCGCCGGGCTTTATGGTCAATGTGAATTTTCCGTTCACATCCGTTACGATGCCGTTAGTGGTACCTTTCTCCACTACACTGGCGCCGATAATCGGTTCGTTGTTCGAGTCTACTACCAATCCGGTAACCGTCTGTGTCTGCATCTGTTCGGTTACTCCCAAAGAATTATCAGAAGCAGTCGGTATAGCCATCATACTACCGCTGCTTAATAGCAGTGTACTAATGGCCACTGCTGTGAGGAATCTATTGCTTGCTAATCCTCGTTTTTTGCGATCTTCATTCATAAATGGTTGATGATTTAGTTGTTAACAAATAAGGTTTTCTTAAATCGGATAAGGGAAGGTAATTAAGCTGATGTCGCTTTAACTATCTCAGGGGCAGATGTTCTTTCTCCATAGGCTTTTCTTTTATTTAAAGGTTCATAACTTTTTATATTGTATCTCTATCTATTTTTACTCACAGTTCCCGCGGAACTTAACTATTGCATTTTTGCTTGTAACTTATATGCACATCAAGCTTCTTCTTTCTTATGGGAATCTTCCTTAATAAAAGGATATAGGGCTATGTTTTTTCATTACGAAAAATCTCCAGTTTATTTGCATAGCGAAAGCTGATTATATAAGCGATAGAAAATAAGTATCAAGACCTCCGGAGAAGCATTATATGTTCGTTTTGGAGCAGAAATTTCAGCGCAAAAAGTTTTTTTCGGGAATACTTCTTGGAAAGATTAAAAAAAGCTATATATTTGTATTCAATTCTAAAACTGACTACCTATGAAACTGATTGCGGAAAGTGGTTCTACGAGAACTGAATGGGCTTTGGTTGAAGACAATCACTTGGTACAGCGCGCTTTCACCGAAGGTTTAAATCCTTTCTTCCAGACGCGAAGGGAGATTAGTCGGAGTGTACGCTTGGGGTTACCCGAGATTTTTTTCAAAAAGAAATTAGAGCAAGTTTACTACTATGGCGCCGGATGTTCTTCTTATGAGAAAAAGAACATACTGGGTGCATCTTTAGTAGCACAATTCAAGACCCCGATCCAAGTAGAAAGCGACCTTCTTGCTGCTGCCCGTGGCTTGTTCAAGTGTGAAGCCGGCATTGCCTGCATATTGGGAACCGGTTCTAACTCATGCTTTTACGATGGCAAGATTGTGGTGAAGAATGTAAAATCAGGGGGATATATATTAGGAGATGAGGGCAGCGGAGCCGTCCTGGGAAAGATTTTTCTGTCTGACGTCTTAAAAGGACTGGCCCCTAAAGAGATTATGACGGATTTCTTTGAAAAATTCCGTATTAGCCCCAATGAGGTTATGGAATCGGTTTACAACCGTCCGTTCCCGAACCGTTTCCTCTCCACCCTTTCTTACTTTTTAGCTGACTATACGGATGATGATTATGTATACAATTTGATAACGAACAATTTAAGAGGATTCTTCACTCGCAATGTATGTCAGTATGACTACCAAAACTACCCGATTCGTTTTGTTGGTTCTTTGGCTTATAGCTATTCCACTATTCTGCGTGAAGTAGCCAAAGAGTTCAATATCGAATTGGACGTTATTGAGGAAACTCCCATGAATGGGCTGATTGAGTTTCACTCTTTAAATATTGAAGAACCTTAAACTCCTATATATAATAAGGTATACAGGAACATTCCATGCAAATATAAAATTATAAAGTTAAAAATATGCAAAGATATGTTCTTGATATTGAATAATAATATATCTTTGTTACGTTGAAGATTGCAAAAAACTTCATGCCTTTGTTAATAACGAGTTTTATCTCTTTAAATAGCCGACAAAGTTAACTATTTAACTGATATTAAAGCAAAGTTAAGATACGCTAAGTTCCGCGGGAACTTGGTATTGATAAAAACTTAGATAGATAATAGA
>ENA-OYYE01000340-OYYE01000340.1-human-gut-metagenome-genome-assembly--contig:-NODE-340-length-26867-cov-8.412651_pt1 | contig 26867 bp, 20 predicted proteins | sample MGYA00243244_ERZ653437 | MGnify/ENA primary metagenome ERZ653437 (study PRJEB26926, sample SAMN06165130) | human gut metagenome | biome: ENVO:00009003; feature: ENVO:2100002; material: ENVO:00002003...
ATGATACCGTCTGATTTGTAACCGATGTTCACAACTACTTCACGCTTGTTCATTGCGATTACGGTTCCATCAACTACCTCGCGGTCGTTAACCTTGTTCAACGTATTGTCATACGCCTTTTCCAGTTCTTCGTGGCTTGCACTGGCTACTGATTCGCCGTTCTCATAAGCATCCCAGTTGAAGTCTTCAATAGGAGCTACATTCTTTAAATTTTCCATTAATAAATAAATTGTTTAACTCGTTAATTAAGTGAGACTTTATGTTGACTCAGTATTAAATCGGGCGCAAAGATAGGAGTATTTTCTTGAATGGCAAAAACTTACGCAAACATTTTACGAGGCTTTCCGCTACACCTTATTTATATATGCCAACGCCGCCCCTATCGCCGTCCTGTACTCCGCATACTCCGGGATGTGGAAGCGGACATGATAAATGTCTTCCATCTTCGGAAACACGTCCCGGCATTGGGGCAACTGGGCGAGGTTGCCGATTAAGACAAAATCACGCACAGGGCTGTTCAGTGCCGACAGCACCGCTGCTCCGCCTATGGTTTGAAGCACCATATAAATGATGCCGCACGCGATATCTTCCTGCGAAGCATTGCTGTCCGCCTTGCCAAACAGGGAGGCGGTGGCGGAGACGGGCAAATCGGGCAAGGCGTTGTTGCAGATGTCTCCTATCTGGAGGTTGACGCGGGTCACGTCGCCTTTCGAGGCCAGTTCCGCTACCTGATGGATATCGTGCGTCTTCAGCAGCAGGCGCGAAAGTCCTTGCAGCGTTCCGCCGCCGATGCCCATGCCGCCGATGTGACGGATTTCGTTGCCGTCGATGCGGACGAAGGAAGTGCCCGTCCCCATGCTGACCACAATCAGGCGGTCGATGTCCGTGGCATGGCGCGCGCCTAAGCCGTTGGCGATGAACTCATCCGTTTTGCCGGTAGGAAGCCCGTAGAGGGGACTGTCCACAAAGGCGCTGCCTACGCCGGTCAGCATCACTTGCTCCACGTCGGACAGGTGGATGCCTTTATCGTAGATATATTTCCCGAAGGCGCCGAACAAGGAAGTCACCGGGTCGGCTGCCGTGATGAACATCGGAGACTCTATCCGTCCCTCCTTGATGCCCACTATCTTGGTGGTGCTTCCGCCCACATCGATACCGATTACAATACCCATAGCTTATCATTGTATTTGCAGCAAAGGTACAAAAATAAACCACTATCGTAGAATTCCGCCCGAAATAATATCCGCCTGCAAAAAAAAGACTACTTTTACGCAATTAAACTTAAGAATCATGACAGAACCAGACAACTTCAATCCGTCCAAGATACCTACCAACTATCCGCTCTGCCTCAACCGCCAATGCCCGCTGGCATCTACCTGCCTGCGCCAACTGGTGGAGCAGCACGCAACGAATACTTCCGAGTACTGGCACATCATCAGCCCCCGCTGCATCGAGGCGCAACAGGGGCAGTGCGTCTACTACCGGCCTTCCGCCAAAGTGCGCTTCGCCAAGGGCTTCCTGAAGATGCTGGATAATATGACTTACAAGCAGATGCGCCTCTTCGTAGAAGGAATGGCAAACCTGTTCAGCGAAAGAACGTACTACCGCATCCGCAAGGGCGAACGCCTGATATCCCCCGCTCAGCAGGAGAAGATATACCAACTCCTGAATGCCTGCGGAGTGGAGGGACGTCCGGAGTTTGACGCCTACGTGGAGGACTATGAATGGTGAGCCGACAGATAGCCTGACCCCTGTTATTGCCAACAGGCTGGCAGAGTTCTGCCTACACGTTGGCAAGACACTGCCACCGCCTTGGCAAAGTTCTGCCAAGGCGGTGGCAGAGACTGGCAGCCTTATAGGGTGCGGAAGAAGGCTTGGCAACCGATGGATGAATCAACGGTTGAAAAGTTCGAAGGTAAACTTGACGCCTATTTCCTGATACTTCCAGTTGGCGAAACTGGTAAAGACTCCGAAGTCGAAGATGTGCGTGCCGATGCCGTAGCCCACTTCCAGATAGGGATTCAAATGGGGCACGACCAGCGCGTTCAGGTACAGGCGCTCGTTCAGCACGTATTGGGTGTACTTCTTCAGATGGCGGAGCAGCAAGAAAGGCGCTTCGTAGGTGAAGTGACCCCGGACGTATTTGCGCGAGGAGTTGTACCAACGGCCGTCGAGCAACTGGAACACGCCTCCAATTTCATCATTCCAGCCGACGGGCAGGTTGGAGCGCGCCAGATTGGCGAAGTCCACAAAGTACAGTTCCTTCTGATTGGTAAATGCCCCCCACCCCAGGCGGTAATAGATGTCGCGCATCAGCCCCAAGGGTATATTGTGCTGGAAGTCCACTTCCAGGCGCTCATACTTCCCGGTGCTGTTCATCACCCCGCTTATTCCGCGTTCCCAGTCCACGGAAACCGTAGGATATTTGGATTGGAGGTTTATCTTGCGGTCGCCGTTCATGTAATAATATTGCCCCGGAGTCCAGGTCAGCCGCACACGGGGGGCGAAACTGTTATACGTATGCCGGAACTTGTTCATGATGGCGGGGTCGAAGCCGGGCAATGCCGGAGAAGTGCCCACCGACTTCACGTTCGGCGTATTGGGATACAGCAGGATGAACTTGGAGCGCTCCACCTCCGTACGCCGGTGGATGGACAGCCCGACGTCCAGCGTCAGACCGTTGACTATCTCCCAACTGTGGCGGATGTGCATGTATAAGTCCTTGAAATAGTCCAGGTGTATCTGGTCGAAATCGAAAATGCTGTCCGGTATCGCTTTTAAGTCGTCCAGCACGTCACTGCTGTAGATGCGGTTACCGTTACCGATGCTGACGTGCAAAGCCGCCCGTTTGCGGGGCCAGTAATCGAAATCGGAGTTCACAGACCAGTAGAACTCTTTCCGCTTGAAGTTATAACCCACTTTAGGAACGATGCGCAACAAGCGGTCGCGGGTGAAAAGGCGGTTGTACTTGAACTCCTGCCTGTAAGAGAAACCGTTGCTTCCGCTGTAACTCAGCAGCAACGGATTGATAAGCGGCGAGCAGCGCACGCTTCCCATCTGCGCAAGGTCCACCGTATAGCGGCTGACCAGCGCGTCGCCGATTTGTCCCCAGAACTCCAGGCTCTTGCTTTTCTTCTTTTTTTTATAGAGCAGCGTATCGCGACGCAGGAAAAAGTCGTCATACAGCGTCTTCTCGTGCGGCGTCAGCGGCAGGGGGCGCAACGCGTTGAAGTAAGCCGTATCACGCTGGTAGGCATTGGTGTCGGTACGCAGGGTATAGGAGTCGGACAAGTCATACTTACTCTTCTCCGTATTCCTTTTCAGCACGACGGAAGGGTCTTTCTGATGGATGCTCTTATAGTCCAGCACCGCCATGTAGCTGCCGTCCACCACATTCCCCAGGAAGCGGAAAGTCGCCTCTACATTATAATGTATCGGAAGAAACTCGTCCGGCTCGCCCACTTCGCCCATCCTCACCAGGTTGTTGAAGCGCAGCATTTCCGAGCGCCCCGAGAAGCGTATCTCGCGGATGCTCCACACGTTGTCGCTCACTATCATGTAGCCGCCCACCAGTTGAAAGCTCTTGCTCTTGGGCATAAAGCGGATGCGGAAGCTGCGATTGTGCGCATCTCCCATGATGGAGTCTACTATATAGGTATAATAGTTGCGGGCGTTGGCGGCGAGCGGCGAGAGCAGCTTGTCGTACAGCAGCGTGGAGGAGTAGACGTTGATATGGAAGTATTCGGGCAGACGTCCGTCCAGTTCCCAGAACTCGGAAGCGGTTCCCACGCTTGCCTTCACCTTCTGGTCGTAGATGTCGGGGGCGGTATAGTGCAGGTCGCTGTACGTCTCCATCATGTATTCGCGCACGCCTTTCTTCATGCGGAACATGGAAGGAATAAAACGCAAAAGATGGTTTTTCTTGCGGATATTGACCCAGCCCTTGATGTAGAGTTCGGCTTTGTAGTCGTCGATGAGACGCTCGTAAAAGGGAGCGAAGAAGATAACCTTGTCCATGATGGAATCGGCATAAGCCCGTTGCCCTGCATACGATTTGGGAACAACCGTAGCACCTGCCTCCTGCAAGCCTGCAAACATCATGCAGATTGCTATCCATATACCTATCAAACGTTTCAACCGCAATATCTCCTTATGATTGGGGCAAATATAGAAAAAAACATGTATTTTTGCAGCCAACAACCAACAAATAAAAAGACAAATATGTCAAAAATGAGATTTTACGCCTTACAGGAACTTGCCAACCGGCGTCCCCTGGAGGTCACTATTCCTTCCAATAAGCTGTCCGATTACTACGGCAGCCATGTTTTCGACCACAAAAAGATGCAGGAATACCTGCCCAAAGAAGCCTACAAAGCCGTCAAAGACGCCATCGACCGCGGAACGCCCATCAGCCGCGAGATGGCCGACCTCATTGCCAACGGCATGAAGAGTTGGGCGAAGTCCCTCAACGTAACTCATTATACCCATTGGTTCCAACCTCTTACTGACGGAACAGCCGAGAAGCACGATGGGTTCATCGAATTCGGAGAAGACGGAGACGTAATCGAACGTTTTTCGGGCAAACTGCTGATTCAGCAGGAACCGGACGCTTCTTCCTTCCCCAACGGCGGCATCCGCAACACCTTCGAGGCGCGCGGATATACCGCCTGGGATGTATCCTCTCCGGCATTCGTGGTCGATACCACGCTGTGTATCCCCACTATCTTCATCTCTTATACGGGCGAAGCGCTGGACTACAAGACTCCGCTGCTGAAGGCGCTTGCCGCCGTGGACAAAGCCGCCACGGACATTTGCCAGCTTTTCGACAAAAATATCTCGCGCGTCTACACCAACCTGGGTTGGGAACAGGAGTATTTCCTGGTGGACTCCGCGCTCTATAATGCCCGTCCCGATTTATGCCTTACGGGACGCACGCTGATGGGACACTCCTCGGCGAAAGACCAACAGTTGGAAGACCACTACTTCGGTTCGATTCCTCCGCGTGTCACCGCCTTTATGAAAGAACTGGAGATTGAATGCCACAAGCTGGGCATACCCGTCAAGACACGCCACAACGAGGTGGCTCCCAACCAGTTCGAGCTGGCTCCCATCTTCGAGAACGCCAATCTTGCCAACGACCACAACCAGTTGGTCATGGACCTGATGAAGCGCATCGCACGCAAGCATCACTTTGCTGTACTGCTGCACGAGAAGCCCTACAACGGTGTGAACGGTTCGGGAAAACACAACAACTGGTCGCTCTGCACCGATACCGGCATCAACCTCTTCGCCCCGGGGAAGAACCCGAAAGGCAACATGTTGTTCCTCACCTTTCTGGTGAACGTGCTGATGATGGTATACAAGAACCAGGACTTGCTGCGCGCCTCCATCATGAGCGCGGGCAACAGTCACCGCCTGGGCGCCAACGAAGCGCCGCCCGCCATCCTGTCCATCTTCCTGGGCAAGCAACTGTCTTCCATCCTCGACGAGATAACCCGCCAGGTGAGCAGCAGCAAGATGACGCCGGAAGAGAAAACGACTTTGAAGTTGGGCATCGGCCGTATTCCCGAAATCCTGCTGGACACCACCGACCGCAACCGGACTTCTCCTTTCGCCTTCACGGGCAATCGCTTTGAGTTCCGTGCCGCCGGTTCCTCCGCCAACTGCGCTGCAGCCATGATTGCCATCAACGCAGCGATGGCCAATCAGTTGAACGAGTTCCGCGCCTCCATCGAGAAGCTGATGGAAGAGGGCGTGGGAAAAGACGAGGCCATCTTCCGTATCCTCAAAGAAACCATCCTGGCTTCCGAGCCCATCCGCTTCGAGGGAGACGGCTACTCGGAACAATGGAAGCAGGAAGCCGCCCGCCGTGGACTGACCAACATCTGCCACGTGCCGGAAGCATTGATGCACTACATGGACAATCAGTCCCGCTCCGTACTTATCGGCGAACGCATCTTCAATGAAACAGAACTTGCCTGCCGCCTGGAAGTGGAACTGGAAAAGTACACCATGAAAGTGCAAATCGAGAGCCGTGTGCTGGGTGACCTGGCAATCAACCACATCGTCCCCACCGCCGTAGCCTACCAGAACCGCCTGCTCGAAAACCTGCGCGGACTGCGCGAAACCTTCTCTGCGGAGGAATACGAGGAACTGAGTGCCGACCGCAAGGAGCTGATACGCGAAATATCCAAAAGGGTCACCGCCATCAAGATACAGGTAAGGGACATGACCGAAGCCCGCAAAGTGGCGAACCACATGGATAACTTCAAGGACAAAGCATTCGCCTACGAGGAGACGGTACGCCCTTATTTAGAGAGCATTCGCGACCATATCGACCACCTCGAAATGGAGATTGACGACGAGATTTGGCCGCTGCCGAAATACCGGGAATTACTGTTTACTAAATAAGAAGTCGCATTTTATTGTCACATTTGTGTAATATTTAATTTTTTCTTTTTACATTTGTGCTGTACAACACAGTTTTGTAGCAGCTATGGTAAAAATGAATTTATCAGACATAAATGTTCCGGAGTTGATTGCAGATATGTGGTCGCCCTTGAATGAGGAACAACGGGAGTTTCTCGCCAATCACTTTACGCTTCAGAATTATAAGAAGAATGAAGTAATCCATTGCGAAGGCGAGACTCCTGCCTACCTCATGTGTTTATTAAGCGGTAAAGTGAAGATTTACAAAGACGGAGTAGGCGGCAGAAGTCAGATAATCCGCATGATAAAGCCGGTGGAATACTTCGGCTATCGCGCCTACTTTGCCAAGGAGGACTATGTGACGGCGGCGGCGGCTTTCGAGCCTTCAGTCATCTGCCTGATTCCCATGACTGCTATCATGACGCTGGTGACGCAGAACAACGACCTTGCCATGTTCTTCATCAAGCAGTTGTCCATCGACCTGGGCATTGCGGACGAGCGCACCGTCAATCTGACACAGAAACACATCCGCGGCCGACTGGCGGAGTCGTTACTGTTCCTGAAAGAGAGTTACGGACTGGAAGAAGACGGTTCTACCCTGAGCATCTATCTGTCGCGCGAGGACTTGGCGAATCTGTCGAATATGACGACTTCCAATGCCATCCGCACCCTTTCTCAGTTTGCCACCGAGCGGCTGATTACCATCGACGGGCGCAAAATCAAAATCATCGACGAAGAAAAGCTGAAAAAGATAAGCAAAATAGGATAAGAGCCTTGCGTTGTCCCCCAATGACGCAAGGTTTCATCCGCATAAAACAATTTATAACTTAACACACTAAAATCATGAAAAAAGGTCTGAGTGCCCTGCTCTTGGCCGGTATGCTGACTATGGGCGTAACCGGATGCGGGCAAATTGCCAAAGAAACTGTGAACGAGTACAATGTTGTCCCCCTCCCCAACCGGATGATTCCCCAGGAAGGACGTTTCCGGCTGACGAACGGCGTACCTGTAATTACAGCGGATTGTTCCCCCGAAGTACAAGCCATTGCCGACAGTATGATAACCCGCATCCGGACTATCTCCGGCATTAAACTGAAAAGCGGCGCGCAGGCGGTTTCCGGCACGCCTTCCATTCGTTTTGTCACCGTCGCCAACCTGCCTCAAGAAGGCTACCAACTATCCATTGCTCCTGACGAAATCATCGTATCGGCTTCGCAACCCAACGGTTTCTATTACGGCGTACAAACTCTCTACCAACTGATGCCGCCCGCCATCTACGGCAAGGCTCCGGTGAAAAACGCCGACTGGTCGCTGCCCGCCGTACAGATAGAAGACGCTCCGCGTTTTCCGTATCGCGGACTGATGCTGGATGTTTGCCGCCACTATGCTTCTCTGGATTATATCTATAAGTTCATCGATATGCTCGCCATGCACAAAATGAATACTTTCCACTGGCATCTTACAGACGACCAGGGCTGGCGCATCGAAATCAAGAAGTATCCCAAGCTGACGGAAGTCGGTTCCAAGCGGAAAGAAACGCTTATCGATTATTATTACGTCAACTGGCCGCAACTGTTCGACGGCAAAGAGCACGGAGGCTATTACACCCAGGAAGATATCAAGAAAGTGGTGGATTACGCTGCAAGCAAATACATCACGGTGATTCCCGAAATAGAAATGCCGGGACATGCCTTGGCCGCGCTCGCCTCTTATCCCGAACTGTCCTGCAATCCCGATACCACCTATGAGGTAACCGGTACGTGGGGAGTCTTTGAAGAAGTATTCTGTCCGAAAGAGGAGACTTTCCAGTTCCTGGAAGGCGTGATGGACGAAGTGATGGAGCTGTTCCCAAGCAAATACATTCACGTAGGCGGTGACGAGTGTCCCAAAACCGCCTGGGAGAACAGTGCCTACTGCCAGTCGCTGATTAAGCAGTTAGGACTGAAAGAAGATACGACTCCGAATGCTGTGGACGGAAAGAAGCATACCAAAGAAGAAAAGTTGCAGAGCTACTTCATTACCCGGATGGAAAAGTATCTGAACAGCAAAGGACGCAACATCATCGGCTGGGATGAAATACTGGAAGGCGGTCTCGCCCCCAACGCCACCGTCATGTCATGGCGCGGAGTGCAGGGCGGAATCAATGCGGCAAAAACGGGGCATAACGCCATTATGACGCCCAGTTCGTATGCCTATCTCGACCAATATCAGGAAGAACCGGAAACGGCTCCCACCACCATCGGCGGATATAACACGCTGAAGAAGACTTATAGTTATAACCCCGTGCCCGACGATGCCGACGAACTGATGAAGAAGCACATATTAGGCGTGCAGGGAAATGTTTGGACGGAATACATGCAGAATGACGAGCGACGGGATTATCAGGTATTCCCCCGTGCCGTCGCCCTTGCCGAAACGGGTTGGACTGAAAACAGTGCCAAGGACTGGAATAGTTTCTGCCGCCGCATGACGGAAGTTTTCGACCGCATGGACGCAATGGCTGTCAAGGCCTGCCGCAACTTCTTCGATGTCAACATCCACACCCATGTGTATGACGATACGCTGAAAGTCAAGTTGGAATGCTTCTATCCGGATGCGGAAATAAGATATACCACCGACGGCAGCGAACCGGACCTCAATTCCGAACTCTATACCGAGCCTTTCGAACTGAAAGGGCATATCGACCTGAAGGCCGCCGCGTTCAAGTCGGGCAAGATGCTTGGGAAAGTGACAGGAAAATCCCTCTACGGCAATCTTATCAGCGGGAAGCGTTTCACGGTCACACCTGCCATCGGCTGGCTCAATGGCGACACTTTCGATGAAAACGATGTATTGGGAGCTGACTCCACCACCTACGGTCTGACCAATGGGAAACGCGGCAATCCAGCCTCCTTCAATCCCTGGACGGCCTTTAAGATGAGTGAGCAATGCAAGGAAGTAGTGTTCACCGTCGATATGGGTAAACCGACGACGGTACAGAAAGTAGTATTCGGTTCGCAGTTCAATCCCGCTTACCGCAATATGCCGGCAAGCGCAGCTACGGTGGAGGTTTCTTCTGACGGCAAAGATTTCCGTGAAGTGGCCCGTGCAAGCTTTGAACGTGAATATCCCGACAAAGGGAAGAAAGCATATACGGATTCGCTGACTTTCTCTCCCACGGAAGCGACTTTCCTGCGACTGACACTGCACAATGGAGGCACGCTCCGCAATGGCATCGACTGTCGCAAAGATACGCCCGAAGATATCATCCAGGCCGATTTATATCTGGACGAGATAGAAGTTTATTAATCGGATTATTATAAAGAGTTCCGAATAGTCCAGGCTGTCCGAGAACTCTTGAACAGATTTATTTTAGGCGCGGATTTCGCGGAAAATCACGGATAAGTTTAACAAATTCGTGAAATCCGCGAAATCCGCGCCTAAAATTTATCGCAAGGTGAGCGGTATCGAGAGATCTCTCAACCGTTCAGCAAATATCTTTCCGCCTCGATGGCAGCCATACAACCGCTACCGGCCGCCGTGATGGCCTGGCGATAATGCGGGTCGGCAACATCGCCCGCCGCAAACACTCCCGGAACTTTCGTACGGGGAGTTCCCGGTTCAGTAAGGATATAGCCTACCTCATCCATATCCAGATACGGCTTGAAGATATCCGAATTGGGCTTATGACCGATAGCCAGGAAGAAACCGTCGATTGCCAAATCGTAACGTTCTTCGTCCGGCTCGCCCATTCGCTTCACCAGATGTACGCCTTCCACGCCGTTTTCTCCGTACAGTCCTACTGCATTATGTTCGAACAGCACTTCAATCTTTTCATTGTTCATCACGCGTTCCTGCATGTATCGCGAAGCGCGCAGGTAGGGTTTACGCACAATCAGATAGACCTTGCTTGCCAAGCCCGCCAAATAGGTGGCTTCTTCGCAAGCCGTGTCTCCGCCTCCCACAACAGCGACTACTTTCTTACGATAGAAGAAACCGTCGCAAGTGGCACAAGCGCTGACGCCCATACCGGCATATTTCTTTTCATCCTCCAAGCCAAGATATTTGGCGGTGGCACCGGTAGCGATGATGACCGTCTGAGCTTCTATCACCTTCTCGTCGTCGATGGTTATCTTATAAGGCGACTGGCTGAAGTCGGAGGCCGTTGCCACGCCGAAGCGCAGGTCGGAACCGAACCGTTCCGCTTGCTTGCGCAGGTCTTCCATCATCTGCGTACCGCTCACTCCTTCGGGATAACCCGGGAAGTTTTCTATATCGGTGGTAGTGGTCAACTGCCCACCGGGTTGCAAGCCCTCATAAAGCACCGGAGAGAGATTGGCACGCGCCGCATAAATCGCTGCTGTATACCCGGCAGGACCGGAACCGATAATCAGGCATTTTACTTTTTCTGTTTCCATAATTTGTATGTATTAAGTAAGTGATTGAAATTAGTTATATCATTAGTATGTGTCATCCAAAGCCGGCAGCATCGCATATCCCGGATATCCGCTGATTACCTCAAATCAATCACCTCTGCCGTCGGGTACGCCTTCTTATCAAAATCAAAAAAGCTATCGGGGTATTTCTGTCCGGTCTGATAGGAGTTGATAAAGACCACTGCGGCGTCCTTACTTCCCCTTTGCACCATACTTATCTTCAATGGCCGGAGCGTACGCTTGTTCAGGAACAATATCAGGCATTGTATATCCTGGTCGCGCTTCGTCGCCGTCATTACAATTTGATACGTGGTATCATCCGACGCATTCCCTATTTTACTCATCTTCAGTTTATATCCCTGTTTATAGAGAGCCAGCCACGCATACGGATTAATCGCCTGCAATTCTTCGGGAGTCGGTTCGGAAAGATTCACCTCATCGCTGGAGGTGAGGTAGCTCCATTGCGTATGCCCGTTGAACCACGTCTTCACCCCTTCCGTTTCCAGCACGAACTTATCTCCTTTCAGGTAGATTGTCCCCTTCGAATCCCCTTCCGGCGCACGGACAGAGAAAGTAATCTTCACACCGCCTGCCTTACGGAAAGCCTCCGCCGCACGATCCAACACATCCCGTGCATCCGGTTGCTGTGCAGCCAGAGGCAATGCGAGACAAATCATCCAGATTACTCCTAAAATTCGATTGATTTTCATATAAATTCAAACATTGACTTATTGCAAATTGTTCATACGCATCTCCAAATCGTTTTCGTCCACGCAGAACACTTCACGCGGCTTGCTGCCTTGCGCAGAACCCACTATACCCGCCTTTTCCAACTGGTCCATAATGCGCCCCGCCCGGTTGTAACCGATAGAGAACTTACGCTGGATGAGCGAGGTCGAGCCTTGCTGATGAATGACAATCAGCCGCGCCGCATCTTCGAACAACGGGTCGAGACGTCCCATATCCACATCACCCAAGTCTCCCCCGCCATTCTCATCCACATATTCGGGCAGATAGAAAGCAGTCGGATATCCCGGCTGACGGGCAATGAACTTAGTAATGTCCGCCACCTCCGGCGTATCGATAAAGGCACACTGCACACGCACCGGGTCTGCACCCTGAAGGAAAAGCATATCGCCACGTCCAATCAACTGGTTAGCTCCCGGCCGGTCAAGGATGGTACGCGAGTCCACCATCGCCGATACACGGAAAGCGATACGCGCCGGGAAGTTCGCCTTAATCGTACCCGTAATGATGTTGGTTGTCGGGCGCTGAGTGGCTATAATCATGTGGATACCTACCGCACGTGCCAACTGCGCGATACGGGCAATGGGCAATTCCACATCCTTACCGGCAGTCATAATTAGGTCACCGAACTCGTCGATAACCACTACGATGTACGGCATAAACTTATGTCCCTTCTCCGGATTCAGCCGGCGGTTGATGAACTTCTCGTTATACTCCTTGATGTTGCGCACATGGGCCGCTTTCAGCAAATCATACCGGGTATCCATTTCCACACAGATGGAGTTCAAAGTCTGCACCACCTTGGTGACATCCGTAATGATGGCATCTTCCCCGTCAGGCAGCTTGGCAAGAAAATGATGTTCGATGACCGAATAGATGCTGAACTCCACTTTCTTCGGGTCTACCAGCACGAACTTCAATTCGGCGGGATGCTTCTTATATAATAAGGAGGTAATAATCGCATTCAGGCCGACAGATTTACCCTGACCGGTGGCACCTGCTACCAACACATGCGGCATCTTGCACAAATCCACCATAAAGACTTCATTGGTAATGGTCTTGCCTAAAGCAATGGGCAGGTCGTAGGTCGATTCCTGGAACCGCTTGCTGCCGATAATGCTCTGACCCGACACTATCTTCGGATTGGAGTTCGGCACTTCGATACCGATTGTTCCTTTTCCCGGTATCGGGGCGATGATACGAATGCCCAATGCCGAAAGGCTCAGGGCGATATCATCTTCCAGACCGCGTATCTTCGAGATACGTACCCCCTGCTCAGGCGTGATTTCGTACAAGGTAACGGTAGGTCCCACCGTAGCCTTTATCGTACTGATTTCTATTCCGAAGCTGCGCAGCGTATTGACAATCTTATCCTTATTGGCATTCTGTTCCACCATGTCTACGGTGGGTTCGGCATTCTCATAATGCTTCATCAGGTCGATGGTAGGGAAATGGTAATTCTCCAAATCCAGACGCGGGTTGTAGGGTTCTCTTTCCAGCCCTTTGTATTCCTCGTCCTCGACGGCTTCCACCTCAAACGCAGGCTCTTTCGCTTCCTCCGGCTGCGCGCGCCAAGGAGTCGCCGGTTCGGCAAGCGGAGTCTCGATGGTCATCGGCACTTCTCCGTCCGTTTCTTTGGCATTAGCGGCAGCAGGCTTGGCGATATTTCCCAAATCCAGCGTTATCTCCTGCGGCATTTCCACCGTTTCCTCATCTTCTTCAGGTTCGGGCTCCGTCTCTTTCGGCTCCGGAGCTTTTTCAGCAACCGCCGCTTTCTTTCCTTTCACAGTCCATGAGTCGGTAAATTCCTCCGGCGTTTCCCCTTCCTTATCCTCTTCCTGGTTCTTCTTCAGGAAACCGAGGGTGAACAATTTCCGCAACCAGATAATGGTACGCGTGCTCAGGTAAATCAGGAAACAGATTGCCGTCACCAGCAGTATCATCCACACTCCCGGCACGCCTACTTGCGACACCAGCCAGTTGCTCACATTATATCCGTGCATTCCCCCCAGATAAAGGAAAGAATCCTTGTACTGATCCACAAACGCAAAGCCGAAAAACACCGAGAACCATACCAGCAGCAACGTACAGCCGATGAACCACTTCCACAAGCGTACCACCCGCACCTTCATCAGTTTCAATCCCGCTACCGCCAGAAAGACCAGGATAAATATGGACGACACACCGAAGCAGTCGTTTATCAGGTAACTTGCCAACTGAGCTCCGCGCGAACCGGCATAATTCTTCACTCCGTTATGAGTGGAAATCAGTTCCTGCGGGTTACCCGCATCGATAATGCTCTGGTCTGCCGCCCCCGTAACGAAGAACGACGAAAAAGCCAGCAATAAATAAACTGAAAAGATAACCAGTATCAGACCGATTATAAAATGGAGAGTTTCATTCTTTAAAACAGCGCCTACCTTCCCGAACAGCGAGAGAGACGGCTCCTTATCCCGGAGATTTATCTTCTTTGCCATGAATTTATTTTCCCTTTATATACATTGGTGCAAAAGTAATAAAAAAAACAATTACCCGCTAAAAAATAAGATTCTTCCCACAATTGCCTTGAGGATAAATAGTAATTAGGCGAAGTTATTATAAATATTCATAAAAAACACCCGGCGCCTCCCCAAGCTATATGCAAATAAATTTGCTTCTACTTGCTGTTTGCACTATCTTTGCGTTTCAAATCAAGAAGATATGAAGAAAGAAAGCCAAGTGATATTCGACCGTAACGTCGTGGAGTTCGTTACCGTGGCCGCCGAATTCTGCAAATTTCTGGAGCAGGCGGAAACGATGAAGCGCTCCGTGTTTGTCGATACCTCCCTGAAGATACTCCCGCTGCTTTACCTCAAAGCGGCCATGTTGCCCGAATGTGAAACGATAGGCGACGATGCACCGGAGACATTCGTTACCGAAGAGACCTACGAAGTGCTCCGCATGAACCTTGCCGGCATCCTTGCCGAAAAGGACGACTACCTGGATGTATTCGTTTCGGACATGAAGTACAGCGACCAGCCGATTACGAAATACATCTCCGAGGATTTAGCCGACATTTATCAGGATATCAAAGACTTTATATTCGTGTTCCAATTGGGGCTGAACGAGACGATGAACGATTCCCTCGCCCTCTGCAAAGAGAACTTCGCCCTCTACTGGGGCCAGAAGCTGGTGAATACCCTGCGGGCATTGCATGACGTAAAGTACAATCAACCGGAAGATGAAAAAGAGGAGGACGAAGATACGGACGATGAAGATGCCGACGGTACACACGGCTGTCACTGTCACGAGGATGATGACTGTCACTGTCATGAGGATGATTGCAACTGTCACGATGATGATTGTCATTGCCACGACGATGACTGCCACTGCCACGAACCGGGACATCATCACGAATAAAAAATGAATTTATGGTAATCAGAAAAACAATTAATAAAGAAGACCTGACGGACATGCCCAAAGCGGTCTTTCCGGGAACGATCCATGTAGTGCGCACTCCGCAGGAAGCGGAAAAGGCGGTTGCCTACCTGAAGAAATGCCCCGTAGTAGGCATCGACAGCGAAACGCGCCCCTCGTTCACCAAGGGGCATTCGCACAAAGTCGCCCTGTTGCAGATTTCTTCGGAGGAGCATTGCTTCCTGTTCCGTCTCAACCTGACGGGACTGACGCTGCCCGTTATCACCCTGCTGGAAAATCCCGGCGTAATCAAAGTGGGCCTCTCGCTGCGTGACGACTTCATGATGCTGCACAAGCGCGCTCCCTTCGAGCAACGCGGCTGCGTGGAGTTGCAGGAATACGTGCGCCCCTTCGGCATCCAGGACAAAAGCCTGCAAAAGATATACGCCATCCTTTTCGGCGAAAAGATATCCAAAAGCCAACGCCTGTCCAACTGGGAGGCGGAAGTGCTGACCCCATCGCAACAACAATACGCAGCCACCGACGCCTGGGCGTGCCTCAACATCTACAACCGCTTGGAGGAGTTGAAACGCACCGGAGACTTTGAACTGGCTGTGGAAGAAAAGAAAGAAGAAATCCAAACGAAAGAATGAAGCGGGGCCATCCTGCACTTATAACACAATCATATTATGTATAAAGTTTACCTGAAATCCGGCAAAGAAGAGTCATTGAAGCGTTTCCATCCCTGGGTATTTTCCGGAGCCATCGCACGTATCGACGGAGAGCCCGAAGAAGGAGAAGTAGTTGAAGTATATACCGCCAAAAAAGAATTCATCGCCAAAGGGCACTTCCAGATTGGCAGTATCGCCGTACGCGTACTTACGTTCGACCCGGACGAAGCCATCGACTCCGACTTCTGGAAGCGCAAACTCAGCATCGCCTACGACATGCGGCGCAGCATCGGCATCGCCGGAAACCCCACGAACAATACTTTCCGCCTGGTGCATGGCGAGGGAGACAACCTGCCCGGACTGGTCATCGACATTTATGCCCGCACCGCCGTGATGCAGGCGCACTCCGCCGGTATGCACCTGGACCGTATGGCGATTGCCGAAGCGCTTGCAGAGGTAATGGGCGACCAGATAGACAACATCTACTACAAATCGGAGACTACCCTCCCCTTCAAAGCCGACCTTTATCCCGAAAACGGATTCCTGAAAGGCGGCAGCACGGACAATGTCGCCACGGAATACGGCTTGAAGTTCCACATCGACTGGCTGAAAGGCCAGAAGACGGGCTTTTTCGTAGACCAACGGGAGAACCGCTCGTTGCTGGAACGGTATGCCCGCGACCGCAGCGTGCTGAATATGTTCTGCTACACCGGCGGCTTCTCCGTATATGCTATGCGGGGCGGCGCCAAGTTAGTGCACTCGGTGGACAGTTCCGCCAAGGCCATCGACCTCACCAACAAGAACGTAGGCATGAACTTCCCCGGCGATACCCGCCACGAGGCTTATGCGGAAGACGCCTTCAAGTACCTCGACCGGATGGGCGACCAATACGACCTCATCGTACTCGACCCTCCGGCTTTTGCCAAGCACCGCGATGCCCTGCGGAACGCCCTGCAAGGATATCGCAAACTCAACTTCAAGGCATTCGAGAAGATTAAGCCGGGCGGAATCCTCTTTACCTTCTCCTGCTCGCAGGCAGTCAGCAAGGAGAACTTCCGCACATCGGTGTTCACCGCCGCCGCCATGTCGGGACGAAACGTGCGCATCCTGCACCAACTGACGCAGCCCGCCGACCATCCCGTCAGCATTTACCATCCCGAAGGAGAATACCTGAAGGGGCTGGTCTTGTATGTAGAATAAGGAATAAGGGGCATTTCAAACCCCTAAACTTCTAAAAAAAGTTAAGGAATAGAAGAAATTAGGCAAATCATTATGTTGTATAACATAAATCCCCTTATCTTTGCACTGTGTTTTTCATGGTATTAGATTTAAGGTTAATAAAGATTGGCTGTCTGGGATAGATAGCCTTCTTTTTTTTATACCCCCTCCTCCTCCCTTTTTAGCCCTCGGAGCATCGCCTTTTCCGATAAATTGTCTACATTTGCGTCTTAATAATCATTTGCTTTTTGAAAAACACCTAATTAATAGTAAGCACTATGAATATAAAGATTCGCTTAATCATCATGAACTTCCTGCAATTCGCCGTGTGGGGAGCCTACCTTACCTCTATGGGTAGTTATCTTGTCAATGTAGGACTGGCCGGTCATATCGGAATGTTCTATGCCATGCAGGGGATTGTATCTCTGTTCATGCCCGCCATCCTCGGAATCATCGCCGACCGGTGGGTCCCCGCCCAGAAACTTTTAAGTTTCAGCCACTTCGCCGCGGTGCTGTTCATGGCTGCTGCCGGATACTACGGCATGACGAAAGGGGCGGACGTAGACTTCGGCACCCTCTTCGGCTTCTATTCGTTAAGCGTAGCCTTCTATATGCCCACCCTGGCGCTCTCCAACTCCGTGGCCTATACCGCTCTGGACAAAGCCGGACTGGACACCATCAAGACGTTCCCCCCTATCCGCATCTTCGGCACCATCGGGTTCATCTGCTCCATGTGGGTGGTCGACTTGCTCGGATTGCAGAATAACTACGGTCAGTTTTTCGCCTGCGCCCTTATCGGACTGGTCTACGGCGTGTATGCACTGACCTTGCCGGACTGCCCCACCAGCAAAGGCGGCGCTACCAAGTCGCTGGTAGAAGCCTTGGGCTTGCGGGCGTTCACCCTGTTCAAACAGAAGAAGATGGCCATTTTCTTCATCTTCTCCATGCTGCTGGGCGTATCGTTGCAGATAACCAACGGCTTTGCCAATCCGTATATCAGCAGCTTCGGCAGCATACCCGAATATGCCGACACCTTCGGCGTGCAGCACGCCAACATCCTGATATCGTTGTCGCAAGTCTCCGAAACCCTCTGCATCCTGCTGATTCCCTTCTTCCTGAAGCGTTTCGGCATCAAGCGGGTGATGCTGATTGCCATGCTTGCCTGGGTGTTCCGTTTCGGACTTTTCGGCGCGGGCAACCCCGGCAGCGGAGTATGGATGTTTGTCCTTTCCATGATTGTGTATGGCGTAGCGTTCGATTTCTTCAACATATCCGGCTCTTTATTTGTTGATAGGGAAACAGACAAAGGCATCCGCTCCAGCGCCCAGGGCTTGTTCGTCATCATGACCAACGGCTTGGGAGCCACCATCGGGACATTGGGAGCACAGGCTGTGGTCAATCATTTTGTCGATTTCGACAGCAGCGTGCCCCAGATTGCCCAATGGCAATCCGCCTGGTACGTATTCGCGGCATACGCCTTGGTAGTAGCGGTTGTGTTTGCCCTCGTTTTCAGGTACAAACACCGCCCGGAAGAAATTTGAGTTGCTGAGTTGGCAAGGTGGTAAGTTGATAAGTTTCTGAGTTTTTAGGGTTGTAAGTTTTTGAGTTGCTGAGTTTATAAGATGCTGAGTTTAAAAGAACTCATAAACTTACGAACTCATACCCCCAAAAACTTACAACCCTAAAAACTCACAAACTCAAAAACTTACAAACTCATAAACTCAAAACCTCATAAACTTAAAGTCAATGAACAGAAAAAAGGTAGAACTGCAAGTACTGAATATCTCCAACAGCCAGGCACAGGCGGGCGCCTTCGCCATGTTGTTGGGTGAAATAGACGGCCCCCGCCAGTTACCGATTATCATCGGTTCTTCGGAGGCGCAGGCCATCATTATCGAGATGAAAGGCATCGTTCCGCCCCGCCCGCTGACCCACAACCTGTTTGCATCGGTGCTCGAAGTGCTGGGCGTACAGTTGATGCGCGTCCTCATCTACAAGGTGGACAACGGAATCTTTTCGTCATACCTCTATCTGAAGGCGGATGAAACCATCCTCCGGGTCGATGCGCGCACCAGCGACGCGGTGACCCTCGCCCTCCGGATGGACTCTCCCATCTATATTTACGAAAATATCCTGGAAGCCGAACGGCTGAAAACCGGAGAAGCCTCCGGCAGCGACGAAGTGGATTCCGACAACGAAGCCTCCGCCGCAAAGACGCTGGAACGGCTGAGAGCCGCCCTGCAAGAGGCTATCGACAAGGAAGACTATGAACGCGCCGCCCAGCTCAGAGACCAGATTAACCAACGCCAAAAACCATAAACCCGAGATGCACGTATTCTACACCCCCGATATACAATCGCGCCCCGAACTGCCCGAGGAGGAAGCCGCCCACGCCGTCCGCGTACTGCGGCTGCAAGCGGGAGATGAAATCACGCTGACCGACGGCAAGGGCAACTTCTACCGCGCCGCCATCAGCACCGCCTCCCCCAAACGCTGCCTGGTGGACATCCTCGAAACAATTCCGCAAGAACCCTTGTGGAGCGGCCACCTGCACATCGCCATGGCGCCCACCAAAAACATGGATCGCACGGAATGGTTTGCCGAGAAAGCCACCGAAATAGGCTTCGACGAACTGACCTTCCTGAACTGCCGCTTCTCGGAGCGCAAGGTCATCAAGACCGAACGTATCTCAAAGATACTGGTATCCGCCATCAAGCAATCGCTCAAGGCGCGCCTGCCCATCCTGAATGAAATGACGGATTTCAGCAAGTTCGTCACCCGTCCTTTCGAGGGGCAGAAGTTCATCGCGCACTGCTACGAAGGAGAAAAAGCGTTCCTCAGGGACAAGGTGCGGAAAGGAGAAAACGCCTTGGTACTCATCGGCCCCGAAGGAGACTTCAGCGAAGAAGAAGTAAAGCTGGCCATCGACCACGGCTTCACGCCCATCAGCCTGGGGCCTTCCCGCCTGCGGACAGAGACGGCGGCATTAGTGGCCTGCCACATCCTGAATTTACAAAACCAATAAACTAATTAAACTCGAATTTATATGAAAAGAAATCTATCGATCCGCCTCTCGGTACTGGCCGTACTGATGGTACTCGTCAGTTCCTGTACGAAAAAAGCGGAGTATACCAACGCCATCCCTGCCGACGCATCCGTAGTCGCCATCCACATGAAGTCACTGGCAGACAAAGCCGGCATCGGGGACAAAGACAACCAGGAAGCCATTCAGAAGCTGACCGACGCCTTGAAAAGCGGCATGAACGCCGCCACCTACCGGCAACTGGAAGCCGTACTGAAAGACCCGTCCAAGTCGGGCATCGACATCGCCGCGCCCATCTACCTCTTCAGCGCCCCTTCGATATCCGGCGAAGGCATCGTCATGAAGGTGAACGATGAAGACGATCTGCGCTCTTTCATCGGAATGATGGAAAAAGAGCAGATCAGCTCCGCCATCGAAGAAGGCGAAGGTTACAGCTACACCCGAATCAACCAAGAAGGTCTCCTCGTTTTCGACGCCTCCACCCTGTTAATCACCAGCTACGACAGTGATTCCGAACAGGAAGCGATTCGGAAAACGGTTGCCGCCTTACTGAAACAGACGCCGGAAAACAGCCTCAGCAGCAATCCCGCATTCCGCAAGATGCAGCAGCAGGACGGTGATATCGACTTCCTGGTGTCCCCGTCAAGCGCTTACGGAGCATTCTTCAAGCAGATGAACTACACAATGCCGCAGGACACAGCCTGGACGGACTTCTCCTTCATCGGCAACCTTTCCTTCGAGAAAGGCAAAATCGCCTTGGACGCCGAAATCTATACGGACAATCCTGAGCTGAAGGCAATGCTCGAAAAGCAGGTAGACAGCACCCGCCCCATCGGGAACGCCTTCCTGAAGTACTTCCCCCAGTCCACGCTGGCACTGTTCAGCATGGGCATCGACGGAGAGAAGTTCTATAATGCTCTGCAACAGAACGAATGGTTCCGCCAGAGCCTGTCCGCCACCAGCGCCTCCGACCTCAAGGAAGTGTTCTCCACCTTCAACGACGACATTACTGCCGGACTTATCAACGTCTCGATGGACAAGATGCCGACCTTCCTTATCTACGCCAACGTGAAAAACGGAAACGCACTGAAAACACTGTACGGAAGGAAAGCCGAAATCGACCGGAGCCTGAGAAGTGAACTCGTCAAGCTGGGCGAAGACGAGTATACCTTGAAATCCCGGCAGACCAACATCTTCTTCGGTGTACGCGACCAAGTGATGTACGTCACCAATGACGAACTCCTCTACAAGAGCATCTGCCAACCGCTCGACCCCTCGGCCAAAGACACGGAATACGCTTCGACCCTGAAAGGGAAACGCTCGGCGTTCGTCGTCAATGCCGATGCCATCCTGGAGCTCCCGGCAGTCAAGATGCTGGCGGAATACGGTGGCCCCGAGTTCCAGATGTACTACGCGCTCATCGGAAAAATGTCCTACCTGGAAGTCACCAGTGACGGAGGAAAGAGCAACGTCACCCTGCAACTGAAAGACCGGGACACTAATGCCCTGAAGCAAATCCTCGCCTTCGCCCGGCAGTACTCGGGCATGTAAAGGGCGGCCCGGCACCGAATATTGATTTAACGATTAGCGCTCAACAGCAATGAACAGCATCCATCTGCGGCAAACACTTCCACAAGTGTTTGCCGACCGCGATGCCATCACCTCGGACGTATGGCATCGGGACATCGTGTTCCGCAAAGGAAAACGATACTTAGTCGAAGCCGCCTCGGGCACGGGGAAGTCTTCTCTTTTCAGCTACATCTACGGCTACCGACGCGACTATCAGGGAATAATCGACTTCGACGAACGGAACATCCGCTCGCTCTCCGTAGACGAATGGGTAACTATCCGGAAGCATTCCCTCAGCATCCTGTTCCAGGAGTTGCGCCTCTTTCCCGAACTGACGGCGCTGGAGAACATTCTCCTGAAAAACCGCCTGACCAATTACAAAAAGAAGAAAGAGATTCTCGCCCTGTTCCAGGCCCTCGGCATCGCTGACAAGGCGGACCAGAAAGCCGGGAAACTTTCTTTCGGCCAGCAGCAACGGGTCGCCTTCATCCGCAGCCTGTGCCAACCCTACGACTTCATCCTGCTGGACGAACCCGTCAGTCACCTGGACGAAGAAAACAGCCTCCTCATGAGCCGGCTGCTTGTGGAGGAAGCCGAGCGACAGCAAGCGGGCATCATCGTAAGTTCGATAGGAAAGCATCTGGAGCTGGAGTACGATGCACGACTGCCACTCTAAAAAAACAATCCTTTAACCCACACCACATACAATGAACTCCCTTATCTGGAAACTCCTTCGCCGCCACATCAGCCCGGGCCAACTGTCCGGCTTCTTTCTTGCCAATCTTTTCGGCATGACGATAGTCTTGCTGGGCATCCAGTTCTACCGCGACGTCCTCCCCGTCTTCACGCAAGGAGACAGCTTCATGAAGAAAGATTACCTCATCGCCACCAAGAAAATCAGCACCCTCGGCAGCTTTGCCGGCAAAAGCAATACCTTTTCCCCGGAAGAAATCAAAGAGCTGAAAGAGCAGCCCTTCACCGAAAGCATAGGCGCCTTCACCCCCTCGCTGTTCCACGTCTCCGCCGGAGTAGGTATGCAGGAAGCGGGCATCCGCCTCTCCACGGACATGTTTTTCGAATCCGTGCCCGACGAGTTCGTGGACGTCCGCCTGGACAAGTGGCACTTCGACGAAGACACGAACGTCATCCCCATCATCATCCCCCGCAACTACCTGAACCTCTACAACTTCGGCTTCGCCCAAAGCCGCAGCCTGCCCAAGCTGTCCGAAGGGCTGATGGGACTGATACAAATGGACATCCGTATGCGCGGCAACGGCCGCACCGAAGCGTATAAAGGCCGCATCGTAGGCTTCTCCAACCGCCTGAACACGATTCTCGTTCCCCAGTCCTTCATGGATTGGGCCAACCGTACTTTCGCGCCCGACAAGGAAGCGCAACCCTCTCGCCTCATCGTAGAAGTCAAGAACCCCGCCGACACCTCCATCGCCGACTATTTCCAGAAGCACGACTACGAAACCGAAGGCAACAACCTGGATGCCGGCAAAACGACCTACTTCCTGCGTCTCATCACCGGCATCGTCCTGGCAATCGGCTTGTTCATCAGCATCCTGTCATTCTACATCCTCATGCTGAGCATCTTCCTGCTTCTCCAGAAGAACTCCGTGAAGTTAGAAAACCTGCTCCTGATAGGTTTCAGCCCCTCCAAAGTCGCCCTCCCCTACCACCTGCTGACCATCGGTCTGAACCTGCTGGTACTCCTGCTCGCCCTCCTCGGCGTAGCCTGGATCCGCACCGCCTACATGAACATCCTCCAGACCCTGTTCCCCCAACCGGAAACCGGCTCTCTACTGCCTTGCATCCTCGCAGGCACCGTACTGTTCCTGGCGGTATCGCTGCTGAATATACTGGTGATACGAAAGAAAATCAGGGATATTTGGAAAGGAGGGACGGCGGCTTGAGGGAAGATAAGGTGTCCAAGGCAATATAAAGTCCGATTCTTTTCCTCTCTTTAGTTGAAGTATGAGACTTGTCAAAAGTAAATTAAACACAGAGTCACAGAGACACAGAGCTTTTTAAAGTGCTAAAAATAAAGCCTCTGTGACTCTGTGCCTTTGTGTTCAATCTTTAAATAGTACGCTTCCCCTCCTCTTGGCTTTGTGTTACATGCTTTCAACGATGGCTTTTAATTTAGTTTTCGTGTTTATCTTCATTTTGTTTTTCAGTATTGCCTTCTCTCGTTTATAGACGGCATCCAGGGTGCAAGCTAAAATATCTTTCATCTCCCCAAACTTAAAACCTATTTTAATCAAACTGCAAAAACGAATATCATCTTTGGATAACATCACATATCTGTGTGCTAACCTATCAGTGAAGTTATTTGTCATATTATTCAGTTCCTGCAACAACTCCTCCCAATCCGCATCATCAGGCCTGACCATTCCATCCGGATTCTTGCAGTTTTCTTTTTTGATAGCTACGAATTTCTGATAAATAGGCGTATCTTCAATGATTGGTTTCAGATATTTTTCATTCAGCATTTCTATTGTTTCCTCCTTTACATAAAGTAACTTGCATAATTCAGAACAGATAGACTCTTTTTCTTCGATAAGCTCATTTTGCTTAGTTATATACTCCTTTTGTTTCTGCCGGTCATTTACCGAATGTTCATACTTCATGTTCAGCGACTCCAGTTCAGTATCTTTCTGCCGCAGTTTAAGTCTTAATTCTTTTTCACGCGAGAGAAGATTCTCTTTATCCTTTAGAAGTGCCTTGAATTTACCTTTGATACGTCTTTGCCTAAATCCATACAATGCACCGGTGAAGAATAATAAAATGAGAAGAAACAGGATGTAAAATCTATATTGAACAAGGAATGATTCGTATTTATTGACTGTTTGCTGGTGTATAATATCCTTGAATGATGTAACTAACTTAACAGGAGCTTCTTCCTCTAATGCTGCCTTATGATAGAACATGTATTTTTCGTCAAAAAGAATAGCATCTTCCAAACGATTTTGTCTTTTTGCAATGTCTGCCAGCCTCATATAAGCACCTTCTTTGGTGTAATTGTTCGTAGAATGCAAGCTCTTATTCAAGTAGATTGTGGCAGAGTCATATCGCCCCAGTTTATAATAAGCGCTTCCCAAGAGTAAGTAACCTCCATATCTCTTTGTGGTATCTCTTTGAAGCCTTATACTTTCCTTCGTAAAAGAGATTGCACGGGAAATTTCCCCGGTACGCTCATATAGACACCCTAAAAGTTCCGAAGCCTTTCTTTTTACAATCCCCCCGTTTTCACTTGTTTTCGCAATTTCCAGTGCCTGAATTAAGTGGTTTTCGGCTTCGCCATAGAATTTGTGCCCTCTCTCAATCCCTATTTTCCCAATATTTAGCAAAGCTATCGCCCAACGGCTACTATCGTTTCGCTGTTTTGCCAACCAACCGGCACATCTATAAAGTGAATCCGCTTCTTCCAATAGCCCATTATCTGCATAAAGTAACCCCAGATTTCCATGCAAAAGACAAGTCAGATAATAGTCATTTGTTTTTTCAGCTAAAGGCATGGCCGTTAAGAATTCCCGCACCACTCCTCTTATATCATTCATATCCTGATATACCCTTCCTAAGTAATAATGTGATTTTGCCCTCAGCCTAAGATTCTTTGTTCTATCATAGTAATTGACAGCTATCCGGATGAGAGAGTCATTCGTATGTAAAACATAATTCTTATCCTGCATTTGCGTTTTCAGAAGTGCATACAATGCTCTATGTTCAGGAGTTACAAGTTCATCCTCTTTTATATTTCCGAGGATTACCGAGGCGCTATCTATCAGGTTTCCATCTAACAAGGAATCGACTAACATTAATCGGGAAAAACTCTTGTTTTCATGATTGGCACATGAACATACAATGAGTAAAAACAGGAATAAAGTGTTTTTCATGTTAGTTCTGTTTTATGTTTTAAGCCACCCGATTTCAGCATCTGACAGCACCTACGACTAAATATAAGCTGTCTATTGTTCAGACTATGGATTACAAAATTAATGCATTTCTCAAAATAACGAACATTTTATCAACATTAATAACCACTTCCTTACATTTAAGCAACAGGTCGGAACCAAGCGTCCCCACTGTTTTCGACTGTTGTTCCAGCGGACTATCATATAGGCGGACATCCATCTGTAAGTTATCAAAAGTTGTCCCACCTACTTCCATTTTGTTTATAGGAATCCGGTAAGTATCAATAGAGTCCAGCATACCGAATCCTCCCGTCAAGCGTCTTTCTTTTTTCCCAAAAGTCTCTATATATCCGGCATTCATTTTAAAATATTCCTTATTGAAAAAGGATGAGACGGAACCGGTATCAAAATTCAAAAGACATTTCTGCCCTTTTACGATGGTTTCCACACACAGTTGATTATTTGAAAGTACAATGTTAGAAGCAGAACTTACGTCGGAGGTCGGTTGATAAGGAAGAATCAGGAGCTTTTCATCAGGCCGAATCCGAATTTCCTTTACAGCTTTCAAGAAAGGCAATCCTAATATCGCGTCGGTTTTAAACAATTCATCGTCAGGGCTTGGAGGTAATATGTTTACAGGAATATTCTTATATATCCTGTTTCCTATTCTTATACTATCGATTAATCCGAGTTTACTATACATTGTCGTAGCCCCTAATGTCACAATAGAGTCTTCAATCACTTTAATCTGATGCTTCTTAGCAAAATCTTCTGATACGGCATTCCCTTCAGCACCCGTATCAAAAATAAAATCTTCTGTCGCATTATTTATAGTTGCCGATATGGAGATTAAGCTGCCACGTTCCAAAATCGAATGTAGTTTTATCGGCAAGACACAATCTTCTTTTGTTTCCGGATATATTTCTGATTGGGGATATTTCCTGAGAACATTACAATAACGGATAGTCGTATTAAATAGCGGTGCTATATCTTTCGCATATTCCGCAGGTATTTGTTTTAAAAATCCTTCTAATAGGTCGATGGCCTCTTGATATATCCCAAGGTATTGCATATTATTAGCCCATAAATAAAACATACTTACCACGGTAGAGAAGTCCATCATGTTTTGATAGCCCGTTATTAAGTTTTCTATTGCTAAACAGGTTTCGCCCGGTTTATTCAACGCATTAGCTAATAACACTTCTGACATGGACTGGAGAAATGGATGAACGTCTTTTTTAAGTAGCGGATAATTCCTACTTAGTTCAAGCATTTCATTCTTATTGAGCAATTCTCCAATAATACTGTCAGCGCTTTGATTTTGAGCCTGCAAATTATCAAAGCATAAAAGTAAGGCTACTAAAAGAATAAATAAATGTTTCATAGTTCCATTCCTCATAAAATAATAATCACTGTCTCTTATACACATCTCCGAGCCCACGAGACCGGAGCCTATCTC
>ENA-OYYE01000344-OYYE01000344.1-human-gut-metagenome-genome-assembly--contig:-NODE-344-length-26605-cov-7.936573_pt1 | contig 26605 bp, 15 predicted proteins | sample MGYA00243244_ERZ653437 | MGnify/ENA primary metagenome ERZ653437 (study PRJEB26926, sample SAMN06165130) | human gut metagenome | biome: ENVO:00009003; feature: ENVO:2100002; material: ENVO:00002003...
TACGGATAATAAAATGAACAGCCAACACATTCAATGTATACTTTACGCAAAAAGCGCATTTGATAATCAACACTTTAAGTTTCAAAAACAGCCATAAAGTACACACTGATGAAATAAAGCATTTTTAACCAAAAAGGAGAAAATAATTAAAGAATGAAGGAATTAAAGAATGAAAGAGGGGATAATGAAAAAATTAAAGAATTAAAGAATTAAAGAGGTAAAGAATGAATAATTAAAGAATGCAAGGTCAGATAAACTCCATCTTCAGCTAAATGCAACCCTTTTCATTCTTTAATTCTTTCATTCTTTAATTATCCCCCCTTTCATTTTTTCATTCTTTAATTCTTCTCCTCGCGCTTGCGCGACTCCGATTTTCTCCTATCTTTGCGCGAAATTTAAATATCTTATACCAAATGAACACACAAACAACTTATCTTGCTTCAAAACCGCACTATGAGATTCTGGACGGATTGCGGGGAGTAGCTGCTGTGATGGTTATAATCTTTCATCTCTTCGAGGCACATGCCGGGGGAAGCCATCTGGAGCAGATTATCAATCACGGCTATCTGGCGGTGGATTTTTTCTTTATGCTTTCGGGCTTTGTCATCGGTTATGCTTATGATGACCGCTGGAACCGGATGACGGTAGGCACGTTCTTTAAACGGCGTATCATCCGCCTGCATCCGATGGTTATCATGGGGAGCATAGTAGGGGCCGCTTTCTTTTATTTTCAGAAGTCGCCTTGTTTCCCTAATCTTGCCGATACACCTGTCAGCACCCTGTTACTGATTATGTTGCTGGGTTGCACGCTGTTGCCATTGCCGCTGAAATGGGATGTCCGCGGGTGGACGGAGATGCATCCGCTGAATGGTCCGGCATGGTCGCTGTACTACGAATATATCGGTAATATCCTGTATGCACTGTTTATACGCAAGTTTAATAAAGTGGCTCTGACCATTCTGGTGGTGATAGCCGGATGCTTTACGGTATACCGTTGCCTGACTGCGCCTGCGGGTGACATTGTCGGAGGCTGGGCGTTGGACTGGGAACAGCAGTATGTGGGCTTGGTGCGACTGATGTACCCCTTCTTCGGAGGATTGCTGCTGTCCCGTCTCGGCTGGCTGATACGTACCAAGAAACGTGCTTTCTGGTGGTGCAGCCTGATGATTGTCGTGGTGCTTTCCATCCCGCGCATCGGCGGTGAAGACGGATACTGGATGAACGGGCTGTATGAGGCTTTTTGCATCCTCTGCATCTTCCCCGTTATTGTATCGATGGGTGCAGGCGGTAAGGTGACCGGTAAGCGTTCTACGGCTGTCTGCAAATTCCTGGGAGATATTTCGTATCCTATTTACATCACTCATTATCCGCTGATATATACCTATACGGCATGGGTTTGCAATCATCAGGCGACGATTGCAGAAGGGATTCCTTATATGATACTGACTTTTGTCGGCGCTTTCGTCCTGGCATACGCTTCCTTGAAACTCTATGACGAGCCGGTTCGCAGGTGGCTGACAGACCGATTCCTGAAAGGGAAGAAGAAATAAAGAACTCTATTCGCAGAGAGAGTACAACTAAAAATCCCACGCTGCAAATGAACCTGCAACGTGGGATTTCTTATTAATTACTAATCTCCTTATTGGACATCAATGAATTTTTTCGCTTTTTCCTTTTCCTGTTCAGTGAACTTGGGCAGCGTGATATTCAGTACGCCGTTCTCCACATGAGCGGCGATTTTCTCTTTGTCTACATCGTCCGGCAAAATCATGGTCTGCTGGAATTTGGTATAAGAGAATTCACGGCGCAGGTAGCGTCCTTCTTTCTTCTCCTCACCCTGATTGTTTTCTTCGTTGTTTTCGGTCTTCTTCTCCATGCTGATGACCAGGTTGTTCGATTCGTCGATATGTACGTTGAAATCTTCCTTCGTCATGCCCGGAGCGGCCAATTCGACTTTGTATTCCGATTCAGTCTCGAACACGTTGATGGCGGGAGCGGTGGCATTGGCTTTAATCATCCAATCGTTATCAAAGAAATCATTAAAGATACTCGGTAACCAATTTTGGTTTCTTCTTGTAGGCATCATAGTTATAGTCTCCTATTCGTTTAAGTTAAACATTCCGTTAAGATTCGGCCGCTGATTCAATCTTCTATTTATCGAACCCGCGTCCACTAACTATAACGCAAACCTTATGCCAATTGTTTTCGGCTCACGCAATTGACTATTTGTCACTGCCGGACTGACGGTTTTACTTCTTAAATGCCAATTTGCTATCTTTTTTATTAAAATTGATTGAATTTCAGATTAGTTTAAACCGCATTCTCCAACGTTTGGCGTCTTCGTCCCAATCGTGGCTGATTATCTTGAACGTCCCGATTTCCGATGTGTTGCCTACATGCGTACCGAGGCAAAGGCATTCGTCGTAGTCGCCCACCTTTACTACCCGCACGGTTTCGGTAGCATCTTCCGGTAAGCGCTCCAAGTCGAAGCGGCCTTTTGCTTCTGCTTGCGTAATGAATGCTGTGGTTACAGGTAGCTGCTGCGCTATCACGGCATTTACTGCTTCTTCCAGCTTTTTCACTTCTTCTTCCGAAGGACAAGCGGCGAGGCGATAATCCAGTTTACTCTTTTTCCGTTCGATGTGCGCCGATATGGAGCGCCCGCAATGGAATAATCTTATCATGGTTTGGTTGACGATATGTTCCGTGGTATGCATGGGCGGATACTCCTGCTTGTTATGCTCATTCAGCACCTCTTCTTTCAAGATACTGTATACGTTCACGTCCGTGTACTCTCCCGAAGACAATAATTCGCCCGCGCGCTCGGTGCCTTCGTGATGGAAGCCGAGGCGTAAAGGAATGGCATTGCTGGCGACATTGCCGGCGGCGCAACGAATCTGGATGCGCTTAATGCCTTTCTCCGTCATTGCCCAGTGACACAAGGTGCGGACTCCGGCGGTGATGATGCCCCGATGCTGGTACTCCGGAAGCAGCCAGTAACCGATTTCGGTACGGTGGTTGGCGAAATCGGAGAAGTGGAATCCGATGAGCCCGCAAATTTCATTCCGGTCATTCCAAATGCCGAATATGGGTTGGTAGCGGTCGGCGGGAACAAGGAGCACGCTTTTCAGGAAAGATTCTTCATCCGCCACGGAGCGCATGTTGTCCACGAAGGGCAACCACTCCCGCAGATAATCGCGGTGCGTGTCGATGGCCTGATAGATGGCGGCGGCATCTTTCAGGACGACTTCGCGCAAGGTGATGTCGGGGTAGAGGGAGAAGGAGACGGGAGTGGGGGCGGGACGTCCGGAATGTTCCCGCGATTGGACGCACAGCAATCTTTCCTTGATTTTTCCCCAGGCGTGAGTATCGAACAGGCAACTTTCGCGCATGGTCTCGTACATCTCCTTGAAACGGGACATGGGGATGGTGAAACTCAGTAAGTCCGCTTCAAAATAAGGGCGCACGGACGGGTCGAAGAATCCTAAGAAAGTCCGTCTGCCCTGTTTCCGGTTTTCAAGTACGGCTTGGGTGATGACCGAGCAGCAGCCCGACCCGAACGGAGCCGATACCGCGTCCCACGCATTATTATCGAAGTACGCCCACGTTGCCAGACCGGACAGCATATCGGGAGTGGCTAAAAAGAGAATGCCTTCCGCAGACTCCAACGAAGTGATTTTGTCGATGCGGGCAAAATGCAGATAGGCTTGTTCCGTCCGCGGCACTTGCAGTTCGTTGATGGCGTCCAGCACCATTTCGGGTGTCTTCTTGTATTTCTCTTTCAGGGAGACGAAACCGGGGACGCGTTCCGGCATCTCGGTGAATCCGGTATAGAATTTACCGCCGCCGCAGGTGATGGTTTCCGTACTGAGGCTGATGATTTCGCCCGCCCTTACCTGTTTCAGGCATTTGAACAGGCAACCGTTAATCTTCTGTTCAGGGGCTTCCTGACGGTTGGAGTACCAAAATACGATGGGGAGTTCGGCTCCTTTGCCGAAGGCTTCCTGATAGTTGGTGATGAAGGTCTGAATGTTCATGGTTGATACTATTTAACTGATGATGGCAGACAGAAGAATTTTTATTTCTTCTTCTGTCCGACTCTACAAAATTTATCCCCGTAAAAATAGGACATTATTCTGATATTTTCTTTCTTCGCCGCGAATTTAATACAGCTAACGCAGGTTTCTTTCAGATTTTAATTATTTTTGCATACGGCATTTCAAACGCCAAGCCTTTAATTAACTGGAAAATCACATGAAGAAGATTATCATATTCCTATCTATCTGTCTCGTTTGTGCCTGCGCTGTCCGTGCCGCCGGTAGCCGGGCAGATTCCCTCTTGCTGAAACTGGACCGGGCGATAAAAGAGCGTCCCGCCTACATGCGCCAGAAAGAACTGAAGATAGAAGACCTGAAGAAACAATTGTTCCGGGCGACTACCGACGAAGACCGCTTTTCGCTCCTCGGAACTTTGCTGGACGAATATCGTTCCTTCAATACCGATTCCGCGCTGCACGTGGCCCAGGAGAGGGAACGGATTGCGTTACGCCTTCAAAACAAGCAGCACATTGACAACGCCCGCATGAATATGGCAGACGTGATGGCCATGACGAGCATGTACAAGGAAACAATGGACGTGATGAAAAGCATCCCGGCCGACCGCTTGCCCGAAGACCTCCGCCCTTACTACTACCACATCTATCGCACCGTGTACGGCCTGATGGCAGACTATGCCGTGACGGAACATGAAAAGAAACTTTATACCGGGATTACCGACAAGTACCGCGATTCATTGCTGATGGTGAACAAAGACAACCTCCTGATACAAACCCTGATAAAGTCCGACCAATATAACTTTTATAATGAGCCTGACAAAGCCATCCGATTGCTGACGGACTACCTGGCACAACAGGTGGACTACATTCACGATGTCGCCATCTGCGCTTACACCTTGTCCGAGTCGTACCGTCTGAAGGGAGACAAGGAGAAAGAAAAGGAATACCTGATAGTATCCGCCATTGCCGATATGGAAACCGCGGTGCGCGAATACATCTCCCTGCGCAAACTGGCCGTGCTGCTCTATCAGGAAGGAGACATCGAGCGCGCTTACTCCTACGTGAAGATTTGCATGGAAGACGCCGCCGCCTGCAATGCCCGCTTGCGCAAACTGGAGATACTGGAAATATTCCCCATCATCAACGACGCCTATCAGCAGAAGACCGAAAAGCAGCAGGAGCAGATGAAGTGGGCATTGATATCCATCAGCCTGCTTTCCCTCTTTCTGTTGCTTGCCATCTTCTACGTGTACAAGCAGATGAAGAAGGTCGCCGCCGCCCGCCGCGAGGTCATCAGCGCCAACCGCCGCTTGAAAGAACTGAATGAAGAACTGCACCAGTCCAATGCCCGCCTCAAGGAAGCCAATCGCTGCATCGCCGAAAACTCCTACCTGAAAGAAGAATACATCGGCCGCTACATGGACCAGTGCTCCGTGTATCTGGAGAAGATGGACAACTACCGCCGCTCCTTGGGCAAGATTGCCGCTACGGGTAACGTAGAGGAACTCTATAAGAATATCAAGTCCTCCAAATTCATCGAAGGGGAGCTGAAGGACTTTTATGCCAACTTCGACAATACCTTCCTGCAACTCTTTCCCACTTTTGTGGAAGACTTCAATGCCCTGCTTGCCGCCGGCGAACAGATTTCCCTGAAGCCCAACGAGCGGATGAATACCGAGCTTCGTATCTTCGCGTTGATTCGTCTCGGCATTACGGACAGTGTGAAGATAGCCCAGTTCCTGCGCTACTCCGTCACTACCATTTATAACTACCGCACCAAGGTGCGCAACAAAGCCGCCGGCGACCGCGACCGGTTGGAACAGGAAGTGATGAAAATAGGGAAAGCGAAGGACTAAAACGGCGGATTTCGCTATAAAAGTGTTTTTTATACGCTTATATTTCCACTACTTTTTTAGTGCAGGGCGATAAATATATCTCTTTCTATCTTAATAAGTTACGTTCTGAAAACAGGCTAAAACCACTACTTTTTCACTCTTTTCCCCTTTAGTGGGTTGTATTATCCAATACTTTTGCACAGTTCCTCTCCGGAAAGGGGGGAAACAAGGATTTTCTGTTTTATTATTAACTTTAAAACTTATATTATGCAAAAGTACAAAATGCCAATCGGCAGGCTGCGAGTGATAGCTTGTATGATAGGAATGCTGCTTCCTTTGTGCATGTTCGCACAGCAAATCACAGTGCAAGGTGTAGTGAAAGACCAGACCGGCGAAACGGTTATCGGCGCCAGCGTGATGGAGAAAGGAACCTCCAACGGCACCATTACCGGACTGGATGGCGATTTCTCCGTGAACGTATCTCCGGATGCGGTGATTGTCGTTTCCTTTGTCGGCTACAAGACGGCGGAAATCCCCGTCAAGGGACAAAAACAGCTTCAGGTGGTGTTGACCGAAGATGCCGAACTGCTGGACGAAGTGGTGGTTATCGGCTACGGAACTATGAAGAAAAGCGACCTTACGGGAGCGGTGGCTTCCATCGGAACCAAAGACATCAAAGATTCTCCCGTCTCCAATCTGGGGCAGGCCATCCAGGGAAAAATATCGGGCGTGCAGATTGTGGACGCCGGTAAGCCGGGCGATAACGTATCCATCAAGATTCGCGGTTTGGGGTCTATCAATAATTGCGACCCGCTGGTGGTTATCGACGGAGTGCCCACCGACCTGGGCTTGTCTTCCTTGAACATGGCGGACGTAGAACGCCTGGATGTGCTGAAAGACGCCTCCGCCACCGCCATTTACGGTTCGCGCGGCGCGAATGGAGTCGTAATGATTACCACCAAGCGCGGAACTGAGGGAAAAGGCAAACTGTCCGTCTCTGCCAACTGCTCGTTCCAGCAAGCCACCCACGTGCCTTCCATGCTGAATGCAGCCCAGTTTGCCGAACTCAGCAACGACATGATGGTGAACAGCGGACGCAATCCCAATCCCGAATGGGCCGATGCCTCCGCACTGGGTGTCGGAACCGACTGGATGGACGAGTTGCTCCGCACGGGCATCATGCAGAACTATACGGTGAGCTATTCCGGTGGAGGGGAGAAGTCGCATTACTATGTTTCCGGAGGTTTTCTCGACCAGTCGGGCATCGTAAAGAGTGTAGGCTACCGCCGCTTCACCTTCCAGTCCAACAGCGACGCGCAAGTACTGAAATGGTTGAAGTTCTCCAACAACATCACCTTCAGCGCCGATACGAAGAAAGCCGGCGCTTACAATATCGGCGATGCGCTGAAAGCGCTTCCCGTATTTCCCGTGAAGAACGAAGACGGCAGTTGGAGCGGTCCGGAAGGAAACTCCGAATGGTACGGCAGCACCCGCAATCCGATCGGCCCTACGGAACTGGACAAGAACGAGACCGACGGCTATAACTTCCTTGCCAACCTGACCGCCGAGCTGACCTTCACCAAGTGGCTGAAGTTCAAAAGCACCTTCGGCTACGATGCCAAGTTCTGGTTCGAAGACAAGTTTACCCCTAAATATCCCTGGAAACCTACGGCGGTGGAAGAAACGTCGCGCTACAAGAAAGACCATAAGTCCTTCACTTACCTGTGGGATAACTATTTCCTGTTCGACCATACGTTTGCCGAAAAGCATCACGTCGGACTGATGGCAGGTATGTCCGCCCAATGGAACGAATACGAGACGTTCAATGCGCAGAAAAACGTGTTCATGTTCGACAACGTGCACGAGATGGACAATGGCGAAGAAATGTATTCCATCGGCGGCAATACGACCGAGTGGGCGTTGCTCTCCTACATGGCGCGTGCCAACTACTCGTACGAAGACCGCTACCTGCTGACCGCCACCATCCGCCGCGACGGTTCCAGCCGTTTCGGAAAGAAGAACCGCTGGGGTACGTTCCCCTCCGTGTCCGTGGCATGGCGCGCTTCGCAAGAGAAGTGGTTTCCCAAGAATAGATACGTCAACGACCTGAAAGTGCGTGTAGGCTACGGTGTGACCGGTAGCCAGGCAAGTGTCGGCAATTACAGCTACCTCGCCTCCTACAATACCAGCGTGTATCCATTCGGAATCTCCGGCAATAATCACACGGCATTGGTGTCGTCCACCCTTGCCAATCCGTACATCCATTGGGAAGAAGTGGCGCAGACCAATATCGGTTTCGACGCTTCGCTGTTCGACTCCCGTGTCATGTTCTCGTTCGACGCCTACCTGAAAGAGACACGCGACATGCTGGTGAAAGCCTCCATCCCCATCACGTCCGGATTTGAAGACACGACCACGACCTACACCAACGCCGGCAAGGTGCGCAACCAGGGTATCGAGATGAGCCTCCGCACCATCAATCTGACCGGTGAGCTGGGATGGGAAACCGCCGTCACAGCCACGTACAACAAGAACAAGATTAAAGACCTGAACAGCGACGTACCTTATTATATCAATCAGATTAATAATTCCTACGTGACGATGCTCGCACGGAACTATCCCATCAACGTCTTCTACGGCTACGTGACCGACGGCATCTTCCAGACTCCCGCCGAAGTGAAAGCCCATGCCGTGCAGCCCGGAGCCGAAGCGGGCGATATCCGCTTCAGAGACCTGAACAATGACGGTGTCATCAACGACAGCGACCGCACCGTCATCGGCAACCCGAACCCCACGTGGCTGTTCTCCATGAACAACAACCTTTCGTATAAAGGTTTCGAACTCTCCGTCTTCCTGCAAGGTGTGGCGGGCAATAAAATCTACAACGCCAACAACATAGACAACACCGGCATGGCCGCCGCCTACAACCAGACGACGGATGTACTGAACCGCTGGAAAGGCGAGGGAACCAGCAACTCCATGCCCCGTGCCGTCTTTGGCGACCCCAACCAGAATACCCGAGTGTCCGACCGCTTTGTGGAGAACGGTTCTTACCTGCGTCTGAAGAACATCACGCTGTCCTACACCTTCCCCAAGCAGTGGTTGCAAAAGGTACAGATAGAGAACGCCCGCCTGTCCGTCTCCTGCGAAAATGTGGCGACCCTTACGGGCTACTCCGGCTTTGACCCCGAAGTGGATATCAACGGCATCGATTCGAACCGTTATCCCATCTCGCGCACTTTCAGTGTAGGATTAAACTTTAACTTTTAATTGATTCGGATATGAAAAAGATAACCAACTTACTATATGTACTGGCAGTATTGCTGCTGGCTTCCTGCAACGACTTTCTGGACAAGTCTCCCAAGAATGTGGTAGACCCCGAAACTTCTGTGACCGATGATGTGGCGATTGCGCTGACCAATGCTTGCTACCGCACCCTGCAATCGTCCAATATGTACAACCAGCGTATCTGGACGCTGGATATCGTGGCGGGCAACAGCCTGGTCGGTGCCGGCGGCGGTACGGACGGCATAGAAACCATCCAGGCCTCCAACTTCATCACGCAGAGCGACAACGGAATGGCACTCTATATGTGGCGTTCTCCTTGGGTGGGAATAGGGCAGTGTAACATTGTGCTGAACAGTCTTCCCGCTGCCGAGGCCGTATCCGAAGGCATTAAGAACCGCTGTATGGGCGAGGCTTATTTCCTGCGTGCACATTATTATTATCTATTGGTGCGGTTGTATGGCGGCGTCCCCTTGCGCCTGTCTCCATACAATCCCGGAGAGCCTACGGACATAGCGCGTGCCACCACGGAAGAAACCTACAATCAGATTATCTCCGACTGTAAGAATGCCGTAGCCCTGCTTCCCGCCAAGTCTTCATACGACGAGGAGAATGTGGGACGTGCCTGCAAAGACGCCGCCCTGGCGATGCTGGCGGATATCTACCTGACGCTGGCGCCTTCCCACTCGGAATATTACCAGCAGGTGGCCGACCTTTGCGACGAGATTACCGGTCTGGGTTACGACCTTTCCGCTTGCAAGTACGAGGACAATTTCAACGCCTTAATCAATAACGGGCCGGAATCCTTGTTTGAAGTGCAGTACTCGGGCAGTACCGAATACGATTTCTGGGGAAACAATCCGCAGGCTTCCTGGCTATCCACCTTCATGGGGCCGCGCAACTCGGACTTTGTTGCCGGCAGCTACGGTTGGAACCAGCCTACGGAGGAGTTTGTAAGCCAGTACGAAAGCGGTGACAAACGCAAAGACGTAACGGTGCTCTATGCCGGATGCCCCGATTTCGATGGCAAGGCTTATAAAAGCTCTTACTCCAATACGGGCTACAACGTGCGCAAGTTCTTGGTGTCGAAGACGATTTCGCCCGAATACAATACGAATCCCGCCAACTTCGTCGTTTATCGCTATGCGGATGTCTTGCTGAAGAAAGCCGAAGCGCTGAATGAGATGGGGCATCCCGACCAGGCAGCCGCTCCCCTGAACATCGTGCGCAAGCGTGCCGGTCTGCCGGAAGTGTCGGGCTTGTCGCAAGAAGCGATGCGCGAGAAGATTATCCACGAGCGCCGGATGGAGCTGGCTTTCGAGGGACACCGCTGGTTCGATATGATACGCGTGCAAAACGGAGAGTATGCCATCAAGTTCCTGCAATCCATCGGAAAGAGCGGCGTGAACAAGAACCGCCTGCTGTTCCCTATTCCGCAGACGGAAATGGATGCTAATGCTTTAATGACACAGAATACCGGGTATTGATTTGAGTTTTTAAGTTGATGAGTTTTTTGAGTTGATGAGTTTTTAAGTTTTTGGGTTTGGGAGTTCGGAAGTGCTTGTGGAAACTTAACAACTCATGAACTCACTAACTGATGAACTTAATAACTGACGAACTTACAAACTCATCAACTCACCAACTCAAAAACTTACCAACTCACAAACTAATAAACTCATAAACTAAAAAAATATGAAGAAATATATATCACCTTTCGTATATGCCCTGTTGGGCTGCCTCGCCCTTTCTTCCTGTGTGGACGATGACTACATGGAATTGGATAAGGGGCACAATGAATTGGCTCTTACTGCCAATAGTACAGAGATTGTATTGAATGAACAGGCTCATGCCGAAGATGCCCTGGAACTGTCGTGGACAACGGGAACTAACTACGGCACAGGAAACAAAATCTCTTATACCCTGGAACTGGCTGAGGCCGGAAGCGGCTTTGCCGGAGCTTATGTGGCGGTGGAAAACGCCGTGCAACAATATTCCTGGAAGAAGAGTGTAGAAGAACTGAATGACATTCTGCGCGAGCATTTCGGTGCTACGGGCAATGAGAACCTCGCTTTGGAAGCCCGGCTCACCGCAACCGTGACCGACAAGGATGAAAAGCAGACGGCAACCGCCACTTTCAGTGTGACGGCCTATAAACCGGTGACTTCCACGCTTTATCTGATTGGAAGCGCCACTCCGGGCGGCTGGAGTGCGGACGATGCTACGGCGATGACGCGCAAGAGCAACGGTATCTTCACTTGGACGGGACGGCTGACTGCCGGAGAGTTCAAGTTTATCACGACCTTAGGCTCTTTTCTGCCTTCCTATAATAAAGGGACGGACGGCAATCTGACGCTTCGCACCGATGATACGCAGCCCGATGAGAAGTTTTCCGTGGCGGAAGACCATAACTACATTGTTGAAGCCAATCTGTTTACAGGGACGTTGAAACTCACTGAGACCGAGGCGTTGGCTCCGGCTTACGACCGACTCTATTTTGTGGGCAATGCGACGGACTGGGGATTCGTGCCGATGAAGCGGGATGCGCTCGACCCGTATCTGTTCCGTTACGGCCGGTTCTTCGAGACAGGCAAGGGCGGAGAGTTCAAATTTGGTACGGCGGAAGGCAGTTGGGAGAATATGTACAAGGCGAAGAATGCCGATGCTGCTTATACTGATACGGAAGTGACCTTCGTATCCGGCTTCGACCCCGATAACAAATGGGTGCTGAAAGAGGAAGAATGCGGCAAGGCTTATAAGATTTGTGTCGATATCCGTACGGGCAAAGAGCGCATGATGATGAGTGAGTTCACTCCGTATGCGATGATTTACATGGTGGGCGACGCTACTCCTGCGGGATGGAATATCGGCGATGCCACTCCGATGCAGGCCACGGATGATCCGTATGTCTTTATCTGGCAAGGCAACTTGAATGCCGGGGAACTGAAATTCACTTGCGACAAGCAGGATGACTGGAACGGTGCCTGGTTCATGCCCGCCGAGGCGGACAAGCAGCCGACGGGCGAGACGGAAGCCATGCTGTTTATCGACAAGTCGTCGGATGACTTCAAAGCACAGTATCCGGAGGTGATGATAGGTGGCATTGACCAGAAATGGAAGATTACTTCTGCGGGCTCTTATAAGATTACGCTGAATCAGTTGGAAGAAACGATTTCAATTGAGAAGAGGTAATGTGCTAATGTGCTAATATGCTAATGTGCTAATATGCTAATGTGGCAATGTGTTAATGTGCTAATGACCATGCGGGGTGGGGGCAATGGGGAGGATGATGGTTTCTCCTGTTGAAACGGATAGTTTCCCCTGCTGAAACCGGCAGTTTTCCCTGTTGAAACTGATAGTTTTCCCTGTTGAAACAGATTGTTTTCCCAGCCGAAACAAACTGTTTCAACAGGGGAAACAGATAGCCGTCCCGTAGTCATGATTGAATCTTCCTTTGAGGGAGATGACAAGGAGGTTTTATAATACTAAAAATAATTTATTATGAGAAAGATATTTTATACCGTAGCTGCTCTTCTTTTCTTTGCAGCATGTAGTACGGACAATGACGCTCCCGGTGATGGTGAAGGTACCGGTGGAGGAGGAGAAACAGGAGGAGTGACCGATGTAACGCCCGTCACTTCCGACCTGACCGTAAACCTTTCTACCGACAAAGCCTGCTATAAGCCCGGCGAAACGGTTCGTTTCACCGCCGATGCACTGCCCGCGGGAGCAAAGATACGCTACCGGACGCTGAATAAAATCGTGTCCGAACAGGCTTCTGCTGGTAACACCTGGACTTGGACGGCTCCGTCAACCGACTATACCGGTTATCTGGTAGACGTCTATCGCACAAAAGAAGACGGAACCGAAGTCATCCTCGGCACCATTGCCGTCGATGTATCGAGCGACTGGACACGCTTCCCCCGTTACGGCTTTGTCGCAACCTTCGACGCCTCCAAGAAGGCGGACGGCGTGATAGAGCAGGAGATGGCCTTCCTGAACCGTTGCCACATCAACGGCGTGCAGTTTCAGGATTGGCACAACAAGCATCACTGGCCGCTGGGCGGCACGCGCGAACATCCGGCAGAGGTCTACAAAGACATCGCCAATCGTGACGTCCATACCGAAGTGGTGAAGAAATACATCGACGTGCAGCATCGCCTGGGCATGAAGTCCATGTTCTACAACCTTTGCTTCGGAGCGTTGGACGATGCCGCCACCGACGGCGTGAAAGAAGAATGGTATATCTTCAAGAATACGGGACGCACGGACAAGGATTCCCACGACCTGCCTTCCTCCTGGAAAAGCAACATCTTCCTGCTGGACCCCGCCAATGCGGAATGGCAGGCCTACCTTGCCCAGCGGAACGACGATGTGTATGCCAATCTTGACTTCGACGGCTTCCAGATAGACCAGTTGGGAAACCGGGGCGACCGCTATGATTATAACGGCAATAAGGTGAATCTTCCCAAAACCTACACTTCGTTTATCGAAGCCATGAAGCAGAAGCATCCGGACAAGCGGTTGGTGATGAATGCCGTCTCCAGTTACGGTGCTTCGCAGATTGCGGGTACGGGCAAGGTGGATTTCCTTTATAACGAGGTTTGGGGCGATGAGGCGGAGTTCAAGGACCTGCATACCATTCTCAAAGCCAATGACCAGTATAGCAATCATACGCTGAAGACGGTCTTTGCCGCCTATATGAATTATGACAAGGCGGGTCGTGGCACCGGAGAGTTCAATACGCCGGGCGTGCTGCTGACGGATGCCGTGATGTTTGCCCTGGGAGGTGCGCATCTGGAACTGGGCGACCACATGCTTTGCCGGGAATATTTCCCCAGCACCGCCTTGCAAATGAATGATGCGCTCCGAACCGCCATTGTCCGTTATTACGACTTCATGACGGCCTATCAGAACCTGCTTCGCGAAAAGGATACGCAAGCCGAGGTTGCCGTCTCCTTAAGTTGCACGGATGCCGCAAGGAATCTGTCGCTGAACGCTTGGCCGCCTCAGAAAAGCGCCATTACCACCTATGCCAGGAATGTGAACGGCAGGCAGGTCATCCATCTGCTCAACTTCCTCAAGGCGGACGAGCTGAGCTGGAGGGACTTGAACGGGACGATGCCCGAACCGCGCCTGGTTTCGGAGATACCGCTGAAACTGAAGGTTTCCGGCAAGGTGAATAAAGTATGGGTAGCATCTCCCGACTTCCATGCCGGTGCTTCGCAGGAATTGGCATTCGAGCAGAAGGATGGAGCGATTACCTTTAAACTTCCTTTCCTGAGATATTGGACGATGATTGTAATTGAATAAACAGAAATGATGAGAACATATTTATTACCCTTCACTCTTTTTCTTCTTTTCAGCCTGCATATACAGGCGAAAGCTACGGGCGATTGCCTCTCGTACTCCCAGGAAGGAAGAAAAGTAACCTTTCATTTGAATGACAGTTCAGCCGTGCAATTGCGGTTGTGCAGCCCCTCCGTGGTGCGTGTCTGGTTTTCTACCGATGGCAGTTTCCGGCGCAGCAATCCTTCGTTCGCCGTGATTAACGAAAACTTGGAAGACGTAGGCACAGTCCGTGTGGACGAGCAGAATGCCTGCTACGAACTGTTTACCCCCAAGCTGCGCATCCGCGTGAACAAGGCGCCGTTCAGCTTGCAGATATTCGATAAATACCAGAAACTGCTGTTCAGCGACTATGCCGGCAAGGGACACGTCAGCGAAGGGCAGCGCAAAGTGGAGTACAAGACACTCCGCCGCGACGAGCATTTCTTCGGACTGGGAGAAAAGTCCGGCAAGCTGGACCGCCGCGGCGAAGCCTATAAGATGTGGAACAGCGACAAGCCTTGTTACAGCATCGTCGAAGACCCGCTTTACAAAAGCATTCCCTTCTTCATGAGCAACTACCGCTACGGCATCTTCCTGGACAATACGTACAAGACCGAGTTCAAGTTCGGTACCGAAAGCCGCGACTATTACAGTTTCGAAGCTCCCGGAGGTGAGATGATTTATTACTTCATCTTCGGAAAGGACTACAAGGAAATCATGAAGCAGTACGTCGGGCTGACCGGCAAGCCGATTATGCCTCCCCGGTGGGCGCTGGGCTTTGCGCAGTGCCGCGGCATGTTGACCAACGAGAAACTCTCTTACGAGATAGCCGAGGGCTACCGCAAGCGTGGCATTCCCTGCGACATCATCTATCAGGACATCGGCTGGACGGAGTACTTGCAGGACTTCGAGTGGAAGAAGTCATCTTACAACAATCCGAGGAAGATGCTTGCCGACCTCAAGCAGATGGGATTCAAAGTCATCGTTTCGCAAGACCCAGTCATCTCCCAGGCCAACCGGAAGCAATGGGAGGAGGCAGACCGCCTGGGCTATTTCGTGAAAGATTCCGTTACCGGCAAGAGTTATGACATGCCCTGGCCGTGGGGCGGCAATTGCGGCGTGGTGGACTTCACGCTTCCTGCCGTGGCGGACTGGTGGGGCGCTTATCAGCAGAAGCCTCTGGACGATGGCATCGCAGGCTTCTGGACCGATATGGGCGAACCTGCCTGGAGCAACGAGGAACAGACGGAACGTCTTGTCATGAAGCATCACCTGGGTATGCACGATGAGATTCACAACGTCTACGGACTGACGTGGGACAAGGTGGTGAAGGAGCAGTTCGAGAAACGCAATCCCGACCGCCGTGTGTTCCAGATGACCCGGGCCGCCTTTGCCGGACTGCAACGTTACACCTTCGGCTGGACGGGTGATAGCGGAAACGGCGACGACTTTGCACAAGGCTGGGGGCAGATGGCGAACCAGATACCGGTGCTGTTGTCCGCAGGTCTGGGGGGGATTCCTTTCACTACTTGCGACATTTCGGGGTATTGCGGGGATATAGAAGACTATCCGGCAGCGGCGGAACTCTATACGCGCTGGTTGCAGATGGGAGCGTTCAATCCGTTGAGCCGCATTCATCACGAGGGCAATGTAGCGGTGGAACCGTGGCTTTTCGGCGAGGAAGCGGAGAAGAATGCCAAAGCGGCTATCGAACTGAAATACCGCTTGCTTCCTTATCTGTATACCTATGCCCGCGAGGCACATGACACAGGGCTGCCCATCATGCGCCCGATGTTCCTGGAATATCCGGCGGATATGGAGACGTTCTCCACGGACGGGCAGTTTATGTTCGGCAGCGAGTTGCTGGTGGCTCCGGTGGTGAAGAAGGGGGCGAGGAACAAAAACGTGTATCTTCCTGAAGGCAACTGGATTGATTATAACGACAAGCGTACCGCCTATACCGGCGAACAGTGGGTGACGGTGGATGCTCCGCTCAGCACCATCCCGATGTTCGTGCGCCGGGGAAGCATCATCCCGCAGATGCCGGTAATGAATTATACGGAGGAGCATCCCGTCTATCCGATTACTTTCGAGGTGTTTCCCGCCGCCGCGGGCGGTGAAGCCGTTTTCTCCCTGTATGAGGATGCCGGTACTGATTTGGGTTATCTGCGCGGGGAGTATCTGCGCACTCCCGTTGCCTGCCGCACTACGGACAAGGGCTATACCTTGAAAGTGGAAGCGAGGGCAGGAGAGAAGTATGCTTTGCCGGGGCAGCGCAATCTGATGTTCCGCATTTATACGGAGCAGATGCCGAAAGCTGTCTTGTTGGACGGAGGGAAAGTGAAGAAGATGAATGCCGAGAAATTGAACGGAAGTCTGGAGACAGAGTTTACGACGGTGGCTTGGTGTCCGGATAAGAAACAGGGGATTTGCCTGCTCCGGTTGCCGGATGACGGGAAGGAGCATACGGTGGAGTTGACATATTGATTAAGAATAAAAAAACATGTTATTATGAAAAGATTTGCATTAAGTATCGCTATGCTGCTGCTTGCACTGGCGACCAAAGCCGAGGGGGTATCTTCTCCTTCGGGCACGGTGAAGCTCAATTTTGAATTGACGGGCAACGGAGTACCGGCTTATCGGGTGGATTACAAGGAAACGCCCGTTATTAATCCGAGTACATTGGGTTTGGAGCTGAACGGAACTATCGGTCTGACGGAAGGATTTCAAGTCGTCAAGACTTCTACTTCGGCCTTTGATGAAACCTGGCAACCTGTATGGGGCGAGACGAAAGACATCCGCAACCACTACAATGAACTGTTGGTGGAACTGAAACAACCAGCTACCGACCGCCTGATGAATATCCGTTTCCGTGTGTATGACGACGGGGTAGGTTTCCGTTACGAGTTTCCCCGCCAGAAGAACCTGGTGTATTTCGTGATTAAGGAAGAACGTACCCAGTTTGCCATGACGGGTGACCACACCGCCTGGTGGATTCCCGGCGACTATGACACGCAGGAATATGACTACACGGAATCCAAACTCTCCGAGATACGCGGCCTGCTGCCCGGTGCGGTGAGCGACAACGCTTCGCAGACCGTCTTTTCGCCTACCGGAGTGCAGACATCCATTCAGCTTAAAACCGCCGACGGTCTGTACATCAACCTGCACGAAGCCGCCTTGGTGGACTATTCCTGTATGCACCTCAACCTGGATGACAAGAACCTCGTCTTCCAATCCTGGCTCACGCCCGACGCCAAAGGCAATAAAGGATACATGCAGTCTCCCTGCCACACTCCCTGGCGAACGGTAATGGTCAGCGACGACGCCCGCGAGATACTGGCTTCCAACCTGATACTGAACCTGAACGACCCTTGCAAATACGAAGACACGTCCTGGATAAAGCCTGTGAAATATGTCGGCGTGTGGTGGGAGATGATTGCAGGCGGCAAGCCCTGGGCCTATACTTTCGACCTTCCCTCGGTGAAGCTGGATGAGACGGACTATACCAAAGTGAAGCCCAACGGCATCCATCCCGCCAATACGCAGAACGTGAAGAAATACATCGACTTCGCCGCCGCTCACGGTTTCGACCAGGTGCTTGTCGAAGGCTGGAACACCGGTTGGGAAGACTGGTTCGGCAACTCGAAGGACTATGTTTTCGACTTCGTTACTCCGTATCCCGATTTCGACATCGAGCACCTGAACGAGTACGCCCATTCCAAAGGAGTCCGCCTGATGATGCATCACGAGACTTCTTCCTCGGTGCGCAACTACGAACGCCACATGGCGGCAGCCTATCAGTTGATGAACAAGTATGGTTACAACTCCGTGAAGAGCGGTTACGTAGGCAACATGATTCCTCGCGGCGAACACCATTACGGCCAGTGGATGAACAATCACTACCTTTATGCCGTCACCGAAGCCGCCAAGCACAAGATTATGGTGAATGCCCACGAGGCGGTGCGCCCCACCGGTCTGTGTCGTACCTATCCTAACCTGATAGGCAATGAATCGGCGCGCGGCACGGAGTACGAAGCCTTTGCCGGCAACAAGCCTTTCCATACCACGGTGCTTCCCTTCACTCGTCTGCAAGGCGGCCCGATGGACTATACCCCCGGTATTTTTGAAATGGACATCAATAAGCTGAATCCCAACAGTCATACGCATGTCAACTCCACCCTGGCACGCCAGTTGGCACTCTACGTAACCATGTACAGCCCCCTGCAGATGGCTGCCGACCTGCCGGAGAACTACGAGCGCTTTATGGATGCTTTCCAGTTTATCAAGGATGTAGCCGTGGATTGGGACAACAGCCGCTACCTGGAGGCTGAGCCGGGACGCTATATCACGGTTGCCCGTAAGGCGAAAGGTACGGATAACTGGTTTGTGGGATGCACCAGCAGTGAGCATGGCCATGCATCCACCCTGAAACTGGATTTCCTGGATGCGGACAAACTATACATCGCCACCATTTATGCCGATGCGAAGGATGCCGACTACAAGACCAATCCGCAGGCTTACGTGATTTGGAAAGGCATCGTATCACCGAAGACGGTGCTGAAACTGAAAGCTGCTTCCGGTGGCGGTTATGCCATCAGTATCGTGAAAGCGAAGGATAAGGCGGCGTTGAAAGGACTGAAAAGGTTGTAATGAGGATGACCAAAGAGCGGAGTATAGCGGTGAAACCAAACGGTTATAAATAAAAAAAGGAGTACCGCTGTACTCCAACCTTTGTTAACCTTAAATCTAATACTATGAAAAACACATTGCAAAGATACGGACTTCCCGTAAATCTGCAAATTATAGGAAGATAAAAGGTGTTTTTATAACACTTATTAGAAAATGCTTCCTCTTATTCAATGCTTTTTAAGAATTATAGGCTTCGATGTTGACGGTTATCAGGCGTTAGACAGAAAAAGATATTTAGACAGAAGAACAAAAGAACATATTCCTGCCTGGCTTTTTTTATTTGTTCTTTTGTTCTTCTGTCTTGAAAACTACATATGTCTTAAAAACTACATACTTGTCTTTCTGTCCGTCAAATCAGCCTCTCATCTCTTGATACATGAACCGCTTGATGCTTTTCTTCGCAGTCTTCTCAAATTCCTCGAAATGGATTTTTACTTTGGTGATTTTGCAGTAGGCGGGTAGTTGTTGGTTCAGTTCGTTGCGGTTTTCCTCCATTACCCTTTCGATGTCTTTTTGTTCCAAGCCATGTGCGAAAGCATCGTCAAAGTCGGGATATACCAGGGCAACTAATTTGTCGTTTTGCAACACGATGAGCGATTCGGATACGTAAGGCATGTTGTTCAGTTTGCTTTCAATCTCTTCGGGATAGATGTTCTGTCCGCTGGAGGTGAGGAGCATGTTCTTGCTGCGTCCGCGAACCGTGACATAGCCGTCCGCATCCATCGTGGCGAGGTCGCCGGTGTGTAGCCAGCCGTTGACGTCGATAATCTGCGCTGTGGCTTCGGGATTCTTATAATACCCTGTCATGAGGTTCATGCCGCGGCAAATAATCTCGCCCGCTATGTTCTGAGGATCCGGAGAGTCTATCTTGACGTCCATCCGTGTGGCGGCTTTCCCGCACGAGGCGAGTTTCAGCGTTTCCCACCGGCTGGAACAAATGATAGGGCCGCACTCCGTCATTCCGTAAGCGATGGAATAGGGGAAGCCTATCTGCTTCAGGAAGCGTTCCACATCTGCATTGAAAGGAGCGCCGCCGATAATAATCTCGTCGAAATTGCCGCCGAATATCTGCATGGCTTCTTTCCGGGCGGCGGCTTTTATCTTGTCGTTGATGATGGGGACGTGCAGCAGCAGCTTGCCTATCTTATTGTCGATGCGCGGCAATATGTCTTTCTTGATAATCTTTTCCACGATAAGCGGCACGCAGGAAATGACGCGCGGCTTGATTTCGGAGAACGACTGCGCGATAATCTTGGGCGACGGCATACGGGTAAGAAAGTAGAGGTGTGCGCCGGCGGAGAATCCGTACAGGAAGTCATACACCATACCGAAAACGTGTCCCAGCGGAAGCATGGACACGATGTGGTCGCCGGGGCGTACGGGCAACATCTCATGGCAGTAGGCTACGTTCGACCATAAACTGCGGTAGGGCAACATCACTCCTTTGGAATATCCCGTAGTACCCGATGTGTAGTTGATTACGGCGAGTTCTTCGGGCGACTCCTCCTTGCGGTAGCAGATATGTTCCGGCCGGAAATTCTTGGGATAGCGCGAACCGTAGATGGCGTTGCGATGCTCGAAAGCCTCCATCAGCTTCTCGTTGCGGCACACTACGGGGGTGAAATCCGTCAGCAACACTACGCCCATCAGTAGGGGCATGGCGTCTTCATTCAGATTTTCCCATGCCTGGTCGCCTACAAACAGCAGTTTGGCTTCGGAGTGGTTGACAATGTTGTGTATGTTGTCCGCCTTAAACTCATGGAGGATGGGGACGATGACGGCACCATACGTCAGGGTTGCCAGGAAGCATACGGCCCAGTGGGCGCTGTTGCGTCCGCATACGGCAATCTTGTCGCCGGGCCGGATACCGGCGCTTTCTAAAACGATGTGGTATTTAGCTATCTTGCGGGCTACGTCTTTATACTGTAAGGTGATTCCTTTGTAGTCTGTCAGGGCGTTTCTGTCCCAGTTGCGTATAATACTTTGTTCTATATAGTCGATGAACCGTTCTCCTTGTTCCATTCGTATGTCTGCACACTTTAGTTAAAACTGCGCAAATATAGGGCTTATAGTGATGCGAAACAAATGCTTTTCATTTTTTTTCGCAAGAGAATATTATCCTGTTTTTCTTATTCTTTGGCTTTCCCCGAAATCAGTAATAACTTGTCGCCCACGCGAAGTTGCAACGTTCCATCGGGAATCAGGTATTCGTCTCCGCGTTTCACTATCATCACCAGAGTGCCTTTCGGCAGTTTCATGTCTTTCAGTGTATGGCCTTTCTTGTCAAGAATTTCCTGGGTTACAGTCACATCCCGCAAGTCGGAATCGATTTCATCGGGTAGTTCCACCCCGAAGTCATTACCGGTTTTCTCCATTGGAACGGAGAGGCCGAGCAGGCGTGCCACGCGGGAGACCGTAGTACCCTGGATGACGAGTGACACGATGGTAATGAAAAACACGACATTGAAAATGACATGCGCGCCGGGCACGCCCGCCACAACGGGGTAGGTGGCAAAGATGATGGGAACCGCGCCGCGAAGCCCTACCCAAGAGACGAACAACCGGGATTTGAATGTTATCCGCTTGCCGAAAGGAAGCAGGCAGAGGAATACGCTGAGCGGCCTTCCGATGACTATCATGAAAACGCCGATAAGCAAGGCGACCAGGGCGACTCCAATCATTTCGTGCGGGTTGACCAACAGTCCGAGGCAGAGGAACATGATAATCTGGAACAACCACGTCAGCCCGTCCATAAACGTATAGATTTCCTTGCGGAACCTGATTCGGTTGTTGCCCACCATCATGCCGGCAATGTAAACGGCCAGATAGCCGTTGCCCTTAATCAAGTCGGTAAAGGAGAAGGTGAAAAACACGAACGATAACAGCAGGATGGAGTACAGCGACTGGTTGTCGATGTTCAGCCGGTTCAGCATGAAGATGGCAAACTTGCCCAACAGGTAGCCGGAGACGGTGCCGACGATGAACTGTACGAGGAAAGAGCCTGCTATCTGCGCGCCGCTCATACCGGAAGATTGGATGAACTGGATAAGCACGATGGTCAGCATATATGCCATCGGGTCGTTGCTTCCGCTTTCCAACTCCAGCATCGGGCGGAGGTTATGTTTCAGGTTCATCTTTTGCGAACGAAGAATGGCGAATACCGAGGCGGAGTCGGTGGAGGACATGGTGGATGCCAATAGCAGGGAAGTGATAAGGGGCAAATGGATATTCGTCCAGCTCATGCCGGACAGCCACCAGATAAACAGTCCGGTAAACATCGCCGTGAGCAATACGCCCACCGTGGAAAGAACGATTCCCGGTGCAAGTATGGGTTTTATCTCTCTGAACTTGGTGTCCATTCCGCCCGAAAAAAGGATAATGCTCAGGGCGACCATACCGATGAACTGGGCCTCTTTGGCATTATGAAACTGCAATCCCAGCCCGTCGCTGCCGAATATCATTCCCACAACCAGGAAAAGCAAGAGGGCGGGCACGCCGTAACGATAACCGGTCTTTCCCACAAGAATACTGGCAAAAAGCAAAATAGAACCGATGAGTAGAATGTTTTCTGCTGTAAATAACATATATAATGTATTAAATGAGTGATTAAACTAAAAAACACGATTCGTTTTGCGTCGATGGAAAAGAGAGTCTGTATCTTCAACAAACTCCGGCATCTATTAGTTCAATTGAACTTCAGCACGAAAGTCGTCTCTTTTCCGGGTATCAACGAGATGTTTCCGCCCGACAACCGCATAATCTGCCGGGAGATGCTCAACCCGATACCGCTTCCGTTTTCTTTGGTCGTAAAGAAAGGGATGAAGATATGTTCGGCCACATCCGGCGGAATTACCGGTCCGTTATTGGAGATTTCTATCAGCACGGCTTCCGATTCGTTGCAATAGGCGCGTATATGGATGTGCCCGTCGATAGCCGCCGATTCGATGGCCTGGATAGCATTCTTCAGCAGGTTGGTGATGACCTGCGAAATAAGGTTTTCGTCGGCATACAGTATGAGGTCGTCCGGCTTGATATCCGTGTGGAAAGTGACGGGAACGCCGGGATATTGATGGCGTGCCAGTTCTGTCATCCGGTCGATAAATTCTTTCAGATAGAATAAGGAAGGTTCAGGAGTGGGGATGCGTGTGAATTTGCGGTAAGATTCGATAAACGCCAGCAGTCCCTTGCCCGTATTGCTGATAGTTTGCAGCCCGTGGCGTATTTCTTCTTTCGACGCTTTCTCTTCGGTAAGCTCCAGGAGGGTGTCGCTTAAGGAGGTGATGGGAGTTACGGCATTCATGATTTCGTGTGTCAATACCCGGGTAAGCCTGATCCACGAGTCGATTTCCTTTTCATCCAGTTCGCTGTTGATGTCGTTCAGGGCAAGGATGCGCAGGTGTTCCTCGCGTACAGTGATATGGCTGACGCGGACGGAAAGGTTGACGGTGCCGCGCTCGTTGCTGAACGCTACCTGAAACTTCTCACCGGGACGGCAACCGGCAATCAGCTCCGCCAGATGCGAATCTACATGGTTCAGTTGCTGCACGTGGGTAAAGATATCCAGGCCGAGCAGGCGCAGGGCTTCATTGTTCTTCTGGTAAACCGCCCCGTTGTCGTTCAGTACGATGATGCCCGTATCTACGCAGTCCAGGATAAGCTCGTAATATTTCTCCTGCTGGGCGGTTTCGCTTTTTACATTGTAGAGGATGCGGGCAACGCGGTTCAGGGCGCTGTTCACAAGCCGGTTGTCCGCCGTATCTCCTTTCTCGGAAAAGTGGATGGCGTTGTCATTGTTTTCGATGGCATCGAGCATAAAGAGAACTTTCCGTGTGTGGCGGCGGTAGAGCCGCACTTGCCAGTAGATGGCGAGAGGCAGGAGCAGGGTAGTGATGATGGCCCAGAACAGATAGTCGCCCACGTCTTGCGACCGGGAAAGCTGGAGGAAAAAGAGTGTCCACATCATTCCGGTCAGGGTGGCTGCCAGTACGCAGGTGAGGATGCGGAAGGTATAATATTTGCTGAGTGTCATCATAGGCGGTTTGAATTGGGATTCAAAAAACGGTTAAAGCCCGTATTTCTTCATCTTATTATATAATGTCTGGCGGGTGATGCCTAATTGGGCGGCCACTGCGGACAGGTTGCCGCTGCATTTCTCCAGCGTATCGCTTATCATTTTCTTCTCCATATCCTCCAGGGTCGATACGGGGGCTTCCCTGACTTCTTGCCTGCGTGTCAGTTGAAACAGTTCGGCCGAGAGGAATGCGCCGTCGCAGATGATGACGGCTTTCTCGATGGCATGTTCCAGTTCGCGGATGTTTCCCGACCAGGGATGAAGCATCAGCTTTTGGCGGGCGGTATCGTCCAGTCGCAGCACGGGCTTGCCATATTGCTTGCAGAAGCGCACGATGAAGCGTTCCGCCAGGGGAATAATATCTTCGGGGCGTTCGCGCAAGGAGGGTATTTCAAGGTGAATGGTGTTGATGCGATAGAGCAGGTCTTCGCGGAATTCGCCTTTTGCCACCATCTCCGGAATATTGCGGTTGGTAGCGCATATCAGACGGATATCTATCGGAATAGGCGTATTGCTGCCTACCCGGACGATGCTTCGGCTCTGGATGGCGGTCAGCAGTTTTGCCTGCAAGTGATAGGGCAGGTTGCCTATCTCGTCCAGAAAGAGTGTGCTATGGTTTGCCGCTTCAAACTTGCCTGCCCGGTCGGTGTGCGCATCGGTAAAGGAGCCTTTCATGTGGCCGAAAAGCTCGCTTTCGAACAGGCTTTCGGTGACGGCGCCCATATCCACGCTAATCAGTTCACGCCGGTGGCGCGAAGACAAAACGTGTATCTCGCGGGCAAGCATTTCTTTCCCCGTACCGTTTTCACCCGTAATCAGGATATTGGCATCGGTGGTCGCCACCTTTTCTACCAGCATACGCAGTTGCTGCATGGCACGGCTTTCGCCCCAGTACATGCCGGAAACGTTGTCCGCCGGTTTGCCGCCCTGTTTCTTCTTACCCGAGGAGCGGTGGTTGCGCACAGCATCCAGCAAGGTTTCTACTAACTTCTGGTTGTCCCAGGGCTTGACGACAAAGTCGGTGGCTCCTTCCTTGATGCCCCGTACGGCAAGGTCTATATCGGCATAAGCGGTGAAAAGCACCACGGGAAGTTCCGAATAATGCTTCTTGATTTCGCGCAGCCAGTAAAGTCCCTCATTGCCGGTATTGATACCGGAGGTGAAATTCATATCGAGCAGCACGACCTGCCAGCTTTCTTCGCGCAATACGCTGGGAAGTGTCACCGGAGAAGAAAGAGCGGTTATCCGGTTGAAATAGGGTTTCAATAACAATTGCAGGGCGGTAAGCACCCCCCTGTTATCATCGACAATAAGAATGTTTCCGTACTTCGTCATATCTGGATGTCTGTTTTTGCGAAACAAAGATAAGGATAAAAAACGAAATATGTGTTTTTGAGGTGGGAAGAGTGAACTCAAAGTGCCGGAAGTGGCAAAATGATAGGAAAGATAGTAGCGCGACTACAAGATCCCCGCCCGTACCCTGCTCAGCGTTTCGGGCGTCATCAGCAGATACGAGGCGATGTGCGACAAGGGGGCCCGCTTGATGACTTCGGGTTGAGTCTGCAACAGGTGGTTATAGCGCTCGCGCGCAGTCTCGAAACGCCAGGAGTCGGCTTTTATCTGCGAGACGATGAGGGAATATTCCAGCATTTTGCGGTAGAACATGTTAATCTCCCACGACACTTCGGTGAGCAGCATCAGTTTGTCGTAGGGCAGGAGGTAGACCACGCTGTCTTCCAGCGCCTCGATCATAAGGTGGGTGGGTTCGTGCTTCAGGGTGCTTTCGATGCAGATGACGATGCAGCCTTCGTAAGAGAAATGCTCGGTGACATCCTTGTTGTTTTTATAGTAGAACTGACGCAACATTCCTTTGCCCACCAGCACGATGTTGTGGCTGATTTCGCCTTCGTTCAGGAGCAGGTCGCCTTTCGCTATCTCTTTGCGTACAAGAATCCCTTCTATTTGCTTTCTGCCATCGGACGCCATACCCGGATAGCGGGAGTTGACGGCGGCATTTACTGTATCTTTTAATAATGTATCCATAATAGTCAAGCCTGTGTTGGTGATTTAAACCGGGCGCAAAGATACGGAAAAAAACGGTAGAATGGCATAAGGGTGGAAAGATACGACGATGCAGCAATTTTTTTTCATTGTTTAGCAATTTGACTTTGAACGAATTATCGCTTCTTGCCGGGAAAGACATGAAAAAAATATAGTGGAAAGATTTGCACAGTCCAAAAGTTTACCATACATTTGCACCGCATTTGAAAAGAATGCGGGTCACTAAGGAAGTTTGGGTGAGTGGCTGAAACCACCAGTTTGCTAAACTGACGTACGGGT
>ENA-OYYE01000348-OYYE01000348.1-human-gut-metagenome-genome-assembly--contig:-NODE-348-length-26368-cov-7.978224_pt1 | contig 26368 bp, 18 predicted proteins | sample MGYA00243244_ERZ653437 | MGnify/ENA primary metagenome ERZ653437 (study PRJEB26926, sample SAMN06165130) | human gut metagenome | biome: ENVO:00009003; feature: ENVO:2100002; material: ENVO:00002003...
TAGCTTCGTCGGCAGCGTCAGATGTGTATAAGAGACAGACCATATATTCTGCAAAAAATATGGTCAATCACTGGGGGATGTACTTTGCAAATGTGTATTTATAATCGTAACTATTAAACGTAATACCATGAAAAAGACATTTATTCTGTTTTTCTTCCTAATGTTATGGGGAGTACAACAAGGTTATTCACAAGTCTCTGAAAGCGCTACGGATGTCGCTGGACAACCGGTAGTGATTTCTGTCACAGACTTCGGTTTGTTTCCTGATAGCCGGTATAACGCTACTCCTTATGTACAGAAAGCTTTGGAAGTTTGCCGTAAAAATCCCGGTTCTATATTAAAGTTTCCTAAAGGCAGATACGATTTCTGGGCTGCCCATGCCGTAGAACGCGAATATTTCGAAACAAATACTTACGATAATAATCCGAAAACGCTTGCTATCCTGCTAGACGAAATGCAAGACGTCATCATTGACGGTGGAAATTCCGAATTCATCATGCATGGTCGTATGCAACCGGTTACACTGCATCGATGCAAAAACATTTCTTTACGTAATTTCTCGATAGATTGGGAGATTCCTCTCACTGCGCAAGGAAAGGTGCTAAAGAAATTACCCGATGGCATGGAGGTGGAAATAGATACCCGGCAATATCCTTATATTATAGAGAATAATACGCTCTATTTTGTTGGAGAGGGTTGGAAAAACTCTTTTTGGAGTATCATGCAGTTTGACCCTCAAACTCATTTCGTATCCTATAATACTGGTGATAACATCGGTTGGAGAGGTTATAAGACAATAGAGATGAAGCCGGGTGTCGTACGAATTTCCGATCATAAGAATGAACTGGCTGGTTTGTGGCCCGAACCGGGTACCATTGTTGTTTTGCGTCACAGCGACCGCGACCATGCGGGCATATTTCTGTTTCATAGTGAAAACGTAACGATGGAGCATCTTAATATTTACCATACAGGAGGATTGGGAGTGCTTTCACAATATAGTAAGAATATCTCTTTTGATAATGTGTGCATGGTTCCTAATCGTCAGAAAGGTCGTGTATTTAGCGGACACGATGACGGTTTCCATTTTATGGGATGCAGCGGTCTGCTGAAAATCGAGAATTGTAGTTGGGCGGGACTGATGGATGATCCGATTAATATTCATGGTACTTGTTCGCGCATTATGGAAGTGCTTTCTCCCGCCCGTGTGAAATGCCGTTTCATGCAAAGTATGAGCGAGGGTATGGAGTGGGGACGCCCGGGTGAAAAAGTCGGTTTCATAGAGCACAAGACGATGCGTACGGTGGCTACGGGATTTATGACGAAATTCGAACTATTGAATAAAGCAGATTTTATAATAGAATTTTCAGAGCCCCTTCCTGTAGGTGTGAAAGCAGGTTATGTACTGGAAAACTTGACTTGTACGGCTGATGCGGAAATCCGTCATAATCACTTCGGCAGTTGTCGTGCCCGCGGCCTGCTGGTATCTACTCCCGGAAAAGTGGTGATTGAAGATAATGTATTCGAGAGTAGTGGTTCTGCCATTCTGATAGCCGGAGATGCCAATGCCTGGTATGAGTCGGGCGCTGTAAAGGATGTGCTTATCCGTCACAACGAATTCCGTTATCCCTGCAATTCGTCTGTTTACCAGTTTTGTGAAGCAGTTATCAGTATTGATCCTGAAATCCCTACTCCCGACAAACGCTATCCTTACCATCGTAATATCCGTATCGAAGAAAATACTTTCCATTTGTTTGACTATCCGATACTTTTTGCCCGTTCGGTAGACGGACTCACATTTATCGATAACCGGTTGGTACGTAATACTACCTATCGTCCCTATCATTATCGAAAAGAAGGCATTACATTGGAATATTGTAGAAATGTACGTATTGGCGGAAATAAAATAGAAGGAGATGTGCTGGGGCATTCTTTGATGGCAGAAGGTATGAAGCCTTCTGATATAAAGTTTGTCAAGAAAGAGAAGTTCTTTTCTCTGCAGACGTATGTGAATGGAGGAAAGACACGTACAGTAAGATAGCTCTTTGTGACCGGTTAATAACTTTTTTGAATAAAAAGAGTTTGCGACTAGGGGTAAGAAGGTTCCTGTGTGTATTTATAATAAATGATGGACATAATTGATAAAGAACGGTCGAAATAATGGATAAAGACAGACTACAGGAACTTATTCTTAAGATTTTTAAAAACACTGCTACTTTAGAAGAAAAGAGGGAGGTGGCAGATACTGAAGCTGTACGGAAGCGGATGAAATTGCAGTGGCGCCAAATGGCAGGCACGGATGCTGATAAGGAACGCGAAGAACGCATTTGGAAAATGATATTGCATACTTATAGGCGAGAACAATTACATAATAAATCGCATCTAAATCTGAAAAGGATGTGGCTGGTTGCCAGTGTGGCTATGCTTATGTTGTTGGGAGGTTATTGGTTCTGGGCAAATTATTCAGGCGAAGACAGTTTGAGATACGAAGAAATCTACGCCGATAAACATTTGGTAATTTGCCTGCCGGATAGCAGTAAGATATGGATGCAGCCTGGAAGTTCAGTGCGATATGCCAATGATTTTAACAAAGAACGGAAAGTGTGGTTTAAGGGCGATGCCACGTTTGAAGTTGTTCGGCGCGAACCCCAACCTTTCAGAGTCTACATGGATGAAGCTTTTGTAGAAGTGAAAGGCACTATATTCAGAATCAATAATCGCAAACAGGAACGTAGTGAGGTTACTTTATTCAGTGGTCATGTCAATGTTCACGCTTTGAAGATGGATAAAGTTATAGCAATGCAACCTCGTCAGCGCCTGGCTCTTGATTCGGATGGCGTGAGTGTATTGGCGGATATCAGCCATATGGAATGGCGGAATGGCCAATATAAGTTTAATGATACCCGTTTGGATTCCCTGGTGAGTGTGATTAAAAACCTATACGATGTTGATGTTGATTTGGAGACAGACATTTCCGGACACTATTTGCTAAACGGCAATATCTACTATAATGAAGACGTTTCGGCGTTAATAGAAAGAATCTGTTATAATTTACGTTTTAAGTACCGACAAGAAAATAACAAATTTATCATTTATAAATAGTTTCGAGAAAAAAGTTAACCATAAGTCGAATTAAAAAAAGAAAAACATGCGGAAAAGATTCCAGTTTTTTAAGGAGAGCTTGCTGAAAAGTTTCTTCTTAGTACTGCTTTTTGTGCCTATGGCAATGTTTGCGGCAGGAGGGCAGGTAATTATTGTGAAAGGTAAGTCGCTATCCTTAAAACAAGCTATCACCCAGATAGAAAAGAATAGTAATTACAATTTCTTTTATCAGACAGATGACTTAAAGAATGTATCTCCACGGGATATGGATTACGAGGGAGATATAATCAAGGTTTTGGATGGAATCTTTGCCGGAAGTAACATTAGTTATACCATCAATGGTTCTAATATCGTTTTGAGGGTACAAAAGGCAGCTGTCTTACAGCAGAACAAAAAGAAACGCACCGTTACCGGTGTGGTTATGGATGCCAATACCAAAGAAACCTTGATTGGTGCCACCGTGAAGTTAAAAGGAACCGATTCGGGTACGGTGACTGATGTTGACGGTAATTTCAGCATTGATGTAACCAGCAATAAGGATATTCTGGAAGTGTCTTACATCGGTTACAAAACCGTGCAGAGAGTCGTTGAAGACTTGGGCGTTTTGAAAATTGAATTGCCTTCGGATACCGAGTTGTTGAACGAAGTGGTCGTAGTAGGTTTCGGTACGCAGAAAAAGGTTTCGGTAGTAGGTTCTATCACCAACATTAAGGCCTCTGCACTGAAAACTCCTTCTTCCTCATTGAACAGTGCATTCGGCGGCCGTTTGGCAGGTGTCATCGCTACTACCAGCAGTGGTGAACCGGGGCAGAACGCCAGCGACTTCTACATCCGTGGTATCGGTACTTTCGGTGGCCGTGCCACTCCATTGATCATGTTGGATGGTGTGGAAATCTCTGCCAGCGACTTGAATTACATTCCTGCGGAAAGTATTGAAAGCTTCTCTATTTTGAAAGATGCTTCTGCAACAGCCATCTATGGTGCCCGTGGTGCCAACGGCGTTATGTTGGTTACTACCAAGGTAGGTAAGGAAAATGAAAAGACCCGCGTCAACGCGAGTGTGGAGAACTCTTTCAATATGCCGATGAGTTTTCCTGATTTTGTGGATGGTGTCACTTATATGAAGATGTTTAATGAAGCTATCTATACTCGTTCAGGCAGTTATGCCGGCCTTCCTTATACCGATGAATATATTGCTAACACACAGAACGGTAAGAACCCTTACGTTTATCCTAATGTAAATTGGAAGGATTTAATGTTCAAGGATATGTCTATGAGCCAGCGTGCCAATGTAAACATTCAGGGCGGAGGCTCTAAAGCTAATTATTATTTGAGTTTGCAGGTAAACCATGATACCGGTGTGCTGAACACCCAGAAACTTTATTCTTTTGATAATAACATTAATGTATGGGGCTATACTTTCCAGAGTAATGTGGACTATAAACTTACTCCAACTACGAAAGTTGGCTTGCGTATGAATGCTCAGATGCGTAATACTACCGGACCTAATAAATCTACTTCTGAGTTGTTTGGCAATATGTTGAATGCCAATCCTGTTACTTTCCCGGCATTCTATCCGAACAGCGCTGATGTGGCGGGCTCAGATCACATGTTGTTTGGTAATCGCTATCGTTCTGGTGAACTTACTTACATCAATCCTTATGCCGAGATGCTTTCTACCTATAAGGAATACCTTGAAAGTACTGTATTGGCTACAGTCGATTTCGAACAGCAATTAGATTTTATTACTAAAGGTTTGAAACTGAAAGGACTTGTCAGTTTCAAGAACTGGTCAACTTCTTCTTTCAATCGTACTATCGAACCGTATTTCTATGCACCTACAGAAGGTAGTTATGATAAGTACGATCCTACTGCCCAAGGGTATACACTGGAACGTGTAGGTACCAGTGGAACCGACTATGTAGTTCAGTCAAACCCGTCAAAAGACGGTGACCGTACTTTCCAGTTTCAGGCATCTTTGGAATGGTCGCGCAACTTCAATACTGTCCACGATATATCCGCAATGCTTCTTTATTTGCAACGGGAATATCGTTATGATGCACTTCCTACCCGTAATCAAGGTCTTTCCGGTCGTTTCACTTATGCTTACGACCAACGGTATCTGTTCGAGGCTAACTTCGGTTACAACGGTACGGAACGTTTGGCAAAGGGTAAACGTTTTGAATTCTTCCCATCGTTTGCCGCAGGTTGGGTCATCAGTAACGAAAAATTCTTTGAACCTCTGAATAAAGTTATTACTAACTTGAAAATACGTGGTTCCTGGGGTTTGGTAGGTAACGATGAAACCGGTCTTAAAGATATTCGTTCGGGAGTCGATGGACCGCATTTTATTTACTTGGACGACATCTCGATGAACGCTTCCGGTTTTACTACCGGTGTGGATATGAACACTTCTTATTCCGGTCCTATTATTAACCTATATGGTAATCCGAATGCTACTTGGGAACGTTCGGCCAAAACTAACATTGGTTTGGATTTGGAATTGTTCAGTAAATTGTCTTTGACGTTTGACGTGTTTCAGGATAAGCGCAGTAACATTCTGCTTCGTCGCGAACGCTTTGCCGAATTTTTGGGTTATAGAAGTGGTAAACCTTGGGCTTCTGTAGGTAAGGTAAAGAATGAGGGTCTGGAAATAGCCATGAACTATACTATGGATATTGATAAAGATTGGTCTGTTGATTTTCGTGGTACGTTTACTTATAACCATGCCACGATGGTTTATTCAGATGAACCGGCTTATGCTTTGAATTATCGTCGCCAGGATGGAAAATCCTTAAATGGAACTTGGGGGTACGTAGCAGAACGTTTGTTTGTGGATGAAGCTGATGTTGCCAATAGCCCTGTACAAAATTTCGGTACTACTGTCTTGCCGGGTGACATCAAGTACAAAGACCTCAATGGTGATGGTCAGATAGACGGTTCCGATAAATGCGAAATATCTCCTTATAATGGTACGCCGGGAATCATGTACGGCTTTGGTACGACTGTTCGCTGGAAACAGTTCGATTTGGGAGTATTCTTCCAGGGAGCGGCACAACGCACGGTAATAATTAGTGATATCCATCCTTTCGGTAGTGACAAGAAGAATGTATTACAATTTATTGCAGATGATTATTGGACGGAAGAAAATCCCAATCCGTATGCTGCTTATCCGCGTTTGGATTCTAACGATACTTCTAACAACAACCGACAAGCCAGTACTTACTGGATGAGAAACGGCTCTTATCTGCGTTTCAAGAATGCCGAGATTGGTTGGAACTTCAAATATGGTCGTGTTTACCTGACGGGTGAAAACCTGTTGACTTTCAGCCCTTTCAAATTATGGGACCCGGAATTGGCATGGAACGCTTATCCGTTGTCTCGTACGGTTAATATTGGTCTGAAACTTAATTTCTAATGTAATCTTGAGTCATTATTATAAAAACAAAGAAACAATGAAACATAATATATTCAATAAAATAATAGTATGCTCGGCATTGATGGCGACGGGATTGACTTCCTGCGATTATCTGAACGTAGTACCTGCCGAGCAAGCTACCATAGAGGATGCAACCCGTAAGAAAGAGTTGACTTTGGGATATCTTTATTCTTGTTATTCGGATTTGAATAACTGGAATCCGGTGAACTATATGAATGAAGATGTTGCTTCTACAGATGAGTATGTATTGCCTTCGCATTGGAATCCTACCGCTTATCAAATCCAAAATGACCAGCGTTCTTCGGATGATGGCGGCAATTGGTTCTGGCGTCATTGCGGCTATGATGGCATTCGTACCTGTTACCTTTTTCTGGATGCAGTGAAAACGGCTCCGGGATTGACGGACGAGGAGAGAAGAACTTGGTCGGCAGAGGCTCAATTCTTGATTGCTTACTATCATTTTATGGTATTGCGCAAGTATGGTCCGTGTCCTATTATCGACCATGCTTATGATGTCAATACGATGGCAAGTGAAGTACCGGGACGCTCGCATTTCGACGCTGTGGTGAAATTTATTATTGATAAACTGGATAATGAAGCAATACCTGATTTGCCCAATAGGTATACGGGCGGTAATTGGGGACGCGCTGACAAGGTTATTGCCAAAGCCATCAAAGCTCGCGTATTGTTGACTGCCGCATCTCCTCAGTGGAACGGAAATACGATGTACGAAACCGGTCCTATGAAGTGGGAAAATGGCAAAGGCGGCTGGGAAACTCCGGAATACGGCAAACAACTGGTGAATCCTGTTTACTCAGAACAAAAATGGAAAGACGCCCGGAATGCTTGTGAAGAAGCGTTGAACTTTGCAAGATCGCAAGGCCTGGAACTTTATGAAAAGAGTGATTTTGAAGAGTTGAAAGAGGTTCCCGAAAATCAGAAAGAGTTTATGAAATACGTGCTTCGTATGCGTTATGCCGTGATGTCACGACCTAATTCTAAAGATAATTGCCAGGAACAGGTTTGGGGACTTGCAGATCAAAGCAGTACGCTGTTTGCAAGTTTGCCTCGTAACATTGTTGAGAAAGCAGATGGAACATGGACAACTGGATGGGGTGGTATAGCGCCTACGCTGAATGCTGTCAAGCAGTTCTATACTAAGAATGGAAAATTGCCGGAGGAAGACAGTGAATTTTATAGCAAAAGCGAATATTATAAGCTTGCCGGTGAGGAGATTCTGGAGAACGAACCCTCTTTCGGCGGGTGGTTGGATGCGGATGAAGTCATCAAACTGAATACGATGCGTGAACCGCGTTTCTATGCATGGATAGCATTTAACGGTGGAGAATACGGCGTACACTTGGTATCAGAACAAAATCCATTTATTTGCTATATGCGATACAGTGATTACCAGGGATATAGAGGTGAACAAGATTACAGTTACACTGGTTATCTCTGTCAGAAGTGGGCACATCCTGCTTTATCTTTCACTGCCAATGGAGATAATAGCGAGAATAATACAGCTCCTCGACCATTGATTCGGATGGCTGAACTTTATCTGAATCTGGCAGAATGTGAAGCTGCCTTGGAACATACAGACGCTTTTTTGAGTGCCATCAATCCTGTGCGTAGACGGGCTGGTATACCTGAACTGAAATCATCGGACATTACACCGTCCAAGACAGCTACCGACTGGGTACGTAGTGAACGTTTTGTAGAGTTCTACGGTGAAGGCATCCGTTACTATGATGTACGTCGTTGGCTGGAAGGCAAGAAGTATTTCGGCGGACCATATACGGGACTGAATGTAGGAACCACAAAAGACCCCTCTGTGGCAAACTTCAATCAAGAAACTATAATTGTCAGATATGAGAATGTGAAGTGGAACGACCGTTCTTATTTGAGTCCGTTGTACTTTAATGAAGTAGATAAGAGTGATACGATGATTCAGTGTCCCGGATATTAATGTAGAACGTTTTAATATAAAAAATCATGAAAGAATATATTTATACAGTATGGATGCTGGCGGCGATAATGATTACCGGAGCATCATTTATTGGATGTTCGGATGATGATGATTTTCCGAACAAACCTCAGGCGATAAATATCGAGCAAGACATTGTGCTGACTCCTGTGTATGGAGGAGTGGAAGTGAAATGGACGCCCAATCCGGTAGATACAAACTTTGTTTTCCTGCACATTGAGTTTGAAAATCAAGATGGTGTGACTTGCAGTTATAATGTAAGCCGTTATAATAGTAGCTTGGTGACAGACGGGAAAAGGGATGAAGCAACTTCGGTAACTATTACTAATCTGGTAAATCAGGAATATGCGTTGCGCTTTTCTGCTTTCAATAATGAAAACAAGAATATTTATCTGGGCACACGTAAAGTAACTCCGCTTGACTATAAACTGGGCGAACCGGACTCAATCTTTGCTGTGACAGCAGTAGGGGGAGTGGATTATATTGTTCACTTAGAATGGAGAGAAATACCTTATAAATCCGGTACTGCCACTCAAGGTGTCCGTTTCCTTTTCACGAATAGGGAAGACCCTTCTATTCAATTCTCCAAAGATTTTGATTTAGGACTGAAACATGCTGAGTTTTCGGTGGAAAAGAAGTACAAAGGTGAGTATGACCTCACTTATGGAACTTTTACAGAGGCCGGGAAAGAGTTCAAAAAGCAATTAAAAGATGAAGTCATTTATGTAGGATTGCCTGTCCCCGTTGAATATTGGTCTAAGAGTTCGAGGAAGGATTGGACGATAACAGGATGTTCTGAAAACTTGCCTGACGATTATGAAGACGGTCGATTTATTAATATGCTCGATGGAAATTCTGAAACCTATTGGCATAGTAGATGGTACCCTGTGGAGGACACTGAGCAAATACATCATTTCATCGTCGATATAAAGAAATCGTTGGCTATTGAAAAATGTTTGTTCTTGCAAAGAAATTCAGAAAGTCGTCAGGTCGGTCATGTTTCCATTTATATTAGTGAAGAGGCTGATGGTAATTGGGGAGAGCCTGTTTATGATGGACCATTAACACTATATCCAAGTAGTCCTGTAAAAGAAACTATAAAATTCGCTCCTAAGGCAGGTCGGTATATCAAAGTAGAAACCTCTGAAGGTACAGGCGATCAGTTTCAATGTATGGCAGAATTTGGTATTGTAGCTCGTGAAATAATTACAAACGAATAACCTGGTTCTATATCTCTATACCGCGGGGAGTAATCTTCTGATCTTTTTTTGAAGATTACTCCCTTTTTCTTCTTACCTTAAAACAGTATGGCTTATGAAAGATTTCTTTTGTATAATCTTGCCCATGATGATGGCATTTGCGGGGTGTTCTTCTGAAAAAGAAAACACACAAGTTCCGTCTTTTCGCATCCCTGATGACGTAAAAGTGCTGAACTATGACCAAAAGTCACAGACTGCCAATGTCACAATTGAGACTAACTGTAACGATTGGACTATTCAATCGGACAGTAAAAACTGGTGTACTGCGGAACGCATCAGCAGTAACATGCAAATGTTCCGCCTCTCTCTAACCGACAATGATGAAATAAACGTACGTGAAGCAATTTTAACCTTAAAGGCACCCGGAGTAGCCGAACAAACCATTACGGTGAAACAACTGGGCGCCGCTCCCGCAATTCTTTTAAACCCTGAAAATCTGAATGAAATGGCATCCACCGCCAAAAATGTGGAATTGAAAATAACGACGAATATCTCTAAAAACGAAATTGAAATTGTAATACCCGAGGCTGACAAAGAATGGATCAGCATAGAAGAATCTGTCCAAACACGCGCCATGGTGACTTACGACTATCTGGTGCACGTTGGCAATAATCCATTGACTGAGCCACGCAGCTGCGCTGTGGTGGTGAAAGCTAAAGGCAAAGAGGAGCCGGCAGCCACGCTGAATATTCAGCAGAAAAAGCGTTCCACCGATGCGGCGGATGTAGTGGTGGAAGGTGATATCGAAGTGCTGCCAGTCGGTGGAAAAGATAATCAGCGCCACGAAGGTAACGGAATAGATCGAACGTTCGATGGAAACCTGACAGGTGACCCTTATCACTCGCCATGGTCTACCGATAATCCTACTACCGTATTTCCTGTAATATTGGAATACGAATTTGACGGAAAAGAGGATATAGACTATATTATTTATTATCCGAATGACAATGGAAACGGCAACATCGGGAAGTTCAAACTTTATACCGCCAGCCAATCAAACACCGACTATCAACTTGACGGTGAATATGACTTGAAAGAAAGTGGCGCTACCGGTAAAATAACCCTGCACAAGCCTTTGGTGAAAGCTACCCGCGTCAAGCTGGAGATAGAAAGCGGTTCAAATGGCTTTGTGGCATGTAAGGAAATGGATTTCTATTGTAAGAATACGGATAAGACACTTGATCGCCAACTCCTGACTGTGTTTAAGGATATTACTTGTTGCGAGTTGCGCGGGGACGTCACTGACGCGGACATCAACGCCTTACCGGGATTCTTCTCCAATCTGGCTCAGCAGATGAAGAAGGGCACCCTCGATGAATGGGAGCAGAGTTTCCGTATCCGCGACTATGTTGCCTATAGCGATGTGGAAGAGTGGGCGGAAAAGCTGATGACCAACCGCTACAGTGATCTGGATAATGTGACAGGCATCTATGGAAAGAAGGGGGATGAAATTATCCTACTGGTGGGCGATACTTATGGGCATTCCATCGGTGTGCAGTGCATCTATGAGAACTGGAACAGTTCGGAGAATGGCGGATATCAGGTTGCTCCTCATGGTGATATGTATTTTCTGGAAACGGGCGTCAACAAAATTACGCTTGCTCATGACGGGATGCTGTTCATCATGTATACCACCAACCCTTCCGATTCATCGAGCAAGCCTATCCGTGTGCACATTCCTGTAGGAGGCGGAACTGTCAGCGGTTTCTTTGACCTGAAGGAACACCAGACCGACGCCAAGTATGCCGAGTTGCTGAAAAAGGCTACCTATAAGTATTTTTGTGTGCGTGGAGAGCGGATTATGTTTTACTTCCATCGGGAGAAAATGCTGGAATTTGTTCCTAACGAGATTTTGTCTGCCATTCATTTGTGGGACAACATTGTGGGATGGCAGCAGGAACTGATGGGCATCGACGATGTCCGCCCCTCGCAGGTGAACAATCACATGTTTGCCTTCTCGCCCGAAGTGGGTTATATGTGGGCTTCGGATTATCAGGTGGCGTTTGTCTACACCTATCTGAATAATATTTTGTTGTATGACAACGTGATGGCTGCCGAGGATAATGCATGGGGACCTGCCCATGAAATAGGCCATGTGCACCAGAAAGCTATCAACTGGCCCGGCTCTACGGAATCGTCCAACAACTTATTTTCCAATTACGTCATCTTCAAGTTGGGTAAGTACAAATCTCGCGGCTATGGCTTGTGCCGTCTGGCGCAATCGCGCTTCGCCGACAATAAGGATGGCATCAACCACCGTCCTTGGGTGACGATGGGCTCTGCCACGCATCAGAACGAAGATACGGAAATACATATGCGCATGAACTGGCAACTGTGGACATACTATCATCGTTGCGGTTTCAAGAAAGACTTTTGGCAAACGCTGTTCAGACTGATGCGTGAAAGCGGCAACCGTATCCCTGAAAGCGATCCGGGAGCCAGACAGATGGCCTTTGCCAAGATGGCTTCTCAAGCTGCCAATGAAGACTTGACGGACTTCTTTGAACAATGGGGATTCTTTGAACCGGTGAATATCAACATGAACCAGTATGGCGATTTCCATTACAAGGTGACAGAAGATATGATTGCCGAAGCAAAGAGATTTATGAGCTGCTTCCCGAAGCCTAAACATGCTTTCCAATACATTGAAGACCGTAAGAATTCTGATTTTACCGATGCCAACGACTATCGTTCCAGGGAATCGGGGGATGTAGGTTATTTCACGCAGTTCAAGGAAAATATGAAGATTACGAAAACGTCTGTCTACACTTTGTCCGGCAAGTCCGTACAGGTGACTGACGGTGAAGAGGCAGTAGCCTTTGAATGGCGAAAGGATGGAAAGATTATCTTCTTTTCCAATACATTCAAGTTCGATGTGCCGTCAAACGTAGCTCTGGATGGGGCAAAATTGTATGCCGTTCAGGCTGACGGGAAACGCATGGAGATGAATAGGCAATAATTGATTTGCATTCATCTCCTTATAAAATTGACTTTTTTACTCTATCCCGTGCATCATCCTCTGCAGCTTCCTGGATAAAAAGAACAGGATAACAGAAGCTGCACCGGACATCACGACAAAGACCATAAAAAAGTCATACATGTTTTCAATATGGTATCCAAGCAGGGACTTCACTTTTCCGGGTTCTGGATAGAGTCCGGAAAGGGTCCCTGCAAATTTATTGGCAGTGGCCGTAGAAAGATACCATATACCCATCATCAGAGAGGCGAAACGGATAGGCGTCAGCTTGTTCACCATAGACAGGCCGATAGGAGAAAGCGCTATCTCGCCCATCGTATGGATAAAGTAAAGCCCAGTCAGCCAGAGGAGGCTTACTTTCACTCCGGGTTGCGCATCCTTTACGCCGAAGCAAATGACGAGATACCCCAAAGACAACAGCAACAGACCGATAGCCTGCTTGGTAGGAGAAGAAGGCTCCATGCCCCGCTTATTCAGGAAGTTCCATACTCCCGGCATGATGGCGGCGAGTATCACCACAAAGAAAGGATTGAACGATTGTATCCACGATGCCGGCATCTCCCAACCTAATATAACGCGATCCGTCTGTTCCGAGGCAAAGAGCGTCAGCGATGCGCCTGCCTGCTCGTAGGCCGCCCAGAAGAATATGACGAAAAAGGCGATGATATAAATGACAAAGATGCGGCTGCGTTCGATTTTCGTCAACGAGCCTTCCAGCAAGATGCTGACGGGGAAGACGATGCAGGCGGTAAAGATGCCGATACTAATCCAGTCGTTGCCGAAACATGCGTAGAAGAAGAGGGCGAGGACAACGGTGAGGAGTGCTAAAAGCAGGTAATTACGCGTCTTCTTGCGATGAACCGTTGCCGCCTGCTGCGAGGTCGGGTCAGTTTTTTGCCGGCCTGTCCGGGCGTCGGGGATAATGCCGAGCTGGTTTCCGTCGGGCCCGATGAGGTATTTGTTCTTCTGCGTTTCAAACAGAATCACGGTGAAGACGGTAACGATGGCGGCAATCAGGAAGCCCCATTTGAAATCCTGCGGATTACCCGTTTCCCCGAAATATCCGCAAACCAGCGGGGCAAGAAAAGAACCTACGTTGACGCCCATATAAAAGATGGTATATGCCGAGTCCAGCCGCCTGTCTCCCGGTTCGTAAAGCTGTCCCACCAGCGAAGACACGGTAGGCTTGAAGCATCCGTTTCCTAATATAAGGAAAGTGAGCCCGCCATACATCAGCCAGTGGGATAGCCCGACCATATCCAGCGTGGAGGCGCTGAAGAACATCAGGAACTGACCGACCGCCATCATCACCGCTCCCCAGAATACCGAGCGCCGGATTCCCCAGTATTTATCGGCTATATATCCGCCGATAAGCGGGGTGAGGTAAACCAGTCCCGTGTAGCTACCATAGATGGAGGCGGCGTGTTCTTTGTCGAAAAGAAGCGCCTGGGTCAGGAACAGGATGAAGATGGCGCGCATACCATAGTAGCTGAAGCGTTCTGCCGTGCTGGTTGCGAAGATAAGGTAAAGACCTTTGGGGTGTTTGGATGTGCTCATATGTTTAATCGATTACTTATCGGCCTGCAAAAATAATTATTCTTTATGATACATCCTTGCATTTCCTTCTTTTATTAATCCTATCCGGTTCTGAGGTCTGCTACCGGGGCGTGTCTTCCCCCGCCGGTTTATGAGTGGTGCGCCAGAACGAGTTCTTCACCTCGCGGCCCACGCTGCGCCAACTGGGCATCCGCTTCAACTGCCGCCGCACGGGCATGTCGTAAAGAAGGAACAGCAGGAGCAAAAGGATGCACGCATACGTCACCCAGCCGTATAGCTGCTTGATGCTGACTTCCATCATCTGCTCAAGGAATCCCTCGATGTAGTGTCCCAGGTCGAAAGGAGTCCGGCTGAATGTCACCCGGTCGATGGCCGCACCGTAGCGCGCCAGGTTATCGGGCACGTAGTAGGCAAGCCCTTGCGTGTACACAGCCGCCCCCAATACTCCGCCTACCACCATGTGCAGCATATTGAATACGCCCAAAGCCTGGAAGAAGTGCTGAAACGTCATAATCTCTTCCAGGCATACCATGAACGTGGCGCTGAGCACCGCATAGGCGAATCCCCGGCAGATGGTAGGCAGATACAGTTGGGAAAGGTGGATATCGGTGGAAACATTGAAATAATATCCCATCAGATACCCCGTCAGCCCTAACATGCCTATGATTACCAGCCGCAGGTAATTGAAACGCCTGATGTGCATCCACCAATAAGAAAACAGGCAGCCGGCAAGTATGCCGATAAGGGCGAACCAGTCCAATTGCACGCTTACCATCTCCTCATACCTCATCACCTCTTCATAATAAACCTCTTCCAGCACATGCTCGGTGGCAAGAAAGGCTTCCACTACCGTGATAAGTCCCAATAAGGGCCACAGATGGCGGTAGGTCCACATCTTGGGTTCGAGAAACGGATGCCGGATGGTCATCATGCGCCAGATGCAGAATCCCAGGGTGGCGATGATGCTGAGGGTGAGCCGGCGGATGACAGGACTGTCCCACCAGTCATACCAGTCGCCGTAATCGAAGAGGTAGGCCACTTGCAGAAGCAGTGCCGCCCAAAGCATCGCCCCCAGCCAGTCGATGCCGAACAGCGGAAACTTCTTCATAAAGCGGAAATGCCGGATGCAGGTTCTTAGAATCAGCAGTACCACCAGCATCAGCCCGGCAATGAACAGATGCATGTAAGTCCAGTGATAATGATACATCAGATACGTCATCAGGAGGTCGGACAATTGCATACTCCCTAATATAATAATGTGTAGGAAGGGGAAGAAGACCGTGAAGTCGCGTGTAGGCGTCATCCACAACTGGATGTTGGACATGCACTCGAAAGTTCCCTGTATCTTGCACATTCCCTCGACGAAACATACCGCCCACAGTAAAGGCAGGAACGTGATGTGCGGCGCGGCGAGGTTGCATAGCAGTACGCCCGTGGCGGCGGTGGTCAGCAACGTCTTGTTGGTGAAGCGGAACTTCATGCGGAACAGCAGCGGGAAATAGATTGCCATCCCCGCCAGGTTGGCGTACAGGCACATCAGGATGTCTTCGCGCATCAGGGACATGCCCCCTATCATCTGATTGAGCGCTCCCAGATAGAGTCCGCCCGATAACTGGAACGTGACGGCGAAGAAGATGTATATCCACGGCTGTAACTTCCGCGGTACGAAGTTGCGGAACATGGGCATGGTGAAAGGCCCGTTTGGTGCAGGTGCTCCCATAATTTGAATGCTTTCTTTTTCGGGGTTAATACTTTACTTCGCACTCCACGTTGAAGCCCGCCCGGAGGCGTTGCAGGTCTTCCGGCCGGTTGTCCGTCAGACGGATGCGGACGGGGATGCGCTGTTCCACCTTGACGAAATTGCCGGTGGCATTGTCTTGCGGAATCATGGAAAAGGCAGCGCCCGTGGCGTCGGAGATGGACTCTACGATGCCACTGAAAGTAGTGCCGGGTACGGCGTCGGCAGTGAGCCTCACTTCGGCGCCTTCGCGGATATGGGCCAATTGCGTCTCGCGGTAATTGGCCACCACCCACAGGTCGCTGCCGTCCACAATGTCGATTAAGGTCTGCCCGGGCTGCACCAGTTGGCCTTCGTGTATCTCTTTGTGCCCCGTCACCCCGTCGCAGGTGGCGGTAATCACCGTATAAGAGAGGTTCAGGCGGGCCAGCGCCACGGCAGCTTCCGCCAGGCGCACCCCGGCCTCATTCTGTCCCAGGCGGTGGGTCTGTTCGTTTTTGGCCAATGACGTGGAGTGCTTGGCGCGCGCCACTTGTTCGTAGCGTGCCTTGGCGGCTTCGTAAGCGGTTTGCACCTGTTCGTACTGTTGCCGGGTGACCGCTTCTTCTTGCAGCAACTTCTCGAAACGGTTCCGTTCGCGTCGGGCGTTTTCCATCTGCACACGCGCTTCTTCTATGCCGGCATCGTTCACGCTCAGGTTGTTCTGTGTGGTGGCAATGCCTGCGGTGGTAGCCTTTCTTCCCGCCAGGGCGTTGGCAAGGTCGGCCTCGGCTTGCGCCAGGCGCAGGCGGAATTCGGTGTCTTCGATGATGGCCAGCGTGTCGCCTTTGCGCACGGGCTGGTAGTCGTCGAAGTAAATCTTCTTGATGAAGCCCGATACGCGGGTGTTCACCGGGGTGATATGTTGCTTCACTTGCGCATTGTCGGTATATTCCACATTGCCCAGGTGGATAAAGCGCGAGCAGACATAGATAAGTCCGCCGGCAAGGAAACAGATAATCAGTATATTGTATATCAGCTTTTGAATCTTTTTCGTAATCATAATCAGTTGCGTTTTTAGAGGGTGTGAGTAATGTATTTCATTTTATAATAGTTGTATAGCACGTTGATTCGCGCGTTCACCAGGTTCAGGTCGGCGCTCAGCTTCATGTTGCTGGCGTCCAGCATATCCGTCAGCAGGGCGAGGTCGTTCTTGTAGCGGTTGCTGATGACGGAATAGTTCTGGTCGGCCAGTTCCACGCTTTTCTCCTGGGTGCGCAGGTCGGTGAAGGAGGTAAGGAAGTTGACGTAGCTTGCCTGGACCGCGTTGTCTATCTGTTCTTGCGCGTATTCGTGCTCTTCCTGCGCCTTCCGGGCGTTCAGTTTCGCCTGTTTCAGCTTTTTATTGTTCTTGAACAGCGAGGAGATGCTGTACTTCACGCCCACACCCACGTACCAGTAATTGAAGTTGTTGTCCAGTACCGGCACTTCGATGGTGATGGGGCCGTCCAGGTGTTCGGCGGCCACCAGCGCTATTTTGGGCAGGCGCTCGGAACGTTCCAGCTTCACCTTCTGGCGGTTTATCTGTACGGCGAGCCCGGCTTGTTGCAGGCTGACGTTGTTCTGTGCCGCCATCTGCTGCCAATCGGCTTCGGCCAGGGTCTTGATTTCCCGGTCCGGCAGGGTGGTGTCGGGCACGATTTCCGTTCCTTGGGGCAGGTGCAGGGTGGTCACCAATTGGTGGTTGATGATTTTCATCGCGTCCGTGGTCTTTGCCAGTTGCAGCAGCAGCGTTTCCTTCTGGAGTTCGTAGCGGGTGATGTCGTTTTTCAGTGCCGTGCCCTGTTCGCGGCGCGCCTCCATGTTGCGGATAACCTGTTCGGTGAGGTTCAGGTTGTGGCGCAGCACCTGCGACTGGTTGTTCAGTTTATACAGGTCCAGGTAGTAACCGGTTAGCAGGAAGCGTATCTCCTGGCGATTCTTCCGGCTGTCCAGTTCGGCCATTTGCTGTCCCAGTTCGGCCAGGCGGATGCCGCTGCTCACGGCGCCGCCGGCATAGATTACCTGTTGCGCCTCTAAGGCGAAGTTGTTGCCGAAGTGCGGCATGGAAATGTTCTGCCCGTTTTCAAAGTGCCGGTCCCACAAGTAGCCGTCGCCCAGATAGCTCAGCGACAGGGAGGCGTTGATTTCGGGCAAACGCTGCGCCTTGGCGGCTTTCACCGCTTCGGCTGCCGCTTCCTTTCCGGTGCGGTAGGTTTGCATACTCTTGCTGTTCTCGTCGGCAAGGGAGAACACTTCTTCCAGGCCCAGGACTTTCCGGTACGCCGGCTGGGCACACAGATAGGGGCTGCATAGCGTTGTGCAACACAGTGCTATGAGCCATTTCATTTTGCTCATAAGTAAGTGATTGATTTTAAGTTTATATCAGTTGCTTTTCCTGTTGGCGGGGGCAAGGGGGAAAGCCCTTTCAGGGGAGGAACGGTTTATCAGATCTGTGCAGCTACACCCCAGGCATGAAAATCGTGTATCTTGTTCAGATAATAAAAGGACGTCTGATAAATGTAAGCTTTCATACGGATATGGTTGTTTGAATTCGGTGTGCAAAAGTAGAGAAAAAAACAGGTAAGTTGTAACCCCGGCAAGAAGGATTTATAGTGTTTTTTAACACTCGCGTAAACACATTGCCCCATCACTTGTTTTTCTTAACAAATCAGTGTACCTTTGAACCATTAATACCGTTCCGGCAGGGTATGCCGGGCATTCAGAAGATTTACGTTATGAAGATATTTCCTACTCAGCGCATCAAGGAATTGGATGCCTGTACAATAGAAAATGAGCCGGTTGCATCCATCGATCTGATGGAAAGGGCTTCGCAGGCATTGGCAAACGCCATTGCCGGCCGTTGGAACGCCGATACGCCGTTTACGGTGTTTGCCGGGCCGGGTAATAATGGCGGCGACGCGCTGGCTGTGTCCCGCTTGCTGGCGGCGAAGGGCTATCGGTTGCAGGTCTATTTGTTCAATACCAAAGGCTCGCTATCGCCCGATTGCGAAACGAACAAAGAGCGGCTGGCAGGGGTGGCGGGCGTGGATTTCCACGAGGTTTCCTCACAATTCGTTCCGCCCGTACTGACGGCGGAGCATGTGGTGATAGACGGCCTCTTCGGCAGCGGACTGAACAAGGCGTTGAGCGGCGGTTTTGCGGCGGTGGTGAAATACATCAATGCCTCTCCCGCCACGGTGGTGGCCATCGATATCCCCTCCGGACTGATGGGGGAGGACAATACCTATAATGTATCGGCCAATATCATCCGTGCCGATTGGACCTTGAGCCTGCAACTGCCCAAGCTCGCCTTTCTGTTTGCAGAGAACGAGCCTTTCGTAGGCCGGTGGGAATTGCTGGATATCGGACTGGACGAGGAGGCGATGGAAGCGATGGAAACAGACTTCCGCTTGCAGGAGAATGAAGAAATGAAAGACCTGCTGAAGCCGCGGAAGAAGTTTGCCCACAAGGGGAATTTCGGACATGCCCTGCTCATAGCCGGTTCGCAGGGCATGGCGGGCGCATCGGTGCTGGCGGCGCGTGCCTGCCTGCGCTCGGGAGTAGGCAAGCTGACGATACACGTGCCCTATTGCAATAACGCCATCGTGCAGTCCGCCGTGCCCGAAGCGATGACGGAGCCGGACATCAGCGATACTTGTTTCGCGTCTTCTACCGATACCGACGATTACCAGGCGATAGGGATAGGCCCCGGTCTGGGCAAGTCGGCGGAAACCGAAGCGGCCTTGTTCGAGCAGATCGACATCTGCCAGACGCCGATGGTGGTGGATGCCGATGCCCTGAACCTGCTGGGCGAACGCCGCAGCTACATCGGCCGCCTGCCCAAGGGCAGCATCCTTACCCCGCACCCCAAGGAGCTGGAGCGCCTGGTGGGCAAATGCCAGAATTCGTATGAGCGCCTGATGAAGGCCCGCGAACTGGCTGCGAGTACCGGCGTCTTTATCATACTGAAAGGCGCTTATTCCACTATCCTCTCTCCTGTGGGAAAATGTTGGTTCAATCCCACCGGGAATCCCGGCATGGCGACAGGCGGAAGCGGGGATGTGCTGACGGGTGTGGTGCTGGCACTGTTGGCGCAGGGATATGATACCGAAACGGCTGCCCGGCTGGCAACCTACATTCATGGATTGGCGGGGGATATAGCCTGTAAGAAGTATGGAATGATGGGAATGACGGCGGGGGACATTGTGACGTGCCTGCCGCTGGCGTGGAGGATGATGGAGGAGGGGGATTGAAGGAGGGAAGAAGGAAAGAATGAAGGAATTAAAGAATGAAAGAATGAAAGGGGGAAAACAGGGAGACACAGAGCATTTATGCGGAATGGCTTAAAATGCTCTGTGTCTTTGTGAGGCTGGGGTTTATATACTTTGGCCGGTTATTGGGTTAGTACCACCCGGAAGCTATCTTATTGTAATTTGAGAGTTTTTCATTTATCTTATAGAAGCACGCTGAATATGACCAGATACCATTTCCTCTTTCATAGTTCCAGAGTGCTGGGGCAGTACCAAATTCATGCCGGTCGCCAACAGTGACATCTGAGCCCACATATTGAAAACAGTTGTTGAAATTCATATCCATATTGATAAACCGGCTCAAGTTTGGGGGGCTACTGAAGATTTCCTCATTCAGTTTAAGTTTATCGCAGGAGGAGAAGCAGAAACTAAAATCTGTTGCTTTTATATTATACTGGAATAGACCTTTGGGAAGAGTCTGTAGTTCTCCGCATCCCCTAAAGCTGCTCATGAAGGTGGTCGCATTCACATACGAGTCGAAGAACCCCGGAGGAATGTACTCAAGCCGATTCCCGCTAAAGCAACTTGTGAAGTTCGTTGCTGTCTCACTAAAGAATTTTTTATCTTCGAGGGGGAGGACAGAGCGGCCGCTTGCGAAGCACCCAGTAAAATCTACTCCTGCCGTCTTTGCGAATAAACCGGCGGGGAGATATATCTCCTCGTTACATCCACTGAAGCATCTCCTGAAGTTCGTAGCCTTCGTATTCTTATCGAACAAACCGGCCGGGATATTCCTAAGGAATACACACCTACTAAAGCAATCTTCGAAAGTAGTGACATGTTCAGTATAAGCAAACAAATCTCCCGGGATTTCCGAAAGGAAAAAACACCCTTCGAAACAACTATAGAAACTTGTTATCTGCTTATTTTTAGAGAATAGACCGGGGGGGAGGGTTACAAGATTAGTGCATTCGTAGAAGCAACCATAGAAGTTTGGATTCCTTGTATCCAGCAACGGGGTATTGATGCTAATCAGTTTCGCGGAATTGTAATCCCCATCACGACAGTCGAGGAAACTAAGGGGGGGGATCTGGCCTCCGGAAGCAGAGATGGTGATGGTGTATTCTCCGGGAGCATCATACGTATGATTGAATGCATCATATTTATTAAGCGGTGTGTTACCAGGTATCTCCGCCGTCATGCCGTCTCCCCACTCCACTGTGATATCGCTATTCCTGGGAGTCTTGCCGGATATGGGAAAAGGTATATGGAACGTATTATTTAATACTTCATCTAATAAATCGGTTTTATAGCCCACTTTTACGTTGAACGACATAAATTCAGAGGCAGGAGCGTTCCATGTATCCTTGCCGCCGCCCATCGTTGCCGTATATCGCGTCCCTTCTTTATAAATCTTCCCGCCTGGCACGGTTTTTTGTATCTGCATCATAGTTTCCCCTACCAGGGTTACGGTGAAATTGCCATCGGCTTTTATCCTCATGTCTTCGGGCATGAAAGCGAGGTAGGCGGTCAGTGTCCCGTCTCCCTGGCTGAAGTCCACTTTACCTAAGGGGAAATTCAGTGGAAGGCTTTTCTTGCCGCCGCTTTCGGTTTCCACAGTCCATATCAGGCTACCGAGTTTGCCTACTTCGGAAGGGATTCCTTTCAGGATGAACTTCATGATGCTGCTTTTCATCTTCATGCTGAAAGGCTGGTTGATGTCGGAGTTCCTTGCTTGTAGCAGGATGTAGTTTCTCAGATGGGCGTAGTCGCCGTCTCCGTTCTGCACCTGCCCATACATAGTATAGACGGGCACGCGGGAGTGTGGGTCCATCCTGGCGATCCAGGGAAATTTGGCGATGACTTCCTCGTATTCTCCCACATAGGGTCGGAGGTCGTCGTAGAAGTGGCCTGAGGTAGCTCCGTCCTGCCCATCATACTCATATTTTCTTTCTATAAAGTTGCCGTCTGCTTTCATAATCAATACCTGTAGTTTGTCGCCTTTGTTCCAGGTCAGTTTTAGTTCGTCATCATTGTAACCTATGCGGGTCTGTGCCGATTCGTCGGAGGGTGTACTTACAAGGATTATGCTTTTGGCAGAGCCGCCGCTGTCGGGGTCGGCAGCCGGTAGCGGTTCGTTATCGATGGTGCAACTTGTAAAGATGGCCATCAGTGCGGCGGTCAGTACCGCACAGGATTGTTTCTTGGTTTTCATCATTGTTCAAAGGTTAGGATGTCATTAATCAAATCTTCCAGGTCACTGGTACTGGTGCCGTAGCTGTGCCGGGTGGCACGGTAAGAGCGGGTGGTGGGGAACATTTCGCCGCCATCGTTTACGCCGGGCAGACTGCTGGCAATCACGCCTTCGTTTTCTATCACAATCACTTCGAAACCGGGAGGTTCGTACTTTTGTTTTTTCAAATCTTTCATAAGTGTCTTTTTTTTAATGGGTTATTGATTCATTGTTTGCTTCTTGGTCACCTATTAGCGACAGTTTCCATGCTGTCGGCGACATGCCTATCATGCGCATACAGATTCGGTAGTAGTTGCACCGGCTGGAGAAACCGGATGCGGCGGCAATGTACTTGGTAGAGAGGAACTTTTTCCCTTTGTTTTCCTTTATTAATCGCCGGGCTTCCTCCAGGCGGAGTCCATTAATATAGGTGTAGAAACTCACACCTAAACAATTGTTTATGGCATAAGACAAGGTCATACGTTTATACCCCATCCGTGGGAATATATCTTTTAGGACAAGACGGGGATTCAGATAAAGCTTTTCCGTCTCTATCAATTCGACAATACGGCGGGCAATGTCTTCGAAATGCAGTTTTCTTTCTTCTGGAGTCATCATAATCTTCTTCGTATTGGTTTTCGTTGATAAAAGTATAAAGGAATGCGCAGAAGTTGGTTACAATATACGCATTGTAACGAACTTCTGCGCATTTGTTCTGTATGTTACATGTTTTATGCGCTGTATGTAACATGGGGAACAATGAGACGCTTAAAAAAGAAAGGGTAGAAAGAAAAAATACAAAAGAACAAGTAGGCGTAGAGGTACGAAACAGTATGTTTTTTTGTTCTTTGGGCGAAAATAATGTATGTCAGTAGGGAAAAAACGCTTGAAGTCGATAGCTTTCCGTCTGTTGTAAGCCTGTTACTTGTTTCTTGCCGTGATGTGGAAGCACCCCTGCTTCAATTCATACTTGATGTAACATTTGTCGGCCTTTCGCAGGTCTCTTAAGACTTCGGAAAGCACCAGTTTCAAGGTGTCCGAACTTACGTCTTGCAGCGGACGTCCGTCTTCGTCCTCCACTTTCTGGAATCGTTTCCAACTGACGTCGAAAGTGGTGCCGTAGCAGTGGGCGGAATTGGCGGACGCATTCCCGTTCCTGCGCCGCAGACGCTTCACGTCTTCTTTGGTGCGCAATACGGAAGTCACAATCACCTTATAAGGATTCAGGCCCTTGGCGGCTAACGAATCGAGAAAATTGTTCCCGATGGTATCCAGCAGGGAGGCGGCTTTCGGGACGAGGTAGGGAATGGAGTGGGTCAGTGAGTCCACCGCATAGAGCCGGTCGGTGGCGATATGTGTCAGATGGTCTTTCATGTCTTCGGCATCCCGGCGCGAGGCGATGGGGCGGACGCCGATTGCTTGGGCGGTTTGCAGATGCTTTTCGTTCAGGTCGCCGAAGGAGCGCTTGTAACTCAGCACGCCCCGGATGTTGCGGGGCTCGTTCATCTTGAGGGACATATCTTTCTTTCTGAAACCGAAGAGGCTGAACGTCAGCGCCAAGCAAACCAGTGCAAGCAGGGGATATATGTATTTGCGGTTCTTTATATTCATTTTTTCTATCTTTATAAGGCTGTATGGCTTGTGTTGGAAAACGTCGCAAAGATAATTTATTCTTTCCGAATCTGCCGAATATATCCGGGCTTTTTCAATGTCTTTTCGTGGTAAATTTGCTTGTGTTTCCGGTTTGCATTACCTTTGCACCGAAAAAAGCAAGAAACGTGCAACGATATTTTATTTACTTGTCTTATGACGGCACAGCCTATCATGGCTGGCAGATTCAGCCCAACGGCCTGAGCGTGCAGGAATGCCTGATGAAAGCGCTTTCCACCTTGTTGCGACGCGAAGTCGAGGTGGTAGGCGCCGGGCGTACGGATGCCGGGGTACATGCCTCATTAATGGTGGCACACTTCGACAACAGCGAACTGCTGGACCTCGGATTTATGACGGATAAGCTGAACCGCCTGCTTCCTCCCGATATTTCCGTGTATCGTTTGCGGCACGTAAAGCCCGATGCCCATGCCCGGTTTGACGCCACTGCCCGGACGTATAAATACTATATTACTACCGCCAAGCGGCCTTTCAACCGCCAGTATCGTTGCCGGCTTTTCAAGACTCCGGATTTCGACCGGATGAATGAAGCCGCGCAGGTCTTATTTGAATATACCGATTTCACCAGTTTCAGCAAGCTGCATACCGACGTGAAAACGAATAATTGCAAGATAATGCACGCGGCCTGGACGCAGGAGGATGAAGTGACCTGGGTCTTCACCATCCGGGCCGACCGCTTTTTGCGGAATATGGTGCGTGCGGTGGTAGGTACGCTGCTCGAAGTAGGGCAGGGTAAACTCACGACAGACGGTTTCCGCCGCATCATCGAGCAGAAAGACCGGTGCAAGGCAGGTACTTCCGTCCCCGGCAACGCCCTGTTCCTGGTAGATGTTTCTTATCCCGAAGAACTGTTTCTAACAGCACCCGATGGATAACTCTCTCCAGTCTGTCCGAAAACTCTTGAACCGGTTTCTTTCAGGCACGGAAAATCACGGATAAGTTTAAAGAAATCCGCGTAATTCCGCGTCATCCGTGCCTAAGAATTATCACAAAGCAAGCGGGGGGTAGTTTTCAGACACTCCCCCCTTAATTTTTCATTATTAATTTTTCATTTTTCATTATCCAAATGTGGTTACTCCTCGCCTTTCTCTCCGCAGCATTGCTGGGATTTTATGATGCTTTTAAGAAACAATCGCTCAAAGACAACGCGGTGCTGCCCGTGTTGTTTCTGAATACGATATTTTCCAGTCTGATATTCTTGCCGTTTATCCTTATTTCGGCTTTCCGGCCCACGCTGCTGGAGGGGACTATGTTCGACGTCCCCGTAGTGGGGTGGGAGGTGCATAAGTACATCGTTATTAAGTCCTTTATTGTCCTTTCTTCCTGGATATTCGGTTATTTCGGCATGAAGCATCTTCCGCTAACCATTGTAGGGCCGATTAATGCCACCCGCCCGGTGATGGTGCTGGTAGGGGCTATGCTGGTCTTCGGCGAACGGCTGAACCTTTACCAATGGATTGGTGTGATGCTTGCCGTACTTTCTTTCTTTATGCTGAGCCGTTCGGGGAAGAAAGAGGGCATCGACTTCAGGCATAACAAATGGATATTCTTTATCGTGCTTGCCGCCATAACGGGCGCTGTCAGCGGGCTATACGACAAATATCTGATGAAGCAACTCAATCCGATGGTCGTGCAGTCGTGGTATAACGTCTATCAGGTCTTCATCATGTGTCCCATCATTCTTCTGCTGTGGTATCCTAAACGGAAGGAAAGCACTCCTTTCCGTTGGGACTGGACCATCATCGGCATTTCCGTTTTCCTGTGCGCCGCCGACTTCGTGTATTTTTACGCCCTGAGCTACGAAGATTCCATGATTTCCATTGTGTCGATGGTGCGTCGCGGCAGTGTGGTTGTCTCCTTCCTTTTCGGTGCAATGTTTTTCCATGAGAAGAATCTGAAGAGCAAGGCGGTGGATCTTATTTTAGTATTAATCGGTATGTTCTTCTTGTATCTGGGGACGAGGTAGATGAGGGTTTGAGTTTTTGAGTTTTTAAGTTTTTAAGTTTTTTGAGTTGGTGAGTTTTTTAGTTGCTGAGTAGCCGGCTGCAGGGCAGATGCTCAATAATATTGACGCCTCTACAATACTCCCAGGGCTATGTTGTAGATGTATAATTGTATGTGCCTATTCGCAACCTCATGATAA